>Ga0153915_10003185_pt1 | contig 15016 bp, 11 predicted proteins | sample Opewatmetagenome_2_FD_107003 | JGI IMG/M metagenome (GOLD analysis project Ga0153915, IMG submission 107003) | Freshwater wetland microbial communities from Ohio, USA - Open water 3 Core 3 Depth 3 metaG | ecosystem: Environmental > Aquatic > Freshwater > Wetlands | place: USA: Ohio, Lake Erie...
CACCTGGTCCATCACCCGGGGGCTTCGCCGGGCGGGAGCCGGCCGCGGGGCGCCGCCGGAAGAGGCGCGCCAGCCGGTGGAGGTGCTGCGCGCCGTGGAGCGGCTCTCCGAGCCCTCGCTGGTGGTGCTGAAGGACTTCCACCCCTTCCTCTCCGACGCCACCGTGGTCCGGTCGCTCCGGGAGCTGGCCCAGAGCCTCAAGTCGACCTTCACCACCGTCATCCTCCTCTCCCCCTCCCTCGTCATCCCTCCCGAGCTGGAGAAGGAGATCTCGGTCCTGGACGTCCCGCTCCCCACCTTCCGCGACCTCCTCCAGCTCCTCAAGGAGATCGTGAACGTGGTCCGCCAGGGGAAGCGGGCGGTGGTCGATCTGACCAGGGAGGAGGCCGAGCAGATCATCAAGGCGGCGCAGGGGCTGACCCTCTCGGAAGCCGAGAACGCCTTCGCCAAGGCCATCGCCCACGACAGCCGGCTCGACAAGGACGACATCCAGCTCATCCTCGACGAGAAGCGGCAGGTGATCCGCAAGAGCGGGCTGCTCGAGTACCACCCCTCCGAGGAGAGGCTCGGCAACGTCGGAGGGCTCGGCAGCCTCAAGACCTGGCTCGAGCGCCGCTCTGCCGCCTTCGGCGAGCCGGCCCGACGCTTCGGCCTGCCGGAGCCGAAGGGGCTCCTGCTCCTGGGCGTGCAGGGCTGCGGCAAGAGCCTGACCGCCAAGGCCATCGCCGCCACCTGGCGCCTCCCACTGCTCCGCCTCGACATGGGGCGCATCTTCTCCGGACTGGTCGGCTCCTCCGAGGAGAACATGCGCCGCGCCATTCGCGTGGCCGAGAGCGTGGCGCCGGCGGTGCTCTGGGTGGACGAGATCGAGAAGGGGCTGAGCGGCACCGGGTCGTCCAACGTCTCGGACGGCGGCGTCACGGCCCGCGTCTTCGGGTCGCTGCTCACCTGGCTGCAGGAGAAGACCGTGCCCGTCTTCGTGGTGGCGACGGCCAACCGCATCGAGCTGCTCCCGCCCGAGCTGCTGCGGAAGGGGAGGTTCGACGAGATCTTCTTCATCGACCTCCCGGCCGCCGAGGAGCGTCGCGAGATCTTCCGCATCCACGTGGAGCGGCGCGGCCGCAGCCCCACCGGCTTCGACCTCGAGGCCCTGGCCCGGCTCGCCGGCGGCTTCAGCGGCGCCGAGATCGAGCAGGCGGTCGTCTCCGGCCTCTACGACGCCTTCGCCGAGGGCGTCGAGCTGGCCCAGCGCCACGTCGAGCGCGCCATCCTCGACTCCGTCCCGCTGGCCGCCACCATGCGCGAGGAGGTACAGCGGCTTCGCGACTGGGCCCGCACCCGGACCCGGCCGGCATCGCCGGTGGCACCCGAGGAGGTGCCGAGCCCGGCGCCCAGGGGCTCCGGCTAGATCATGATTCGGGATCACCAGCACCCGCTCATGCCGAGCGAATCGGTCCACTAGATGGCTCCCGGTCGGCTCAAGCGCTTCCTGCATCTGGAGTCTCCCCGGCGGGAGTCCCCCCGGGCGCCGGCCCCCCAGGCGGAGGCGCGCTTCGACCGGATGGAGCCTCCGGGCGACCCGGCGGTGGCCGCGGGCAGCCCGGCGGCGCAGGACCGCTTCCGCGCGCCGCCGGAGCGCCCGCTGGAGCTGGCCCAGGCGCCCGCGGGAAGCCAGCCCTTCGTCCGCTGCGCCCGCTGCGAGACCGACAACAGCCTCTACGCGTCCACCTGCGCGAGCTGCCAGGCCGATCTCGGGACCGAGGAGCAGCGGGTCTTCAACGAGCGTCTCTGGGCGGCTCGCCGCGAGGAGGCGACCCGCCAGGAAGCGGCCCTGGCGGAGCAGGAACGCGAGCGGGGCCGGATCGCCGCCGAGGAGCTCGAGGCGCGGCGCCAGCTGGCCGCTGCCATGGCGCGGCAGGAGGCGGAGAGGGTCCGCGAGCGCCTCGGCGAGGCCACCTGGGGCGGCATGGGCCGGGGATGGGGTCGCGACGGCAGCGGCTGGACGCCGCTCGGCATCCGCCTGCTGCGCCTCATCCCGGATCCCCGCGTGCGCCTGGCGGTGGGGGGGACGGCCCTGGCACTGCCGGTGCTGCTCCTCGTCGCGAGCCCGAGCGGGAGCTGGCTCCGCCTCGCCGGGGCCCTGCTGCTGCTGCTGGATCTGGTACTGCTGGCGCCGGGCGGGGTGTTCCGCGAGCCGTGGTGGTGACGCCCGGGTCCGCGCCGGTGTCTGGATTCCGGCGGGCTTCCCGCGATCAGGGGCGAGGCGGGGCCGTGGGGGGCGCTTGCCACCCCGGCGGAGGCTCCATCCAAAGGTCCCTGCCCCCGGGCTCCCAGTCCGATCTCGGCGTCGCCGGCCTCGCCTCCAGCGGCACGGCGAGCTCCTCGGGGTACCCCCAGCAGGCGATCCAGCAGATCCCGTAGGTGATCCAACCGAGGAAGAACGTCGCCCAGCGGAAGCTGCGCTTCATCTCGGCACGAGCGGTGCGGCCGTCGGGCGCTTTCACCACCACCTCGGCGGAGCGCGGAAATCCCCAGCGGTTCACCTTGGCCTCGCCCCGCCCTTCGACGACGCCGTCGACGTGGATCCGCGCCTCCGGATCGTTGGTGACGACGCGGACCGTTCCGCAGCCAGAGAGGGCGAGGCTGGCGGCGAGCAGCAGGTGGCCGGGCCGCACGAGCTCGCTCAGAAGCCGAGGCCGGCGCTCAGCGTCGGGCCATGGCACAGGTGCTCCCCCGCGGGCGCCGGGACGGTCTTCGACTTGTGAGAGTAGAGGTTCAGGAACCATCCCGCCTCGAGCCGCACCTGCACCGTCGTGAGACGCCCGATGAGAACGCCCCCGGCGCCGAAGACGGCGATTCCGTTCCCCCCCTCGACCTCGGCCTCGCTACCGAATCTCGTCGCCGACCACCGCAGGCCGCCGCCCAGGTACGGGGCGATATTGGCGCGGGAGAACGGCACGTAGGCGCCCAGCCCGACCCCGAAGGCGATCGAATCCCCGGCGCCGTGGAGATCGACGGAGACGTCGGCGAGGAAGCTGCGGGCGTCGTAGAGCCAGAAGATGCCGCCACCGGGGAGCGCCTTCTCCGCCGTCGATCCGGCGGCGTTCATGGGGAAGATCCCCCCGAGCCGGAGGCCGAAGGTGTTGGTGGCCTTGACCTTGGCGTAGGCCTCGGCCTCCTTCTGCGTCACGGTCTCGATCTCGGCGGTGTCGCGGGCCGGTTTCCCGGCGGCCAGGCCCGCCGCCAGCCGCTGCAGCACCGGATCGAGATCGTCGGGCGTGGCCGCCGCCAACTCGTCGGTGTGCAGCAGCGCCCCGTTCTCCACCCGCCAGGCGGCGAGTCGCGCCCGCGCCACGTTCCCGAGCCGGGTGATGCGCACGGTCACCGCCAGATCCGCCTTCAGGGCCCGCGCCGTCGCCAGCACCTGCGCCGGCGCCACCTCCTCGGCTCCCGGCTTCCCGGGGACCATCGTCACCTGGAAGCGGCCGGTCCGCTCCAGCGCGCCGCGCATCACGTCCTGCGCGGCGGCGAGGTAGCCCTCGTGCACGTTCAGGCCCGTCGCCGGGAACAGCGCCACGGTCTCCGCGCCCGCCACGGCCGGGATCAGCAGGAGACCCGCCAGGAGCCACCCCACGAGTGCCCGCGCCATCGATCCCCCCTCCCTCGATCGCGACGTGGCATTCTCGCACGACTCGTGGCCCCTTGATCTCCCTTTTTCGGTGGGCGATGTTCCGGGCCCGACCGGAGGCTTTCCTTGGCGCCGACCCCTTCCGCAGAGCTCACCGAGAAGTGCGTCAACACCATCCGCATGCTCGCGGCCGACGCCGTGCAGCAGGCCGCCAGCGGCCACCCCGGCATGCCCATGGGCTGCGCCGACCTGGCCCATGTGCTCTGGACGCGCCACCTGCGATTCCACCCCGGGGAGCCACGCTGGATCGGGCGCGACCGCTTCGTGCTCTCGGCGGGGCACGGCTCGATGCTGGTCTACGCGCTCCTGCACCTCGCCGGGTTCGACGTCTCCCTCGAGGATCTCGGGAGGTTCCGGCAGCTCGGCTCCCGGACCCCGGGGCATCCGGAGTTCGGCCACACGCCGGGTGTGGAGGTCACCGGCGGTCCCCTCGGGCAGGGCTTCGCCAATGGCGTCGGCATGGCGCTCGGCCAGGCGATGCTCTCGGCCAAGCTCGGCCCCGGGAATCCCGTCGAGGACCACTTCGTCTACGCCCTCGTGTCGGACGGCGACCTGATGGAGGGCGTGGCCGCCGAGGCGGCCAGCTTCGCGGGCCACAACAAGCTCGGCCGGCTCGTCTACCTTTACGACGACAACGAGATCACCATCGACGGGAGGACCTCCATCGCCTTCACCGGCGAGGACGTCACCCGGCGCTTCGAGGGCTACGGCTGGCACGTGCAGTCGGTGGACGGCCGGGACCACGAGGGGATCTCCGGGGCCATCGACGCCGCCAAGGCCGAGCTCTCCCGGCCGAGCCTGGTCCGCGTGCGCACCGTCATCGGCTACGGCGCCCCCGGCAAGCAGGGGAAGTCGAGCGCCCACGGCGCGCCGCTCGGCGAGGAGGAGCTGGCGGCCGCCAGGAAGAACCTCGGCTGGCCGCCGGAGCCGCGCTTCCTCGTCCCCGACGACGTCCGCTCCTTCTGGAAGGAGGTCGTGGCCTCGAAGATCGCCCTGCACCAGGCCTGGAGCCGGCGAGCCGAGGCCTGGCGGAAGGCCGCGCCGGACAAGGGGAGGATCCTCGACGCCCACGCCGGGCGGGAGGTCCCCGCCGACATCGGCGCCCGGCTGCTCGAGGGCGCCGACGGCGTCGACGCCACCCGCAAGCTCTCCGGCGCCGTCCTCAACCGTGCCGCGGCGCTCGTCCCCTCGCTCGTCGGTGGCTCGGCCGACCTGGCGGAGTCGAACCTCACCGACATCAAGGGAGCGGGCTCGGTGGCCCCCCCGGGATACGCCGGCCGCAACATCCACTTCGGGATCCGGGAACACGCCATGGGGGCCATGGCCAACGGCCTCGCCTACGACGGCTTCTTTCTCCCGTTCACCGGCACCTTCCTGGTCTTCGCCGACTACATGCGGCCCGCCATCCGCATCGCCGCCCTCTCGGGCCTGCAGTGCATCTACGTGTTCACCCACGACTCCATCTTCCTCGGCGAGGACGGCCCGACCCACCAGCCGGTCGAGCACCTGACGGCGCTCCGGGCCATCCCCAACCTCCACGTGGTCCGGCCGGCCGACGGCCTGGAGGTGGCCTGGGCCTGGGGCCACGCGCTGGCGCGGCGGCAGGGGCCCACCGCCCTCGTCCTGACGCGCCAGAAGCCGGGGAAGCTCTCCCGGAGGACCGCCTTCGACCCGGCACTGGCGGCGCGGGGAGGCTACGTGGTGTCGGAGTCCCCGGGGGCGAACCTCACCGTGATCGCGACCGGATCCGAGCTGGCGGCGGCGCAGGCGGCGACGGAGATCCTGGCCGGGAAGGGGATCGCGGCCCGCCTGGTGTCGATGCCGTGCCTGACCTGCTTCGAGGAGCAGCCCGAGGACTACCGGCGCGCCGTGCTGCCTCCGGGCCACCGCCTCTGCGCCGTCGAGGCGGCGCGGGGCGTGGAGTGGTGGCGCCACCTGGGACGCGATGGGCTGGTGGTGGGCATCGATCGCTTCGGCCAGAGCGCGCCGGAGAAAGCGCTGCTCGAGGCCTACGGATTCACGCCGGCGCGCATCGCGGAGAGGATGGAGCGCTGGCTCGCCGGCTGACGCCGGGCAGGCTCCCGCCCTCTCTCGCCGACGTTTCGGCGGACCGGCGCGCCCCCCTGCGCCGGTCCGCCCGGGTCCAACGCCGGACTAGCGGTTGAGCTGGGCCGGCGCGCCGGCCGAGATCGACGGAGCCGGTGCGGAGACCATCGGCTTCGCCTCGATGCGGTCGCCGCGCGACAGCATCCGCAGCGAGAGGGCCAGCAGGCTCGCCAGCAGCTCCCCGGAGCCGGGGACGTCGAGCTTCCGGTAGATCCTCTTGCGCCGTGCGCGGATGGTCTCGGGCGAAACGCCCGCCGCCGAGGCGGAGTCCTTGCAGGCGAAGCCCTGCGCGATGCGTAGCACCTCGGCGCGCTCGGCAGGCGTGAGGTTGGTGCCCTCGAGGAAGCGGGCGGTGAACGGCGTGAGCACCTCGATATCGATCTGAGCCATCTTGGTCACCTTCCCCGGATGGACCCGGTGTGGGGCCTTTTCACCGTGGCCGGTCTGCGTTCATGCGGTACCTCACCGCATCCCCCGCGGGCCGGATCGCGCGGCATGCTGGACGATAACAATGCCCCACTGGGTTGCCACCCCCCTGGAGCGTTTTTTTCCAACACCCTGATCCCATTGGAAAATACCCTGAAGGGACGCAATCGCACCCCGCCCCGCGCGGTGAGCCACAAACCTTCTAAATACAGGTAGAGGGTTACCTGCGACCAGACGATCCCACATGGACCATTAGTGCTTGGCCTGGATCAAGGTTCCGGCCAGCGGGAGAGCCGAGGCATGAGCCGGCGCCTCTCGGCGGCGAGAGCGTCCCAGTCGAGTCGCAGCGAGCGCACCGCCTCCGCCGGGCGCACCCCGGGCGGAACGGGTACGTCGGCTCGCAGTGGCATGAGGCCAGGGGCGCGTGCCACCAGCAGCCTCTCCGCCTCCGGTCCGATCATCCAGGCGAGGAGCCGGCGCGCCGCCTCGGAGGACGCTCCGCTCCGGGTGAGGGATGCGGCGGTGGGAAGGATGACCGTGCCGCGTCCGGACTGATCCGGGTAGACCACATCCAGGGCGGCCGCGCTCACCGCCCCGGCCGCCGCCGCCTCCGAGCCGGTGAGCCCCACCGCCACCGCCCCGGAGGCGACGAGCGCACGTACCTCACCGTCGTCGGCCGCGATCCGCGGGTGGTTCGCGGCCAGGTCGGAGAGGAACCGCAGGGCTCCTTCCTCGCCCCAGGCGGTGGCCAGGGCCGCGGCCCAGACGGGGCCGAGGCCCGAGGCCGGTGATGCCAGGGCCTGGCGTCCGGCGAGCCGCGGGTCGGCGAGGTCCCGGTGACGTACCGGCGCCGGGCGCAGGCCGGCGGTCGGGGCCCGGACGAGCACGCGCGCGGTGGCGCAGACGGGGGCGAACCGACCCTTCAGATCCTTCCACCCCACCGAGACGTCCGGCTGGGGCGGCGCCGCGCCCGGGACGAGGAGCTCTCCGGCCTCCACCGCCTGCGTGGGGTCCCCGAACCACGCCACCTCGGCCTCGGCCGGTCCGCCCGGCACCAGCGTGACCCGTGCCACCCCCTGCAGACGCGCCGCCGAGACCAGGGCCTGGGTGGCCAGGCCGCTCACGGTGGCGTGGACGCGCACCTCCGGCAGCGGCGGTTGCCGCGCGGGACAGGCGAGCAGGAGGAGGAGCGAGAGCAGCGCCGCACCCTCACCCTGACGCTCTCCCCCGCTGGCGCGGGGGCGAGGGAGAAGTGGCTTCGTGGCCATCGGGATCATGGGTCGCCGTCTAGCCGATGAGGATGCGGTCGCGCTTCCTTCGCGGCTCGCCGGCGAGCTCCGCCTTGTCGCCCCCCGCCGACTGGGCCCGCATCAGCGCCTCCGCCGCGCCCCTGGTGAGGGAGCCGAAGCTCACTCCGCCATCGCCCTCGGAGGTGCCCACCCCCACGCTGGCGGTGACGCGGACGGGGCCGCGCCAGGCCCGCACGCGCGCCACCAGCCGATTGGCCACCTCCAGCGCTCCCTCGCCCCGGGTGTGGGGCATCAGCACCAGGAAGCGTTCCGCCGAGTAGACCAGGGCCAGGTCGATGTCCCGGACGGCGCGGGTGACGACGCCGAGGAGGTCCCCGAGCACGGCGACGCGGGCCCGCCCGTCGAGCTTGGCCGCCACCTGCTTCCACCGGTCGACCGCCGCCAGCGCCAGCGAGATGGGGTAGCGATACCGGTGCGAACGCTTCACCTCCATGACGGCGAGGCGCTTGAGGAATTCGAGATCGGTCGGGCCCGCGGCCGGTCGCCTGGCGGCGCCCTGCATCCGGGCGATGAGATGCGCCTGCGCCCGCAGCCGTGCCATGGCCCGGCACAGGCTGACGACCGCCGGGCGCGACAGCGGCCCCACCAGCACGCCGTCGGCGGACAGGTCCTCGACACTGTCCTCGGCCTCCTCGGGGCCGTCGAAGATCAGCACCACCGGGAGTCCGGGGTCGGCCTGCCTGAGCGCGTCGACGAGGCCCCCGTCGGTTCCCAGGGGGGCGCGCACCAGAGCCATGGCGTGGCTCGACTCGAGCCGCTGCCGTGCCTCGGCCGGCCCCACCAGGTCGACCCGGAACCCTGCCCCCTCCAGGTGCCTGCGCAGGGCCGCAGCCACCGTACGGCTCTCCTCGACGAGGAGGACCCTCTGAGCCATGGCGCGCGGAATGCTAGCATGGCGGCAGCGTGGCCACCCGCAGGATCGCACTCGCCCAGATCGACCCCACCGTCGGGGACTTCGAGGGGAACGCCTCGCGCATCAGGGACTTCTCCGCGCGGGCGCGCGCCGCCGGGGCCTCGCTGGTGGCCTTCCCCGAGCTGTGCCTCTGCGGCTATCCGCCCCGGGACTTCCTCGACCTGCCCGAGTTCGTCGGGCGATGCGCCCGCGCGCTGGCGGACCTGGCCGCCCCGGCGGACTGGTCGCGCGGGCTGTCGCTGATCGTCGGCTTCCCCGAGGCGGTCCCGGACGCCCCCGCGCCGGGCCTCTACAACGGCGCCGCGCTCATCGAGGGGGGGAGGGTCGCGGCGATAGGACGCAAGTCGCTCCTGCCGACCTACGACGTCTTCGACGAGACCCGCTACTTCCTCGGCTCGCCCGTCTCCACCGCCGTGGTCTCCGAGGGGGTGCAGGCGAAGCTCGGCCTCTCCATCTGCGAGGACGTCTGGAACGACAAGCGCTTCTGGAACCACCCGCGCTATCCTCGCGACCCCATCGCCGAGCTGCGGGCCGCCGGATCGGGCCTGGTGGTCAACATCTCGGCCTCGCCCTACGGCCTGGGCAAGCCGGCCCTGCGGGAGCGCATGCTCTGCGCCAGCGCGCGCAGCCATGGCGCCACCATCGCCTACGTGAACCAGGTGGGGGGCAACGACTCCCTCCTCTTCGACGGCGGCTCCATGCTGGTGTCGCCGGGCGGCGACGTCCTGGCCCGCGCCCCGCTCTTCGAGGAGGCGCTGCTCGTCGCCGGCCTCGACGGAGGCGGGGCGGCCGTGATCGCCGCCGATGGCCGGGAGCGGCCCCCGGCGCCCCCACCGGACGGCTCGCCCGAGGGCGAGGCCGACGAGATCCACCGCGCGCTGGTGCTGGGCCTGCGGGACTACGTCCGCAAGTGCGGGTTCCGGAGCGCGGTGGTGGGCCTGTCGGGGGGGATCGACAGCGCCCTGACCGCCTGCATCGCCGCCGAGGCCATCGGCCCGTCGCAGGTGCTGGGCGTGGCCATGCCCTCGCGGTTCAGCTCCGCCCACTCCCGCGAGGACGCGCGCTCGCTCGCGGCCAACCTGGGGATCGGCTTCCAGGAGATCCCCATCGAGCCCATCCACGCCGCCTGGCTCTCGTCGCTCCAGGACGCCTTCGGGCACCCCGCGGGCGATCTCACCGCCCAGAACGTCCAGGCCCGCATCCGCGGCCAGATCCTGATGGCCATCTCCAACGAGACCGGCGCCCTGGTCCTCTCCACCGGCAACAAGAGCGAGCTGGCGGTCGGGTACTGCACGCTCTACGGCGACATGGCCGGCGGGCTGGCGGTCATCGGAGACCTGCCCAAGACGTGGGTCTACCGCGTGGCCCGCGCCGCCAACCGCCGCGCCGGGCGGATGCTCGTTCCCGAGCGCACCTTCACCAAGCCCCCGTCGGCAGAGCTCAAGCCGGACCAGACCGACCAGGACACGCTGCCGCCCTACGAGGTGCTCGACGACATCCTGGCCGCCTACATCGAGGATCGACTCCCCCTCGACCGGATCGTGGCGCGCGGCCACCCGGAGGAGGTGGTGCGCCGCGTCCTGCGGATGGTGGTGCAGAGCGAGTACAAGCGACGGCAGGCCGCGCCGGTCCTGAAGGTGAGCGACAAGGCCTTCGGCGAGGGGCGCCGGCTCCCGGTCGCCCACGGCTACCGCTACTGACATGCCATCTCGCGGCGCCCCGTTGCTCCTGGCGCTCCTCGCCTGCGCCTCCGGCCCCCCGACCCGGATCGAGTCCCCGGCGGCGGGCGGCGGACAGGGGACGGAATGGGTCGGGGACGTGGCGGTGCTGCCGCTCGACGGCAGGGGCTTCCAGGCGCTGCCGCGCCAGGATCGGCTCGAGGCCTGGCATCTGGCGCAGGCCGCCATGGCCGCCCACGCCCTGGCGCTCATGCAGAACTACCGCTACGACCTTCCCATCTGGGAGCTGGTCGAGGGGCTCCTGTCCCGCCGGGAGGCGCTCGATCCCACCTTCGCCATGCAGCTCGCCGACTACCGGCGGCGCCTCTTCGTCGATCGGGGCATCCACGACGCCTTCACCGAGGAGAAGGTCGTCCCGGCCTTCGGCCTCGAGGATCTCGTGGAGCAGGTCCGGCGCGCCGGCGCCGCCGGCGCGCGGGTCCCGACCGAGGGCGACCTGCAGGTGCTGCAGCGCCCCATCTTCGACCTCGAGCTGGACCGTTTCCGGCTGCGCCGGACCCCGGGACCCAACGGCGATCCGGTGGCCGCCGGCGCGGTCAACCATTACGCCCCCGGCCTCGGCGTCTGGGACCTGGTCGGCTTCCAGGATCGCTTCCCCCGGAACTCGCGCGTGGTTCGCGAGGGGCCGCGCCTGGTGGAGCAGCCCTACCGCGCCGGAGACCGCGCCACGTCGGCCGGGCTCGGGGCGCGCGAGCTGGCCGCCGCCGCCGGCCACCTGGAGGCGGCCATGGAGCTGGCCGGCCCGGAGGAGCGGCGAGCCCTCGCCAGCCTGGTCCAGGTCCTGCGCACCGGCGACCCCGCCGCCGGGGAGGCCTGCGAGCGCGCCTGGGTGGGACTCGCCCCGCGCGCCGACTGGGTCCTCGGCTTCCTGGACCTGCGCTCCGACCCACGGCAGGTGAAGGGGACGTGGCTGGGCGCGGTCGGGATCAGGGACCCGGCCCGCGACGGGCTCCTGCAGCAGCTCGTCGCGCTCGCGCCCTACTTCGAGGAACGGATGCCCTGGGCGCCCGAGCTGCGCCGCCCCGCCGGGGAGCTGCGCCCTCGCGCCGCCTCGGCCGTGTCGCTCGTGGCCGCGTCCGGACAGGCCCTGGGGCCGGGGTTCACGGGCCTGACCCTTCCGGCCGATCCGAGGTTGCTGCAGGAGATCGGCTCCAGGAGCTGGGTGGTGACGTCGGCCGACGAGGCCGAGGAGCGGTTCCGGGGCGAGCGACTGGTGCGGGAATTCGTGCTTCCCGAGGTGGCGGAGGAGGCGGCTCGCTGCCGGCCGCAGGTGGCCTTCGCCCTGGCCGCCTACCGCGAGGTGCTGGGCCACCCGTCCGGCAAGCTCTCCCCCGGGCTGAAGGGAGACCCGAGGCAGCTGCTGGCGCCCTACTACTCGATGCTGGAGGAGGCCCGCGCCCAGGCGGTGGCCCTCTACCAGCTCGAGGACCCGGCCACGGTGGTGTCGGGCATGCTCTCCGACGGCGGGTGCCAGAGCGTGGTGGTGCCGCTCGCGGCCATGGAGTTCCTCACCTCGCTGGCGACGGTGCCACGCGGCGACGTCGCCGAGGACGACCGGCTCAGGGCCACGCTGCTCATCCAGGGCTGGCTCGCCGACGGGGAAGCGGTCGAGATCTCGGTGCGGGGCAGCAGCCACTACGCCAGGGTGGTGGACCACGACGCCTGGCGCGCCGGCCTGGCCTCGCTGCTCGCCGAGCTCCAGCGCATCAAGGCCAGCGGCGACCGCAAGGCGGTCGAGGAGCTGGTGGAGCGCCATGCCACCCGGATCGATCCCGCCCTTCGCGACGAGGTGCTGGCGCGGATGCGCCGGATCGCGGTCCCGCCGCGCCTGGCGACGCTGCCGCCGGTGCTGGAGGCGGTGCGCGACGCCGCCGGCCGGGTGATCGACGCGCGGGCGCGCCCGGCCCGGGGCGTGGACGACCTCATCGCGGCCTTCGAACGGGTGCGGCGGGGGGACTGAACCCTCACACCTGCATCACTTCCTTCTCCTTGGCCGCGACCATGTCGTCGATCTTCTTCACGCCCTCGTCGGTCTCCTTCTGCACCTTGTCGAGGGCCTTCTTGGCCTCGTCCCCGGCGATCTCCCCGTCCTTCTCGCCCTCGGAGATCAGCTCCTTGGCGTCGCGCCGCTCGTTGCGGATGGCGAGCTTCTCCTCCTCGCCCTTGTGCTTCACCTGCTTCACGATCTCCTTGCGCCGCTCCTCGGTCAGGGCCGGAACCGGCACCCGGACGAGGTCCTTGTCGCTCTGGGGATTGAGGCCGAGGTTGGCGTCCCGGATGGCCTTGTCGATCACCGGGATCATGTTCTTCTCCCACGGCTTCACGGTGATGAGCCGGGCGTCGGCCACCGCCAGGGTCGCCACCTGGTTGAGCGGCGTCGGCGTGCCGTAATAGTCGACCTTGATCCCGTCGAGGAGGTGCAGGCTGGCGCGTCCGGTGCGGATGCCCAGGAGCTCGAGCCGGAAGTGCTCCACCGTCTTCCCGATGCGGTCGTGCAGGTCCTTGATCACGTCGTCGCCGAGGCCCATGAGGCATCTCCTCTCTCGGAGGGGGCTGCGCCCCCTCCCCGCCGAGCGAAGCTCGTCGGGGCCCCGCCCCGCTCGCCCGATCCCATGCGCTGCCGCGCGCGGCTTGCGCCGCTCCCGCGGCAGCGCCCCGGAGGGCTCGCTTCGCTCGTTGACCGGTTCGGCGTCATGACGAATGGTCTATCGATGGCCGCCGTGGCCCACCGTGGTCCCGATCTCCTCGCCCATGACCACCCGCCGGACGTTGCCCCGCTGGGTCAGGTCGAAGACCACGATGGGGAGCTCGTTGTCCATGCAGAGGCTGATGGCCGTCGAGTCCATGACCTTCAGGTTCTTCTTGAGCACGTCGAGGTAGGAGAGGGTCTTGAAGCGGGTGGCGCTGGGGTTCTTCTTGGGGTCGTCGGAGTACACGCCGTCCACCTTGGTGGCCTTGAGCAGCACGTCGGCGTGGATCTCCATGGCGCGCAGCGAGGCGGCGGTGTCGGTGGTGAAGTAGGGGTTGCCGGTCCCGGCGGCGAAGATCACCACCCGCCCCTTCTCCAGATGCCGCATGGCGCGGCGGCGGATGTAGGGCTCGGCCACCTGGTGCATCTCGATGGCCGACTGGATCCGGGTCTGGACGCCGATCTTCTCCATGGCGTCCTGCAGGGCCATGCCGTTGATCACCGTGGCCAGCATGCCCATGTAGTCGGCGCTGGAGCGGTCCATCCCCTCGGTGGCGCCCGAGACGCCGCGGAAGATGTTCCCCCCGCCGATGGTGAGCGCCACCTCCACGCCCAGGTCGACGACCTCCTTGACGTCCTGGGCGATGGCGGCCAGCGTCTTGGGCGAGATGCCGTACTTCCCGTCGCCCATGAGCGCCTCCCCGGAGAGCTTGAGGAGGATCCGCTTGTACCTTGGCTTCGCCTTCTCCGCTCGCTCGCTGGGCATGTTCGGCGCGTTCTTCCTTCGGGTCGCAGGGTCAAGGAACGGCGGCCGCGCGCGATTCTACCCGAATCAGGCCGGAGCCGCGCCAGCGGGGGGAGCGACTCCCGGCCCGGCGCCCCGGTGGCGGCGCCTTCGGCCTCCGCGGCGGCGCCGGCGCCTGCGCCCGTGCTCGTCCGGCGGGACGGCCTCGGCCTTCGCGGGAGGCGCGCCGCCCGGCCCCGGGCCGAACCCCTCCGGCCCGCCGGCTTGCGGCTGGCCGTCCTCGTGCGGCCGGCTCCGCGCGGCCTGCCAGCGGGCCAGGTCCTCGGCCCCCTCTCCATTGGCCTTGACGGTGACGGCCAGGAGCTGCAGCGCGTCCGCGAAGTAGAGCTGCCCGGCGAGGCCGCGACCGCGGCGCCGGCGCTGCGGCGGGCCGCGCAGGTGCCGCTGCGCCTGGAGGGCGAGCCGGATGCGCTCGGCGATGCGGCGGGGGAGGCGAGCCGTCTGCACCAGCTCGCGGAGCAACGCCTCGGCGCCACCGGGCGTCCCATGGGCCGGCGCCCCGGCGTGCCCGAGGTGCATGAGCAGGGTGCCGAGCAGCACCGCGTCCGACACCTCCTCGCCAGAGCGGACGAGGGCGTCGAGCGCGGCGAGGTGCGCCTGGAATCGCCGCCGCGGCTCCTCGCCGTCGGCGTCGAGCGCGGTGGCCAGGGCCGGCAGCGTCACCGTCAGCGCCCCGGACGAGCGCAGCAGCTCGAAGGCGCGAGCGGCGCCGCCGCAGCGGAGGATCTTGAGGATCTCCTCCAGCACCCGCGGCGGGGCGCAGCGGGCGATCTCGCCGGCGTGCCGGCGCATGGCGGCGAAGGTCTCGGGCTCGATGGCGAAGCCGAGGCGAGCGGCGAAGCGGATGGCCCGCAGGGCGCGCACCGGGTCCTCGCGCATCCGGATTTCGGGATCCCCGATGGTGGCGATGCGGTGCGCCTCGAGATCGGCGCGCCCGCCGACGTGGTCGATGACCCGCCCGGCGAAGACGTCGTAGAGGAGGCCGTTCACCGTGAAGTCGCGGCGGACGGCGTCCTCCTGGGCGGTGCCGAAGACGTTGTCGCGGGTGATGAGGAGGTCGCTCTCCGCGCCGACGTCCTCGAGCACGTCGACGGGGTTCTTGCGAAAGGTGGCGACCTCGACGATCTTGCCGCCGCGGAAGTAGACGTGGGCCAGGCGGAAGCGCCGCCCGATGAGCCGGCAGTTCCGGAAGACGGCCCGCACCTCGCCCGGGTGGGCGTCGGTGGCGATGTCGAAGTCCTTGGGCGTCCGCCCGAGCAGCAGGTCGCGAACGCAGCCGCCCACGAAGTAGGCCTCGTGGCCGACGTGGTGCAGCCGCGAGACGACCTTCACGGCCTCGG
>Ga0153915_10003186_pt1 | contig 15014 bp, 12 predicted proteins | sample Opewatmetagenome_2_FD_107003 | JGI IMG/M metagenome (GOLD analysis project Ga0153915, IMG submission 107003) | Freshwater wetland microbial communities from Ohio, USA - Open water 3 Core 3 Depth 3 metaG | ecosystem: Environmental > Aquatic > Freshwater > Wetlands | place: USA: Ohio, Lake Erie...
AGAGCAGCGAGCACGGTGTTCGTTTTCATTAATTCATCATCCTACGTTGATATTATCTATATTGAAAGATATATTTAAACTTAAAGTCGGCGATCGCCTTGTACCTATATTCCGATTTCTGCAAATGTTTTGAATTGATCTAGAAATCTAGAAAAGAAAGGCCCTCAGGTAAGTTCCTTCCTTTTTTAGCTACATTTCCTCCCGTAGGAAAGACTCCCCATCCGTCTCATCTTTCCTTTTGCATTAGAAAACAGAATGCGACCCATTTCGCTTTTTGCAGGGCATCTTTCGGATTCATCCCCTCTTTAATATTCTCAAGATATGATTCCATAAAAATTTTACTCACCAGCTCATATTTTTTCTCATTGTTTTTATCAATAAAATTCGTATTCTCCGTAAGCCATTCTGAATCAAACTTTTGTTGATTAGTCGAAGAACGCCTCACCCGCATCTGTGTTATACTTTATCATCCTTGATATTTTATATTATTGAGTCAGATTTACAAAATGACAAAATTACATCGTTCTCGTGTTAATTTAATTATATATCAAAATATTCAGAGTTCTTTTTCGTATTTTTCAAAAATAGGTTTCACATCATTAATAGTAGTACCATCAGGAATTAGGCCTGGCGGCAGTTGGTTTCCTTCTTCTATTATTTTATATCTTGCACCCAAATTCAATGAAAATTGGCATTATGAATGCAAATTCATCGACACCCTATCACTTCTATTAGAAAAAACAAATGCACTCATGGGTTAATTATAAAAGTACTCAGGTGATTGTACATCGTGGATTTGGCGATGCACAACGAGAGAAAATCTGTGTTACTGGTAGCTATGCCGTTTGCTGGGGTTACGATCCCATCGATCCAGCTTGCGGTCCTCGAAGGGTACTGCCGAACACAAGGAATCATTATAGAATCACGCCATCTCTACCTCAAAGCAGCAGAGCTGTACGGTCTCCAGCAGTATCATTCCCTGATCTACCCTCCAAATGATTCGTATTCCGCGCAAATGGTATTCTCCCGTTACGTGTTCCCAAAGCATTGGGCAAAGAACGAGGATCGGTTCAGAGAATATTTCCATCAAAAATCAGAACAAAATCCTCCCCTTGCTTCATTTTCCTTTGAAGACTATGTGCATCGGACCGATGAGCTGACCCAATGGATCCTTGATCATGTGGACTGGCGATCCTATGACATCATCGGATTTACCTTAAACTATGGCCAACTCCTGCCCTCCCTTGCCATCGCCCAGAAAATCAAGGAACTTGCCCCTGAGAAAATCATCGTGCTCGGCGGCAGCAGAACGGTGGACAGCTTAGGTATAAACGTGCTGAGGGCATTCGAGTACGTTGATTTCATCGTGTCAGGAGATGGGGAAGAGGCATTAACGCGTCTCGCATCCGACTACCAGAACTACGAAACCATCCCTCACGTGATTTACAGAAAAGGAAACCAGATCTACTACAACAGATCAGAGCAGGGGATAGACCTTCACAGCGTACCGACCCCCTCCTATGATGCGTTCTATCAGCAGCTTACCGCGGCACCAGAAGAAATCCGGCGGTTTTTCCAGTACTACGGACGACTCCCGGTGGAGATCTCCCGAGGATGCTGGTGGAACCAGTGCACCTTCTGCAACCTGAATATCCAGCATCCCTGCTACCGGGAAAAACCGGTCAGCCGCATTATCCAAGAAATCAGATGGCTCTCCGAGCGGTACCATATGATGGACTTCCAGCTCATCGGCAATCCGCTGCCAAAAACCGACTACCGAGCCCTGTTCGAGAAATTACGAGACCTAGGCAGGGATTTTTCGTTCTTTGTCGAAGCAAGGGCAGGACAACTGACCAGCGATGATTACACCCTGATGAGGGACGTTGGATTTACCGTGATTCAAACCGGCATCGAATCGTTCAGCAGCAATTACCTCCGGAAGATGAACAAGGGCGCCCGAGTGATCGACAATATCGCGGCCCTAAAGTTCTGCAAGGAAAACTCCATAAAAAACACCTATAATCTCCTTGTCAGATACCCAAACGAAGAACCAGTGGATTTCGAAGAGACGAAAAAGGTTGTTCACCTGATACAAGGGTATCTGGACGCCCCCTCTCTCTGCGAGCTTCTCGTGATGTATGGAAGCCATATCTACCGACACCCTGAACAGTTCAACGTCGAGCGGCTCGATTATTCACCAATCGACCTGATCATGTACCCCAGAGAATATCTCAAGAAAGGATTTGCTTTTATGTACGATGCGAAACAAAAAACCCTGACACAAAAAAATCCATGGGAATCGCTTGTCGAAGAATGGAAAAAAAACCAGGAGCAAGTCACCCAGGAGAACCTGACCTCACCATCGATGATCGACCGATTGATCTTTTCTTTTGTTGACGGCGGCAGCTTCTTGAAGATCTATGACAAACGGGACCGGCAGAACGTCAAGATATTTGTGCTCAACGACCTGGAACGTCGGGTGTTCCTCAGCTGCATCGACATCATTTCGTACAGCGAACTTCGCAGGAGGTTCCTTGATGTGCCTGAATACGAACTTGTCGCGATACTGCAGAGTTTTGAGCAGAACGGACTGCTGTTTGTTGAGGATGACTGCTACCTCTGTCTGCCCTTACGAAGCCGGGTACAAAACATTCAAGAGAAAAAGGAAGAGTGCCTGGTGAATATTTCACCTTAAAGAATCTCTATTACATTCTTTTCATTCGCACTAGAAATCAAGAGCGGAAACACTGAGAAACTTCGTAATGCCGACAATATACAAAACCAGGTAACAACAGCAGGAATCCAAGCATAAAATCGTAGGAAATCAAGAGGTAAGAAAAAATCTGTTACCGGAACTGCTTTTTCTCTCGTTTGTTTCTGGTTATCCCTAATTTTTGAATTTTGTATTTTTCTCCTAGGTACTGTTTTTTTTCGAAAGATGGGCTTTTTTTCTCTAATTTTCCTCCGAGAATGACTCTATTGCATAGTGACGTTTTGACAAAAAAACTTTAAATATGGTGGTTACCAAACACCATACCTGACATGTGTTAGCATGTTGTAAAGTAACTCGATATGGAACGGAAGAAGGTGAAAAGATGGAAATGGAACGAAAGAGAAAATTATGTTCTACCCTCGTAGGAATAATGATAATTATCTCTTTGGTGGTCAATATCTTCCTCTTTGGACCAATCACCATGATTGGGAAGGCAGATCCAGGAGATATCCCTGATTATTGGCATAACACAACAACCTTGAACGTGACCGTGCTGCATTTTGAACCGAGAATCCTTTTTTATGATTTCCAATATAACCAATCAGGTACATGGATCTCTCGATTGAATGCACAAAGCGATGTCAACAATAGCGCAGAATACAGATTCATTGTCAATATCAGCAGTGATCAGGGCTGGGATGATATCGAATACGTGAATATTACTGCTTGGTACGACCAAGGGAATGACAGCAGCACCTATAACCAGACCCTTGGCGGAAACTGGAATTTCTATCTCCAATATGAAAACACTACAGGAACTGCTGTCTGGAGGATGCTCTGGCCTCATGGAGGAGAAATTACAGAAGGAGCTTATGCGGATAATATCGGGTTCGATCCCTTCGGTAGTCCAGGTTTTACCGAGTGTCATAACCTATCATTTCCGATCATCCCCAGTTATCAAATGCGATATGCACCTGGTGATGGTGTATGGAACAATACGTACAATACAACAGACGATACTAAATCCTGGAACTTCAACATAACAGTCGATGATAGCGGTGAAGATGCTCCTGATCCAATTAGGATTTGGATCACTGATGAATTTGGGATCTATTCGTACAGTGAAATCGTCAGTGCAGGATGGCCAGTGATTATAGGTCACCCTGGAGAAAACGCCACTGCGAATAGCAACATTACGCTCGTGACCCGATCGAATGGGAATTATTCACTGACAACAGATGTTGAGAATTTAACCCATAAGACATTCCCATTAGCCACGATTTCTCGAGAGCAAATTTGGGTACGCGGTGGTGACTTAGATATCTTTGACAATTTCACGGCAAGCGGTGGTAACATCTACTTCTATGGACTTCTTGGAACGTACCATCTTGCACAGGCAAACGGCACCAATCTGACCACTGATGATGTCGAATATAAATGTAACATTCCCATGGGTCAAATGGCCGGTGACTACACCGCTCCGATACGGTATCATCTGACGACAACATAGTCACTACTCCCTCTTCCTTTTTTTTATTAATATTTTTTTTAATTTGACAGTATATTTTCTCTTATTCTTGTTCTCCTTTATTTTCCTTAAAAAAATACCTTTTCAAAGAAAAACTTTAATAGACGAATCAAGATAAGAAATACGGATGGGCGACTCAGCAATCTCAATTTACTAGAGGAGAGAAGAAAGTGGAACATTACACCATGAAACATATTGTCGCATTTTTTATGCTCGTACTTTGTTTCTCTACAGCGATATTTACGACTTCAGCAGCTGATGTGGCGACTCTCTCCATTCGCATGCTCCAGGGGGAACAACAGACTCATTTTAACAACCCTGTACTTGTCGCAGGTATCTGGCATTACGTGAACATAACCATGGATCAGAGCGTCGATGAATTATCACTTCGATGCTACAAAGGCATTACACTTCCAATGGGAGAGAAAAACGAAACAAATTACTACGAATGGAACTATAATAAAAACAATGCAATACCCTGGAACGATATCAGCGGATATGGGATTCAGTATATACAGCCGGACCTGTGTAAAAATACGAATACTGTTTATAGTTTTTGTATCGGTACAAAAGACTTCATGCCAAACATCATCGGATACTATGAAAACTGGACTATAGAAATATCAACAGATGGTACCACCGTTCATTCGGAACGTGTTGTAGTTGAAAAACCAAAAACCGGCATTTCATTAAGTAAACCCTCGTCAATAATATTTCACGTTGATCCATTCACCATCATGGATGCCCAGGGCGATAATTTCTTCAAGATAGGAAATATAGGCAATGTGCCGCTGAATGTAAATTTTGACAGCGAACTGTACCGCGATGTAGAAATTACAGATGTAAACAAAAAATTTTTACCAGCGGAAACTGTTGCTCATTATGTAACGGTCCATTCCAGAAGTTGGCCACCAGGTATAAAAAAAATTGATATACAATTAAACGGCTCCTACCCGCGATCGTATTTTGTCGATACAAATGCGACGGTTACCTTGTATACTTCCTTTATCATTGATGTTCCTCAGTTGGTTATTTATGTTGGACATAGCAACTATCGGATTGATGAAATCCAAGGGACAGGCATAACGTTCCAATATATAGAAAAATTGACCATGTATGAAGGAGAAATCAAAGATATCAGCGCGTATGTCTCTGGAAATGGACTAGTAACTGTTAAGGTCTGGGCAGATGAAAAAAATATTAGCGCGCTGAAACTGTATGATGGCAGTACCGAAACAAATTCTCCAATTTCTTTTACTTCCACGAATGCCTCGGAACGGACTATCGTTGCGACTGTCAAAGCGCTTGGTGAAGGAAAAATAGGCATCCTTACCTATCGTGTCAATAGCAACGGTATAACAAAAACGTACACCACCCAAATCACGATTGGACCGCCAGCATCGCCTGATGAAGATATCGTTGGAAGTCCTTTATCAATTATGCAAATCATCGTCATCATCATTGTTCTGCTTGTTGTCATTTATATGATAATATCCTACATAAAAAACAGAAAGAGGTAACGCGGAGACAATGAGGAAAATCATTTTACCGATTCTTATCTTATTCCTCTTTCTTCTCTTCTCTTCGGCCTTGCCTGCAATACGTGTCAGCGCAGGTCAAGCAGGTGTCGGAGTAATTAACGTTCCACCAAAATACGGATATATCCGTGTCGAGGAACAGGATAATTTCATCAGAGTGTATCTGAATATTTCTGATTATAACTCATGGGCAGATATTAGTAACGTGAGCGTAACGCTGGATGCCTATGGTTCGAAAATCTCAACGTTTCTTTTTGAACAATATAAGAGTTTGGACTCCTATGTTGAGATCAATGAATTCAGCGAAACACCTGAAAATATGAATCTGCTGGATATCGAAAAGTGTTTTTTCCAAAAATCTAATCAGAAGGAAACCATCGATGAGCGTTGCGATATCTCCGTACGTTTCGTCTTTAAAAGAACATTTTTTACTGGCTTAAGTATTGTCATTAATGATCGCGTCGGATCCGCTCCTGCTGAAGCATATATCTATTACAACACTGAAGAAACCATGCGAAGTGGCAACACCATCGTGATTCCCTGGATAGGGTTACGAATTTCCATTGATATCCCACCCTATCTTATTGACATCATCGCGGTAGCACTTGCATCGATCGGGGTGATGTACTATCTCAGAAAAATAGGGATATGGGAAAAAAGAGGAAAGCGCTATGAAAAATTTTCGTAGTCATTCCTGGCTTTTTCCCAATTGCTTTTTCATATTCTTTTCAATTTATCTCTTGGTGAAGTTCGTATTCATTTTCTTTTTTAGAGCCGCGTATGAGCCGCGGTTCATCTTCGAACTGACGCCAGTCTATATGTTGTCCGGGGTTAGCAACACGCAATTGGTAGTATTGTCTCTGCTTGTAATGCTCGTTGATATGTACTTGCATCTCCGTTCAGGTAAACGGTATTTATTGCTCTCTTTTCTCCCGACCATTGTGATGACATCGAGTATTGGATTTAGTATCATGGTTAGTCCAATGGATCTCTCTTATATTATTCACTTTATCCTTTTTGGTTGCCTGCTCCTTATCGTTCTTATCGATTATCAATATGTATTAAAAGGAATAGAAACGCCGATGATGACTCGGAAAAAGGTACCTCTCAGTGTATCAGTCTTCAAAAACGAACCAACAGTTCCACGCGGTGCATCACCCCGTGCAAAACATACACGTCTTATTCAACAACCACCACTCCCTCTTACTATGGACAGTACACTTGAACTAAAGAAAATCTCAGATGAGCTTCTTCAAAAAATGCAGATTATGCTTGAGGACCTTGAGAATAAAAACGTAAGAATAAAAAAATTGGAACATGATCTCGATGAACGACAAAAAAACCTTGTCATCAATGAGAAAAAATTTGCTGATCAGGCGATCTCTTATCTCCAATCACTAGAAAAAATTCCGTTTAACGATAAAACCTTAGTAAAAAACATACCGACGGAAGAGAAAATATGTCTGAATGAACCATTACAAAATCGTCTCATAATCGATGAAAAAAATGAAATCGTCGCAGTCGTCCAACGAGGAATTTTTAAAGAAGTCAGCAACTCTTTTGTTGATTTTATTGGCTATGACCGAACCGAACTGTTACAAAAGAATTTTTTCGTTTTTATCGCACCACAGGGGTTTGAGAATGCAAGAAAATACTACCTGAATCGGTTAAAAGGGGTGATTTCGAACTCGTTTAAAACCATTTTACTTTCGAAGACGCACAGGGAATTATTTGTAGAAATAACGGTGAAACCAACGATTTACAATGGGGATTCAGCTGAATTTCTTAGGGTAAATGAGGTAAGGAGCAATTCCTAAGAGATATCACAACAGATAGCGACTTCCTTTTCTGTCAACCCAAACAAAAAGTCGGCATCAAAAAAACAATGCCATCTCATATAAGGAGATACTATGGTGTTATTCACGATTTCACAGAGTGAACCCAAATATTTAATTACTACCGAGCTATAATATACAATACTAAAATAGGGGGTTATAAATAAAATGAAGAAAATAACAATTCTGTTCATAATAGGAATTATCGTTAGTAGCACAATTGGGGCTGCCGGAACACAGTATAGCCAAAAACAAACGCAATCTCTCTCTGATCAAATCAACACGCCATCTCTTCAAATACAATCCATGAACAACGAAGAGTATCTATTAGCTGAACTTACAGGAATATCAACATTCCAAACAACCGCGGGTCAACCACAACTACCAAAAATCGTTCGGACATTTGAACTGCCGTTCGGGGCAACTGATATCAGCGTTTCTCTCACTCCTCATGAAATCACCACTCAGCATATTGACCAAGAAATACGGCCAGCTCCCCAAATGATTCCTCTAACTCCTGAATATCAAAGCCTTGCTACCCAGACAAAAGTAAAAGATAATCAAGTATACGCCATGACGACGCCATATCCTGAAACATGGTTTACGACATCGATTGGGGTCGGTTTGAATGAGAACAACCAACATGTGACCTTTGTCACACTCCATTATTATCCGATCCGATATACCCCATCGTCAGGAGCCCTTCATATTGCGCATGATGCTGACATCTCAGTGACGTACACTACGCCAACGCATACCCCGTTTCCAGCCACTGAAGCCTATAAAATGGTCATAATCGCACCAAAATCCTTTGAAAGCGCACTGCAACCACTCGTTGAACATAAAAACAACCATGGGGTTTCAACGATATTGAAAACGACAGAGGCCATCTATAGTGAATTCAATGGTACTGACAAGCCAGAGCAGATTAAATACTTCATTAAGTACGCGATGGAAACCTGGGGTGTCGAATACGTTCTTTTGGTCGGAGGTTTAAAAAACATGGTGTTTGCAAAACCACGGGATGGTCCAAGTCTTGGGAGTACAGGATGGCACCTGCCTGTCCGCTACTCCAATCTCTACGATAATCCGAAATTCCCCTTAGCCGAACCTGTCTATTTTGATCCTGGTGTCATCAGCGATTTATATTATGCTGATATCTATGGCCCGAATGGAACATTCTCAAGTTGGGATCCAAACGGCGATGGCATATTTGCCGCTTGGGGAAAACCAGGGGTCGAGAATGACACTGCCCTTGATCTGTACCCTGATGTTGCGTTGGGGAGACTTGCTTGTGTGAGTGTTTCTGAGGTGCGCACCGTCGTAAAGAAAATCATCACCTACGAGACAACAACCTTTGGAAAAGAGTGGTTCAAAAAAATGACTGTGGTCAGTGGTGATGGATTCCTGGACCAAACAGATTTAAACATACAATGGGACACGACAGGACTGCCAAACGGAGCATATACAATTTATGCCCAGAGCAGCAATCCCTCTGCAGAAAAAGGACCTATTGAAACCATCAACATCACTCTTGACAAAACAAAAGAAACCAACCTTACCTTCCATCATAATGATAACCTACGGATTACCCATTACCCAGGATTACCCATCGCTCAAATTGTCACGGTATCAGAAGGAAATGTCCTTGGCAACACTGATTTTACCTACGTCCCTGGTGACAACGAAGCGTACTGTAATGAGTTTTATTTCTGGGCGAACATGAGTTATCTGTCTGGTGTTCTCACTATTCGAGGGAAAAGTTATGACCCTAAACCTTATGGGAATCTCAGCAGCATTCACGTCTGGATAAATAATAGCACTGACGACAAGGTATTTGAGGACTGGCGCAACAACACGGAGATGTACTACGAGGGAGAGTATACCACCGGTGAAAAAGCACTGTTAGGCCGTGGTGGTGCCCTGTATTATATGCCTCCAGAGTTCCAGCGCAATATCCTCTGGGCATCTAATGGGAAGTTCACCGGACAAGAGGATGTGATTAACGCCTGGACTGAGGGCGCCGGTTTCATGTTTATTTCTGGTCACGGGAGTCCGAATGTCTGGGCTGACCATTATCCGGGAATCCCTGGCAATCGCAAATACGGAAGCGTCGATGGCCTGTCAGTCACAACCCTTCGTCCCTTCCCACCCTATTACAGTCTCCCGTTATTCCCCATGGATACGATACGAAATGAAGAGAGGCTACCCATCGCAGTCGTCGGTGGATGTCATAACAGCCAGTTCAATGTCTCGATGGTGTACGGGGTTCTGGATGCGATGATCTATCTCTTCCCGAACTTCCCCAAGATACACATGTGGTGCTATGGGACACCAGTCCCAGAAGCATTCGATTGGAGATTGATTCGGAACCCGCACGGTGGTGCTATTGCTACCATGGGGAACACAGGGCTTGGGTATGGAATGCCTGGTGTTGATCTTACGACCGGTGGTGGCGATGGATGGATTACCATCGAATTCTTCAAACAGTACGGGACAGAGGGACTGGATATCCTCGGACAAGCGTATCAACAGACATTGACCAGCTACATCAACACCTTCGACATGAGCGATTTGGCTGCAGGGCATCCAAAATCCGTTCAGCAATGGGTCTTGCTCGGTGACCCCTCATTAAAAATTGGCGGGTATCCATAAGCTGCCCTATTTTTTCTTTTTTTTTTCACCGCTGCAACCGACATACTATTGCTTTCTGCTCTCACATACCGTAATCAAATCTCGAAATTGTTGTTCACTTAATCCGACACCATGCGTCCCGTCTAACCGTTTTACGACCTTTCCTTTTTCAAAAAAGATGACGGTTGGATACACTTCAATACCATATCGCTCACAAAGGTCCGGATGCTGATCAATTGTCATCCGATAACATCGGGAATTTGTTTTCTTTGCACATGTCTCAAAAATAGGTAAAAATCGCAGGGAGAACGGGCACCAATCCGCATAAAAAAGGACAAAACACGGATCTTTTTCTTTAAGGACTTTCTCAAGACCTTGTTCGGTTTTGATAAGGATACAGGTTTTTATATCATCCATAGGAAATTCATCTCTTCTTTTTATTCTGGATAATGACTGCTATCACAAAATGGTTTATTCTGTGATTTGCCGCAACGACAAAGCGTGATGCGGTTTCGTTTTGCATATGGTAATCCATTCGCTGATTCGATAAGGATGTTTCCACGAACCCAAATCGGACCGCTGGCTCCAATGTAAGGATCTTCAATTAACACGATTGACGGATCAAACTTTGGCTCTAAAATGTTCCCTGTATTTTTCTCCGATATCACCAGACGACCGGATGGACAATCCGCTGCTTCTTCGATGGCGATGGTCCTATCCGTAGGGCGGTTTGATGTGAGGATAAGATTCCAGATTCCACCTGCACGGTGACAAAACCGAGCGGATGCACATAGGTCTTTGGCATCGGTTAAAGTAAGCGTTGGGCCATTAAGTGTTACTGTGTTTTTGTAATAGGTTTTTAGGCTTGCGGTTTCTGTGCCATCAAAATTGACTTTTGTATGAGTTCCGTCACAGAATGGTTTGCTATGTGATTGACCACAACGGCAGAGGGAATAGCTCGTCTGTACTGGAAATGTTTTTCCATCTTTCCACTCGCATGAATCATATTTTTTGTCGTAATTGATTATTTTTTGCATGAGTGGTATGCCGCCACAGATAAGATATGGACCATTTTTACATACTTTGATAGAGAAGTTTTTCTGAGATCGTTCATTGTTCTTTTTCATTGTCATTTCTCGTTTTCCTTCATATTGAGGGGTATCACTAGCGGGTTATTCATACTATGGATAGATTTTCCAAATTCTCTAGTTTTATGAAGAAATCTGTTTTTTTTATTTTTTCGTATTTTTTCCATTTATTAGAAACGGTCTCTGAAAATTCAAGTCGGTTTGCTATAGTAGTAAATATCGACAATAAATGAAGTCAATATCAGAAAAATATATAACCTTCCTTTCTCTATCATATAGTGGAGAGTTTGTGAAATGAAAGGAAAAAAATTAACACCAATTGTCATAGCGGTAGTGCTCATCGGTGTATCGTTTTTCTCCGGCTGTGTCGGACCATGGGCAATCGATACACTTGGATGGGATCATACCAATGAAGAAGGTACTGCGGTCAGACTCTGGGGACAACTGACGATTACTGAAAGCGCTGATAACTGGAATGAAGGATTTGTCTGGGATTACGAATACCATCAAGATTGGCAAGATTATCTGTATCAAGGATGGGCAGATAATCACGCTGGCTATGGACTTTTTTCACTCACTATCGGTAATCTTACTCGCGCCACCGAATATCATTATCGAGCATATGGAGAATATCTCAAAGCAAAAAATCAAATTCGTGTCGGCAATGATCTTATATTTATTCCGGGTAGTCCACGGGTCACCACAGACAATGCATCGAATATAGGACTGACGCAAGCGACCTTAAAAGGCAACCTCTGGCACATGGGCGGAGCATCGTCATGCACCGTGTATTTCCTTTATGGGACTGATATCGCTGCGTTAAATGAACAAACTACCCCAGAAAACATGACTGACACCGGTGCCTTTAGCGCCACCCTTAACAGTCTGACGACAAATACAACGTATTATTACAAAGCGGTCGCAACAAATGATGTAGCCACCTGGGCTGGCATTATTTTAAAGGTCATACCTGGGCAACCTGTCGTGGTGACCAGGCAACCTGGTGAAATTGCAAACGACCATGCGATGCTCAAAGGGGAGCTATGGCATACTGGTGGAGCTGCAACATGTGACGTATGGTTTATCTACAGCGACGTAAGTCCGAATCAACTCGATCAATCAACACCGCCTCAAACCCTGAATAGTACCGGTCCGTTTCAAGCATACATTGGGAATCTTAGCACAAAAACAAAGTACTGGTACAGGGCTGTCGCAGATAATGGAGACGCACAGGGCAAAGGTGACATCTATGAATTCACCACCTCTCCGACCGCACAAATACAAACCACAGGCGTACTCGGAAAACCATATCAACCTGACATGAAAAATAAAGACAAGACATTTCTCTCAAAAATTCTCACTCGGTATCAACCGCTGTTCGAGAAGTACCCGATGTTGATGAAGTTCTTGCAGCAACCACGGTTTAAAGCGTTGCTGGACACACTTCAACACTAACCTTTTTTTTTTTATTTTTATTTATTGAATTTCCATTCAATAACTCGTCTTAATGCGTAGAGTACAAAAACGGTAAAAAATAAGAAAATATTGTCATAAATTAGTCATTCGTTCAATTTTAAACTCAGAACTCTTTTATATCAAGTAAAAATGTTCTTTTTTATAGAAGATAATTGGAAAGGGAAATGGCTTGGTGATCTAGCGGTTATTAAAAAAAATTTTATGAGTTCCCTGGAAAGAGACGACGAGAGGAAAGCCGTCCTTTTCAATCCTCTGTTTCGGAGGAAAAATATCATATGGAGGTACATGAATGAAAAATAGAAACAGGAAAATAGGGGCTATTGTGTTCGTTGTTGTTTTATTCGGAACCATGTTTTTTGTTCCTGCAAGTTCAGTACGAAATGACCCACTTCGTTCCTATCAGCAAAACCGTGCTGATGGCGTAACCGATGATACTGACATGCATCTCGGTCCATTCATCCCTGATCGAAAATATATTCTCGATACTGAACCTGCTCCGATGTCAAAGAGCGCTGAGAATCCTGACGCTGGTACAAAAAGGGATGCAGGTGATGATTTTGATCATGTGACCCCGATATATCCTGGCGAGTCTATCGATAACACCCCTGGGAGAGGAAGTACAGGCGATCTTTCTTCCGGTGACTCTGAAGATTGGTACTTCTTTTCAATCTGCCAAGGCCAGGATGTCACCATCACGTTAACGCCTCAATCTGGCTTTAACTTTGACCTGTATTTATTTGATAAGGATCAAAATCAGTTAGCATCATCGGCCAATGGAGGAAATGCTCTAGAGACCATTACCCACGAGGCTCCGTACACTGGATTCCTTTACATCAAATTGCTTTATATCAGCGGAACAGGGAGCGGTACTTACACCTTTACCGTCACCCTCACCACACAAAATGACGCAGGGAGCGGGGATGACGCATCAGATACGTTTGCATCGGCTCTCTCTCTTGTTCCAGGTTCCTACAATGGATATCTTGACATGAATGACCCGTACGATTTCTATAAGATCCAAGTTCAAAATGGGCAGGGTATTCATCTTACTTTGCAAATGAAATCCACTGCGTACTTATCTGATTTCGACATCACCTTGTATTCACCAGATGGAACAAAAGTGTACGAAGGAAACGAGTACTATGATGATGAATTATTATATCCTGCGACAGAAACAGGAGAATGGCGGGTTCGCATTGATATATTCCCCGGATGGGTAGATATCCCTCATCCGACAGAATGGCTCTATTATTCCTATGGATCAGGAGCGTATACATTGACATGTAGCATCGAGGACAGCGCACCGGTTCCGCCCACAGTGCCACAACCACAGATTACACCGATTGCGAAAACCTTCAGAGTTACAAACGATGCGACCAGTAGCACGGATGAATTTGGTTATCTTGCAGCTATTCCTGCCTGCAACTATCTTGATGCGGGAACACGTTATGTCGCTCCTATCGTGTATGAGGGAGACGAGACACCGACAAATTACTATGGAAACAGCGGTGACCGTGGAACAGTAGATGATACGACGCAATACCTCATCGATGATTGGAATGCGTACCTTACCACCCACGGGAAAACCGCAGCGTCCTACGATGTTCCTACCGATCCTGTTACCGCAGCTGCAGAAATTGCACAGCAGAATTGGGAATCTTCAGACCTCGCTGTCGTTGCTGTCGATGGGAGTGGATATAAAGATACGGTGAAAACCATATTGAAAAAAACGAAAACTCTGACGAGGACTGTTGTTGTTGATGAAATACAACACGATGATCCCCGACTTGCAAGCGATTTAGGCTATATGATGTTCCTTGGACCGAAATGGTGCGCCCTCGATGTAAATGTCACAGGAATTTCGTCGACAAGCGGATCTTTAATTGGTGCATTACTCACACAAGTATATCCAAAATATACAGATGTAAGCTCCGATGATTGGCCGACCCCGTATGATGGTCCAGGAAATGCACGAGATATTTATCATCCGGTCTCACGCATCGGATTGTGGTCCGCGAGCACAGAGATATCCACAAGTCAGTTTGATTTGCTTCGTGTAACAAAATATGAAGGTGACCGCTATCATGTTCGTGTGAAAAATACTGATTCGGTTCTGACTGCCACACTTACCACAACAAGTGCCTCTGATCTTCTGGTAGTCCTTATCGATCCAGCCGGGTATGTGCGCGCCCCTGATATGCC
>Ga0153915_10003187_pt1 | contig 15012 bp, 18 predicted proteins | sample Opewatmetagenome_2_FD_107003 | JGI IMG/M metagenome (GOLD analysis project Ga0153915, IMG submission 107003) | Freshwater wetland microbial communities from Ohio, USA - Open water 3 Core 3 Depth 3 metaG | ecosystem: Environmental > Aquatic > Freshwater > Wetlands | place: USA: Ohio, Lake Erie...
ACCTCTACAGGGTTGTGAGGAAGAGGAACCAGAAGGTGCAGAGCATAGATATATTTGACACCAAAGATGGCTGGAAGCTCCAGATAACCTCCATCGCGATTTTGAACCGCAACACAGATTCGAACATCCAGAAGAAGGTCAGGAATATCATGGTAGCGCATATAGAAGACACCGCCAAGAAATCGGGCACGGATGACCTCGTGAAGAGAATTCTAGAGGGCACGCTCCAGAGGGACATAAGGAAGCTGGGAAGCAAAGTCTATCCAGTGCGCTTCTGCGAGATTGCCAAGATAGAGGTCATGAAGGCGCCGCAAGAGAAGTAAGGATTTATAGTTTCTTATCATCTTTTTCTCTTATAGGTGGGAAAATGGCTTTTCTGGAACTTGAGACGCCTGAAGCAAAGTATATAAACGATATGGCAGGTATGTGCCATTTCGGTATTGACTGTGCATGCCAAGGAAAAGACGGTATTTATAGTGGAAGCCATTATAAAGACGCAGGTAAGAGTTTAGAGCGAATGAAGGATGATTATATTCCACTCAGGGTTTCAAAATTTGAACATACCTTCTATCTTAACGAACATCTGTTTTTGCGTACTATTGAATTTAAGCAAGAAGATGATGGAAAGCCGTTAATAATTGTATGTAACGATTGTGGTAGGGAGTTCCCATTCACACGCGAATCTTATTTTGAGTTGATGGATAAAATGGGTTTTGAATATAACAGAAAATTAAGGCTTCGTGAGCTTGAAAGCCAGAAAGACGAATAATGTATTTAATGAAGGCTTTCCACAATTATTTTATGGTTGATGTTTCCCATTACCTCAAGTCCGCAGGCTTGGACTTCCGCGAGGAGAAAGGGGAGGCTTGGATAAACCTGGAAGCAAGGAACCTCCATGACGTGCTTGCCTATCTCAAGCAGAATGGATTTCCAAGGCTTTCTGCGATTTCAGGATTGGACGTGGGGAAGAACCTGGAGCTGATTTATCACGTCTTCTCGGACAGCTATTACGTGAACATACGCGTCCCTCTTCCTAAGAAGAAGCTGGAAATCCGGACTGTGACGGGAATCTATCCGGGAGCGAACCTGTTCGAGAGGGAAGTGCACGAGATGCTCGGGGTGGATTTCCCAGGGCACCCGAATCTCGAGAATCTCTTTTTGTCCGAGAACTCTCCCAAGAACCCACTGAGAAAGGATTCTGAACAAAAGAAATGATGAGCATGTTATTATGAAACCAAAAATTATAAGGGCAAATAAATTGAAAGAAAATGACTATGGGGCAACAAAGGTAACAGACATTCTGAACTCCAAGGAATTTCCAAAATTCAATATTGCGCTTGTTAAGAAAATTGGAAATGATGTAAAAACAGGATATGATATGGAGAGTGATGTGGCTTACTATGTTCTGGGAGGAGAAGGAGACTGTATAATTAACGGTAAGAAGTATCACCTTAAAAAAGGCGATTGTGTACTTTATCCAAAGGGAACAAAATACAAACACCTTAAGGGGCTCACGCTTCTGGCAATTGCCTCGCCTCCGTTTGACCGCAAGAAAAGAGTCTATACTGAATGATTGGGAGAATGGAATAATACTTATATATGTATTGTTTCAAATTATGAGTCAGTTCTATTTGGCATTACAGTTGTGAATTATGGCAAAGGAAATAACTCTGGTCGTGAAGGAGCTCATGCGCAAGCTTGATTACATAAGAAACATAGGGATTGTCGCGCACATAGACCACGGGAAGACCACGCTCAGCGATAACCTTCTTGCAGGAGCAGGAATGATTTCCCAAGAATTGGCTGGCAAGCAGCTCGTGATGGATTTTGACAAGCAGGAGCAGGAGCGAGGGATTACAATTTATGCAGCAAATGTTTCCATGGTGCACGAGTATCACGGAAAGGATTACCTGATCAATCTTATTGACACTCCTGGCCACGTGGATTTTGGAGGGGATGTTACAAGGGCCATGAGGGCTGTGGATGGAGTGGTGGTGGTTGCAGATGCTGTAGAGGGATGCATGCCGCAGACAGAGACTGTTGTCAGGCAGGCACTCAAGGAGAGGGTGAGACCTGTCCTGTTCATAAACAAGACTGACCGCCTCATAAAGGAGCTGAAGCTCACTCCCGAGCAGATGCAGGAAAGGTTCAAGAACATAATCACCGAAGTCAACCTTCTGATACACAAATTCGCGGAAGATGAATACAAGGACAAATGGACAGTAAACGTGAATGATGGCTCCGTGGCTTTTGGCTCTGCCACAAAGAAATGGGCCATCTCTGTCCCTGTCATGCAAAAGAAGGGCATGACCTTCAAGGATGTAATAGAGATGACTGAAAGGGGGGAAGAGAACGAGCTCTCGGAGAAGAGTCCCCTTCATGCTGTTATCCTTGACATGGTCATCCAGCACCTCCCGAACCCGCTTACATCACAGAAGTACAGGATACCGAAAATCTGGCCAGGGGATATTCATTCTGACATAGGGAAAGACATGACTGCATGCAACCCTGACGGGAAGCTTGCAGGAATAGTTACAAAGATTTATCCTGACCCGCATGCAGGCTATGTTGCAACAGTCAGGATATTCTCAGGAAAGATAGTCAAAGGCCAGGAAGTCTATCTTGTGACCAGGCTGAAAACCGAAAGGGTTCAGCAGGTCTCCATTTACAAAGGTCAGCAGAGAGTCCAGATGGATGAGGTGGATGCAGGCAACATAGTGGGTATTGTGGGGCTGAAGGATGCCTCTTCAGGTGAGACTATATGCGATCCTGAGCATCAGATGCCAGGATTTGAGGCGATAAAGCACATATTCGAGCCTGTTGTCACGAAGGCTATAGAGCCCAAGCACCCCAAAGACTTATCAAAGCTTATCGAGTTCCTGAAGAAAACCAGTAGGGAAGACCCGACCCTCCAGATAAAGATAAATGAGGAAACAGGAGAGTATCTGGTCTCAGGACTAGGGGAACTTCACATAAACGCGAAAGTTGAGAACAAACTCAAAGACGAAGGAATAGAGGTTGACATATCACCCCCGATTGTGATATACAGGGAAGGCCTCAAGTCAGTCACTCCCCAAGCCATAGAAGGGAAGTCCCCCAACAAGCACAACAGGTTCTACATGATCGCGGCCCCGCTTGAGAAGGAGGTTTATGATGCCATGGTCCGCGGGGAGATTGGGGACACGGAAATCAAGAAGAAGGACCAGGCGCTCGTTGAGACGCTTGTCAAGTACGGAATGGACAGGGATGAGATAAAGAAAATCAAGATGATATACAACAGGAATGTTTTCATAGACGCCACGCATGGAATCCATGCCATCCTTGAGATAATGGAGATGGTGAAGGAGGCTTTCAAGGAGGCAATGGATGAGGGGCCTCTTGCAAGGGAGCCTGTTTCCGGAGCCAAGGTCATGCTGGTGGATGCAAAGCTTCATGAAGACGCGATTCACAGGGGACCTGCACAGGTCATCCCGGCCGTCAGGAAGGCCATAAGGTCTGCCATGATCGGAGGGAAGGCATTCATCCTGGAGCCCAAGCAGATTATAAGGATAGACGTTCCCACGGAGGAGCTGAGCGGCGCAATGAAAGAGGTGAACAACAGGCGCGGCCAGATAATAGAGATGTCAGAGGAAAGGGGAACCACAATAATCAAGGCTAAGCTCCCGGTAGCGGAGATGTTCGGCTTCAACTCCTCCCTCAAGTCATCCACAGGAGGGAAGGGATTCTTCTGGCTTATAGACATAGTTTACGAGCCCTTGCCGAAAGAACTGGAAACCAAAGTAGTCGGCCAAATCAAGCAGAGGAAGGGAATAACAGAGATAAAGGAAGAAGAGGAAGAGGAATAGGAAACACCAGTTTTAAATTCTTTAGAGGTTATTGAATATTATGTACAAATTTCAGAATCAGCTAAAAGCGGTTGAGGGCGTAAGGAACACAGACCTGCTTGCACACAAGGAATCATTTATTTATTCAGTCATGCTTCCGGAAACAAATCGCCTCGTGGGATCCATAGCTGTTAACGGCGAGCTTTGTTTTTCGGATTACAGTGACCCCGAATTGTCTCCTTATCAAGTTAAAATCAAGTCCATGCTTGGCCTATGCACAAAAAGCTAATCTGGCAACTAAACCTCAACCTCTTTCTTCCCGTCCCAGATTTTGCGGGACTCTTTCTTTTCCTTCGGGATTATCGCCAGATAGCGACCTCCCTGCGTAGGTATCAGGAAGTAGTGAGTCTGTTCTCCTTTCTCATTAGTGAGGATTATGCTTATCTTCCCGCCTTCCGCAGGCCTCCCGTCAGGGTACACATATGTATAGCGGACAAACTTTCCCTTGTCTATCAGGAGCCGCACCTCTGCCTCACCTTTCCGGTTCTTGGTCAGGACAGATTCCGGGTATTTCATAATGAGAATATAAAAGTGTGAAATTTAAATAATATGTGAATGAGAGAAGGCAAGCCCCTGATTGTAGGCATTGACCCAGGGACAACAACAGGAGTTGCGGTTTTCGACCTGAACGGGAGACTTCTTCTGATAAAAAGCGGCAAGAATCTCGCGAAGTCTGATATCTCCAGAATAGTCTCTGATGTAGGAAATCCCATAATAGTGGCAAGTGACATAAAACCAATCCCAAAAGCAGTCGAAAGAATCGCAACCAGCTTCTCTGCAAAGGTGATAGAGCCTGGAGAAACTTTCCTAAGAAAGGAAAAATCTGATGAGGCAAAAGCGTACATGAGGGTTCACGGAAGGGTCTGGGCCAACAGGCATGAGAGGGATGCGCTTGTCTCTGGCATATATGCCTGGAAGCAGGTCAGACAGATGGTGGACAGGATAAACTCCAAGCTAAGGAAAGCCCGCATAACGGACAAATCCCTGGCTAACAAAATAATGGCGGATGTTCTTATCCAGAAGAGAAGCATAGATTCTGTGATAAAGATGTATGCCGCTTAGCAATTATTATTTTCTGAAATACCCCAAATCACCTATCCACTCCATCTTGAAGCGGTCCCTGTATTTCTTTATTATAATATCTGAGTTGCATTCGCATTCTTCCTTTATCTCCTTCATTGCATAAGGATAAAAAAGCCTTTTATCACTTTCCCCGAGATCTTCAAACAAGACCCGCTCTGCCGCCCACAAGTAAGGATACGCATATTCAATTCTTGGCAGATAGGGGCCTATATTGTCAATAGCATTAACCAGCAGTTTCCGTACAATCTTCTCTTCCACAGAACTGATAAGCATGTCAGCTGTGAGCTTTTTCCCAGGTCTGATGTATTCGGAAATCTTGTATTTTTCTATCAGTTCCTGCTCTCTTCCCTGTCCCTTGAATTCTCTGAATTCTTCCCTGTAATGGTCTTTTTTGATTCTTTGTCTGGGATTCGTGTTTTCATACCTGTCCAGTATCTTCATTGCCAGCGTGATTATATCAAGGTCTCTTGTCTCTCCGGAAGGTGCAAGATTGAATATTTGGTGCATGTACACAATGTATCTTATTGTGCCTTTCTTGTGCGTGAGCTTGTCAACTATATAGCATATTCTTTTGCCCTCCTCTTCCACTTGACTGTAAAAATTGTAAAGGCATGGTTGTTGGTCAAAAATAATTATGTTGCTGTCTTCAGCACCTTCATGGACAAGTGCTGAAGCGCGTGCCGAAGTCTTGAACTCTGTGTCCTGGAGAACATCAGACGCAAGTTTTTCCAGCCTTTCAGGGTGCCGTATGAACGGCTCTCCTGTAAGCCTGTACTGTCCTTTGTGTATATATCGCTTAGCCAAATCATGCGATCTTGGGACAATCAGCTCCCGGCTTACAGGCTCTGGCACGCCTGATATATCAGAAAGGCTTCTGCCATCCATATAACCAGAAAGACAGCAAATCTTAAATAGGCATGAAAGGGCCTTAATATAAGAACCCCTCTTTTAAGTCCCCGCAACAAAATATTAATAAATGAGGAGAAAAAGCAAGTCGAGAATGAGACCTGCCGTATTAAGGCTGACCAGAGACCAGCAGAGACTCTGGGACACTTTCATCTTTCTTGTGAAGGTTATCATACTCTCCATCCCGCTTTATTTGATTATAATTTTCAGCATAAGCCTTACCCCTCTCCAGCAGCTTGATGGGAGTGTCTCTTCAGCGATTTTGAGGGCAATGGGCTATGCTGTTCAGCAGGATGGAACTTACATTACTGTGGGCACTCAAAAGCCGTTTTCATTCTACCTTACTGAAGACTGCACTGCGTGGAAATCCATCCTCTTCCTGTTCGCGCTGATTTTTGCGGTCCCTGTTGTAAGCCTGAGAAAAAGGCTTGTTGGGCTGGGCCTTGGAATTCCTATCTTGTGGCTGGGAAATCAGGCAAGGATATTGAGCGTGGTCCTGACTGAACGCGCCACTAATGTCCAGTTCGCCATGTTCACACATGACTACTTCTGGAGAGTCTTCCTCGTCTTCCTTGTACTTGGCTTATGGCTTGCCTGGATGAAACCCCCTTCCTTGAACCGTAAAATATATGCAAAGAGTACGGGAATCATGTCTGTTTCCCGGAAAACCTTTTCTCCAAGACTTATAACAAAGAAAAGCAAAAAATAATGCATGAATGTGGACTGGGCTATAGCGGTTTCTGTCTTCCTGATATTTGTTGGTATAGGGATGGCCTACTACTGGGGGCTCTTTGAGACGGATTCCAATTCAATTGGTCTCTCCCTGGATACTGTGAACAAGAAAATCCTTGACTTCCTGGCAGTGGATTCATGGAAAGTACCTGTGAGGTACAATTCCCCGAGCCCAGGTTTAGCCGTGCTCTACTTTGATTTCTCATGGCCTCAAGGGACGAAAAACTCCACAAGGATTCTGGATTCCGGACTTCCCCTATCCTGCATGCTCCAGGGAGACAGGCTCTATTTCCAGGCTGATGTTGAGCAGGGAGATAATGATTTCCTCATGACCTTCGCCAATATGAGCGAACCCCCTGCCTGCAATTCCATCCTGGAGACTACAAACAGCAATGCTTCTCTGCCCTTGGCTTCTGAACGCTCAGTCTCATTTTCGCAATCCAGGATAGACCAGCTTCTCGGAATGGATTATAACCAGTTCAGGCAGTCTCTTGGGATAACAAGGAACATGAGGATAGAGATAGATTCCGGGATAACAAGCACCTTCGGTCCCCAGCCTCCCCAATACACAAACACGTATGTCAGGCAAACATATTCCCAGATTATGGAGACTGCACAGCCTGTGACTGTGAGGGTTATGGTGTGGTAGCTTTTATTTACGGCTTCCAAAATATTATTATGCAAAAGCTTCTTTGGATTTCAGTCATGCTTGTTGTATTTCTTGCAGTTCCAAATGTATCAGCCTATACCCTTTCCGTGCGCCTGAACATAAACAACACCGCCAACACCGTTTACATACCCGGCGTGGGGGAACAGCCTTCTGCAGGGATTTCGGGCCAATATTCCAGCCCTCCGCACTTCTATCTTGCCTCCTATTCAGGCGGGCTCCTGAATGGGCTTGCTGCCAAGAACGGCCAGAACCTTGTCACAGGAAGCGGCTCTGACTCGCATTTCATAGAGATTGAGCAGGAGCTTAACAGCAGCAGGGTTTATCTCACAACTACGCAGGGAGACTGGCAAGCTATCGAGAACCGGATTCCGCTAATAGAAGCTGGAAGATTCCTCTCGCAGATTTCGCCTTCCTTTGCCTTCCCGCTTGGAGGGCTTTATCCCATAAGGCTGCTGCTGAAATATCCGAACATAGATTTAGCTGGAGACCTGGTTCTTGCAAAAGGCCAGCACAAGCTGGTCATAGAGAACAAGGGGGTTTCTGGTGGGAAGCCTGTTGTGGAGATTACGAAGGGGTGAGTTTATTCCTAATATCTATCTCTCATTTCTCCATAAGGGCACTTGCTAATGACAGTTCCTTCTTGTGAAAAAATTTGCGGGAACATGCAATCTGCTGGGCAATTCATCTCCATGTCTATTGATTTTCTTTCATTCAACCAATCTGATACTTTTGTGTAAGTACTAAGGGCTTTTTCTATTCCCTTAACGTACAATTTCAAAATTCTTAATCCCATAATTCCACCTTACATTCCTTATAATTGATGTATTTAAATACTTTTTGGTAGTAACAGTGACACTTTTTTCCCACTAGTAAATTATGCATAAAAATCCCCTCCCCATGTTATATCTTATGCACAATCTCTGGACAGAGAAACATAAGCCTTCCAAGGTTTCGGAAATAGCAAGCCAGCAGAAAGCGATAGCTGAGGCTCTGGCTTTTGTGGATTCTTTCGAGCCGGGAAAGGCCCTCATGCTCACAGGACCTGCAGGAACGGGAAAGACACTTCTTGTGGAAACTATCGCGAGCGAAAGGGGACTCCTCCTGTTACAGCTGAACGCCTCTGACAGCAGGAACTCTGAGCATATAATCAATTTCTTTGAAGATGCCTCGCGCACCCGCTCACTGTTCCACAAGGGTAAGATTATTTTGCTGGATGAGGTTGACGGTATATCAGGGAATGACAAAGGCGCTGTTTCCGCAATAACAAAAATCATAAAGCAGTCCCTCTTCCCTGTCTTCCTTATAGCAAATGACCCTTGGGCTGCAAAGCTCAGGCCGCTCAGGCCTTACGTGAAGATGGTAAAGTTCTCAAAGGTTCATTCAGCCTCCATAGAAAAAAGGCTCAGGGAAATATCCGAGAAAGAGGGAATCTTGGCTAAGGGGACTGTGCTCAAAGACCTTGCAAGGTGGTCACAGGGAGATCTCAGGTCAGCTATAAGTGATTTGCAAACTGCAGCGCAGGGGAAAAAGGAACTCTCTGACGAGGACCTTGAGATTCTCGGATACAGGGAGCGCGAATCCTCCATATTTGAGATACTTCCCACTGTGTTCAAATCAAGGAGCATTAATGCATCCAGGAAAGCTATCCAGAGCGTGGACAAGGATCCGGATGAGGTTTTCTGGTGGATTGAAAATAACATACCTATAGAAATCCCTACGGAAAAGCTTGCCCAGGCTTATGACCTGCTCTCTAAAGCAGACATATTCAGGAGTCGCACTGCAGTGCAGCAGAACTGGAGGTTCAAGGCCATAATGACTGATCTCATCTCCGGAATCTCCGTGATCAAGGGGGAATCGCATGCGCCCCGTCACGGTTTCATGATGTACCAGGCCCCCCAGAAGATAATTATGATGGGAAGGACGAAGGGCAAGAGAGCGGAGATGGATGCCCTGTGCAGGAAGATAGGAGAGGTTGCACACGCATCCAGAAGGGGTGTGAAGAGGGATTATCTCCCGTACATGAGGATTATCCTCAAGAAGCATAAAGATGAAACCCACACGCCTTTTTCGGTGAATTTTAATAAGGACGAGATTGATTTAATCATCAAATAGTAGAAGTAATGGTTTGTGCGGAATTTTCTCTTTTTCCAAATATTTTAGAAATTTTTCTCTCAAATTTATTGCAGCATTGATGTATCTTCGGACTTCACTACTTTCACTCGGAGGTGTTTTGATTTCTACAATATTGTCCTTTGCCTCAAAGAAGCCGTATGCCATCGGGTTGGTATCTTCAATCCTCTCGCATTTCTTGCACCACTCTAAGGGCATCCCTGGCATAACAACATTATAATGGCCATCTCCATTTTCGTCCGTTAGACCTCCTCCGACACCATCTTTAGAAAAATCAAAGATAACTTCTCCTATATGTGAAAATTTACCACGTGGATAATTGACCTCAATTATGCCCACGGTAAAATCTAGATAATCATCCTCAACAGCAACCATTTCGCCCATTATTATGGAATACTGGTTAATTTTATAAAACCATGGCTATCTCTGAATTTAATAAATCTGATGTGCAACATTTATCAACACTAGATTGGGCCCGTAGTTCAACGGATTTAAGAAAGAAGGCGGACGAAAGACCGAAGGCGTCAAGGGACGCCTCCCATCGAAATTCGCCTTCCAAGGAACGGAGAGAATGCGGGATTGCGGATCCTGTGATCTGGGTTCGATTAGAGTTTGACGGCCTTGCAGGCCGTCTGTCTAGAGAATCCCAGCGGGCTCATCTCTCAAATTATCAGAATCCCCGCCAGGAAGGCGAGCAGCCCCAGCAAGTACCCGTATTTTATGAACCTGCTTATCCTTGAGAAATCCTTGGTTTCCTTGGACTTTGCTGAAAGGGTTATACAAAGCGCGAAAACAGCATCCGCAAGTATGACTAAAGGCAGGTAGCTGAAGCTGACAATGTTCAGAATGTAAGGCACAGGGGATATTGTGATTGCAACTGCCAGGGATAAGGCCGCTGTCATCATTCCCGTCTTCTCCTTGTACTTGACGATAACACCCTCGTCCGTGACAATGAACCTCTCCATCAGCCTCTTCTTCACGAGGGACTGTTTTTTAAGGAAGGTTTTCTTGTCCCCTTCTATGTCTTCTATGTCCTTGACTATTTCCCTGGAGACTGTTGCCAGGCCCGCGAGCAGCCCGAAAACAAGAGGGAGCTGGATGTTCCCCACAGCCGCGCCTCCGAAAAGAAAGGTGGAGCCTGTGAGGCATGCCACTGTGAAATTCCCGAAGAAAGTCTTGTGCTGCAGGCTCCAAGAATAAAATATGAGCAGGATGGAATTGAATGCAGCTATCCCTAATGCAAGCCAGTTAGTGAAGGCTGCAAGGAATATGCCCAGCAAAAAAAGGGTAACCGAAAAAACCAGCGCTCCCCTCACGGAAACCTTTCCAGAGGGTATCGGCCTGTTAGGCCTGTTCAGCCTGTCAGCCTCCACATCAAAGTAATCGTTTATAGCATTTCCTGCGGCTGTTATCAGGAATGCCGCTGCTATTACAAAGGCAACAGGCTGCCACACCTCAAACAGGTCCAGCTTGAGAACAAGGAAGCTTCCTATAAGGACTGCAAATGCAGCCATGAGGCAGTTCTTGGGCCTGATAATCTCGAGATAACCAAACATGTTAAAGAATTGGAAGAAGGAATTAAAAGGCTAACCTTTTATCACTCCAATCGGCACCATTCTTGCAACCTTGAGGGAGATTCCCGAACCATGCACGGTGTCTATAACAGCCTCCACGTCCTTGTATGCAAGAGGAGCCTCTTCCGCTAGGCTTTTCGGGTGCGGGGCCTGGGAGGTTATCCCCTTGTCTGCCAGCTCCTTCTGGATTGTGGTTCCCCAGAATTTCTTTATTGCGGCCTCCCTGCTCATTGCACGGCCCGCACCGTGCGCTGAGGAGCCGAACGTCTTGTGCATGGCTGTTTCCGTTCCTTTTAGCAGGTATGAGGAAGTGCCCATTGAGCCCGCTATTATAACAGGAGTGTCCGGGAATGCACGCGTTGCGCCTTTCCTGTGAACATACAGCTTGCGCTTCTTTCCGTCCACTTTGTGCTCCTCAAGCTTTACTATGTTGTGAGCAATCGCGTAAACGGTTTTCATGTCCATGGATTCCCAGTCCTTCCTGAAAATATTTTCAAAGACCTCGCGGATCCATTTGGTCATGACAGCGCGATTTGTGAAAGAATAATTCACAGCAGCTTTCATGGCAGCGAAAAAATCCTGCCCTTCCTTCGAAGTTGCGGGAGCGCACGCCAGCTGCCTGTCAGGGAGCCATATCTTGTATTTCTCAACTGCCTTTTCCTGAATCTGGAGATAGTCTGTGGCAACCTGGTGACCAAGGCCCCTTGAGCCGCAGTGAAGCATTATCATTGCCTGGCCTTTCGAGTGGACTCCCCACTTCTTTGCAGTGGATGAATCGAAAATATCAGAAACCTCCTGGATCTCAAGGAAATGGTTTCCTGCTCCCAGAGTCCCAAGCTGCGGGCTTCCCCTCTTCATTGCTAGAGGAGATATTTTTGACGGGTCTGCACCTTCCATGCAGCCGTGCTCTTCCGTCGCTTCCGCATCCTCTTTGGTTGCATAGCCTTTTTCCACAGCCCATTTCACTCCTCGGGTGAGTACCTCATTAAGTTCATTCTGCTGGAGCCTGAGCTTGCCTGTTGACCCCACTCCGCAGGGTATTGCCTTGAAAAGCGCTGGAACAAGCTCCTTTATGTGCTTGCGCACTTCATCTGCGGTAAGGTTTGTTCTAATCAAATTCACCCCGCAGTTTATGTCAAATCCACACAAACCGGCGGAGATTACTCCTTCCTTCTCGTCAAAAGCAGATACAGCCCCCATCGGCAAGCCATTTAGGGAAAGGGCAGAAAGCTGTCCCATTAACCCCAGTGCATGTCGGGGAGGCCGATCACGGGCTCCACTACTCCCGGAAGCGTGGCCACATTCGTGAGCTGCTCAAAGGCCGAGTCATCCGCGCCGTCCATGAGGACCTTATTCATTATCACCTTCGCGTCAACCCTCATTTCCTTCCTCACGGTCTTCGGGAGAAGCCACTCGTAGTCGTTTATCCGCTTTAGTTTTTCCTTCATTGTCATACTAATTCACACAGTATTATTGTTCCTTTATTTAATAAGCGATTCAAATAAAAAATCATGTTCTACAAGAAGGCCCGCAGCAGGAGGGGCAGGACGCACAGGCTAATCAAGCGTTTCCAGAAGGCCAATTGCGAGCAGTGCGGGAAGGGTATTCGCGTCCCTTTCAGACCAGAAGGAGAGAAGCCTGTCTACTGCAGGGAATGCCTGGAGAAGATGAAAAGGGAGAGAAAGATAAAGAGAGGACTTGAAAGTCCTGATAATAGTGAATAAATTATATACTCCCGCCCACAAGAATATATTATGCAAACATCCCGCGTTGCCCTTGCCCTTCTGGTTGCAGCATGCTCCTTGATTGTGTATTGTTCTGCCATTAAGGCAGCAACCTATACGCTCCAAATAACAGATAACCAGGGGACTTATGCCCCTGGAAGCGCCTTTAAGGGAACGGTGAGCATAAGGTTTGATGCGCTTCTGCCCCAGGATGCAAAGCTTGCGGCAAGAATAGACAGCTCAGACCCCTCTTATCTTGATGTCCAGCCTTACATTAACGGGACATCCTACCAGTTCAGGAGCTACCAGTTCTCATTCAATCTGATTGCAAACGGAAGGAACCAGTGGTCTGAATACCCTGACAAGCAGTTCTGGTACAGGATAAAGGCCGAAGGTACATGCGGGAATGAGGAATGCGCCTCATCAGGGACGTGCGACTGCGCAGGCCTGTGCAATCCTCCAAACTGCTACTGGAATATAGTTTATGTTGATACGGAATCCGCTGTGAGAGCGGATGAAGGGCTCAAGTTCATATTTGATGCAGGGAGTGTGATAGCGCCTCCCACAAGCGCGAATCCTGACATCAAATGGTCAGAGCTTCTTAACACCCCCACCTCCCCGTACGGTGTGCAGATCACAATGAGGATGGCTTGCGGAAACATGGATTATGCCGGCCACCTGACAGACCAGAGCGGCTGGATAAAAATGACCCTCCAGAATTTTGAGCCAATACCAGGCACTTACTGGAAAAAAGCCTCAATAGGACCTTTTGACCAGCCCAGCCTAACCACGGACAGGCAGAAATTCATTTCAGCAGGATGCACCCAGCCCTATGTCTGCGGGGGAATTTACAAGGATACAACTCTCCTCAATTCCGGTTCGGATTACACGGCAAACGGAACCTCAGGGGAAGTTATAATCAAGAACTACAGCCCTGCTTCGGTTTACACAATGGTCTACCTTTCCCCCAACGGGCCTTACTTGTGTGCATACACATCCTCAAAGTCTACCAATTCAACAACATGGACAAGGACAAAGAGCGAGACCGGCTCTGTCAGCTACACCCAGCCTTTCTCAAAAACCTACACGCAGGCACAGCTGCCTTCTGTTTTTAATGACACGAACAAGGGCTTCATAAATCCGCCCCCATGCCCTTCTTATGCAATGGACTGCACCCAAACCGTAACCTCATATTCTGCTGTCATGGCAAGCGACCCTACAGGGGGATATATATCCCTCTCCCCCCTTAACAGCCAGACAAGAACTGTAACTGCAACGCTCACTTCACCTGAAATAGGGAGCCGACTGTTAATGATAAATCTCTCTGACTTCACTGGGCTGAAAGCACCGTCCTCCCTGTACGAACATAGCCTTGCAATCTCTCTCATGTCAGGCAGTTCCAATCTTGCCCAGTCAGAAATCAGCTTCAATGTATGCGAGGATAAAGACCGTGACGGCTTCTGCTCAATCGAGATTGGAGGAAATGACTGCAATGATAATAACCCCGGCATTCATCCTGGAGCACAGGAGCTTTGCAATCTTCTGGATGACAACTGTGACGGGCAGATAGATGAGGATTTCCAAGCAGCGGGCAGCAAGCTAGGCACAGAATGCGGAACAGGCGTATGCAGCGGTATATGGGTATGCTCGCTTGACAAAAAGAGTGTTAGATGCAACAGCACATACAGAACAGGCCAGCTCCCTGAGATATGCGGAAACAACCTTGATGATGACTGCGATGGTGTCACTGATGAGCTTTATGAGATGAATTCACAGGGCATTCCTGTAAGAGGTTGTGTGTGCAAGGATGGGGAGAGAAAGGCCTGTGGAAGCGCTGTGGGTGCATGCAAACCAGGTTACCAGGTTTGCGCAAAAGGTGAATGGTCAAAATGCCTGGATGCGGGTATTCCTTCCGAGGAGGTTTGCAATTCTGTGGATGATGACTGCAATGGTATTATAGATGACGTGAATGGCGCGGATTCTGTTGCTGCGAGTGGATGCGGCTGTTACGGAGGGGGATATCCTTCAGAAGAGAAATGCGACGGTATAGATAATGACTGCAACGGGCTTAAAGATGACGGAATCCAGTGCTGCAAGCCAGGCCAGACAAGGACATGCGGGGTTAACAGGGGTTCGTGCAAATCAGGCATCCAGACGTGTGATAATAATGGGGAATGGGGAACCCAATGCATGGGTGAGGTGAAGCCTGCTGACGGGAACTGCAACACTCCTGTCTCAATATGCAACAATGGGAAAAATGACCCTGGAGAGGAAGGTGTGGATTGTGGCGGTGTGTGCACACAAAAATG
>Ga0153915_10003188_pt1 | contig 15012 bp, 17 predicted proteins | sample Opewatmetagenome_2_FD_107003 | JGI IMG/M metagenome (GOLD analysis project Ga0153915, IMG submission 107003) | Freshwater wetland microbial communities from Ohio, USA - Open water 3 Core 3 Depth 3 metaG | ecosystem: Environmental > Aquatic > Freshwater > Wetlands | place: USA: Ohio, Lake Erie...
GTTCGAGACCACGTCGGACGGCATCTTCATCGTGGAGGTCACTCCCGATCAGCGCTTCCGGCTGCTCGCGATGAACCCCGCCCAGGCGAGAATGCTCGGTGTGCAGGAGAGCGAGGTCCTCGGCAGGTTCGTTGAGGAGTACCTGCCCCCGGGGGCGGCCGCAACCCTTGCGGAGGACAACCGGGCCTGCATCCAGGCCGGCCGGCCTCTCACGTTCGAGCGGACACTCGATCTGCCGGAAGGCAAGCGATACTTCTCCACGATACTGATCCCCGTGAAGGACGAGCGCGGGGTAGCCCACCGGCTCATCGGCGTGGCCCGTGACATCACCGAGGTGAAGCGGGCGGCGGAGCGCGAGCGCGAGCAGGAGCTGCAGCTGCTCCAGGCGGCAAAGCTCGTGTCACTCGGAACGCTCGTCTCGGGTATCGCCCACGAGATCAACAACCCCAATAACTTCATCCGGCTCAACTCGCAGAACCTGCGCGAGTTCTGGCAGGACGTGCGGGACGTCCTGGACCGTGCAGCCGAGGCAGACCCGGCGCTTGCCATGCACGGCATTCCCTACGGGACGGCGCGCGGCATGATCGAGGACCTCCTCGCCGGAATCGAGGAGGGGTCCAAGCGCATCGAGAAGCTTCTCGTCAACCTGCGGGACTACGCCCGGGGGGACGAGGGAGAGCTCACGGAGCGCGTGAACCTGAACGAGGTCATCGGGTCGGCCGTCATGATCGTGCGGGACCTGATCGGGAAGTCTACCCGGTCATTTCTCACCCGCCTCGCGCCGTCCCTGCCCGCCGTCCGGGGCAACTACCACCAGCTCGAGCAGGTCGTTCTCAACCTCGTCACCAACGCCTGCCAGTCGCTGCGCTCGCGCGAGGGCGAGGTAACCGTGACTACCGAGGTGGAACCGGACGGAGCCGCGGTCCTCCTCGAGGTGACGGACGAGGGGACCGGGATTCCGAAAGAGAACCTCGAGCGGATCATCGATCCTTTTTTCACGACCAAGCGGGCACAGGGAGGGTCCGGACTGGGATTGGCGGTCTCCTCCCGGATCGTGCAGAATCATGGAGGCACCATGCGCTTCAGCTCCGAGGAGGGGCGAGGGACCACCGCCCGGGTCCGGCTTCCGGTCGTAGGGGGTACACCATGAGCGGGTCATATCCTTCTGAACCCGTTCTCGTCGTCGACGACGAGCAGGAGATACGGGCCGCCCTCAAGGCATCGCTCCTGCTTGCCGGCATCTCCAACGTGATCGAGTGCGCGGACGGCAATTCCGCCCGTGCGCGCCTGGGGGAAGGACCATTGGCGGCCGTGATCCTCGATCTCAGCATGCCGGGGATCTCCGGCCTGGAGCTGCTGCCGCTGATCCTGGAAGAACGGCCCGAGACGCCGGTCATCGTGGCCACCGGCACGGGGGACCTGGACACCGCGGTGAAGTGCATGCGGGCGGGTGCGTTCGATTACCTGCAGAAGCCGGTGGACCGCACGCGCCTTGTCACGAGCGTGAAGCACGCCCTGGAGAAATGGGAGCGCGAGCGCGAGGTCGACTCCCTGCGGGACGGGCTGCTCGCGCAGGGGCCGGCCCACCCGCGGGCGTTCCACCACATCGTCACGCGCGACCCCGGAATGCTTGCCGTCTTCAAGTACGCGGAAGCCATCGCCCCCACCTCTCTGCCGGTGCTCATCACTGGAGAGACCGGAGTAGGCAAGGAGCTCATTGCCAGGGCGATCCACGCGCTCAGCGGCCGCAAGGGGGAGTTCGTCCCGGTGAACGTCGCCGGGCTCGACCCGACCCTGTTTGCCGACACCCTGTTCGGCCACGCCAAGGGCGCCTACACCGGCGCCGACGCGGCGCGGGAAGGAGTCGTTGCGAAGGCAGAGGAGGGGACCCTCTTCCTGGACGAGATCGGGGACCTTGCCCCGGAATCCCAGATCAAGCTCCTGCGCCTCCTGCAGGAGAAGGAATACTACCCTCTGGGCACGGACCGGTCCCGGCCGACGAACGCGCGGTTCGTTTTCGCCACGAACTTCGACGTCACCCGGGGAACGGCGGACGGGCGGTTCCGCAAGGACCTTCTGTACCGGCTGCGCTCGCACCACATCCGGATTCCCGCGCTGCGGGAGCGAAACGCGGACCTGCCGGCCCTCGTTGACCACTTCATGGAGGCCGCCTCCAAGGCGGTCGGGAAGGGCCGACCCACCGCCCCGCCCGAGCTCATTCCCCTGCTGCGCTCCTACTCGTTCCCCGGCAACATCCGCGAGCTGGAAGGCATGATCTACGATGCCCTGGTCCGGCACAAATCGCGAGTCCTTTCCCTGCAGAGCTTCCGAGAGGCGATCGGCGAGCGCTCGGATGCGGCGGTTTCCGAACGGGGCGGGGCCTGCTCGGACAAGGGCGAGAACCCGTTTTCCGTGTGCGCCGAGCTGCCCACCCTCAGGGACGCGGATGGCCTTCTCATAGAAGAGGCCATGCGAAGAGCCGAGGGCAACCAGGCTTCGGCCGCGCGCATGCTGGGCCTCACACGCACGGCGCTCAACCGCAGGCTGAACCGGAACCCCTGAGACAAATTGCACGGGGTCCAAATCCCTTGAGTTGCCAACTCTTTACATCGTAAATAAATAGCGCTGTCGGCCCCGCAGCCTTTCTCTGGCCGTCCGGGGGCCGATTCAGACCTCCGGCCCATAATTTCATTTGCAGCAAGCAATAAGACCCATGGCCGTCCTGGCATGCTGCTTGCAGTCCCAGAGGCGTGGCGCACAAACACTCGGCAGGAAACCGAACGCTCCCCGCGGATCCCATCCTGCTCATAGACGATGACCCGCAGGCACTTTCGTCGTTGGTTATCACCCTGCGCTCCGCGGGTTTCGACCACCTGGTCCTCTGTTCCGGCGACCACGACGTGCAGGCGGCGATGGCAGGAGCTCCGTATGCCCTTGTCATCGTCGATCTCAATTCTCCCCTCGCCGTCGCGAACGGGATTCTCACCATGGTCTCCCGGCTGGAGTCGACGCCCCTGCTCGTCATGGCCGGCACCGCGTGGTCACGCGCCTGCCGGGAGTCCGCGGAGCGCGACGGCATCGACTGTCTCATGAAGCCCGTGGACCGGGAGCGCCTGCTCGCCGCGGTCCGCCGGGCCCTCGGCCATGGGCGCCCGGCCGTGGGCTCACGCGGCACGCGAAGTGAAAACCCGCATGAATGAAACGTCTCCAGCTGCCCGGTGGGCAGCGTCCTGATGCCGGATTCCCTGAGGGGTGTAGATATGCGTTCTCACAACCGAACCACGATCTTCCGCAAGATGCTCGGGATCTTCATGGCCCTGACCATCGTGATCGGCGCCACGTGGGTGGCGTCTCTGATGTTGTTCTACCAGAGGAGCGGCCGTGCCAGCACCGCCCATTCGATCGCAAACGAGGTGGATATCTGGATGCTGCAGGCCCTGAAGCAGGTGAAGAAGCAGTCCATCGATGACCTGCGCACGGCCGTGGCGGACTACGACGCGGCGTTCCAGAAGCTGGTCGCCGCGTACCGCCTGCGGGGGTTCGCCGACTGGGGAGCCGAGGGCGCGTGGCGTACGAGCGCAGCAATGGAAGAGCTCACCTCTTCCGTGGGCCAGGTGAGCGGGAATCCCCAGAGCCAGGCTGCCGCCGTGGAGCAGGGCACCGCGTCCATGGCCCAGGTGCAGGGCTCCATAGACGCGATTTCCCGCGGCCTGAACGAGATCTCGGGCCTGGCCGGACGCTCGGCGGAGAGCTCTGAGGAGGGAGCCCGGGCGGGGGAGCACGGCCGCGGGTTCGCGGTGGTTGCCGAGGAGGTAAGCAAGCTCGCCGAGCGCAGCTCCGCCTCAACCAAGGAGATCGAGGCCCTGATCCGCGAGAGCACCAGGAACGTGGCGGAAGGCGTGGAGACCGCCCGGGGGTCGCAGGGATCGATGGAGCAGATCCGCGACGCGTCGGAAGAAGTGAAGACGACGATCCTCGAGCTCTCCGGCTCCATGCGCCAGCAGGTGGACGCGGTCGCCGAGCTCGTACGAGCGCTGGGGAACGTCAACGAGATGAGCCAGGGAATATCGGCTGCCACCGAGGAGCAGGCGGCGGCTGCGGCGGCGGAGGAGATGTCCACCGCCACGGAGCAGCTTTCCGGCATGGCGCGGGAGCTCTCCACCCTGGTGGCGCAGTTCACGGTTGCCTCCGACGCGCAAACCGTGGAGGGGAACGCCGCGAAGAAAGAGCCGAAGGCCGCTGTCCTGGCAGTCGCGCTGGCAGGGGAATAGGATGGAGGAGGTCATCGGCACCCTTCCGCTCCCCGCGGTCCTCCTGCTGGAGGACCGCGGCGACGTGCGTGTCGTCGTGGAGGCAATGCTGCGGCGCCGCGGGGTGAGCTGCGATGCCGCGGCGAGCCTCGCAGAGGCTCGGGCGCTGCTTGCCGGGCGGCTCTACGACATCCTGATCGTGGACGTGAACCTCCCCGATGGGAGGGGCCTGTCAGTCCTCACGACGGGCCCCGACGCGCCGCTGGCCGTGGTCATGACCGGGGATGACAGGGAGAGCACCAGCCATGAGGCGCTCCGAGCGGGCGCGGCCGACGTGATCGCCAAGCCGTTCGGGGTCGCGGAGTTCCTGCGGCATTTCGACGCGGTGTTCGAGCGCTGGAGGATCCGCTGGAACGGGCGCACACGTCAGGTCAGCGGGCCGTTCCCGGGCGGAGATCCGATTCGGGAAGGGTAGCCTCCAGGCCGATCCACCCGGAGCTCCCGTCATCGTACTGCTCCTTTTTCCAGATCGGCACCCGGCGCTTCACCTCGTCGATGATGAAGCGGCACGCCCGGAAGGCCTCGTCCCGGTGGCCGCCGATCACGCCCACCCAGACCGCGGCCTCACCGACGGAAAGCCGCCCCACGCGGTGCACGCACCGGGCGGCGATGATCCCGGGAGCCCGTACGGCCTCCTGCACCACCGCCTCGCCTTCCACCAGGCACAGCGCGGGATACGCGTCGTACTCCAGGCCGATCACCGTGCGCCCGCCGTTGGTGTCCCGCACCCTGCCTTCAAACGAGACGAATGCCCCCGCGTGGCTGCTGGAAAGAGCCGCGGCAAGCGCTGCCGTGTCCAGGGGTCGCTCCTGCAGCGCGAAGGACGGGACGGCGCCCGTCTCGGGCCCCCGCGTATCAACCCCCCGCACGTCAACCCCCCGCACGTCAACCTCCCGCACGTCAACCTCCCGCATAGGGTGCCAGGAACACCACCGTGTCCCCGTCACGGATCTCAGATTCCCAGGAAACCACGCAATCATTGAGCGCGACCCTCAGGGTCGAGCGGTCGAACCGGAAACCGTGGTGCGCGGCCACCTCGTCGTACAGCTCGGCCGCGGTCGTCGCCGCGCTCCGCCAGTCCTCCTCGCGCAGCCCCGCCGCCTCGTGGAACGCCGCGTAGTAGTGCAGCTTCACGGCCTTGACGCTCGTCATCGCCTCACCCGCCGATCGCGTACATCTCGACCTTCTGCTGACCTCCACGCCCGGTCGAGGAGGCGGCGCGCTCCTCGGAATACCGGTCCGTCCGCCGGCTCCAGAGGCCCCGCACGAGGGAGGCGAGATCGTCGTCCGTCGCGCCGCGGCGCAGGGGCCCGCGCAGGTCGAACCCGACGCCGGCGAAGAGGCACGTGTACAGCCGGCCCTCGGCCGAGAGCCGCAGCCGCGTGCAGTCGCGGCAGAAGGGCTGGGTCACCGAGGAGATGAAGCCGATCTCTCCCGAGCCGTCCAGGAACCGGTATCGGGAAGCGACCTCCCCGCGGTAGTTGGGCTCAAGCGGCTCCAGCGGGTGCTCCCGGTGGATGGCTTCGAGGGTTTCGCGGGACGGGACCACGAGCTCCCGGCGCCACCCGTTTCGGTTGCCCACGTCCATGTACTCGATGAACCGAACAATGTGGCCGGTCCCGCGGAATCGACGCACGAGGTCCAGGACCTGGTGGTCGTTCATGCCCCGGATGACCACGGCGTTGAGCTTGACGGCGGAAAACCCCTGCGCCTCCGCGGCGGCGATCCCCTCCAGGACGGGCTTCAACCGGTGGGCCCTCCCGTTCATCGCCTCGAACGTGCGCTCGTCCAGCGAGTCCAGGCTCACGGTGAGCCTCCGCAGGCCGGCCTCACGCAGCAGCCGGGCCATCCTGGAGAGGCGTGCGCCGTTCGTGATGAGGGCGAGGTCGTCGATGCCTTCCACCGAAGCCAGCCGGGAGACCAGGTCGGGCAGCCACGGGCGCAGCAGGGGCTCCCCGCCGGTGAGCTTGACCTTGGACACGCCCAGCCGCACGAAGAGCCGCGCGAGGCGAACGATCTCGTCGAAGGTGAGCATCTCGGCCGGCTCGAGGAAGCGGTAGGCGTTCCCGTAGACCTCCGCCGGCATGCAGTAGGGGCAGCGGAAATTGCAGGCGTCGATGACCGAGATGCGAAGGTCACGAAGGGGGCGCCCCAGGCGGTCACGCGGGGGCTCCTCCCGTGCTGGATTACTCACGCGCGCTCAAAGTTAGGCACGGACCGCCGGCCGGTCAAACGCGTTGCGCCGCACCGCGATCATCTCGGCGAGGATGGAAACCGCCAGCTCCTCCGGCGTCTCCGCGCCGATTCGAAGGCCGATTGGGGAGTGAAGCTGCGCCACCCTCGCGGGGTCGAACCCGTCACGGCTGAGCTGCTCGCGCAGGAGGCCGGCCTTGCGGGAGCTGCCGATGAACCCGGCGTAGCGCCAGCTCTTGCGCAGCACGGCCCGCGCGCATTCGAGGTCGGTCAGGTGTCCACGGGTGACCATGACCACGTACGTGGCCGAGTCGAAGCGGAACTCTTCCACCGTCCGGGTGTAGGGGCCGCAGAGGGTCTGCGTGCCGGGCGGAAATCTTCCCGCCGCGGAGAACTCCGCGCGGTCATCCGCAACGGTGACCGCGAACCCGAGCCGTGCCGCGTGCCAGGCTACCGCCTGGCCGACGTACCCGCCGCCCATGACCAGCAGCCGCTCGTCCGGAAACAGGGGGTCCAGGAAGACCTCTTCGTGGAGCAGCGCCGCGGCTCCGCTGGCGAGCGCTCGCCCGGCGTGCTCGCGGGCCGAAGGCGGAACGGTACCGTAGAGAGGAACGCCCTGTTCGTCCAGGAGGGCCGCAGGGACAACGGCGCCGCTGCCGGCGCCCGCGCTCGCCCCCGGCCCCGCGCCGCCCAGTACCTTGACCAGGAGGGTCCGTTCGCCGCCTCGAAGCTTCTGCAGCGCGAGGCGGTAGGGCGCGCGGTCCTGGAGGGGCTCCAGGAGGAGCCGGCTGGTGCCCCCGCAGATCATGTCCTGGCCGGTGATCTCCGCCCCCTGGAACTCGAGGGTGAGCAAGCGCGATGCACCCGTGCGGATGCACTCGCCGGCCTCGGCGATGGCGCGGGCTTCGCCCTTGCCGCCACCGACGGTCCCCGCCACGACGACCCACGCGGCGGCGCCGCCGCCCGTGCCGCCCGTGCCCGCGCTGCCCGCGCTGCCCGCGGACGTTCGGCGAACGATCATCTTGGATCCGGGGTGCCGTGGCGCGGACCCCTGTACGTCGATCACCGTGACCAGCGCCAGGTCGCCGTCGCTTTCCGCGATCGTGCGGATGATTTCCAGGCTCACCGTCGGGCTCCTTCCTTTCCCCTAAGATAATCCTAATGCGTATATTAGGAACCGATGAGAGCGCAGGATCAGCTGCTGGGAAGCCGAACCCGGGTGACGCCCCGCTACGCGGTGCTCCCTCTCGAAGGAATCCCGTACTCCCGGCTTCCCGAATGGCCGAGGTCGCAGGTGCGGGTGCTCGCCGCACCCGCGTTGGGCGCCGGCTTCGCCGAGTACCTGCTGGAGCTGGAACGGGGACACGCGGGAGCCCACGCGGCGGATCACCGGGTGGAGTTCTTCTTCTCGGTGCTCTCGGGCAGGCTCTCGCTGGAGGTGGACGGCCGGTTCCACGGGCTGGAGGAGGGCGGCTACGCCCTTGTTCCGCCGGGCAGCGGATTTCGCGCCGTCGCGGAGGAACCCACGCGGCTGCTCCTCCTGCGCAAGGTGTACGAGCCGGCACCGGGCGTTCACGCCTTCGACCTCGTGGTGGGACGCCAGTCGGACGTGCCCGGTTCCGTGTACTGCGGAGATTCCGGGGCCCGGCTGCAGGAGCTGATCCCGAACGACCTGCCTTTCGACCTGGCGATGAACATCTTTACGTTCGACACGGGCCACAGCCTGCCGGTGACCGAGACCCACGTCATGGAGCACGGCCTGTATTTCCTGCAGGGCAAGGGCGTCTATTTCCTTGGCGACGCGTGGATGGAGGTTGAGGCCTCGGACTTCATCTGGATGGGTCCCTTCTGCCCGCAGAGCTACTACGCCACGGGCCCGGTGCCGTCCAGGTACATCTACTACAAGAACATCAACCGCGAGATCCAGCTGTAGAGGTAACCCATATATGGAAAAGATCTATCGCGACGCCGACGTGGACATGGCGGTGCTGAAGAACAAGACCCTGGCGGTGATCGGCTACGGGATCCAGGGCAAGGTCCAGGCCGCAAACGCCCGAGACAGCGGCTGCACCGTGATCGTCGGCACCCGGCCGCCCGAGGCAAGCCCGTCGCGCGCGCTGGCGCACGCCGACGGGTTCTCCGCGATGAGCATTGCGGACGCCGTGAAGAAGGCCGACGTCCTGCTCATCGAGCTGGCCGACCCTGCCCAGCCCGGCATCTACGCGGCGGACATCGCCCCGAACCTGCGCGCGGGGCAGACGCTTTGCTTCTGCCACGGCTTCAACGTTCTGTACGGCGCAATCCGGCCTCCCGAGAACGTGAACACGGTGCTCTTCGTCCCCAACGCTCCCGGGGCGTTCGTGCGGCAGAAGTACCAGCAGGGGGAAGGGGTCTACGGATGCGTCAGCGTGGACCACGATGCCACGGGCAACGCGCGCGAGATCGTGCTGGCCATCGCCAAGGCCGTCGGGTCCACCCGGGCCGGGGTGGTGGAGCTCTCCTTCCAGCACGAGACGGAAGGGGACAACTTCGAGGAGCAGATCCTGTACGGGGGAGCGATCCAGCTCATGCGGCTGTGCTTCCAGGTCATGGTAGAGCACGGCTACTCCCCGAGCTTCGCGTACGCCAAGGCCGTGAGGTCACTGCGCAGCGTCCTGGACGTGATGGACGAGAACGGCATCGAGAACTATCTCACCGGCCGCTGCAGCCGAACCTGCGAGTTCGCCGTGCGAACGCGCGGCCCGCGGGTCATCGACGAGAAGGCGGTCCGCGAGATCTTCCGGGAAACGGAGGAAGGTGCGTTCGCCCGGGACTGGATGCAGGAGTGGTCGCTGGGCATGCCGCAGCTGCACCGCCTGCGGCGCACGGCCGCGCAGGGCGAGATGGAGCGCACGGGCGCGCAGTGGCGCCGGGACTTCGGCAAGTGAGCCGGCCGGCCGCTGCCGTCTCCACCGCGGTGGACGCGGGGCGAATGGCAAGGGACATCGAGGTGATCGCGCGCTGCTCGGAGTCGGATCCCGGCACGGGCCACAGCCGGCCGACGTTTTCCCCGGCGTGGAAGGCCTCGCGCGACCACGTCGTCCGTGAAGCGGAGGCGACCGGCTGCCGCACCCGGGTGGACGCCGCGGGCAACCTCCACGCCCGGCCGGCGGCGCTGGGCTGGGAGGAGCCGGCGTGGCTGTGCGGCTCCCACCTCGACTCGGTCCCCACGGGCGGGAAGTTCGACGGCGTGGTCGGCGTGGTCGTCGCGCTGGAGCTTCTCCGGGCGGCTCCGTGGGCGCCGGTGGAGCTGGTGGTATTCGCGGAGGAAGAGGGGACCACCTTCGGCCTGGGTATGCTGGGCAGCAAGGCGTGGGCGGGAAGCCTGGGCCCGGCAGAGCTGTTGGCGCTGCGAAACGCCGGCGGCCAGGACTACCTCCACGCCGGCGCCGAGCACGGCGTGGATCCCGAACGGCTCGCGGCGGAGCGGCTGGTGCCGGGAAGCTACCGGGGGCTCGTCGAGGTGCACGTGGAGCAGGGAGCCTCGATGTGGCGCGCCGGCGTGCCGCTTGCCGTGGTGACCGCAATCAACGGCCGGCGGCAGTTCTGGTGCGCCCTGGAGGGGACCGCCAACCATGCCGGCTCGACGCGCATGGAGGACCGCCGGGACGCCCTGGCAGGAGCGGCGGAGATCATCCGTTACCTCGAGTCCCTCGGGCGCGACCTGTCCGAGGACACCGCCTCCACCGTGCTCACGGTGGGCCGCATCGACGTGCAGCCGAATGCCCTGAACGTCATCCCCGGGCGCGCCGCCTTCAGCATCGATTTCCGCTCGCCGTCCGAGGCGGTCCTGGACCGCGGCGAAGAGCGCCTGCGGGCCCGGCTGCAAAAGCTGGCCGCCGCGCGCGGCCTTGGCATCGACCTGGCCCGGACCGAGGTCCTGCCGGTCGTGCCGCTGGACGGCAGTGTGTGCGAGCGGCTGCGGCAGGCCGCGCAGCGGCTGGACCTGCGACTGCCGGACGCGGCCAGCGGCGCGCTGCACGACACCGCGATCATCGCGCCGCTCGTTCCCGCGGCCATGCTGTTCGTCGCCAGCCGGGACGGCGTCAGCCACAACCCGGCGGAGTTCAGCCGGATCGAGGACATTGCGCTTGCCGCCCGAGTCCTGGCGGAGGCATTCCGCCCATGAACGGCGCCCGGGTGACGCTGAGGGAGCTGAACGCCGGGAGCCTGCCGGAGTTCCTGTCCGCCTGCGGCGTTCTGTTCGAGGGCTCACCGTGGGTCGCGGAGCGGGCCTGGCCGCGGCGGCCGTTCCGTTCTCTGGAGGCGCTGCACCGGGAGATGGTGGCGGCCGTGCGCGCGGCCTCCCCGGAGGAGAAGCTCGGGCTCATCCGCGCGCACCCGGACCTCGTGGGACGGCTCACCGCGCGCAATCCCACGCTGGTCGGGCATTCCGCCCGTGAGCAGGCCGCCGCGGGGCTGGACTCCCTGACGGACGAGGAAGCCCGGACGTTCCGGTCCTACAACGAGGACTACCATGAGAAGTTCAGCTTTCCCTTCGTGATCTGCGCGAGGGAGAACCGCAAGGAGGCGATCCTCCAGGCTTTCCCCCGCCGGCTGGTCCAGGCGAGAGAGCAGGAGATCGAGACGGCGCTAGCGGAAATCGCCAAGATCGCGTGGCTCCGCCTGCGAGACGCGGTGTCGGAGGGGTGAGGATGGCGCGCCTGGTTGAGAGCTCCTACGGAAAGTGCGACGTTCGGCTGACAAAGGTGGTTCGCGCCGGCGAGCGCCACACGCTCATCGAGCTCACGGTGCAGGTCATGCTCGGTGGGGCCTTCGACCGGGTCTACACGGACGGCGACAATTCCTCCTGCATCCCTACCGACACGATGAAGAACACGGTCTACGCGCTGGCCCGGACGCACCAATTCGACTCCCCCGAGGTCTTCGCCGCCATCCTTGCCGATCATTTCCTGCGGTTCGCCCAGGTGGTCTGGGCGGAAGTGGATGTGGAGGAGGTGCCGTGGGTCCGCATCCAGGCTGGCGGGCAGCCGCACCCGCACGCCTTCACCCGCGGCGGGCAGGGGATCCGCGCCTGCCGCGTGCGGGCGGCGCGGGGCGCCCCGGCCCGGACCTGGGCCGGCGTGCGCGGCCTGGAGGTGATCAAGACGACCCGGTCCGGGTTCGCTGGGTTTCACAAGGACCGCTACACCACGCTGGGCGAGACGACCGACCGGATCTTCGCCACCTCGGTGGACGCGGTGTGGGAGTATTCTCCCAGCCCCGCTTCCTTCACGCCTGCCTTCGACGCGGCCCGGCTCTGCCTCATGGAGACGTTTGCCCGGCACGACAGCGCGAGCGTGCAGCAGACCATTTTCGCCATCGGCGGCGCCCTGCTCGAGCGCCTGGCCGAGATCTCGTGGGTCCGCATTTCCATGCCGAACCAGCACCGCCTGCCGGTGAACCTCCAGCCGTTCGACATGGACAACCCGAACGAGATCTTCGTAGCCACGAGCGAGCCCTACGGGCTGATCACGGGCACCCTTGCACGGGATTGAGGATGGAGGGGAGGACATGGGAAGGCTGAGCACGCACGTCCTGGACACTGCCCGCGGGCTGCCCGCGTCCGGGATGCGCATCGACGTGGAGAAGCTGCCGGGCTCCGGCACGCCGCTGAAGCGCGCGGTCACCAACGCGAACGGGCGGACCGACGCCCCGCTCCTGGAGGGGGCCGAGCTGACCGCCGGTACCTGGCGGATCGTGTTCCACGTGGGAGACTACTTCCGCGCTCGCGGAGACCGGGACGCCGGCAGGTTCCTGGAGGAGGTACCCATCGTATTCGTCGTGGACGATCCCGCGGCGGCCTACCACGTGCCCCTGCTCGTTTCCCCGTGGTCCTATTCCACCTACCGGGGGAGCTGAAATCGTGCCGCTGGATTGCGTGATCCGGGGAGGGCGCGTGGTTCGCGCCACCGGCGTCGAGCTGCTGGACATCGGCATGGAGGGCGGAAAGGTCACGGTCCTCGCGCCGGAAATCACCGAAAAGTCGCGCGAGACGGTGGATGCGCGCGGCCTTCACGTGTTTCCCGGCGTCCTGGATGCCCACGTGCACTTCAACGACCCGGGCCGCTCGACGTGGGAGGGTGTTCCCTCCGGCTCGGCCGCGCTCGTTGCGGGGGGCGGGACGTGCTTCATCGATATGCCGCTGAACTCTTCTCCGCCCACCCTGGACGGGGCGTCCTTCGATCGGAAGCTGCAGGCCTGCCGCGGAAGGTCGTACGCGGACTTCGCGCTCTGGGGCGGGCTCACTCCGGACAACCTGGACCACCTGGAAGCGCTCGCCGAGCGCGGAGTGGTTGGCTTCAAGGCCTTCATGTCGGGAAGCGGGATCGAGGACTTCCGCCGCTGCGACGACGAGACCCTGTACCGGGGCATGCAGATCTCAGCCGGCCTGGGCCTGCCGGTGGCCGTCCACGCCGAGGACGAGGAGATGATCACTGCGCTGGCTTCCCGCGCGCGAGCGGAAGGCCGGACCGCGGTGAAGGACTTCCTGGAGTCCCGTCCCATAGAGGCGGAGGCCAAGGCCATTGCCAGGGCCATCCGGATGGCGTCGGAGACCCGCTGCTCCCTTCACGTCGTTCACACCAGCTCGGCCCGTGGAGTGCAGCTCATCCGCAACGCGGCGGAGGCCGGGCAGTGCGATGCCACCTGCGAGACCTGCCCGCACTACCTCCTGCTCTCCGCCCAGGACATGGAGCGGATGGGTGCCCGTGCGAAATGCGCCCCGCCCCTTCGGCCCGAGCCCGAGCGCCAGCGCCTGGTCCAGGAAGTTGCCGACGGCCGGGTGGACACCATCGGGTCCGACCACTCTCCCTCCCCGCCGGAGATGAAGGCCGCCGCGGACTTCTTTTCCGCCTGGGGAGGCATCAGCGGCGTGCAGGCCACGCTGCGCGCGCTGTTGACCCTGGCCATTCCGCCGTACCGCATCGCCGCGCTCGTGTCGGACAACGTTGCCCGGCGTTTCCATCTCCCTGGGAAGGGAGGAATACGCGTCGGCGCAGATGCGGACCTTGCTCTCGTTGACCTGTCCGTGGTGAAACCGCTCGCGGAAAGCGAGCTGCTCGACCATCACCGTCTCAGCCCGTACGTGGGCCGCCCGCTCATCGGCACCGTCCGACGATCGGTGCTGCGCGGGAAGACCGTGTTCCTCGACGGCAGGCTGGTCGGCGCGCCCTCTGGAACTCACCTGCGGCCGGCTGCTGCTGAAGCGTGACGTCTCCCTGAACGGCCCGGCCTCGGTCGGCTCCCCATCCGGAAGCCACTTGACAGTGTGGAATCAAAGTGATATCATTAAAATATCATCAGGAGGAAACGACATATGAGCGGTGAAATCAAGAGGAATGGCCTTCCGGGAATCCCCATGCTGATCCTGCTGCCGGCGATCATCCTTTTCTGCAGTTGGGAGGAATACCACGGGGTGCTCGTGCTGTGGCTGTCGCTGGTCACGCTCGTGGCTGCGTTCTGCCTGCGGGGGCTGTTCACCGTGAGCCCGAACCAGGGAAAGGTCCTTCAGCTTTTCGGCGCCTACCGCGGCACCGCGCGCAAACCGGGCCTTCGGTGGACCAACCCCTTCTACAACCGAAAGCCGCTGTCCCTGCGGGTGCGCAACTTCGAAACGGCGCACCTGAAGGTCAACGACAAGCGGGGCAACCCCATCGAGATCGCCGCCGTGGTGGTCTGGCAGGTGGTGGACACTGAAGAAGCCGCCTTCCAGGTGGATGACTACGAAAACTACGTCCACGTGCAGAGCGAGGCGGCGCTGCGAAACCTCGCAACCGGCTATCCCTACGATGCGCACACGGAGGGCGAGGTGGCGCTGTCCAGCCACACCGCGGAAGTGTCGGCAAAGCTGAAGTCGGAGATCCAGGACCGGCTGGTCAAGGCCGGCGTGGAGGTCATCGAGACCCGGGTGAGCCACCTGGCCTACGCGCAGGAGATCGCCGCGGTGATGCTGCGCCGCCAGCAGGCGGCCGCCGTGGTGGCCGCGCGCCGCACCATCGTGGAGGGGGCGGTGGGCATGGTGGAAAACGCCCTGGAGATGCTCGCGGCGCAGAAGGTGATCGACCTGGACGAGGAGCGAAAAGCCACGATGGTGAGCAACCTGCTCGTCGTGCTGTGCAGCGAGCAGAACACCGTGCCGGTGGTCAACACGGGTTCCCTGTACCGCTAGCGCCGCGCGATGCCCGAGAAGAAGTCGTTCCTTCTGCGCATCGCACCCGAGGTCTACGACGCCCTGGCCCTGTGGGCGTCCGAGGAGCTTCGAAGCGTCAACGGGCAGGTGGAGTTCCTGCTGCGGCAGGCTCTCTCGGAGACCGGCCGGCTCGGCCGGGCGCGGGAAACAAAGGGGAAGTAGGGCGCCCAGGAGGGGCCCCGTCGCAGGCCCGCCTGTTCCGTTTGCTGGGAGGGCGCCTCATCAGTACACTAGCCTCATGAGACGCCTCCGGGGATCGACCCGCGCGAAGAAGACCCA
>Ga0153915_10003189_pt1 | contig 15011 bp, 13 predicted proteins | sample Opewatmetagenome_2_FD_107003 | JGI IMG/M metagenome (GOLD analysis project Ga0153915, IMG submission 107003) | Freshwater wetland microbial communities from Ohio, USA - Open water 3 Core 3 Depth 3 metaG | ecosystem: Environmental > Aquatic > Freshwater > Wetlands | place: USA: Ohio, Lake Erie...
ATCCTAATTGCCTCCTTGGTCAGAATTTCCCTAAAGGTTAAGGGTTCGGTATGGAGGTTGATATAGCACCTTAGGCTCGACGAAAGGCTACCAATTTGGGAAAGAGAAGTCAATAAGAATTATGGATTACTATTTCTAATGTTGTATTGAATATCAAAATTCAAGAATCACGAGGAAGAAGTCACCATCACACTTGACAATGTCTGTATAGTCAAATCCTGACTTTCACACTTTTTCCAAGACAAAGAATCTAAGCTCGGGCTTCTCTTTCCTTGTGCAGATATTCCACTCCAATTACCCACCCGAGTTTTTCAACTTCAGCTTGAATTTGATGTAATGTCACTCCATCTTCGAATTGAATTCTCTCGCCTTTGGGCCCCAGTAGAAGAACAGTACCATCGAATCTCTGGATTACCGTAGCTCTTGGTTTGCCATTAAGTAATCTGAAATCCACCATGCGTTTTCTACCTCCGTAACGTGTTTCTTATTTCTAAGGAATTCCTTCTTCAACTTCCTCTCAGTCCCGCAAGGCCGATTTCCCTCAAGGGGTATTAAGCAATCCCTATGCCAAGCTAAAATCTTTACTCGGTTACACCTTCCTTTATTCGAATAGAGCCAAATTTACACATGCTATTTTTGGGAAGAGAAATGATTTTCTCTTTTTTCCAAAATTACTTCCACCAAAAGAAAAAAACCTTTTCCTATACTTTTTGTTGATTTCGATTTGAAATATCGTATTTAAAAGGGAACTCGTTGAAACTTGATTACAAGGAAGAAGTAAACGAAATATCCCTTTACCAGTTTTTCAAAATAAGCCGAAGGGGATAATTATCGAGTACACCTACAAGTCTGCATTCCAGAACGGAAACATGAATTGAGGGTTACGGTCAGAAATGTGCGTTGGAAAACAGTGTCTGTCCTTCCCAGTAAATGTTAGTTGCTGCTATTAATTTCAAGCAAAAAAAGGGAGGAGATCAATCTCTAAGTAGCATAACCCTCCCTGAATCCTGCTTGCACTGAAACTCTGCCACGGGGACACTTAGCCCGTCCAATACTTCTTACGGTCACCCGATAGACGGTAATCATGGTCTACATGGAGCTGGTACTGCCGTTCCAACCTTAGCCGCAGGCACAAGGGGGCCTTTAATCGTGCAGGAACCTGTGCCGTACTCACCGCCCCCCAAGTCTACATAGACAGCACAAGCCACGTTACTGATGGATGCATTTTTCAAGGTAGCACCTTCTGCTGTGATCTTCGTGTAGAATGTCGGGTAGGCATTATGGGTCTCTGCGCCGTTGTAAAACTGGAGCGAATTACCCTGAAAATCCCAGACCTGCGGGTAGGTGGCACCGTAAATATTAGCTATTGGAATAGGTGTTAGAGCCGTCCAGAGATGCCAGATGTTATCATCATTATCATCTTGCATGCACGTCGTTATTGTGTACCCCGAGGCGCCATAGCTCATGTAAAGGTAGGCATGAGCTGATCCAGAACCTTTTCCCAAAACCGTTTCGCCGTCAGCACCAATCGTGTAGCCCTTCAGACTTAGATTTAACTTGAACCACTGACCATGCAGGATGTCGGCGTATTGCTGGGCAAATGCAATCGGAGCCATGACAAAAATCATCACCGAAACCGCCAAAACCGTTCCATAGATCCTCAACTTCCCGACCTTTGCATCTTTCATAATCAATCCCTCCTTTCCTCCTTGCAGTGGAGTAAAACACGAAATGAGAATTGGTGATCAAAAGAAATGATCTTTTCGTGTAATTAACTATATGAAATTATAGCAATTTTCATACCACTTAAATTGTATTCTGTATAACCTTTAGAATTTAAAGATGTATTTTCCGCACCCCGGCAATTCATTCCATGTCCCTCGTCCTGGAAATGGGACAATAATTGTCAGGTTTTTGCAATAATGTTCATAAACTTTTGTCAATTCGTTTGGTTAAATGGGAAGGTTGATAGTTAGTAGAGAAGGTAATAAAAAAGCCCTAAAACCCTCTCTGCGTGTTACCGAATGAAAAGTGAGACAGGGATAACTTCCCGTGTGGAAATTAACCTGGTCTTGCTGATTTGTGGTTGAAATCCTGCGTAGAAGAGCAGAAATTGGAAAACAACATTTCAGCTTGCTATATTGTAGTTCATGATTGAGGGGAACGAGGAATAAGGGTATCCTCCTTTTCTGCGGCTGTTTATTCCGACCACAAACAAGGAGGAGACTACGATGAAAGGGCTGAGGGCGAAAAGGGTGGGGCCCTCGGTCAGATGATCCCTCTCTTTAGAAAATTTATTGGAGGACCGATTGGAAGCGGCCAGCAGTGGTTTTCCTGGGTCCAGATCAAGGATCTTGCAGAGGCCTTCGCTTTCTTAATCAAACATCCTGAGATACCGGGTCCCGTAAATGTTTGCTCTCCAAACCCGGTGAAAAATAAGGATCTGGCAAAGGCTCTTGGCAGGGCCCTTCACCGGCCTTCCTTCATGCCTGCCCCGGGGTTTATGATCAAGCTGGTTTTGGGTGAGTTCGGTTCGGTCATTCTTGAGGGGCAACGCGTGCTTCCCCGACGGTTGCTAAAAAAGGGATTCACGTTTCAATATCCCGATATTGATAAGGCCCTCCAGAGTATCATTCAATAAACCTATCGTATTCAATACCCCGCACAAGTAGGGTAGGCCAGTGCGCCTGCATCACGCCGCAACCTTCTAAACGTGATTTCTAAGCTGCAACTCCATAGGATGCGGGCTCAGATAGACCTGCTCCTTGAGATGGGGCTGATTGTATTTGCGCACGTAATGACTCATGAGCGTTGCGGGAACAATTAGGGGGACTTCACAGCTCAGAAAAAAATGCTACCTGTGGCGCCCATCTTTGTGCTACACTTCCCAATGGGTTTGTTGCAAAGTGTGGACTCTTCGGTCAGGACCCAGTGGGATCCATTGATGAGGGGCTCAGGGTCTGTTGGGAAAGTATCCCTCGAATCCAATTAAAAGAACTAATGTGTAACTGCCCCGAGATGGGGGAATGCAGGGGCGGGTGCCAGTTTAGAGCAAAGCTCCAAGGGGATGTTTTTCAGCCGGATCCTTTTCAATGTTATGCCCGAGAGGTGTTGAAACGAGGTGAATGCGATGACTATTAAGAAAGTCGAGAAGAAACTTTCCACAACCTGCAAGTGCAAAGCATCCTGCTGAAGTCTGTTTCGGGCTCCCTTTCATGAAGAAAGGGAGCCCCTCTTCGTTCCTGATAGAGCGTTAACAACAATGACGGGTGTGAAACCTGTTTCAGAGAACCCTGAAGGTATTGTGAAAAAGCAATAAAGGATGGCTCCCCCTCTGATCTTCTTGGATGGAGAACGGAGGGGTTTTTTTATTGGACCTGCTCGCCTCCATGGAATGCCAAAAGAGCAACTCTTAGATCTACTCCGAGATCAGACCAAAAGAGTTAATCCTGTCAGGCCGAGCCCTTTCTAAGCAAGTGTGGCTACAGCTGTTAGCCCACCCCATCCGGCCCTTACAAAATTCGTATCCCAAACATCGGTCATAAAAAAACGATAGCACATGCTTGAAGTATAGAAGAGGACTTCAATGACTGAGATCAAATGGAGATTTCTGTCTTGCCTACGGTAAGAGTCATCGACTACTGGTGGAAAGTCAGTATAATAGTTTGCACGGTTGGCAATGGACATACGGTGAATAACCTTGCTGTGACGGTAGATCAAACAGAACCTAACGGATAGTTGGACGCGCACACGATATATCTGAATATGAGCAAACAAACCAGGGGCGGTCATTCAAACCGGAATCGCCATACACCGATCCCAAAGAAGATAACTGCAAAAGCAAGCAGAACCCCGACTTTTGGTAACACCTCCCAGAAATTGTAGCCTCTCACCAGAAGATCCTGGTAAGCATCCAGGGCCCAAGCATGGGGGGTTGCCAGACCCACTGCCCGCAACCACTCCGGCATAATAAAACGAGGAATGAAACAGCCGCCCAGAACGGAAAGTGTGAGCAGAAGAAGAACGGTAAGGCCGCCTATTTGGGCCTCGGTGCGGGCCAGGGCAGCCACAAGCACCCCCAGCCCAGTCGCTGTGGCAGCTGCTGCCAGGCTCACGATGAGCAGACCCCCCGGCGAATGTCCAAGACTCATTTTGAACAACAGGCTCGACACCCCTATCATGATCACAATTTGAACGATATTGATCAGATAGTATGGCATCCATTTGCCTATCAACATAACCACCCGACTCATGGGTGCCACCAGCAATCGCCGGAAGGTCCCTTCTCGCTTTTCTCGCAGAACCGAGACTGCAAGGAGGTTCACAATCCAGAAGATTCCATAGATGGTGTATCCAGGCACATTCTGCTGGTAGATGTCCGGCAGTTTTTTTACGTGCATCCCGGTCGGCGCAATTCGCTCCATCGTGACTGCAGGCGTCCGTTTCTCCATCAGACCTCTCGACCTTGTCTCTTCCAGCCTGGGTCTGAGGCTCCCGCTTTTCGTGGTCGAGGTCGGGTCACCCAAATGGGTGAAAAGGTCCTCCACCCCTTTAGGCATCATTGCTCTATAGGCAGCCCGCTCCAGGAGGCCCTGAATCGTCACCAGGACGGGCTCCACAATTTGGTTGGTCGTGTTAGGGTCCACGATAAGCAGGACTTTTGTCGTGAGATGCTCACGAATCCCCAAATCTTGTTCCAGCGCCTCTGTGAAGTTGGGCGGAAAGATAAGGGCAAAGGTACGTTTTCCTTCGATGATCAGACGTTCCACTTTTTGAAGGGTCAAGACATGGCCTTCCCATGAGGTTTCTACTGAGAATGCTTTCATATCCTTTAGTTGATCAAGGAGAGTGGCTGCTTGAGTTCCCGTGTCCTGATTTACGACCAGGATTTGAATGGGATGGTCCCCGGCGCTGAAGACACCTGAAAGGGCGTAGCTAATTATCAAGATGAACATAAACGGCTGCACGAAGATGAGTACGACACCCCCACGGTCTTTGAAAAATATCTTGAGGTCTTTCCAGGTCAGGGCTATGATCTTTTTCAACATGGCGCGTCCCCTTAATCTCGCAGGCGTTTGCCTGTTAAGTGAAGAAAAACGCTTTCTAGAGTCGGCTCCAGCATCTCCAGAGAAAGAATTGAGACATTGCGAGCATTGCACAATTCGATCAATTTTAACAATGCTAAACGGGCATTGCTAGTCTCGATTTTAAGCCGTCCCTTCTCCTCGATGGCTGTCAGCACATGGGAGAGGGCCCGAACATCAGGCAGAAGTGGCTCCAACGACACAAGGGGGAGTCCCAGGTAAAGGACTCCAGCGCCGAGCCTGTTGACCAATCCTATCGTCGTATCCAGAGCGAGGATGCGTCCCTGGTCTATAATGGCCACCCGGTCGCACAGTCGCTCGACTTCCTCCATGTAGTGCGTTGTGTAGACGATGGTCATCCCCTCCGCTTTCAAGCGCTCCACGTGCTCGAAGATGAAGTTGCGAGATTGTGGATCTATTCCGACGGTTGGCTCATCGAGGAAGAGAATTCGGGGCTGGTGGACCAAGCCGGCGGCAATGTTAAGACGACGCTTCATCCCGCCGGAAAATGTCTGAACAGGGTCAGCAGCCCGGTTGCTCAATCCTACCAATGCCAATACGTTGGTGACACGTTCTTTAAGGTTCGATCCTTGCAGACCATAGACACGGCCAAAGAAGGTCAGATTGTCCCAGGCACTGAGCGTTGGGTAAAGGGCCAGTTCTTGAGGAACAAAACCGATCAAAGGTCTTACACTCTTGGCCTCTTCACGAAATCTATAACCGCAGATCGTTATCTCTCCATCGTCAGGAACCAAGAGGGTTGCCAGAATAGAGATGATCGTAGTCTTTCCTGCTCCATTAGGACCAAGTAATCCGAAGATCTCCCCTTCTAGAATGGAAAGATCAACACTATTTATTGCTACCCGATCGCCATACCTTTTGACCAGGCCTTTGACCTCTATGACAGAGGATGACATGATTGTCTCTTTTGCTGTTTCCCTCGCCAATGTGTCAGTCGGTTTGAGAGAATTCTATTACTATCCTTTTGTTTTATCAAGAGTGATTCGCGAGTGCTCAATGAGGTGAAAGCGATGGTTTAGAAAGAAAAGCCCCAACGTTGGAGGCGAGATATGCCAAGAGGGGAATCTTCATTGGAATACGGACGGGTGGTTATTGGGATTGCCCTCCTTTGGCAAAAACCCTTTTCCCTTATTGGCGTCTCCCTGTAAACCGATATTGGGATTTTTTCAATAATGACTCACACCGGAACCTGTTATAACGCTGCGCCATAAGACAGGGCAGGTTAAAAACGGCCCCAACACCTATCATCAAAAAACCCACCCAAGCATAATTCCAAAGGAAAAAAAGGGGTGAGCAAAGAAAGACAATCCAGTGGGCTGTCTCACCGCGACACGTTTCGATAATAAACCGTTTTAGGTAATCGGCGTCCAGGGATGCCAATTTTTTTTTTGAGAAACCACCTTTAAACCAAGGAGCCGCATCCGGAAGCCAATCTTTCCAAACCTTCACCTTAAAAAGTGTTTCATATATTTTCCCATTATTTTCCCACCCTTTTTCCCTGAACAACCACCCCTCTGAGTTAAAAACTTCCGGATTTAATTGTGTCACACTATACGAAATACCCATGTGAATGACAAGCCACGCAAAGAAATCCAACAGGATGGTCCAGAAGGGGCTCAGAACGATAAATCTCATCGGGATAATCTCCTCCCTTTCCATATGAACCGGTGGCCGGTCACACGGTAAACGAGCGATCCAAGAAAAACAAGAATAAAGAAGAAAATTGGTATGGGATAAAGGGTGGCGGTGAGACCGTGAAACCGGCCTGTTTTTCGGAGATATCCTCGGATTTGAAAAGAATAAAGCATATAAAGCAGAATGAACATGGAGATGGTGTCTATTGGACAGTTGAAGAGATCCATAACAAGATGGCGCGCTGTTCCAAGGGCTCCCGTAAGCCAGGCGACAATACCGATGAAAATAAAAGGGGATGTTCCCCCTGCCCCCACGATGAAACCTTTCGTCCATCCCTGAATCAACTCATACATTCCGTTGGGATACATTCGAAAAGAGACTGCTCCTTGACCGCTGAAGCAGTGGATGGGAATTCGGTTTAGGATATATATTTTTGACATGAAAAAATTCTCCAGCACCCTGTCGCGAACGGCTTCGTGGCCGCCTGATTTTGTGTAATTCTCTTTGCTGACCAAGAGGGTCGGCCCGAATAGCCTTTTGTTTACTGTTGCGTCTCCTTTGAAGGTGAAAGCACTGGAAGCCGCCAACTGAATAAGATTGAAAATGGCTGATAATTGCTCATAGGCCTTCTTTACTTCGTGATAGGGCTGAATGGAAAGCACACCCTTTGTTTCATCAAAAGTTTGAAGAATTCTTTGGAGGGCGGTCCTCTCCAAAAAAACATCGGCATCGAGGAAAAGAAAAAGGTCCCCCGAGGCGACTTTCGCTCCTTGATGGCAGGCCCATGTTTTTCCAACCCAGCCGGGCGGAAGGGCTTGGGACGAGATGACCCGTGCGCCAAAACGTTGGGCAATCTGGGCCGTGTCGTCTTCGGACTGGTCATCCACAACAATGACCTCTTCGGGAGGACAAGTTTGGATTCGCAGCGACGAGAGAAGGGCAGGCAGTCTCTCGGATTCATTCCGGGCTGGGATGATGATCGAGAGACGAGCCTTTGTGATCGGTTCTCCTTCGTTATCCGATAAGACCGGAATGCGGAAAAGAAGGAGATACCCCACCAGCCAGAGTAAAAGGTGAACGAACACCCCGGGGTTCGACAAGGCATGGAAAAAGGATTGGAAAAAGTCAACCATGATTCAAAGTGATGTCGGTATACACACTCACGGCAAGAGGGCGACAGGAAATACCAGATGGACCAGAAATCAAAACTCACAATACAAGACCCTGGATGATTTCATTTCCTAACGTCGCTGAGTATCTTATCCTTTACCAATTGTCCCGAAAGGGTCACCATAGGCATCCCTCCACCGGGATTGACACTTCCGCCGACAAAGTAGAGATTGGAATAGGTCTCGCTACGCCGTGGGGCTTTAAATCCCAGGTTTTTAAACCGGTCCGAAACCACTCCATAAATGGAGCCTTTGTTGGAGTAATAGCGAGTTTGGATATCCTCGGGCGTCCACATATCTTCCACGACGATATGTCGGCGGAGATCGGTCAGTCCCATCCGCTCCAACTTTTCCAGCACTCGATCTCGGAAAGCCAGGTAATCAGCTTTTGTAAAGGGATTTTTCTCCTTCATATGGGGGATATGTGGAAGCACTTTGATGATTTCGCAACCTTCCGGAGCCTGCGAGGGATCCGTTTTGCAGGGGGCCACGAGATAAAGGGTGGGATCATGAGAAAGTTCTTTTTTATGGAAAATGGAGTCGAAGTGGGCTCGCGCATTCTTTGAATAAAAGAAGTTGTGATGGGCAAGCTGAGGATAAATTTTGTTCACTCCGAGATGCAGGACAAGTCCCGAACACGAGGGCTCGAACTTTGCGTAGCGCTTCAGGAAGCGTGCGTCCTCCCGTGTAAGCCGCTCATACGTCGGAATGACCTCCATGTTCGAAATAAAAATGTCCGCACCAACGTGGGACCCATTTTTCAGGGTAAGACCGGTGATGTGAGACCCGTTCCGTTGAAGGGATACCACCTCATGCCCGTAATGAATCACACCCCCCAACTCAAGCAGTATTTTTTCCAATCCGACCGCCAGGTTGTACATGCCCCCTTTGACGTACCATAGGCCGTAGCCAAACTGTATGTACGGAAGTAAATTAAGAAGGGCCGGGGCATCGTAAGGCGATGATCCGACATACTTAATAAAGTAGTTCAAGATGTCAATAAGCTTCTGAGAGCGAATGAATCGTTTTACTCCGGCATTCATGTTCCGAAGGATGTCAAACCCAAAAATACTTCGGAGAGGTCCATAAAACCGCACAAGTTCCAAAGCAGTTTCAAGTCCTTTGGCGAAGTAACCTTCCTCTGTTATTTTGCAGAGCCGGCGGGAATAGTCGAGATATTCGAAGAAACCATCCGCCTCGTTTTGAGATAACTTGGCCAGTTCTTTCTCCATCTCTCTCAGATCAGGAGTGAGGTCGATGACTGTTCCATCTTCGAAGAAATTACGCCAGTGGGGTTTCACCTCCTGAATTTCCACGTAGTCCGACATTTTCTTGTTGGCCATCGCAAAAAGTGTCTGAAAGATGTGGGGCATGGTAAGAATGGAGGGACCCAAATCGAAATTAAAACCCTCTTTTCTGAGGAGACTTAGTTTCCCCCCGGCTTTCTCATTTTTTTCAAATACAGTGACACGGAAACCTTCTGTTGCGAGCGAGATGGCCGCGGACAAACCTCCAAGGCCCGAACCGATCACCGCCACATGCTCGCTTCGCATTGGATTAATTGCCATAGGTTGACTCCTTTTGAGCCTTCCGGAAATAACGGATATATCCCCATAATCCCCTCAGTTTGGCCACCCTGTTTTTATCCGAAAAGAACATGTGCAAATAGATGCGTAGACTTTCGTACAGTTTTTTACTGTATGGGAACCAGTTCGGTTCGCGCAGCGCTACTCCACTGTTGACCACCACGGAAAGGGTTCGGCAGAAACTTCGAAGTCCCTCAGGGCCGTGGTAGCGCCCAATTCCGCTGCGTTTAGTTCCCCCAAAAGGTAAGGACGGGTTGCCGATATTCTTAATAACGTCATTGATGGCACAGTTCCCCACCCGAAGTTGTGAGGTCACCCTCTTCCCTTTTTCAATGTCCATTGTCCAAACACTGGCATTGAGTCCGTAATGGGAATCATTGGCCAAGGTCACAGCATCCGCTTCCGTCTTAAAGTCCATCATGGGCAATGCCGGACCGAAGGTCTCTTCTTTCATGATCTTCATGGTATGGTTCACATTTTTTAGAACCAGCATGTTTACAAATGGGCCATGGGCTTTTCTCTCCGTGAGGAGAAGAGCCCCTTTTTGAAGGGCGTCATCGACATGATCATTAAAGATCTTTATTTGCTGCGCAGACGTCATGGCCCCCACATCCGACTCTTCGGAAACCCCCACGCGCAGGTCTCGTGTTTTCTTGACCACGGCTTGAGCAAAAAGATCGTAAATGGGCTCTTGGACATAGACCCGCTCTACAGAGACGCAAATCTGGCCCGCGTTGGCAAAAGCACCATAGACAGCGCCATGGACGGCCCGTTCAAAAGGGGCGTCCTCAAAGACGATCATGGGATCTTTGCCTCCCAGTTCAAGAATCACAGGAATGAGGTTTTGAGCGGCGGCTTCCATGACTTTTACTCCCGTGGGAGCACTCCCTGTCAAAAAGATGAGATCGGGACGCGCCTGCACGAATTTCTCTCCTGTTTCACTGTCACCGTAGGCGATCTTCACCACATGAGGAGGGAACCCCGCTTCAAGGAACAATCTCTCAATTAACTCTCCTACCGTTAAGGTGAGCTCGGACGGTTTTAGAATGGCCACGTTCCCTGCGATAAGTGCCGAGATGAGAGGCACCATTGAGAGTTGGAAAGGAAAATTCCAGGGAGCCAAAACAAGAACAACCCCCAGCGGGTGGTATTCGACGAAGGAGAAAGAATGCGGGAAGGACCATGTGGTTTTCCGCCGCTCGTGGCGCAGAATGGACACCGCCTTTTTCTCATAGTACTTCATTATTTCGAGTGTCGGGATGAGTTCCGTAAGGACGGCTTCCGTTTGGGTCTTTCCAGTAGCCTCTGAAATGTCGCGTGCAATCTCATCCATCTTCTGGACAATGAGGTTTCGCACGGAATTCACGCACCGGCTTCTCTCTTTGATGGGAGTCTGGCTCCATTGAGTGAACGCCTCGCGAGCCTGTTTCATGGTGGCGCTGATTTCATCTTCTGCGGGCTTACGATAGGTTTTGAGAATCTCTCCACGGATGGGAGAGCGAACTTCAATAAGAGTGCTCACGTTAGATCCTTTGGATCTCAGTTCGTACGTTTTTACTTCCTTGCCTGTTCGGATGAAGTTTGATGCGGGGTCACGCGTTGCTTACAAATAAGGTCGGAGGAAATCCTGGCCGATTCATAGATGGTTGGAAGTCCGCTTCCAGGGTGGGTGCCTCCGCCCACCAGATAGCAGTGTTTCAATTCTTCAAAACGGTTCCGGGGTCGAAGGTAAAGAAGTTGCGAAAATTTGTGGGAAAGATTGAAGGTCGCGCCGAGATAAACCCTGTGTTTCTCCTCCCAGTCCTGTGGTGTGATGATCCTCTCAACCTCAATGTGATCCCGGAGATCCTTCATCGGGGTCCTTTTGGAAACGAGCTCCAGAACTTTATGCTTGAAGTGTTCTTCTTCCGCTGTCCAGTCAATGGCCGCAATGCGGTTGGGCACCGGGACAAGAATATAGACCGTTGATTTTCCTTGGGGGGCTAGGGTAGGGTCTGTCACGGAGGCATTTTGAACATAAAAGGACATGTCATCGCTGAGAATCTTTTTTTCAAAAATGTTATTCATGCCCGTGCGGTAATCTTTGGCAAAAACAATGGTGTGGTGGCTCATCTCATAGAGCTTGTTGACACCCAAATAGACCATGAAAACCGAGCAGGAATAGTCTTTTTTCTGCAGATTGTTCCGGCTGTATTTTTTTAGGATTCCGGGGGCCACCAGATTTGACATGGCATACGCGAAATCGGCGTTCACGATGACATGATCCGCAAAGACTTCTTCACCACTCTTTAACTTCACCCCTCTGACCGTTCCATCATCAATCATGAGGGACTCAACAGGCGTCGAGGTAAAAATTTTCCCGCCTTCTTCTTCAACCACTTTTGCCATAGCTTCAGATATTTTATTCAACCCACCCATCACGTGGAAAACCCCCCATTCATGCTCGAGAAAAGGCAGGATTGTAAAGAGCGCCGGGCATTGCCATGGAGACATGCCCATGTACTTGGACTGGAAAGTAAAGGAGAGTTTCAACTTCTCGTCTCTAAAGTAACGTCCAAGATTTTCGAAGAGGCTGCGTCCGAGTGAAGCATAAGGCAAAGCTTTTAGAAGAGATACAGACACAAGACTCCAGAGGGTGGAGTAATCTTTCCTTATAACAGGCACAAGGTATCCATATCGCCGGCGCTCCTTGTGAAGGAATTTATCCAAGCCCTTTTCCTCCCCTGGGAAATGTTCCCGGATTTGCGCTCGCATCTTGTCGTGATCGGCTGAGACAAGAATGTTCCGGTCATCAAAATTGAGGCAATAAAGGGGGTCGAGTGACTTGAACTTTAAATAGTCTTCCACATTCCGGCCCGCTTCCTCAAACATCTCGTCAAGCATGAATCGCATCATGAGAAACGTGGGCCCTCTGTCAAAAGTAAACCCGTCTGCTCGAAGGGCTGAATTTCTGCCACCGACTGTAGGGTTGGCTTCAAAGACGGTAACGTCGAACTGGCGGTGAGCTAAAATCATGGCGCTCGTTAATCCCCCCGGGCCGGCGCCTACAATGATGACTCGCCTTTTATTCACGGTTTTCAGCATTCTGGACCCTCCCATAAGAACAAAACGACTTAATTTGGCAAATCCAGGCCTATTAAATGTTAAGGCCGGAGCCAATCTATCCTTTAGAAGTCGCTTTTGTTTTAGGTTCACTATATGGGAATCGAAGGTTTATGTCAATTAGAAAAGAGCCATTTCCGATGTCACACTTTTTTGGAAAAAAGGGCGAATAGGTGCAGGGTATGCAACGTAAATTTTGGGCAGAGATACCATTTACTGAGTTTACAAAAACAGTGGACAACAGTCGCCTTCGTTTTTCATCTTCCGAAGTAACACCTCTCCACGTTATAGTATTTTGAATACAGGACCTTTTCCCCCTGCTGGCCTCTCTTACGCCGCTTTGTCGGGCGGGCTGGGACTTTTCGCCAACGAGCGCATTAGCAATGGTCGGGGTATCCAAATCGACGAATTTAACCAAAATAAAATCTGTTTTTTAGGGCCCATGCGGAGGTAAGGAACACCGAACTTCTTCCCTCCATCGACTTAGTGAGATCTTCGTGTTACCCTATTTCAAGAATCTTGGATTAAAGGCATCCTCGTTTTAGGCACGGAATCTATTCTTCAGTTTGAGTTGAGAGGTTGGCTTTTAAGAATGATATGAATTGATAAGAAAATGCTAATTCTAACTGAAAAAGTCAACAAGAATGATCGATTGCCACTCCAAAGGTTGTATGGAAGGAGGATTTTTAAAAACCACGAGTACAAGGAAGGAGTTCTCAAGAATAGGGTTGCGCACTTCACCAAAGAGGGATGATGGACTCTCTATATGATCTCGCGATTTGCAACTGGAAGTGATTATAACCCCTCAACCCAGTGACCTTTGGCACGTTGAGAAATCCACCAGAGAGACTGGTTCGGATGCATTTCAGCTCACTCCGACGGTAACTCTTGGAGATAACTTGCTCGCTTTCCAGATTCCTACCGTTACAGACACCACATCGATGATCACCCGCAAGAAGACATTCAATATAGAAAGCTTCAGGAATAACAAAACAAAAGAATTGTAAATCAGCCAATAGACCCCAAATATAAGAACGCCAAAGCGAACTGCTTGGACCATCGCGGATCCTTCCAGTGTTTCTTTGAGTAGCCAATACATAATAGCGATCCAGTAACCTATACCTAATGTCCAAAGGAAAGTCTCAATCGGCTTTTCGGAGTATGCCGACATAATATTAATAATCATGTAACCAAAATATCGACCAACGAGAAAGATGAGTGCAATAACAAGGAATGATTTCTGACTTGATTTCATCCGGCTCCTGGGAGACGCACTGTCTGTACCCAATAGACTTCCTAACAATAGTCCAAGAAGCAGGATCGATATACCATCTGTGGTCGAAGTACAAAGTCCATCCACAAGAGAGGAGTCAAAGACGAGACACATTTCAAAGATAGCCAAAAAACACAGGACCGCGAACGCAATCCCAAAGCGCAGTCCTTTCATTGCTTTGGTTCCAGAAAGATTCCCTTGAATAAGGGCAAAAATGATTGCCAGCGTTCCAAACCATATAATCAGGGCTATACTCACCGCTGGCAAAAAGAAGCCTTTCTCAATCAATACGCTCGGTGAGTAGTTATATTCAATACGTGGTGCAAGGAGCCTATGGAGTATTACATCAACAAGTACAGAGACAAAAACAGCAAGCAAGATTTTCCACCAATGCTTTTTTAAAACCAACATCTAATCCTCTATCTTAGTGCGCTCATATGGAGGGCCAGCATTTATTTTATGCTGAGGATATTTTATCGCTCACTGACGACCAAATGTTACTCCGCTATTATGGGGTTGTCAATCGCCGATTATGAATTGAAACATACATCATACTTAAACTTAAAGGAACTAAATGTTTCAAGGAATGAATCCACGGAGGTCTCTTTCTTATTTTGCGTATTTTCCAACACCAAACTTTAAACACCGCTTCATTGACCGGCCTATTGCAATTTAGTAAAATTGACGAGAGCCTAAAAACTTGCGAATGTTGGCGAATTACTCAAGTAGCAAGGGATGGAGGAGGATATGGCATCTAAATACATCGGATTATTCTTAGTTATTATTTCTGTTCTCATCGGCTCTTCAACATACGCGGAAGAGGGTGCCTTTGTTGAGATGTTTTCTCCTCAGGGGACGGTAAAGGGGGTTCGTCAGGTGAGCGCTCGATTCTCGGAACAAATGGTGCCATTCGGGGACCCGCGAGGCCTTGTCGAGCCCTTTGATATTGCTTGCCCTGAAAAGGGTACCAGTCATTGGGCAGATGGAAAGAATTGGATCTTCGATTTCGAGAAAGATCTCCCCGCCGGGGTTCGCTGCGAATTTCGGTTGAAACCCGGGTTGAAGTGCCTTTCCGGAAAAGAGGTCATAGGCCAAAAGATATTTTCCTTTTCAACGGGCGGCCCAGCGATTAAGTCCTCTA
>Ga0153915_10003190_pt1 | contig 15010 bp, 13 predicted proteins | sample Opewatmetagenome_2_FD_107003 | JGI IMG/M metagenome (GOLD analysis project Ga0153915, IMG submission 107003) | Freshwater wetland microbial communities from Ohio, USA - Open water 3 Core 3 Depth 3 metaG | ecosystem: Environmental > Aquatic > Freshwater > Wetlands | place: USA: Ohio, Lake Erie...
AAATGGTCGTCATCACGGCCGCCATGCCTTCGGGCACCGGCACCAGCATCTTCCAGCAGCGGTGGCCGCAGCGGTTCTTCGACGTCGGCATCGCCGAGGGGCACGCGGTCACCTTCGCCGGCGGGCTCGCGACCCAGGGGATGACCCCGGTCTGCGCCATCTACAGCACCTTCCTGCAGCGGGCCTACGACAACATCATCCACGATATCGCGGTGCAGGAGCTGCCCGTGATCTTCTGCATGGACCGGGCGGGGCTGGTGGGTGAGGACGGCCAGACCCACATGGGGCTCTACGACATCGCCTACATGCTCGCGGTGCCCGGCATGACCGTCACCGCCCCCAAGGACGGCGACGAGCTGATCGGCCTCCTGCGGACCGCGCTCGAGCGGCGGAGCGGCCCCTTCTGCACCCGGTACCCGCGCGACAAGGTCCCGGCGGAGCCGGGTGCCCCGTCCGGGATCCGCGCCGTGCCGTACGGCTCCTGGGAGCTGCTCCGCGAGGGCAAGGACGTCGCGATCCTCGCGGTGGGGACCATGGTCATGCCCGGCCTTGCCGCCGCCGAGCGCCTGGCAGCGGAAGGGATCGACTGCACCGTGGTGAACTGCCGCTTCCTCAAGCCGATGGACACCGGAATGCTGCAGATGCTCGCGCAACAGCACCGGACCCTCGTGACGGTGGAGGAGGGCACGATCGTGAACGGCTTCGGTGCGTACCTGTCCGAGATCATGCACACGACCCACCCGGAGGTCAGGGTGCTCCCACTGGGGATCCCCGACCGGCTGGTCGAGCAGGCGCCGCGCAGCGAGCAGCTGGAAGCGTTCGGGCTCACCGCGGAGGGCATCGCCCGCCGGCTGCGCGCGCTCCACAGCGAGGAAAGCGTCGAGGCGCGATGAACCTCGGGGTCGTCGGCAATCCACGGTACGGCGACCTCTCCGCCATTCTGCGGGTGCTGGTCCGCGAGGCCTCCGCACGGGGGATCGTGCTCTCCACCGAGCCCAGCCTGCTCACCCTGTGGGACGTGGCCCTTCCGCTGCTGCAGGAGGATGGGGTCGATGCCGTCATCACCTTCGGCGGTGACGGCACCCTGCTCCGCGCCGCCCGGCTTCTCTCCGGCCGGGAAGTCCCAGTCCTCGGCGTCAACCTCGGCCGGGTCGGCTTCCTGACGACGGCAACCCGCGAAGATATTCCGGCGGCGCTCGACGCGCTCGGCTCCGGACGCTACGTGCTGGAGCGGCGGCTCGCCCTGCATGCCACGGTGGTGAGCGAGTCGGGCGGGGTACGCGCCGAGCACCAGGTGCTGAACGACGTGGTCGTGCACAAGGTCGGCGTGGCACGCGTCATCCGGGTACACGTGTCGGTGGACGGCGAGGAACTGGGACCCTACAGCGCCGATGGCATCATCGTCGCCTCGCCGACCGGGTCCACCGCCTACTCGCTGAGCGCCGGCGGCCCCATTGTGGCGCCCGGAGTCGAGGCGATGGTCATCACCCCCGTGTGTCCGCACACCCTCGCGGTCCGGCCGCTGGTGGTGCCGGCCGACAGCACCGTCTGCATCCAGCCCGCGCCGTCCCACATCGACGATCTGCTGATCTCCTACGACGGACAGGTCGGCGCCACGATCGCCGGGGGCGACCGGGTCTACGTGAAGCGCTCGCAGAGCGCCGTCCCCCTGGTCCGGATCGGCACCGACGGGTACTACAGCCGGATGCGCCAGAAGCTCAACTGGGGCGACCTCACCGACCGAGAGGTGATCCGTTGATCAGCGAGCTCCGGGTCCGCGATCTGGCGACGATCGCGGACGTGGTGCTCCAGCTGGGACCCGGGCTGAACGTGCTGAGCGGCGAGACCGGGGCGGGGAAGTCCCTCCTGGTCGACGCGGTGGCCCTGCTGCTCGGCGAGCGCGCCGACAGCGGGACGGTCCGCCCCGGGGCCGGGAAGGCCGTCGTCGAGGCGGTGCTCGAGGTGCCCGGCGCCCCGGTGCGCCGGAAGATCGAATCGCTCGGCCTCGACGTCGAGGATGACCGGCTGATCGTGCGGCGCGAGGTATCCGCCGAGGGCCGCTCGCGCGCCTGGGTGAACGGCAGCCCGACGACGATCGGAGTGCTCTCCGAACTCGGTTCCCTCCTGGTGGACCTGCACGGCCAGCACGAGACCCAGTCCCTGCTGCACGGCGACGCCCAGCGCGACATCCTCGACGCCTACTCGGACGCCCGGCCCCAGCGTGCCGCCGCGGCCGAGGCCTGGGCGACGCTCACCCGGCTCGCCGATGAGGAACGCACCCTGGTCCAGCGCCGGGACGAGGTCCGGCGCCGGGCGGACTACCTGCGGCACGTCGTAGCCGAAATCGACCGGGCGGCGCTCCAGCCGGGCGAGGACGCGCGGCTCGACATCGAGGCGCACCGCCTCGGCCATGCGGGCACGCTGGTCGAGAACGCGGCGCGGATGGTCGAGGCCCTGGAGGGAGAGGACGCCGGCGCAATGCGGGCGCTGGCCGAGGCGGGCCGGGCGCTCACCGCACTGGAGCGTATCGATCCGACCGCGGCGCCGTGGCGCGAGATGCTCGACGCCGCCTACGCCAATGTCTCCGAGCTCGCGCGCGCGGCCACGGAGTACGCCGCGTCGGTCCACCAGGATCCGGTGCGCCTGGCGGAGGTGGAACGTCGGCGTGACCTGCTGTTCCGGTTGAGCCAGAAGTACGGCGCCACGATCGACGCGGTGCTTGCGACGCGCAACACGGCGGCCGCCGAGCTGGATCTTCTCGATACCGCCGACCTGGACCTCCGCGCCCTGGCGGCCCGACGCGCGGCAGCCGACGGAGCCTGGCGCGCCGCGGCCGGCGCGCTGTCGGCTCGACGGAAGGAGGGGTCGGCGCGGCTGGCGCGGGCGGTCAACCGCCAGCTGCCGCAGCTCGGTCTTGCCAGCGGCAGGCTGGACGTCGAGCTCCCGGCACTCGACCAGCCGGCGGCAACCGGGCAGGAGTCGGTCCGCTTCATGGTGCGCCTCAACGCCGGCATGGAGCCACGTCCGCTCGCCCGCTCGGCGTCCGGCGGCGAGCTTTCACGGCTCATGCTGGCGCTGAAAGTGGTGCTGGCCGGCCACGACGCGGTGCCGACGCTGATCTTCGACGAGGTCGATCAGGGCGTCGGGGGCGAGACCGGCACCCGGATCGCGGAGGCGCTGGCGGGGGTCGCCGAGCGCCATCAGGTCCTCGTCATCACCCATCTGCCGCAGATCGCGGCGCGGGCCGACCGGCATCTCGTCGTCTCGAAGGCGGCCCGCGGCGGGATCGCCACCAGTGACGTCCACCAGATCCATGGCGAGGACCGGGTGGCCGAGCTCGCCCGCATGCTCGGCGATCCGGACGCCGAGACCGCGCGCCGCCATGCCCAGGCGCTGCTGCGGCGGTAGCTGATTCACCGGGGCGCGCTCACACGGCCCGCCACGCGCATCAGAGATAGCCGAGCCACCAGTCCCGCCGCCGCGCCTTCACGCCGGCATACCAGCGGCACGGCGGGTAGAGCAGCAGGACACCACCCATCCAGCAGACATACACCACCCACAGCTCGAATCCGGCATTCTCCGGCACGTTCTGGAAGGGGAGATTCGAGAACAGCTGGTCGGTGGGCTTCCCGGCGAGGGCGCTGAGCCCGAGGGCGATGCCGTGCGCCGTGACCCACTGCAGCAGATAGTAGAACAGCGGCACCCGGCCGAAGACGATCAGCGCCTGTCCGAACCGGCCGGTCGGGCGCGGTTCGACCCAGGCCAGGAAGAGCAACGCGGGTCCCAGGGTCATCATCAGATAGAGCAGGGAGGGAGGGTACTTCTGCGTGTTCAGCACCGAAAGCACCGTGAACCCGGAGTCGCGCTGTACCGACCACGGCGTCGGGTCGCCGTAGAGATTCGACAGGCGGAGGACGATGAACCCGAGGCTGATGGCCACGCCCAGCCGGAGCAGGAGGGTCCGCCGCCGCTGCGGATCCAGCAGGTACAGCTCGCCGAACGCGTAGCCCGCCGCAAGCACCCCGATCCAGGGAATCAGCGGGTATAGAACCAGGGCCGCAGGTCCGTGGGGACCGAACGGGAGGATGACCGACTGCTGGTGGAGGATGAACCAGATGGAGGCTCCGAACCCCGGCGGAGGATCGGGCGGCCCGAACCACGGCTTGACTGAAATGTGGTCGAGCAGGTTGTGCAGCCCGATCATTCCGATCCCGATGGCGGCGATCGCTTTCACCGGCAGCCAGATCAGCGCCGCGAGCACCAGCATCGATGCGCCGATGGCCCAGATCACCTGCATCATCCCCAGGAAGCGATAGTCGAAGTTGTAGAAGGCCGCGACGCGCACCGCCGTGAACTCCAGGAAGATCAGCCACACCCCGCGGCTCAGGAGGAAGCGGGCCAGCTCTCGCTTCGGCTTGCCCCCGGCGAGCTGCAGCCGGGCCCCCGTTCCCGCGAGCAGCACGAAGACCGGGGCGCAGAAATGGGTGATCCAGCGCGTGAAGAAGAGGAGCGGGGTCGTGCGGCCGAGGTCGGTGGGGTCGAAGCGCCAGGCGTCAGCGTGGACGAAATCCCTGGTATGGTCGAGCAGCATGATGACCATGACCAGGCCGCGCAGCAGGTCGAGCGAGTCGATTCTGGGGCGACGGGCGGCCGGGCGCGGTTCGATCACCATCACACCTCGCCGACGAGTTGGGTGGGAGCCATCAACATCCGCTCCCGGCTCGGCCGTCGCAAGAGGAGGGCCCGCGTTGACGCCTCCGCGGGCGGCCGCTAGACTCCAGCCGTTTCCTCCCGGTCATCTCCACCTCACCGAATCCGGCATGGCATGACAGCAGTCCGCATCAGCGAGCTCCGGCAGCACGAGGGTCAGTCCGTCACCGTCCGCGGCTGGGTCGTCACGACTCGTTCCAGCGGGAAGATCGCGTTCGTCGTGGTCCGGGACGGCAGCGGTTACCTGCAGGCGGTGCTCTCGAAGAAGGACGTCGGCGACGAAGTCTGGCGGCGGTTCCAGTCGCTCTCCCAGGAGACCAGCCTGGCGGTGACCGGCACGGTGCGCGCCGAGCCGCGGGCGGAGGGTGGCTACGAGCTGCAGGCCGCCGGTCTCGTCGTCCTCGGGCCCAGCGTCGACTATCCGATCACGCCCAAGGAGCACGGGACCCAGTTCCTCTTCGAGCACCGGCACCTCTGGCTCCGCAGCCGCCGCCAGGTGGCGATCGCGAAGATACGGCATGAGGTCGTCCAGGCCATTCGCGACTTCTTCCACTCGCGCGAGTTCATCCTGGTCGACACCCCGATTCTGACCGGGGCCATCGGTGAGGAGGCCGGAAACCTCATCTCGACCGAGTACTTCGACCTGGGCAAGGCGTACCTCGCCCAGACCGGGCAGCTCTACGTGGAGGCGGCTGCCGCTGCGCTCGGCCGGGTGTACTGCTTCGGCCCCACCTTCCGCGCGGAGAAGTCCAAGACGCGCCGGCATCTCACCGAGTTCTGGATGGTCGAGCCGGAGGTCGCGTTCAACGATTCCAGCGACAACATGCGGCTGCAGGAGGAGTTCGTCTCCACGGTCGTGGCGCGGGTGCTGGAAGCGAGGGCGGAGGAGCTGAAGGAACTCGAGCGCGACACGACGGTGCTGCAGCGGGTCCGGCCTCCCTTTGCGCGGATCTCCTACACCGACGCGGTCGCGAAGCTCAACTCGCTGGGCTCCGATCTCCAGTGGGGCCGCGATCTCGGGGGAGACGACGAGACCCTGCTCGCGAAGCAGTTCGACCGACCGCTGTTCGTGTTCAATTACCCGAAGCAGGTCAAGGCATTCTACATGAAGGAGAACCCCGACGATCCGCGGACGGTCCTGAACAACGACTGCCTGGCACCGGAGGGGTACGGCGAGATCATTGGCGGATCGCAGCAGGAAGATGACCACGACAAGCTGCTCGCGCGCATCCAGGCGCAGGGTCTCGACCCGGGGGCCTACCAGTGGTACCTCGACCTCCGGAAATACGGCACCTTCGTGCACTCCGGCTTCGGACTGGGCGTCGAGCGGACCGTGGCCTGGATCACCGGCCTGCCCCACATCCGCGAGACCATCGCGTTCCCGCGCCAGATCTACCGGTTGTATCCGTAGGCGGAGAACGGGAAGCGCCGGCGCAGGCGAGTGATTCGTGTGCTCGTCATCCCGGGTGGATCCCTCGCGTTGCTCGGGATGACAGCGTTGCGTCGAACGTCCCCGTCTTACTCACCCCTCTCCCGCCTTCGCCTCCTCCCACATCCCGTCCAGCACCTCGAGCCCCGTCGTCGGCAGGTCGATGCCGCGCTCGGCGGCGAGTCGCTCGATCTGCTCGAACCGGGCCCGGAACTTCCGGTTCGCGCCGAGCAGCGCCTGGCCGGGCTGGATTCTCGCCTTCCTCGCCAGGTTCACCACCGCGAAGAGCAGGTCGCCGATTTCGGCGGCGAGGTGTTCCTCGTCCGCCCCCGCGCCGATCGCCGCCGCGACCTCCTCGGTTTCCTCGCGGATCTTCTCGAGCGGGCCCTCGGTATCGGGCCAGTCGAAGCCGACCGTGGCCGCCCTCTCCTGCAGCCGGTACGCCATCAGCAGCTCGGGAAGCGCGCGCGGCAGGCCGTCGAGCACGCCGCGCCGGCGTTCTTTCCGCTTGAGCTGCTCCCACGGTTCGGCGGGGCCGAGGTCGTAGAGATGCGGATGCCGCCGCCGCATCTTCCGCTCGAGATCTCCGGCGATGTCGTCGGCGGTGAATTCGCGGTGCTCTTCCGCGAGCACGAGCTGCCAGGCGAGGTGGAGCAGCAGATCCGAGACCTCCTCTCGGATGGCGGCGGGATCTCCCTCGCCCAGGGCATGGTCGAGCTCCATGACCTCCTCGACCAGGTACGGGCGCAAAGTGGCGCGGGTCTGGGCGCGGTCCCAGGGGCAGCGGCGGCGGAGATCCCTGACAACCTCGAGCGCGCGGCCAAGCGCTGAATTCTCTTGCATTTATCCTCCTTGCGTCCTATCATACCCGCCGGCTTCAAACCATGTCAAATCCGGATCCCGCCACCCGCGCCTGGGTCGACGTCGACCTCGCTGCGCTTCTCGCCAACGCCCGGACCATACAGACCGCTTCCGGCGTCCGACTGCTCCCCATGGTCAAGGCGAACGCGTACGGGCTCGGTGTGGTGCCGGTGACCCGGGCGCTCGAGGCACTGGACCCCTGGGGCTACGGCGTCGCCACGGTAAGCGAAGGCGCCGAGCTGAGGGACGCGCGCATTGCGCGCCCCATCGTGGTGTTTTCTCCCTTTCGTGCCGCGGACACCGAGGGCTATCTCCGTCACGGGCTGCGCCCGAGCATCGGCGACCGTGACGCCCTCCTCGCCTGGCTCGCGGCCGGCGGCCGGCCGTTCCACCTGGACATCGACACCGGGATGTCCCGATCCGGATTCCGCTGGGACGAGAGCCGGGAGATCGCCGAACTGCGGCCGCTCCTCGACGGCGCCGCCGGGTGGGAGGGCATCTACACCCACTTCCACTCTTCCGAGCGGGACCCGGCGGCGACCGAACGGCAATGGCAGCGCTTCATGGAGGTGCTGGCGGCCATGCCGCGCCGACCTCAGCTGATTCACGCGGCGAACAGTGGCGCGGCGTTGCGGGGCCCTCGCTACGCCGGAGATCTCGTCCGGCCGGGCATCTTCCTGTATGGTGGCAGGGCGGGTGACATCGGGCCCCGGCCGGTGGCGGCACTCCGGGCCAGGGTACTCGCGACGCGGCAGGTTCCGACCGGCGAGTCGGTAAGCTACGGCGCGACCTGGAGCGCCCCGCGCGACACGCTGGTGGCGACGGTGGGAGTGGGCTACGCCGACGGCGTTCACCGGAGCCTGAGCGGAGTGGGCACGATCGAGCTCGGACGCCAGGTGGTACCGATCGTCGGGCGGGTCACGATGGACTTTACCATGGTAGCAGCCCCGGCCGGCTGCGTCCCCGGCGACGTGGCGACGATCTTCGGCGGGCTCGTGTCGCTCGATGCCCAGGCGGAGGCCGCCGGCACGATCTCCTACGAACTCCTGACCGCGCTGGGTGGCCGGCTGGCCCGGCGCTACGACGAGACATGAATCCCCACTTCGCATCGCTGGTTCTCGGACTCGCCCAGCAGGCGGACTCCGCCCTGAACGGCCAGCTCCCGCCGGGGGCCGAGCAGCTTCCCGGTGCCAACGCGAGGCAGATTGCCCAGACCCTGATCGACACCCTGGGAATGCTGGAGCAGAAGACGGCCGGTCACCTCGAGGCCGATGAGCAGAAGCTCGTCACCGAGGCGCTGACGGTGCTCCGGTTCCGTTTCGTCCAGACAGCAGCGAAGTCCTAGGCTGGCCGTGCGGCGTGTCGCGCTGATCGTGCTCGACGGCGTGGGCATCGGCTCTGCGCCCGATGCCTCGGCTTACGGCGACGCCGGCAGCGACACTCTCGGCAACGTGGCGCGCGCGGTGGGCGGGCTCCGACTGCCCAACTTGGAGCGGCTCGGCCTGGGCTGCTGTGCGCCGCTGGCCGGCGTCGAGCGGGTCGCGGCTCCCGCCGCGGCGTTCGGGGTCTGCCTGCCACAGGGGGCGGGGAAGGACAGCACGACGGGACACTGGGAGCTGTGCGGCGTGGTGCTCGAACGCCCGTTCCCGACCTACCCGAACGGCTTCCCGGACAGCCTGCTCGCGGAATTCAGCCGGCGCACCGGTCGAGGCGTACTCGGGAACCGGGCCGCCTCGGGGACCCGGATCCTCGAGGAACTCGCGGCCCGGCACCGGGAGACGGGCGACTGGATCGTCTATACCTCGGCGGACAGCGTGTTTCAGATCGCGGCGCACGAGGAGACCGTGCCGGTCGGCGAACTGTATGCCGCCTGTGCTGTCGCGCGCGAGCTGCTCCAGGGCGAACACAACGTGGCCCGGGTCATCGCGCGGCCGTTCGTTGGAGGTCCCGGTGCCTGGAGCCGTACCGCCCGACGGAAGGACTTGAGCGTCGCTCCGACCGGTATCACGCTGCTCGACCGGCTGGCCGAGCGGCACATCCCCCGGGTCGGGGTGGGCAAGGTGGACGATCTGTTCGCGGGGCGGCACATCACGAGCGTGCACGCGCCGACCAACGCCGAAGCTTACGGGATGATCGAAGCAGCCCTCCGCTCGATGCGCCGAGGGCTGCTGTTCGCCAACGTGATCGAATTCGATCAGACCTGGGGACACCGGAACGACGTGGCCGGCTATCATCGGGGCCTCCTGGCGCTCGACACGGTCGTTCCATCCATCGTGGGTCAGGCCCGCGAAGACGACCTCGTTATCTTTACGGCCGATCACGGGAACGACCCCACCACCCCGTCGACCGACCATTCGCGCGAGGCGGTGCCGCTGCTGGTCGCGGGTCCGCGGGTCCGGCCTGTGCCACTCGGCGCGCGTCCGACCTTCGCGGACGTCGGACAGACGGTGGCGGAATTCCTCGGGGTGGATTCCCTCGCCGCGGGGACGTCCTTCCTCCGCGAGATCTGGCGTGACTGATTCGTTGCAGGAGGCTGCGCGGGCCGTCCGGGCCCGGGCCTACGCGCCCTATTCGGGGTTTGCGGTCGGGGCGGGGCTCGAGGCGGAGGACGGACGGATCTTCGTCAGCTGCAACGTCGAGAACGCCTCCTACGGCCTCACGCTCTGCGCGGAGCGGGGGGCGCTGGCGGCGGCGGTCGCCGCCGGGGCGCGGCGATTCCGGCGGCTCGTGGTGGTGACGGATGCCGAACCCCCGGCGTCGCCGTGCGGCGCCTGTCGCCAGGCGCTCGCGGAGTTCGGCACCGACCTCGTGGTCGAGGCGGTCGGACGGTCACGCACGCTGCGCTGGACCATGAAAGATCTGCTGCCGGACGCATTCACCCGTGCGCCGCGCACTGACCCGAACGGGATGACCTGATGCACCGACTTCGATGGCTCGCGGCACCGGTAATCATTGCCGCGGCCTTCCTGGGCTGCAGCGAGCAGCTCACCGCGCCGGCCAACTGCCCCGCCGAATGCCCCGGCGGGCAGACGGTCTACGATACCGTCCTCTCCGCCCTGCCGGGGAGCGACAGCAGCTTCATCGGCTATGTCAAACCGGGGCAGGGTTCCTCGCTCCGGGTGTCGGACCAGCTCCCGGCATCGGAGGATCGGGCCTTCGTGCGCTTCACGCCCAGATCGGATTCGGTATTCGTCGCGGGAGACTCGAACCGCGCCTATACCGTCGATTCGGTTGCGCTGGAGGCGACGCTGCAGGCGCGGGACACCTCGGTGAAGGGGCTGTCGGTCTACTTCTACCGCCTTCCGCTGACGATCGATACGAACTCCACCTTCGCCGATCTTGACGGCGAGCTGAACCCGGCGAACCTCCTGGATTCGGTCGCCGTGTCCGACACGCTGATCCAGGGCCGCCTGCGGCTGGTCCTGTCGGGCTCCGCGCTCGACCGACTCAGCTTCACGCCGGCCGACAGCGGCCGACTCGCCATCGGCTTCCGGATACACGCTCTCCGCCCGACCGGGATCCGGCTTGCGAGCGGGGCGACGGGCACCACCGGACCCGGCTTCATCTCCTACGTCAAGGCGGCGGTCACCGACACCGCCAAGCAGCACCAGTTCCTGACGCGTGGTGCCGCGCAGGACGGCTTCGTCTCCCAGACGGTTCTCATTCCGGATCCGGACCTTCTCACCGTGGGGGGGTCGCCCAGCTCCCGCGCGATCATCCGGTTCAAACTTCCCGAGTACATCCAGGATTCCGTCCAGGTCCTTCGCGCCTCGCTGGAGCTGATCCCGGCCGGCCCCATCAACGGCTTGCCCAACGACTCCGTGCAGGTCGAGGCACGCAACGTCCTGACGGACCTCGGCGCCAAGTCACCCACTGGCGCCCTGATCGGCGGGCCGGTCGGGATCCTCGAGGGCGGAGCGGACACGGTGCGGATCGAGATGGCCCGGCTGGTCCGGAGCTGGCAGGGCTCGAGTCCCCTCCCGGGTGCGGTGATCATCTCCCTCCTGCCTGAAGGGAGCAGCTTCTCGCGTCCGGTCTTCTATTCGACCCGGTCACCGGCCGGACAACCAAGGCTCCGGATCACGTACGCTCCGCGCTTCAATTTCCAGAGGCCATGATGCGCGCCCGACTGCTGCTGCTCGGTCTGATGCTGACGGCGCCGTCACTCGCGGCGCAGTCCTCGATGTTCGGGGTGCGCGGGCTCGGACTCCCGGGTCGGGAGCTGAGCGCCCGGGCCCTGGGCAGCGACGGCGCCATCGGATTGTTCGATCCCGAATCCAGCCTCAACCCGGCCTCGATCAGCGGCCTGGGCGTGCTGACGGCGGGGTTCGCGCTCACGCCCGACTGGCGCACCTGGAGCAGCCCGGCGGGCAACGCCTCCCTCAGAGCGACGCGCTTCCCGCTGGCCTACGTCGGCGGGCCGGTCCCGGGGTCCCGCCTCTCCCTGGCGATCGGCTTCGCGAGCTACGCAGACCACGATTTCGCGCTGGCCTCAGTCGGCACATTCTCGCCGCGGGGCCAGGCGGTCACGTACTACGACACGCTGACCTCCACGGGTGGCCTCAGCCAGTTCCGGTTCGCGGCAGCCTACCGTCTGGATGATGCGACCACCATCGGCGCGGCGGCCTACGCCATCACGGGCTCGAACCGGGTCATTACCCACCGATACTTCAGCGACAGTAGCTACCTGCCGATCCTGCAGCGCACCGAAATGTCCTATGCCGGCCCCGGCTTCTCGCTCGGCCTGACCCACCGGTTCTCCAGCGCCTTCAGCGGGGCGCTGCTGCTCCGGTCGGACGGAGCAGCGAAGCTCGACATCGATTCGACCCGGGTGGGGACCATCGACCTGCCCTACACCTTCGGCGCCGGGTTCACGTATCGCGCGAGCCGGAAGCTGCAGCTGGCGGGGCAGGGGATCTACCAGACCTGGTCGGGGGCGAACAGCGACCTGCTCGCCCTGGGCGGCGTGGGGTCCGTCAACACTCTCGATGTCTCGGCTGGCCTCGAGTTCACCCCGGATCCCAGACGCCCGACCCGGCATCCGCTGCGCTTCGGTGTGCGGTACGCCGGTCTGCCGTTTCCGCTCGAGGCCGGCGCCAGGGCGCACGAGTTCAGCATCGCGACCGGCACCGGGGCCCGCTTCGCGCGCGGGCGAGGTGGCATGGACCTCGGTCTCCAGTATGCCTGGCGCTCCGACGGCAGCGCGCGGAAGGAACGGGCCCTGCTCCTCACCCTCGGGATCTCGGTCAGGCCGTGAAGCGCCTCTACATCGAGACCTACGGCTGCCAGATGAACGTGGCCGACACCGAGCTGATGCTCGGGGTCCTGGCGCGCGAGGGGTTCGTCCTGGCCGAGTCTCCGGAGGACGCGGATGTCATGCTGGTGAATACCTGCGCGGTTCGCGACAACGCCGAGCAGCGGGTCATCGGCCGGATGGGCGAGCTGCAGCGCTTCAAGCGGCCGGGCAGCGTGCTCGGCGTGGTCGGCTGCATGGCGCAGCGGCTGGGGCCGGCCCTGCTGGAGCGGGTCCCCAAGGTCGATCTGGTCGTGGGCCCCGACGCCTATCGCAACCTTCCGACGCTGGTGGCCGCGGCGGCCGCCGGGCAGCGGCTGTCGGACACCGGGTTCCGGAGCTGGGAGCACTACGAGGATGTGCCGCCGGTGCGTGACCTCGCCGCATCGGCGTTCGTCACCGTGCAGCGCGGCTGCGATTATCGGTGCACCTTCTGCATCGTTCCGTACACGCGGGGACCCGAGCGAAGCCGTAGGCTGGAGGATGTCGTGCGCGAGGTATCCGGCCTCGCCGCGGCGGGAACCAGCGAGGTCACGCTCCTTGGCCAGACCGTCAACAGCTATCACGACGGCCGTCACGATTTCGCCGCCCTGCTGCGTGCGGTCGGTGCGGTGGATGGCATCCGCCGGCTCCGATTCACCAGCCCCTACCCGACTGAGTTCACCGACCCGGTCATCGACGCCATGGCGGCCACGCCGGCGGTCTGCGAGCACGTGCATCTTCCGGTGCAGAGCGGCTCGAACGCCGTGCTGCGCCGCATGCTCCGCCGGTACACCCGCGAGCAGTACCTCGAAGTCGTGGCCCGGTTGCGCGCCGCCATCCCGGGTATCACGTTCTCCACGGACATCATCGTCGGCTTCCCCGCCGAAACCGAGGCACAGTTCCGCGAGACCCTTGACCTGGTGCCGGAAGCCGGCTTCGACGACGCATACACGTTCCGCTACTCGCCGCGGGAAGGCACCCCGGCTGTCAGGCTCCCCGACCAGGTTCCCGAGGAGGTTTCGGCCGAGCGCCTGGAGCGCCTCATCGAAACGGTCCGGAGCCACGCACGACGCAAGAACATGGCGCGGGTGGGCACCCGCCACGAAGTCCTCCTCGAGCGTCCCGCCCGGCGGGGCGATCTCCTGCTCGGCCGGACCCGGACCAACCACATGGTGCTCGTCGACCTCGCGGCTTCGGCGATCGGTGAGTATCATGAAGTGGTCCTCACGGGCACCACGGGATCCACCTTCACCGGCGCGGCGGTCCGGCCCCAGCTGGCGGTGCTATGATCCGCAATCTCGTCGAAGAGCATGTCGTCAGCGCGTACGATTCGTTGCGGTCGCGCTTCCCGGATTTCTGCGGCTGCGAGGTGTGCCGTACCGACGTCCTGGTGTACGCGCTCAACCGGCTGCCGGCGCGGTACGTCGCCGGGCGGGAAGGGACGGTGGTCACGGAACTGAACCTGGACAAGGATCAGTCGCGGGCCGCCATCGACGTGGCCGTCATGGAAGCCTTCCGGAAGGTCGGTCTGGCCCCCCGCTGCGGCGCGAACGCCCCGAAACCGAAGTAGTCCGATGGCCGCGGTGACGCCGCGGCCGGTGGTCCTGCTCACGCTCGCCTACGGGGCCGGTCTCCTGACCGGCCTCCTGCGTTTCGGGGCTGTCGGTCCCGTCGTGATGGTGCTCGGGGCCGCCACCGTGCTATGCTGGCGAGCCCCGGCCGCCCTCTGGCTCGCCGCGGGCCTCGCGGGGCGCCTCTCGGCGGCGGCGGCCTGGCACCGCGAGTCGTCCTCCTGCGTGCTCCGACTTCCCGAGGAGACAATCGAAGTGGCGGTCCGCCTGCTCGAGCCGGTCGACCGCACCGGCGGCCTGGTCGAAGTGGAACCGATCGGCGCCGGGTGCGAAGGGGAGGTTCTGACACGGTGGCCCGACGGGGTGGAAGCGGAGGCCGGCCGGACCGCCACCGTCCAGGGGCGCTGGACCCGCCGGCCGCCCGGACCAGGGCGCCCCAGTGGGCTCCTGTTGGTCTCCGGCGCCGGTTCCCTCCGGGGCGCTCCCGCGCCGGCCGACCGGCTGCGCAGCTGGATCGTGCGCCGCGCGCACCAGCTCTACGGCGCACGCGCCCCGGTGGTTGACGCCCTGATCCTCAACCGGCGGGCGGCGATGGATCCCGTGCTGCGCGATCAATACGCCAGCTCGGGGCTCGTGCATCTGCTGTCCATCTCGGGGTTCCACGTCGGGCTCATCGTCGCCTGGGTGACGATGCTTGCCCGTCTCGTGCGGCTCTCCCGCGGCTCGGCCGGTCTGGCCGGTGCCCTCCTCGGCACGCTCTATGTCGCCTTTCTCGGCTGGCCGCCGCCGGCGACCCGGGCCGCGCTGCTGGCCATCCTCCTGGCGGTCTCGGCGATCCGCCAGCGACGAGTCCAGCCCGACCCGCTGCTTGCGGTCACCTGCCTGACGGTGATGGCCGCCGATCCGTGGAGCGTGCTCAGCCTTGGCGCCTGGCTGTCGGCCGCGGCCCTCTGGGGCGCCGCTACCTTCAGTCGCTGGAGCGACCGGGCTCTCGGAAGCGGCTTTGCCTGGCGCACGCTCGCGGCTTCCGTCGGGGCCACACTGGCCACCGCGCCACTCACCGCCGGGGCGCTCGGCACCGTCGCGCTCGCCGGCATCGGGCTGAATCTCGTCGCCATTCCGCTCGCCGCGCTCGCCGTTCCGGGCGTCCTAGCCAGCTTGCTC
>Ga0153915_10003191_pt1 | contig 15005 bp, 15 predicted proteins | sample Opewatmetagenome_2_FD_107003 | JGI IMG/M metagenome (GOLD analysis project Ga0153915, IMG submission 107003) | Freshwater wetland microbial communities from Ohio, USA - Open water 3 Core 3 Depth 3 metaG | ecosystem: Environmental > Aquatic > Freshwater > Wetlands | place: USA: Ohio, Lake Erie...
CCACACCCACTCGCGCTACTCCCCCGATTCGAGGCTCGACCCGAGGGATATAGTCCGGCGGGCCAGATCGCTCGGTCTTGACGGAATAGCTTTGACAGACCACAATGCGATTGCCGGGGTCAACGTCGCGACGGAATATGCAAAGGAGTTCGAAAGTTTCATCGTGATCGGGGCGGTCGAGGTTTCAACGGCAAAGGGGCACATCCTCGCCTATGGTGTCAAGGAGTTGATATCCCGGGACCTGTCACCCCAGGAGACCGTGGAGCGGATTGTGGCCCAGGGTGGTGTGGCGGTGGCGGCTCATCCCTATAGATTCTGGTCCGGACTCGGGGAAAGGGCTACATTGGACACCCCGTTCGCAATCTACGAGGTTCAAAACGCGAGGACGTCGCGGCGAGGGAATGGGCGAGCTACGAATCTGGCGGCACGAGGCGGGAAGGGGAGGACGGGCGGCAGCGATGGTCACTTCATCGACGAGATTGGCAGAGCGGTGACCGTGCTGGATGAGAGGCTCCAGAGGGAGGATGACATCCTCCAAGCTTTGGCGGGCAGGCGCACCAACGTGGCTGGGGTGGACAGGGGTCCGAGGGCTACCATGAGGTATGTTCCCAAATCAATCGTTGAGTGGATGGGCAGAGGATTCAGAAGGATCTGAGACTCGCCGGTCAGCTAGAGGTACTCCTCCATCTTCTTGGAGAAGACCACGGTTTCCTTCGCGATCAATTCGACATTCGCTTCCTTCTTGAGTCGCAGTACGAATAGCGCCTTGGGGCCGTCGTTGATTATCGCCATCTTGGTGTTGCCGAGGTTGAGCACTACAGACCCGAGCTGGTCTTTCAACTCGGATGTCGCCGTTTCGGCCGCCCCGAGCAAGATTGCGAACATAGCGACGAACGTCTCCGGGTGCGCGCCCTCGGGCACCTTTCCGGCTATGTGCATCCCGCTCCTCGATACGAGGACGGCGTTTGTGACTCCGTCGACCTGTTCGAGTTCATTTAGAATCTGTTCGAGGGCGGCTATGTCTGCCATATCCGGTGGCGTAAGCGGCGGGCTGATGATAAGCTTTTTGACGTAAATTGCGGGAGTTGCCTTTTTCGCCGCGCCGCCTGCAAAACCCTTATCGCCCGTGTCTTGCATTCAGGCCGCATGGAACTGAAGGCGGTCCTTTCCGCGATAGACAGCTACCGCGATGAGATGGTCCAGACGCTCGTCGAGTTCTGCAGGATACCCGCCCTCGATCCCGGCTCTGGTGGGGAGGGGGAACTCAAGAAGACAGAGTGGCTTCAGCGCAAGCTGCTCCTCTATGGATTTGGGGTAGAGAGGTGCGACGCGAAAGACGATAGGGTGCCATCCGGAATCAGGCCGAACCTCATCGTTCGCAGGGGTGAGGGCAAGCAGCACTTATGGATACTGTCACATGTCGATGTGGTCCCACCTGGCAACTTGAAGGAATGGCCCCACGATCCGTTCGACCCTATGGTCAAGGACGGCAAGGTCTACGGGCGGGGTGTGGAGGACAACGGGCAGGCGTGCGTGGCCTCTCTGTTCGCGCTCAAGGCCCTGAAGGAGTGCATGATAGCGCCGCCACGGCCAGTGGCGGTGGCATGGGTCGCGGACGAGGAGACCGGCAGCTACTACGGCGCTCAACATATCATTCGCGAGGGGATGGTCAAGAAGGGCGACTGGCTGGTCTGCCCCGACTGGGGCACTGCCAAGGGCGCCGAAATTGAGGTGGCGGAGAAGAACATCCTTTGGCTGAAGTTCACTATTCACGGGAAGCAAGAACACGGTTCGAGACCCGACAAGGGCATCAACGCTCACAGGGCGGGCGCGGATCTCATAGGCCGCATCGACAAGGCGCTTCATCGGAGGTTCGCGGGGAAGGACGCGATATTCGTCCCGCCGTTTTCCACTTTTGAACCGACCAAAAAGGAATCGAACGTGCCGAACGTCAACACGATTCCGGGCGAGGACATCTTCTTTTTTGATTGCCGCATCCTGCCACGCTACAGGAATAACGATGTCTTGTCCATTATCCGCCAGCAGATCAGCGCTGTCAAGAAGGTGCACAAAGTGAAGGTCGATTTGGACATCGTCCAGAACGAATCGAGCCCGCCGACCCCGGCAAATTCGCCGCTCGTGGCGGCGCTAAGTAAGGCGCTTAGGACGGTCAAGAAGGTGGAGCCCAAGGTGGTAGGTATCGGCGGCGGGACCGTGGCGGCTTATTTCAGGCGTGCAGGTGCGGACTCAGTGGTGTGGGCGACGGGCGACGAGACGGCGCACTCGACGAAGGAACATGTTAGAATCGACAACCTCGTGGCGGATGCGAAGGTGTTCGCGGCGATGATGCTCGCAGACTGATCAGTGCGCCTCTTGCATGATGTTCTCGCGGACGACAACCACGCTGAGGCTGTCGAGAAGGACGAGCGTTTTGCACTTCGCGCACTGCACCCCCTTGAAGAAGCTCATGTCCTCGGGGCGGTTCATCTCGATTCGCGAGGACTTGCAGTAGGGGCACGAGAAACTGAGCCTCACCGCCTTGTCCCTCATCCTCTCGATGGGGTACTTGTCAATGAGCTTCATCCTCAGCCCCCTTGAGGACATAGACCTGCGTCTTCCTTCCCCTGCGTATGACGGAGACATGGCCGTGCTCGGCCAAGATCGCGATATGGTAGTTGATCGTCGGAGGGGTGAGGTTAAGCGAGGCGGCGAGCTCCTTCTGCGACACGCCAGGCTGATTCCTGCACAACGCCAGTATGTTCTTCTGTATCTCGTTGAGGCGGAAATAGCCATCCTCGGGCACGCGCATGGCCCAGGGGTAGAACCTGCGGTATAGACCGAACCTCTTGCTCTGGATGAAGTGCTCCCTTTCGAGTGTCCTGAGGTGGTGTGCGAGAGAGCCATTGGTTATGTCGAGCGCCTGCTTGATCGCGTTGTAGTGCTCTCCGGGGTTCGCCATGACATAGCCGAAGATTTGGCCGCGGATGAAGTGGTCTAGGACCTTCTCCCGCTTTATCTTGCTGTAGAGGGGAAGAAGCATGAGTAGGAAGCCGTACTTTGCATTCTCGTTCGCCACTATCATCGCGGATACAAGAATGATTGCCGCCAGGATCGCGATAAGGGTAATCCGCCCATTTGTATCGTTCGGGATGAACACGCCTATCGGGCCGGAGTCCGGTTCATTGGTCTTCGGGAGAACGGCTATGGTGAAGATCTGCGGAACCGATTTGGCGCCATAATTGTCGGTGACCTGAATCGTGATCGTGAAATTGCCAGTCGCCGCCGGGCGCCATTTCACGAGGCCGGAGTTGGCGTTGATCGAAAGTCCGGTCGGTGTGGCGCCGATTGCAGTGAACGTATGTGAGTCGCTGTAGCCGGGGACGGCGGACGGGTCATCTATCACGGGAAGGTAAGCATACTCCCCCCCAAGGGTGACCTGCAATGCCGGCGTGCTTGTGATCACGGGGACGCCATTGACCATGACCTCGAACTGAATCACGGCGGGCTGATGTCCAGGATAGGTATCGTTCGCCGACACGTTGAGTCTCATAACCCCAATCCAATCCAGCGTCAGGACCGTGAAGTCCAGAAATTTTCCGTCTAGGCTTGCCAGAATGTCCGGCGACGATTGCGATATCGAATAGATAATTGGCCCGTGGTCATCTGAGAAGTAGTTGGACAGGTTGATCAGGCTGTCACCCGACTCGCCTTGATTGAAATAGGGGCAGGCCGGGCAGACCGTCGGTATCTTGATCACCTTGACTTCAGAATCCTGTTGCAGGAAGAAGGATACCGATTCGGGAGACCTGAGAACAATGTCATCGAGGCCATCGCCATTGAAGTCTGCGCTGGCAATCTCTTCGTCAATGCCGGAGGCAGCTGTGCCGTTGAGCAGGAGATCGAAGACGCTGTCGAATGTCCCATCCGGATTTTGGTAATATACAGCGATGAAGCCGTATGAATATAGGACCACCGCCATATCGTTTCTGCCATCAGCGTTGAAGTCGCCGAAAGTCAATTCGTCAGTGAAACCCCTTTGGTTCGCTCTGAACGTCTCTTTGAAATCCCACGGCCCCGAGTTATTACGCTCGAGGATGACGATGGTCCCGTTAGAAGTGTTCCCTACCGCCATGGCAATGTCCGGTTCGGAATCCCCAAGAATGTCTGTGATCAAGATCGACACAGGGCCCGATTGGCTGCCAGGAACCGGGTAGGACCTGCAATTCACCATGAGGCAGTCACTGGGGATACCGCCCGGGGCTCCATACAGGACTTTCACCTCGTTCGGGCGGGCGAGTAGAAGGTCGTCAAGACCGTCGTCGTCCACGTCCTCAGCGATCATCCTCGTGTAGCCCGACGCATTGGAGATCGTCATGTCGGCGGACGATGGGTAGTATGGCGGGCCACCCATTGGCTTGTAGAGCGTGGCATTGACGGGGTACAGGACAGCGATATCTTTTCCTCCCGTGTTCCCGCTCAGTGTGCCCACAGCAATGTCAATCGCGCCCGGGGCCAGCAACATGACGGTGGCGTTCAGCATATAGTGGAAACCGCCCAGAGGCTGGATGTAGACGCAAACTGTGGCCAATCGAGGCAGGCTTCTGCTGCAATTATATGTGGGCCCCTGGGTCAGAATGACAATGTCAAGTCGACTGTCGTTGTTCAAATCATCTACGATCATCCGCAAGTGCTTCGGAACCACAATTACGCTACTGACATCACTATCGTATTCCTCTGTTGTAGGATTGTAAAGCCATATGGTGATGGTTCCGAAGTTGCCAGTTCCTTGGACCGCGATCCGGTCGGATAAAACGAAGTCCTTGTAGCCGTCGTTGTTGATGTCGACCAGAGCCATGTCTCCGTGGCCTTCGCCTGCAAAATAACTGTCTCGCGTAATGGTTTGGGGGAAGGCCCGGGCGCCCGGAGCGTCGAGGAGGGTGGAGACGGCGATGGCAACGAGCAGGACGGCGAGTAGGGGAACCGCTCCTCTGACGCCGTCTCTCTGTCGACCGCCTGTGTGCCTCAGGGCCTTCTCCCCTTTGAGAGTCAGCGGGCGGGCGGTAAGCCGTTCCACTTGGCTAGAAAGGTACTCGCCCGTCCAGCTTTCCTGTCCGTATACTAAAGGTCTCTGAGGGCTTATACTTTATATGGTAAAGTCTTCGAATTGAGGCTGAGGATGCCTATACCGGCACGGATGCGCCGCTGAGTCTCATTACCGTCTCAGCGCATTTCGCCGCCTCGTCGTACTCACCCAGCTTTGTGAGCACATAGCCCTTGTTGACCCAGGCCCCTCTGTAGCCCGAGTCGATATGGAGGGCGAGCTCGTAGCACTTGAGGGCTTCCGCGTACCTGCCGAGGCGGGCGAGGGTGTTGCCCTTGTTGTTCCAGGCGACCTCATAGCGGGGGTTGACTCTGAGGGCCGAGTTGAAGGCCTTGAGCGCTCCCCTATAGTCGTTCATCCTCGAGAGCGCATTGCCCTTGTTGACCCAGGCGACTTCGTTATTGGGGTTGATCTTGAGCGCCTCGTCTATGGCCTTGAGGGCCTCCTCATAGCGTCCCATGACGACAAGGGCCGCGCCTTTGCTGTACCAGGGAGCCGCCACACTATCCTCCCCGCTCCTCCTTGCAATCTCGATTGCCTTGTCGTAATCCTCGACTGATTTGGTGAAGTCCCGCCTTCTGAAGTCCTCCTCGCCCTGTCGGAGATTGACCTCGATGCTGCGATGGGACTGGCGGACGTCGATTGCGATTGCCACGCCTATGATCACGAGCACGGCCGAGGATACCCAGAGCGCTGCGCTCACGAGGTCGCCGCCCAGGTTCACGGACAGCGAATACGCGGGAGTCAGGGTCATTGCAATCGCAGAGCCGCCGAACCACGCGCTGAGCCACCCGAGCCTGCCGCGTTTCCGCAAGGGAGTCGGCAGGAAGAGAGCCATCCCCGCCATGATCAATGCGATGTCGGCGAAGGAGGGGAGGGAGATTCCGCCGTACCAATGCAGAGGCACCAATAATATCACGAGCGTTCCCAAGAGTGGAAGCAGGGAGCGGGAAATAGTCTTCTTCAAGTCCGGAACGAGAATGGCCACGGTTCCGATCGCGGCGCCGGTTGCCGCGCCAAAGAATATGAAAAGCGCCCATTCGAGGGCGGCGCTCCCGGTCCTCGACGCGAAGTACTGCAGCGACAAGGCGATGGCGGTAGCATACAGCATCAGCTCGGCGGCGGCGAGCACCCCGCCGGAGTCCATGATGCTCATCGAAGTCGAGGGAGCCCGTACAAGCTTGGAGTATGACGGTTTGAGCAGCTTCACCCTGGGGAGAGACTTGACTTCGACCTCAAGCTCCTCGAGTGCAGCCTTCGCTTTCACCTCTTCTTCGGGCGGTTTTTCAGGTTCAGGCGCTTTGAAGGGAGCTATGAGCGCTTCGACCTCTTCCCTAGAGGGCTTCTTCGGAGCAGACGGGGGTGCCTCCTTCGGCTTCGGACCGCCCGTCCCCGCTGGGATTGCTGACAGGTGCTCCAAGAATTGGTCTATCTCCTCCATGCCCTCTTCGCCTTTCTCCTCCTTTGAGCAGTACGGACAGATGCCCGTCTCGGGGTCCAGTGTCCCGCCGCATTTGGGACACGCTTTTGCCTCAATCTCCATCGCCTTGCTGGCTATCAGCGCTGTCGCAGAGAGGTTCTGACCGCAGACTTCGCATTCCCTCTGCCCTTCGAGGACGGTGACTCCGCACGATGGACACATATATGTCGAGCCGAGGCTGACGCCCTTGGGCTCGGCTACCGACTTCCCGCAGGCGGGACACGTCGTCGCGTCAATATGTATTGGCTCGCCGCAGTGAGGGCACGGCCTTTCCTCCCTTACTAGGAAGTCCTCTATCTCCATTGCGTCGCTTCCGAACTCGGCGCCACATCGCTGGCACTTCTCGTCCTTTTCGTGGACGAAGGCGCCGCAGGAAGGGCATAGGAAAAGCTTGGGCTCTTGAGCGAGAATCTCATCGAGGTCCTTCCCCCTTAGCTCCTGTGGCTTCCTGTAGCCGAGGTTGTAGAGCCGCTGCGCCTTCTGCGCATCGACCATCAGCCCATCCATGAGGGCGGTGAGGCTATCCCTGGTCTGCTTCGGCACCGAAGCCCCGCAGTTCTTGCATTTTGAGGCGTCAAGCTCAAGGGGTTCCCCGCACAGGGGGCAGGGCAGCGGGTCGGGGTTCTTCCGGGGCAATCGAGTCACCTATCGCACTTGGGGCACTCGCGTCATCCTCTTCAAAGGACACTCCCTGACTTAAGTCTAACTCCCTAGGTCTCAGAACGTTTAACTATGCAGGGCTGAATCGACGCACGCTCATGGCGGACCAGCTGCTGTTCCTAGCTTCCTTCGCGGTCGGGATTGGCCCGGCGCTAGTCCTCATGTGGCTGGGCCTGAGGCGATACACGTACCCCCAGATCGAGAAAGCACTCTTCGACGACAGACGGATATTCTTCGCTCTGGCCGTCGGCCTCGTAGTGGGGACTGTGTCCAGTTTCATCTCGCTCAATCTGCCGCGGTTGGATGTTACTTCGATTCTCGTCGACCTCGCGGCAATCGCGATGTTCGAGGAGACGTTCAAATTGATCTATCTGAATAGGACAGGCTACAGGCAGAACTTCTCATCGACATTCTACGGATTCGCGCTCGGGCTTGGCGTCGCCGCGACGGTCGTACTCTCTTTTGGCCTGGGGAATCCGAATCTGACGACGAATCCCCTTACCTTCATTCTGCTAGCTATGTTTTCAATCGGATTCGCAGCGATGGAGGCAACAACGGGAGCCTTGATAGGATACGGGTGTTCGAAGGGGCTTCCCTGGTCATACCTTATCAGGGCTCTTCTCGCGAGGCTGATTTATGTCGTTTCGGCTTTGCCCTTCCTTCTATCAGCTGGACCTGAATGGCTGATTTACATTTCCATGTTCTCTTCACTCGGAGTCGGTCTACTTCTGTACTTCTTTGTCCTTTCAATAACGTTCCAGGAGACCTTACCACCGGATTTCAGGCGCAGGGCGCGCAAGGAGCGAAGAGCGCGGGCGAGGAAGGACTAGACAGTCTTAAAACGGCCCGGGCTCGGTTGGTATATGAAGCGACTCTCGACGAGTTCCTCGAGTCGTTCTTGTGGATCGGGAACACCCAGGCTGACGAGCACTACGGCGAAATCTCGCGCGGAGAAAGTGTCGAGTGCCTTTGATAGCGCGACCGCGACGGCCCTGGCTTTTGCGCCTCGGTTGCCCGCTTCACCTACCGCATTGGCGATACGACCATGGATGCCTTTCATCTTCCGCGGTGCTTGGGCGGCGATCTCGTAGGCCTCTCGCCCCCCGTGCAGTCTCGCGTTCTCGTTGCCGACTAGCCTCGCGAGCTGCCTTGCATTATCGGTGCGGGACTTGACCTTGGCGGTAGTGAGATTGATTGTGTGCCCGCACTGGCAGAGCGTGGTCTTCTGACCGATACGCACGCCCCTCGCTCGCTTGCACTTCGAGCAGACAACGACGCCATACAAGGGCGCCACCGCCCTAGATAAGGAACACCAGCGCCGCCAGGCAGGCACCGTAGTGATCCATGGGGATGCTGACTTCCTCGATCTTGTAATTGAGACTCTTGAAGCGCACTCCTCGGAGCTTCGCCATCTCCCCCATCTTCCATTCGAGGACTTCCTTCAGTGCCTCCTTGGTGCCGTGTATATGGCCTTCCGCAACGTAGCCGCCCAGCCCGTCCTGCCTGAAACCGTAGGCTATTCCCGCCGCGATCATCTCCCCCTCCCCGCCACGCTGCTGCGCGAGGACGCAGTGTGTTATCGCGCCCATCGGGAGTTCCCGATACCTCACCTGCGTGACGCCTATCGGCAGGACGCTCGAGACTGACACAAGGTTCTGCTCACCTATTCCCGCGTTCAGGAGGGCTTCGTCAAAAGCGTTGAGGTCTGAGACCTTACTTACAGCTTTGCCCGAGGTCACGAAGAATTTTCTAGGGAGGGGCAGCATTCTTGGTCTTCAAAGGGGCATCCAGTCGGCAAACTTAAGTCTTTGCACCGTGAGCGAGTTTCTTCTTCATCGAGTATGCGTCTTCGCCCCAGGAGTAGTAATGCACGAGCAGGCCAGCATTTTCATATCCCAGCTTCTTATAAAAATCGATGGCTCCGGCGTTGCTTGTGCTGACCTCGAGCTTCATGAGGCTCGCGTTGTTCTCATTCGCCCATTCCTCCGCCACGACCATGAGTGCTTTCCCTATCCCCTGCATGCGGACCGCTGGGTGGACGGCGAGGGAGAGCACACGACAAATGTCACCCTCCACCAGGAGCATCAGCGTCCCTCTGGTCTTCTCGTTCCTGTCGATGAAGGTGGCGGCATGGGGGTTATGGAGGATCCAGAGGATATGCTCTCTCTTGAAACGTCTCTCCCTAAAGCATATCGTCTCGAGGAGATACAGTTCCTCAACGTCGTCGGTATTCGCTCTGCGGATCACTGCTGGCGGTGAATGATGAATCGTATTTCACGCTTTGTTTCGCATGTTGGAAGCCCGTTGGACCCAAACCTGGTCACAGGTAGGTCGAGACAATAAGTGCACGTCCATGGCAGCGAGCGTGGGTTCGCGTTCTTCTCGGCAAGAACTGCAGATGCATAGTGCAGCCGCTCAGGACGGCGTGTGCGAGATAGCGTTATCTAGTCTGCCGATTATCGGCCGCCGCGATGTTGACAATCAAGGAGATACTGAAGGGCGGCCACGTCAACGAGGACGTTGAGGTCCGCGGCTGGATATTCCGCACGAGGACCGTCGGCGGGAAGATATTCGTGGTGGTGAGGGACGGCACCGGAGTCATTCAGACCGCAATCACGAAGGGCAGCATCCCGGAGAACGAGTTTGCAGATGCGGAGAAGGCCCTAATAGAGTCATCAGTCATCGTGAAGGGGAAAGTGGCGGTTGACAAGCGCGCGCCTGGAGGTTATGAGCTGCGAGTCATGGATTTCAAGGTCGAGCAGTTCGCGGAGAAGTTCCCGATACAACAGGATCTTTCTGAGGAATTCTTGCTTGACGTGAGACACCTCTGGATCCGCTCGCAGAGGATGACGGCGATCTTCCGCGTGAGGCACACAGTGTTCGGAGCGGTCCACGGGTACTTCAGGGAGAGGGGTTACTTCGAGGCGCACCCGCCGATGATCACGCCGGCGGGAAGCGAAGGCGGTTCAACGCTGTTCGAGCTGGAGTACTTCGGGCGCAAAGCCTACCTGACGCAGTCGTGGCAGCTGTATGCGGAAGCCCTTGTCGAGAGCTTGGGAAAAGTGTACTATGTCGGCCCCTCGTTCAGGGCGGAGAAGTCGCGCACGACCAGACACCTCACAGAGTATTGGCATTGCGAGATGGAGGAGGCATGGGCAGGTATGGAGGACGTGATCAAGCACGCAGAGGGTGTCATATCGCAGGCGTGCCAACAGGCTGCGAAGGAGAACGCCGACGACATTCGGTCGCTCGGGGTCGAGCCAGAGGACATCGCTCAGGTTCGGGCACCTTTCAAACACATAAGGTATGACGAAGCGCTCAAGATTCTGGAGAAGGCGGGCATGGAGATTGAGTGGGGCCAGGATTTGAGGACGCTTGAGGAGAGGGAGCTCACGAAGGACACGAAGATCCCGATAGTCGTCACGCACTATCCGAAGGTGTCGCAAGCCTTCTACAAAGCAAGGGACAAGGAGGACCCGAAGGTCGTGCTTGCGTTCGATGTCATAGCTCCGATGGTCGGCGAGCTGGTCGGAGGATCGGAAAGGGAGCAGGACATCAAGGTCCTGGAGGAGAACTTGAAGGAGCAGGGTGAGGACCTGGGGCGGTACCAATGGTACCTGGACACCAGGCGATATGGTTCGGTGCCACACAGCGGATTCGGCATGGGGATGGAGAGGCTGATCCAGTTCATCTGCAGGCTGGATCACATCAGGGACGCAATCCCATTCCCCAGGACGCCTGCCAGGTTTGCACCATAGAATCGAGATGATTCATCCTACCGCAGTCGGCATCATGGGTGTCAATCGATTTATGACGCGTTCTGCCCAACTGAATAGAAGACCCCGTTCAACACCCGAAGGCCAAGGCGATTCTTACTATTTCTTCTCCAGAGGCCCGAGTATCCTGTCCGAGATGATTATCTTCTGTATCTCGTTGGTCCCCTCGTACAGTCCGAGTATTCTAGCGTCCCTGAAATAGCGCTCGACCTCGAAATCGCCGCTGAAACCGTAGCCGCCGTGAATCTGTATCGCTCGGTCGGTGACCCGTTGCGCCATCTGGGCTCCGAACAGCTTTGCCATGCTCACTGCCAGCGTGTTGTCCTCACCGAGGTCTTTCTGCTGTGCGGCCCTCAGGACCAAGAACCTTGCCGCGTCAATATCGACCGCGCTCTCCGCAATCATCTCCTTAATCAGCTGCCACGCCGCGATCTGCCGCCCGAAGGTCTTCCTCTCCTTCGAATACTTCACTGCAGCCTCAAATGCCGCTCTGGCAATACCCACGGCACCAGCCGCCACGCCAAGCCTACCTTGGTTGAGGACGTACATTGCCTGGGTCCAGCCGTCGCCTTCCTTCCCGATGAGGTGACTGTCGGGTAGCTTGCAGTCGTCGAATGCGAGGTCGGCGGTAGGCGACGCCCTTAGGCCTAGCTTGGTCCTCGTCTCCGTCTTGGGCACGGAAAAGCCTGGCGTGCCCTTTTCCACCAAGAAAGAGCAGATGCCATCGTACTTCTGCGTGTCAGGCAGCCTCGCAAATACAATTACGTAGTCCGCGACGCCGCCGTCGGAGATGAACCTCTTCGCGCCGTTGAGCACATAATGGCCGCCCTCCTTCCTGGCGGTTGTCTGCTGATTTGCTGCGTCGCTCCCCGCGTTTGGTTCGGTCAGCGCCCAAGCACCGTGCTTGGCGCCTCTCGCCAGGGGCAAAACCCACTTCTGCTTCTGCTCTTCACTGGCCCATTTCAGCAGGTGCGACTGCGCGAGCGAGATGTGCACGGACATTGTTGTCCTCAGAGAAGACGAGCCTCGGGCGATTTCCTCGATCAAGAGCATGAACGACACATAGTCCATACCCGCCCCGCCATACTCGACAGGAGTTGGAGCGCCCATGAATCCCAGATCTGCCATCTTGTCGGTCACGGTGCTGGGTATCTCGCCCTTCTCCTCCCACTCCCTTGCGAAGGGGATTACCTCTTTGTCAACGAATTCGCGTGCCATGTCGCGTACCATCTGCTGCTCGGGTGTCAGGCGGAAGTCCATCAGACCACCAATTGCCGATTGGGCGATTCAAGATAAACCTTTATGCTGTGCGGTTCGGGGAAATCTGTCCAATGACGGGACATGGCTTTCCGCCAAGTAGAAATAAGCGCAGGGGACTCGGTCGATAGTAGCGAATGGAACGCTTGAAGGGCATCGACTAGGGTGGTTTTATGACAACGACAATGATCAAGAAAGGGTTTGTGATTGACTTGGAGAAAGAGACAAGGAGCAATGCCGATTTCCGCCGAGTGCTCTATACTGGAAGATTCAGTCAGCTCGTTCTGATGAACCTCAGGCCGAACGAAGAGATTGGCGAGGAGGTCCATGGTACTGTGGACCAGTTCTTCAGGTTCGAAGAAGGCGAAGGAATCGTCATCATCGACGGTGTCAAACATCGAGTCCGAGATGGCAGTGGAGTAATCGTCCCCTCGGGAGCGAGGCACAACGTGCTGAACACTTCCTCCAAGATGAACCTCAAACTCTACACTATCTATTCTCCGCCTGAACATCAGGACAAGGTGGTTCGCCACACCAAGGCCGATGCAGCGAAGGAACCCGAGGAATACGACGGCAATCCCACGGAGTAGATGCGAACTGCCGATTGGTCAATGGCAAAACCATTCTGAAGTGAATGAAAGGACAAAGGCGCATCCATCGATTCAGTATCGAAGGCCTTGCATCAGGCCAGCTATGACACCAAGGAGAGGTATGCAGCTGCCCGGATCCGCGGTCGTGCTAAGGCTTCTTTTCCATTTTCTTCCGAGGATGAGTGGCGATATTCACGACCATCTGGACAATGAAGAGTCCGGTCATGATGAGCCCTCCAACCAATGAGACTTTCCAGACCATCACGACGAAGCCGTAGTTCATTGCGAAGTAGAGACACAGGTAGGGCACGGCGGGCTTCCAATTCTGCCTGAAAGGTATCTTCCAGACGAAGTCGTAGAGACATTCCACAACCAGGAATGCCAGGAAAATCCCCAGGAAGATGCCATACTGCACCGCCTTCTGCTCCTGCCAAACTAGGACGATTCCGTAGGCCGCCGGAATGCCCAGTATCAGGTATGTCCACCCATATCGCTGCAGGGGCGCCAACCCACGGGTTCCCCGAATAAGGAAGATGATGATTAGGAATGCGTTGTTCGCAAGCCCGAGCGTGAAGAAGAATTCTTCCAGCAACTCGACTCATTTCCTCGAGAGGGATTGTCAAGAATCTTCAGTGCCCAGACTAGTCCCTCCTCATGCGGATGGCCTCCTCTGGCTTAGTAGTATCGGCTTGGTCAGATATTCGCATTGGTCACGCAGACAACCCTTCGAAGACCTGCTTCATGCTCCTGCTGTATTCGCGGAAAGCCGTCCGTCCCTTCTTTGTCAGCTTCAGCATCGTATGAGGCTTCCGCATCACAAAGTCCTTGACGATTTCGATGTAGCCGGCCTCCTCAAGCTTTCTCATGTGGGAAGAGAGGTTGCCCTTGGTCATCCCGGTCTGCCTCATCAGGAACAGGAAGTCCGCGCTCTCGATCACGTAGAGGTGGGCCATTATGGCGAACCTCGCCGGCTCATGGATTACCCGGTCGACCTCCCCCATCGAGGGGAGCTCCTCGCGGAAGTCCTCAGCTGGCATCAGGGGTCTCCTTTGTCGGGAGTTCGTATTTCTGGATGAATCTCCGGAGCGTGACAGACCCTATGGCTATGACGATAATCGCTGGAATCCCGTAGGCTATCAGGCCGTTGTAGACGGTGCCCCAATAGTTGCTCAGATAGAACGCGACCGGTTCTGAAATCGCGAACAGGACGCCGACCACATACATCCTTCTGTTTCTTAGGAGAAAAGCAATCAAACAGAAGGCGACAAGTATGTTCAATGTGACGATGGCAGATCCGAGCCAGCCCGAGCCGACCGCATAGAACCATTTAAGAATGAGCATTGCCAATAACACGAGTTGCACGCAGACCAACCCAGCGATCATGATCAAACTCCTCCTCATCCAGCGCGGGCCGAACTTCGCGACACCGAGGCGGGGCCTAGTTATGTAATATTTCCCAAGAAGAACGATGAGTGCTGGCACGATCACTATCAGGGGTACATAGATAGAAATCCGGACTTCGTCGGAGACTCCGACTGCGTCCATCGTCGAGCTCAGGACCACGACAAGCATGATTACGCCCAAGGCGATTTCTAGCAATCCATCCTCGAAGTACGATGCCCAGACTTTCTTCTCGATTTTTCTCAGGTCGGTGCTCTGCGCCATGTTTCTCTTCTCCGTCGAGACATATGGTGTGGTGGGTAATAAGGTTTGTGATGCAAACTAGTTTTTATCAACATATACGTCTCCCATGATTGACGGTCAGGGCCCGTTCAGCCGAACGTTTGTCGGCCATATTGCATCGGCAGCGCAGCAAACCTTTAGCTGGCAAGCGGCATCCCAAGTGCGATGATTCGCTGGGTCTTTTTCGACCTTGGCGGGACCCTGCTGGACGACCTATCGTTCCACGACTTCATCTACAAGACAATGCTTGACATGTTCGCCGAGCGTGGCTATGATGTGACAATGGACGATTTTTCCAGCGCGCGCGATATCCTCGTGAGGAAGCGCGTTCCGGTGCTGAAATCCTTGATTGTCCACTTCACTGGGACAGAGAGTCTCGTAGAACCGTTGATGAAGGAACTGATGCGCCGTATCGAAGGCAAGGGATCGGAGCTGCAATCGCCGTTCCCTGAGTCGCA
>Ga0153915_10003192_pt1 | contig 15005 bp, 16 predicted proteins | sample Opewatmetagenome_2_FD_107003 | JGI IMG/M metagenome (GOLD analysis project Ga0153915, IMG submission 107003) | Freshwater wetland microbial communities from Ohio, USA - Open water 3 Core 3 Depth 3 metaG | ecosystem: Environmental > Aquatic > Freshwater > Wetlands | place: USA: Ohio, Lake Erie...
CACTTTGCACGATTTGCGAGGTCACAGAAAACTCATGCACGTTTGAATCAAATCCTGATCATTCTTTTTGGGGTTGTTGACAGGTCCGATTGAGACTCCGTTCGATTCAGAGCTTAAGACCTTTAACAACAGCATCAACGCCTTCGCCTGTTCTGCAGTTCGTGGTCACAACGATTGCTTTTGGATTAATGGTTCTGACATCTTTTTCCAATTTGCCTACATCACTGCCCATTGCCTCTGCCATGTCAATCTTGTTGATGGCAACCACATCCGCATCCATGAAAATAAACGGGTGTTTGACCACCATGTAGGGTCCTTCCGTTACGCTTACTACGACGAGGCGTTTGTCGGAGCCCAGAGGAAACTCAGCCGGACAGATGAGGTTTCCAACGTTCTCGATGAATAACAGGTCTATTTTCTTCAGGTCGAGTTTCAGCAGTGCTTTCTTGACCAAGTTGGCGTCCAAGTGACATTCTTTTCCGGTGTTTATGGCGATTGCCTCTACTCCGTGTCGGGCGATTAACTCAGCGTCAATCGTGGTTGTGAGGTCGCCTTTGAACACGGCTATTCGATATTTGTTCTTCAACTGTTGAACGAGCTTTTCGATAAGGCTGGTCTTCCCAGAGCCAATCGCACCCATAATGTCGACCGCTTGCACACCGTTCTTGTGGAGAAGCTCCTTGTTTCCCTCGGCTAGAACCTGATTCGCCTTTAAGATGTCCTTTGACAACTCAACGTCGAAGATTTCACCTTCTTCTGCCTTAATGACTTCTTTCTTCAACGCTGGCAATTACGCTTACAACCCTTTGACTTCGTCACTGATTAGAAGTAGCTGATGCCTCTTCATACTTATTGAGGATTTCGTTCCACAGAGTCAACGTTTCCTCAGCCGCTTTTTGATCAAGCACCTCTATCGCATAGCCCGCGTGGACAATAACGTATTCACCGACTTTGGTTTCAACCAACGATATGTTAACGTCTCGGATTGTTCCGGCTCCAAAATCAACTCTCGCTGTTTCGCCATGTATCTCGATTACCTTAGCCGGGATTGCCAGACACATGTTCCATCACCAACCAATGGAAACCCCAAGATAAAGGCATATTGGTAAATGCACAACTCTCATTTCATCTGCCAAGCGGCGGCGACCGCTTGACCCAGGCTAATTCCACCGTCGCCCGGCGGTACTGATTCATGAACAAAGAATTTGAGCCTATTTTCTTCGACGCTTTTTCTCATGGTTCGGGTTATGCTTTCGTTGTTTGCTACCCCGCCCGTGAAGCCAATTGCGTTTATGCCAAGTTTTTCAGCTTCCTCAACGGCGATTTGAGCGAGACCGCGAGCCAGATAAGTCTGTGCTGAAGAAGCTAAGTCGGCTCTTGAAATAGTCTGTCTATGCGTGAACACTTCTCTTAGCAGGGCCGTCGTGCCGAGAATATTGTTCTCAATCAGCGGCTTCAGCTTCAATGCGTCTTTTCCATCGGCGGCCACGGCTTCCAACTTCATTGCTGGTTCACCCTCGTAGGTCCGTTCACTACACACACCAAGCAGAGCCGAGACAGCGTCCAATACTCGACCGCAACTCGTGGTGGTCACTGACGGCGTCGGTTTCTTCAACTGCTGAATGATCACTTTCGCCTCTTCCTTTCCACGTGGGAAGCTGACGGCGTTGGAAAACAGCCATTCATCCACGCCTCCTTCCTCAGTCTTGGATAGTATCCCAGCAGCCATCCTCAGCGGATAACGCGTCGCCAAATCTCCTCCGATCAACGGCTGCTCCTCAAGATGACCCAGACGCTGGGAACTTCCGTCATTCCTGCAAAGAAGCACCTCGCCTCCCCAAGCTTTACCGTCTGAGCCGTATCCATATCCATCGCAAACTATCGCGATAAGCTCGTCCACTCCGCGTTCAGCCATCAACGCCGCACCGTGTGCATGATGGTGCTGAATTCTGAAAAATGAGCAGTTGAACTCTTTCTGCAGATCTCGTGCCAAGAGCGTTGTGGTGAATTTAGGATGAAGGTCACACGCAACTGCCTCTGCTCTGATGTTTGTGAGTCTGAGAATATGATTGATTGTGCTCTTGTGAAATCGTAGGGTTTCAAGGTTTTCCACGTCTCCGACGTGTTGCGACATGAACGCTTTGTCTTTGTGCAGAATGCACGATGTTGAGTTGAGTTCAGCGCCTACGCCCAAGACGGAGTTTTCAGCAGACCATTTCAACTGAATCGGTTCAGGTGCATATCCGCGTGATCGGCGAATGAGGCTGGCGTTCTGCCCGTCGTGTAGACGCACAACAGAATCGTCGCAGCGATGTGCAATCAATCGGTTGTGAAAAAGGAAATAGTCGACGAGGCTGCCCAGCTTTCTGACGGCTTCTGCATTTTCTGTCACTATGGGTTCGTTTGGTGGGTTGGCGCTGGTCATGATGAACGCGGGTTCTTGTACGTTATCGAATAGCATGAAATGCAACCCAGTATATGGAAGCATGACGCCGACATTATGTTGACCAGGCGCGATCAGACCCGAAAGATAATGATCGTTGCTTTTTCGAAGCAGCAGTATTGGTTTGATGTGAGAAGTGAGCAACTCGGCTTCCTTTTGACTGATTTCGACGAATGTCTGTGCGGTTTGGAGATCTCGTGCCATTATTGCGAAGGGTTTCTGGGTGCGGTGTTTTGCGGTTCTAAGGCGGATTATGGGTTCGTCCTTTGTGGTTGCTGTTGCCACGTGGAAGCCGCCGTAGCCCTTCACGGCTAAGACGTTGCCTTCTTCGAGGAGTTTGCCTGCCTCTCTGATTGGGTCTTTGCTGTTCATTGGCTGTCCAGTGTTAGTTGTCAGATGAACCTGTGGTCCGCATTTCGGGCAGGCTACTGTTTGGGCGTGGAATCTTCTGTTTGTTGGATTTGTGTATTCTTCTTTGCAGTCTGGGCACATTGTGAATTCTTTCATGGTTGTGTTCGATCGGTCGTAGGGCAGATTTTTGATGATTGTGTAGCGTGGTCCGCAGTCGGTGCAAGTGATGAAGAAGTAGTTGTGGCGTCTGTTTTTTGGTTCTCGCATCTCTTGAAGACACTGTGGACAGATTGAAACATCTGGGGGAATCACTGAGCCTGACAGTTCTGATCGGGGTGAGCTTTCCCCGATTGTGAAGTGTGTGAATTCGTTTCTTTCTTGCATGTATTCTATGGAGATGTTGTGGATTTCGGCTAATGGAGGCTTCTTGTCCTTGAGGTCTCTTAGAAATTGGTCGATGTTGGTTTTGTTTCCTTCAATCACTATCTCGACGTGGGCGTCTCCTCTGTTTCGCACGTAGCCGGTCAAATTGTTGCTAATTGCTGTTCGGTAGACGAATGGACGAAACCCCACGCCTTGAACGATACCGCTGACTTTGATCTCAGCCCGCACTTAACCGACTACTCCAAACATGAACTTTCTTGCGACTTTGTAAGAGAACAATCAAGGAACTTTTTATTAAGGGAATAGCCTCTATTATTATGGAGAACGAGTAGGTCAACTCATCATCAAGAGAGTGAATTAATGAGTAAAGTCAGCTGCAGAGAATGTTACTTCATCAAGGCTTCAGGCGCGAACGTTGACCATGTGATAAGGAAAGTCAAGTCAGCCATTGAAGAAGTTGGGTTGCCGCCAAAGTACAACATAAACGTATACAAGAACGTGTACGCCTGCTGTGGAGTCTCGGGTAGCGGAATTATAATCGAGATCACTGGACCAGACGAAGAAAAAATAAAGAGCCTGGACTTGAAGGCGGTCTCAAAGATAGTAGAGATCTGTGAAAAGGAAGGGATTGAACACCACTCTTTCGAACCGTTAGACATCGGATAGACAGGGACCTTGCTACTAGATTACTTGTTTCGCCACTATCATACTAGAGGTCTCGTTCACGCCCTTGATTCTTCTGAGCTTCTCGAATATGAATCGATCTAGGTCCTCGATGGTTTTGAATTTCACTTTGATCACCAAGTCAAATGAGCCGTAGGTCGCGTTGGCTTCCTCAACCTGTTCTAGCTTTTTTATTTCTGATATCACTTGTTCGTCCATTCCGACCTGCATTTTCATCATTATGTAGGCTAAGACCAAACTGTATCACTAAGAACATCTTATGCTTCTCGAAAACGCTAATAAGATTTTGCCCTCACTGATCTCAGGAGTTGTTCACGTTCAAACGGTTGTGGTGGTTTACTGAGACTCTTTCACTTAGGTCTTCTCTGAGCAGTCTGGACATAGTGGAACAAGTTCGTAGCAGCGTCGTTTGATGAGGTGGTTGGGGTATTTTTTCTTAATGTATCGGATGGCATTTTTCGTGAGAACTCGGCCGCATTCTGAGCATTTTACGAATGATAACAATCGAACAGTTTCGACAGGTTGAAGACTTAAGGTGCTACTCATGCGAATTCCTCTCAGTCTGAGTAAGTGTTCATGACTGGATTCATTTAAAGTCGTGTGACTGTGGTGCCACAGTAACAAGACACCAAAAAGCCCGCACGGAAAGGGTCAATAGGTCCTTAGAGGATGAAGTGCAGGTTCGCTTTGACGCATCAAGGTTATATACGTCTTTACCTAAGCAAATAACTTCCGACAGGGGTGCGGTAGATGTCTGAAAGACCGAAGTTAGCTCCTGAAAAGGCTAAAGAAATGCAGGAACGCGCTAAAGAGCGAAGTCTAATCCTTAAAGAGATGAAGAACATTGGTCCATCTACTCTGGATGAATTGTCAAAGGCGACTGGCATTGAGAGGGAGAAACTGTTCAAGCACGTCATAGCAATGAGACAGTTTGGCAAAATCGCCATCAGAGGCGAACGTGACAACCAACTGATCTACGGATTGCCAGAAGGCGAAGAGACTTAGGTAAAGGGCGCACTGCTCTCTAGCTTTCGTACTCGTGTTTTCTCTCGTCACTCGACATAGCTGTGTCAAAGCGAAGTCATCATCAGAACCTATGAAAGGAGATCGAGCCCGCTCAACGGAAAAAAGCCAAGTTTCTTCCTCAACCATAAAGAACACTGAACCAAAGGTGCGATTCGCTGTATTCCAAAAGCATTATTCACTTCAAACCAAAGAAACAGACACGAGTGGAAAGCTGAAATGTCTGAGGAAAGCCTGCCGGAATACGTCAGGAAACGAGTGCTCATACTGGGCGTAGGAAACGTGCTCTTCGGCGATGATGGCTTCGGACCAGCAGCAGCGGACTATCTGCTGAACAACTGCGACGTTCCTGATGAAGTGCACGTAATGGATGTTGGAACCGGAGCTGGAGACATTCTTTTCACTGTGGGATTAAGTCCAAAAAGACCCAGAAGAATAATCATACTCGATGCGGTTGACGTCAAGAAGAAGCCCGGAGAGATTTTCCGGCTCTCGATTAATGATCTGCCCGCGAACAAGCTCACAGATTTCTCGCTGCATTTGTTTCCCTCGGCAAATCTCCTGAAAGAACTGAGAGATCAGATGAACGTGGACATCGTCATCTTGGCTTGTCAAGCCGAACACATCCCTGATTCGGTGAGCATGGGACTCTCAGAATCGGTGAGAAAAGCTCTTCCAAAAGCCGCACGGATGGCTCTGCAACTTGCTCAGACAAGCAACAGTGAGAGAAAAACTGATTAGTGGTCCGTCCCTATTTCATTGGTTAGGCGTGACCATACTTGAGAAAACCGTTATCCAGTGTCGAATTTGACGAGATGAAGGGAAAGACCTTTACTGAGATACGTGTTGATGAGAAACTGTGTGAAGTCTGTGACAAATCTATCAGAACCGAGGAAAAGACTCTGAAGACTGTTCAGATCACCGACTACAGCAGTTACTCAAACCTGCTGACTCGTCAGAGAGCACACGACCGCGTGGAAGTGGACTTGGAAGAGAACAAAATCTACGTCTATCATCATGACTATCCAGGCGAAGTACACCCTGGATGCATCGAAAAACTTTAGAGACTTGCCTAACCGGACTTGTAGAGGTATCCGTCCTCTTTCTCGCCAGCCTCGGAGACAGCGCCCATCTTTCTCAAAGCGATGATGTGTCTTAGAATTTCCTTCGGACTAATCTTAGTCGCTTCAGCAAGCTCCTTGATAGTCTGCGGACCCTTCTCCTTGATCTCGCCGATAATCATTTGACGTTCAATCTCGTCTTTCATTATCTTCGAAGACGCAGACTTGTACTTTTGCTCGTCCACTTTGGGTCCAACCTGCGAGATCCCAAGAACCCATCTCAATCGCTCTGTCTTGAACGCCTCAATCGCGGCATCAGTCTTCTTGGCAAGTTTCTTCTTTTCACTCAAACTAACTCTACCTCCATCATTATTCCAACAGTAAATGGTTGATACTGTTCCATCCGTCTGTAATGGGCGAGTTTCAACCTATATTGCTTTAGGTTTGTTTCTTTTCTTTCACCCATACTCGCACACCTCACTCTTTGAGTAATAACGCTGCCTTCATAGCGGCAACCTTGGCCTGCGATATTGATTCAGAAATGTCTTTTGGACCACTGGCAACACCTGCGACGTACACTCCTTCAATGCTAGTCGTCACGGTGTCTAAGTTGGGGTTGAAAGGCATGAAGAAGCCCCCATCGTCACGTTTGATTGGCAGTAGTTTCTGAAATTCCTCACCTGCGGCTGGAACAACCCCTGTCGACAATACCACCATGTCAACCTCGTCCTCAATTGGTTGATCAGACTCTGTGTTGCTTCCTTTGATGCGCAAGTTGTTGTTCGCGGGGTTTTCCCTGACTTCAGTTATTTTTCCATTAACGTATTTGATGCCTAAGTCACTTCTGGCCTTGTGGAAGAACTCTTCGAATTGATTACTAAAAGCTAGCGTGTCCGAGTGATAGATCGTGACGTCGGCGCCGAAGATCTGGCGTTTTACCATTTCGGCTTGTTTGGTCGCATACATGCAGCAGACTCTTGAGCAGTATAAGTTTCTTGATGCTTCATCTTGCAGGCCGACACACTGAATGAAGGCAATTTTCTTGGGTATCTTGCCGTCTGAGGGTCTCACCAATCGGCCGCCGGTGGGTCCTGAGACATTCATCAGCCTCTCCAAAGATAACCCTGTCACCACGTTGTCACTGTACCCAAAATTGTATTCCGCCTTTTTCCTGGCATCGAAGAGATTGAAGCCGGTTGCAACGATAATGGCTCCAACCTCGATCTCTGTCTCCTCAGGCTTCTGTCGCAGGTTGATGGCTCCAAACTTGCACAAATTTTGGCACAGCTCACATTCCAGACAGTGTTCCTTGTCTATCGTGTATGTGAGCGGAACAGCTTGAGGAAATTCCACGTAAATCGCGCTTCGAAAACCCATTCTTTCATCGAAATCGTTTGGAACCTCGACTGGGCAAAGCTGGGCACAGGTTCCGCAGCCAACGCATTTGGTGTCATCGACGTATCTGGGTCTCTTAAGAATCTTGACCCTGAAGTTCTTGCCCACGCGACGGATGTCTTTGATTTCGGAGTATGTGAGCAAATTGATATTTGGGTGCGATGCGGCCTCAACCATCTTGGGCTCCATTGTGCAGGCTGCGCAGTCAAGCTTAGGAAATGTCTTGTCCATCTGTATTACTCTGCCGCCGATGCTGGGTTTCTTCTCAACCACGTAGACGGTGCAACCTTGACTTGCCAAATCAAGAGCAGCTTGGATTCCGGCGATGCCGGCTCCGATGACTAACCCAGCCTTTGGCAATTCTAGACGCGCTCCATAAGCTCTTTTCTCAGAGGACTCGGACCGATTTTTCTGACCTCTTCGATGAATTCTTTGACGACTTTGGAGAATTTGCCTCCTTCTGAGGCAGAAACCCATTCTAGTCGTAGTCTCTCGGGTTCTATTCCTATGTGTGGTAGGACGTCCTTGAGAAACTTCACCCTCTTTTCGCACGCATGGTTTCCCGTGATGTAGTGGCAGTCTCCGATGTGGCATCCTGTGACTAGGACACCGTCTATGCCCTGGCGGAAGGCTTCGAGAACGTGCAATGGATCGACTCTTCCGCTGCACATGGTCCTGATGATTCGGATGTTGGTGGGATAGGACATTCTGCTAACGCCAGCCAAGTCTGCGCCTGCATAGCTGCACCAGTTGCATAGGAACCCCAGAATGCGTGGCTCAAATTGTTCAGTCAATTTTTGAACCTCCCTCCTGAGAAGACGGAACTCCCTGCGGTTTTGTCGGTTCCATTAAGAAGGCAGTCTTGACCTCAGCCATGATTTGATCGTCGGTGAAGTGTCTCATCGTTATCGCCCTTCGCAAGCAAGCGGCTGCACAGACTCCGCATCCTTTGCACAAAGCATCGATCACCATTGACCTTCCGTCCTCGATTCTGTGTGCTCCGAAGGGACAAAGCCTCTCACACATTCGGCAGCCAACGCATCGGTCTCTGTCGACAACTGCCGTGATGGCTTCAGTTCTCACCTTTCTGTTTGCCATCGGTCCAGCCGCCCTGGACGAAACGGCATATGCTTGGGAAATGCTTTCTCCGATGTCTTTGGGACCGTGGGCTGTACCACACACAAATATTCCATCCGTCGCGAAATCAACCGGTCTGAGTTTGACGTGTGCCTCCAAGAAGAATTCGTCCTGACCCAACGGAACCTTCAGTGTTTTTGACAGTTCTTTGGCTGTTTCTTGCTGAATCAGAGGAGTCGAGAGCACAACTAAGTCGCAATCAAGCTCTTTTTTCTGACCAAGCAACGCGTGATAGACTGTGACTCTGAGTTTGTTATCCTCAAGCGCCGTGACTTCGGGAGGAGTCTCTTTGGTGTAGTTGATGAATCGGATGTCTGCTTCTCGAGCTTTTCTATGGTGCTCTTCGTAATCCTTGCCGTAAGTCTGCATGTCCTGATAGATTATGTAGACTTCTGAGTCAGGGTACCAATCTTTGATGAGCATCGCGTTTTTGACAGCGACCATGCAGCAGATTCGTGAGCAATATGTCCGTGGTGGCTTGTCCTCTCGGGAGCCTACGCATTGAATCATAGCCACTCTTTGAGGCTTGAAGAACCTGTCCATGTTCGATTTTCCACTCTGAAGGACCTTCTCCAAGTCCACTTGGGTGAGAACTCGATCGTACTTGTCGTAACCATACATGCCCACAGGCTTGTACTCAACAGCGCCCGTGGCAATTATGACAGTGCCCGCTTTGAACTTGACTTCTTCATGGCCCTTGACGGTGGTCACTTCGAAATTACCGATATAACCATCGACATTCTTGATATCGGTTGACGTTAGAACATTTATGTTCTTATGATTCACGACGGCGTTGACTGATGCTTCAAGAACTTTCGATGCCTCTTCGTCAGTTGGATAAAGCCTGAAAATCCTCCGAAGCATGCCGCCCAGTTCGGGCTCCTTCTCAACAAGATACACTTTGAAACCTTGATTAGCCATGCACACCGCAGATGTCATGCCGGAGATGCCGCCCCCTATGACTAGCGCCGTGGGGTCAACTGGCACTTCCGACTCTTCCTGTGGATCAAGAAAAGAGGCTCTTGCCACAGCCATCCGAACTATGTCTTTGGCTTTCTCAGTTGCCTTCGCAGGTTCACGCATGTGCACCCATGAACAATGTTCACGGATGTTTGCCAACTCGAACAGATAAGGGTTCACTCCGGCATCGACACAAGCGCCTCTGAAAAGCGGTTCATGCGTCCTCGGAGTGCAAGAAGCAACCACCACGCGGTTCAATTTGTGTTCCTTTATCGCTGCCTTGATCTTGTCGATTCCTTCTGCTGAACACGTGTAGATGTTATCTTCCGCATAGGCAACGTTGGGCAGCGTCTTGACGTATTTCACAACTTGAGGGACATTGACGACGCCACCTATGTTAATGCCGCAGTGACAGACAAAAACGCCCACTTTTGGCTCTTCTCTGACCTGTTCCGTCATTATTTTGTTCCTCCTTTGGGTGTTACCTGAACCATAGCTAACGACTCGGCTGCTCTAGCTGCCGCTGCGCTGGCCTGAGCCACCGAGTCCGGTATGTCCTTTGGAGACTGACAATATCCGCACACATAGATTCCTGGAACCGTCGAATCAACTGGTGCGAGAAGCGGATGTGTCACTTTGAAGAAACCTGAGCTGTCGAGTTCGACTCCTGTGATCCCTGCGAGTTTCTTGTTGCCTTCCCTTGGAAGGAGAGCCGGGCACAGCACGACAACATCAACATCGCCGAGGGTCTTAATCTCTCTTGTCAACGTGTCGTCATACCAGATCGAGAGACTCTTAGTCTTCGGGTCCTCCTTGATTTCACCCGGTCGACTTCTAATGTAAGTGACGCCATATTCGTTTCTTGCACGATTTATGAACTCATGAAAACCCTTACCGAACGCTCTTAACTCATTGTAGAAAATGTAGACATTAACATCTGGAGCATGCTCTCGAACAATAAGTGCCTCTTTTGTGGCATACATGCAGCAGACGCTTGAACAGAACGGTGCCCCGAACTTCGATCCCCGGGAACCTACGCACTGTACGAAGGCTATTTTCTTGGGTATGCCACCGTCTCCTGGTCTCAGCAGGTGTCCGCCAACTGGACCTGAGGCGCAGACCCAGCGTTCAAACTCAAGAGCGGTCAAGACATTCTTCTGTTTCCCATAACCATATTCAACGATTTCCGAAGGGTTGTACTGATCGAAGCCCGTTGCAATTATTATTGCTCCGACGTTCAGTTCAATTGTCTGGGGTTCTTGCTGATAATTGACGGCTCCAGCCTGACAGATTTTTGAACACATCTTGCACTCAATACAGTTTTCTTTGTCGATCGTCATGGCTCTTGGAACAGCCTGAGGCATAGGCATGTAGATGGCCTTGCGCATGCCCAAATTCATGTCAAACTCGTTTGGAACCTCAATTGGACAGTGCTCGGCGCAAACTCCGCAGCCAGTGCACTTTGTCTCTTCAACATATCTTGGTTTCTTCTTGATTTTCACCTGGAAATTGCCCACAGTTCCTTTGACTTCTTTGAGTTCGCTATATGTGAGCAATTTTACGTTGGGATGGCGGAAGCACTCCATCATCTTAGGCGCTAGTATACAGATTGAGCAGTCCATCGTTGGAAACGTTTTGTCCAGCTGAGCCATTCTTCCTCCAATCGTGGGCGTTTCTTCCAACACGTAGACTTGAAAGCCTCTGCCCGCTAGGTCCAACGAAGCCTGTATCCCAGCGATTCCTCCTCCGATTATTAGGACAGATTGTTTTCCAGTCATTTCAACCACCTCATGGACTCGGCGTTAGGTTCATTGCTCTAGCGACCAACACGGAAAGATCGCATGTTTCAATGACTACGTCTTCTTTTTTCACGGGCAGTTTCTCGCTCATGGTGCAGTTCAGATGTATCTGGCATTTTGGACACGCTGTTACCAGTAGATCGGCAGTTGTTCTCTTGGCCTCTGCCAGCCGTTCAACCTGCATCTGTTTTGAATGTCTACTACAATTCATCCAAGCGCTCACTCCACAGCAGATGCTGTTCTCTCGATTTCGTTCCATCTCAATCAATTCAACACCAGGAATGCTCGTCATCAATTTGCGCGGTGAATCGTAGATGCCCATGTGTCTGCCCAGTCGACACGGGTCTTGGAATGTCACTTTCTTCGAAATCTTTCCATCGAATTTAATCTTGCCATTAGCGATTAGGTCGGTGAGAAACTCAGAGGAGTGCAAGATCTCAAGATTCTGTTTCCCAAGGTATTCCGCATAGTCAAGTTTGAGAGTTCTGTAGCATTCTGGACACGTTGTCACGACCTTCGATACACCTGACTTTTTGATCGCGGCTACGTTGATCTTCGCTAGTTTTTCGAAGTTGTCCAGATCACCTGAGAAGGAGAGGTCGTGCCCACAGCACCTTTCATTTTCTAAAACGACTGGTTTGATTCCTGCAGCGTTTAGAACTCGAAGCATGCTTTGCGGGATTTCAATGTTGTTGACGCCGACGTCGTCGAACATTACGTTGAAGTAAGGTGAACAACCGACGAAGTACATGATGTCCCCTGTCTTGGCAATTTCTGCGCCTTCAGGAACCCATGTTAACCGATTCTGGCTGGTCTCCTTTCTGGCCATCAACCTCGACAATGAAAACAAGATGCCCTCGTGTGCACATTGGCCGTTTATTCCGTTGCTGGATGCCTTGGCTCTGCAGGTTCGTATCAGCTCGTCGTACTCGATGTCTAGGGGACACCTTTGGCGACATAGATAGCAGGTTAAGCACGACCACAAGCCCTTATCAGTCAAAACATCGTTCTCTAATCCCATCAGGGCTTTTTCAACGGCTAACCTAGGCGAGTAGGATGGATCAAGCCGCGTTATCGGACAACTGCTTGAACACTTGCCGCACTCCTGACAGTACAAAGCCTTCGTTCGTTTCAAAATATCATGAATAGACTCAGCGCTATTTTGCTTAACAGGAACGGCTTTGAGTTCCCGCCCTCCTAATGGGCTCGGGCCCTTCACTCGAAGCTTCTCGGTGAAATCTTTGATGACTGAGCCGAATTTTTCTCCTTCAGCGGCTGAAATCCATTCCAGACGCAGTCGGTCGGCTCCAATGCCAAGCACATCGAGGAGCTTCTTTGTTTTTTCAACTCTCTTTTCAGCGTAATTGTTACCTGCCCTGTAGTGGCAGTCCCCTGGGTGGCAACCCGCTACGAGAACGCCGTCGGCTCCATTTTCAAAAGCGTTCAGAATGAACGCAGGTTCGACTCTGCCGCTGCACATCAGTCGAATTATCCTGATGTTTGTTGGATAAGAGAGTCGGCTTGTACCCGCTAAGTCAGCGCCAGCGTAACCGCACCAGTTGCACAGGAAGCCAACGATTTTTGGTTCAAACTCTGGCAATGTTCATTTCTCCTTTCGCTACTCTATTGCCGCCTCCACCATGGCGTTCACTTGTCCATCATTGTAATGCCTCATCGTTATGGCACCTGTCGGGCAAGTCACGGAACACGTGCCACAACCCTTACAGGAAATCTCGTTGACTCGTGCGTTGAGGACTTTTGGAGCAGCTTCCACAAGTTCTATCGCTTTGAACTCGCAGACTTCTTCGCATCGTCCGCATCCTCGGCATACGTCAGGGTTCACTACCGCCGTGATTGCTTCGGTCCTCATTTTCTTGTTTGCCATCAATATGGCGGCTCTGGAGGCTGCTGCCTTTGCGGAGATTATGGATTCAGGGACATCTTTCGGTCCTGTCGCCGTTCCTGCGAGGAATATGCCGTCCATCTGAGTATCGACCGGTCTGAGTTTCAGATGCGCTTCCATCAAGAATCCGTCTGGGCTTAGTGGTATTTTCAGGGTTCGTGCCAAGATGATGGAATCTTTGTGAGGAATCAGCGGTGTGGACAGGACAACCCAGTCGGTGACCATCTTGACTTCGTGTCCAGCGAGCATGTCGTATGCTGAGACGACAAGTCTCTTGTCAGGAGTCTCCGTGATCTCGGGTCCTGCCTCTTCTATGATTTTCACGAATTTGACCTCGAGGTCACGCGCATGACTGTAGATGTCTTCATACTCCTTGTAGACTCTGAGGTCACTGTAGAGAATCATAACGTCAGTCTTGGGCGAATGCTCCTTGATCAGTATGGCGTTCTTGATCGCGTTCATGCAGCAGATTCTGGAGCAGTAAGGCCAGCCCTCTTCCTTCCTCGCCTTGAGAATCTTCCTGAGTAAACGAGAAGTGTCAGACATCGCGAAGGCTTCAAGCGCATAAGCACGGATTTCTCCTTTCCTCGAAGCCACACACTGTATCATTATGACTCTTTCAGGATTTCCAATCATACCTTTACTTAGAAGTTGATCCATCTCAAGCTGCGTAACAATCCTGTCATAGACCCCGTACTGATAAAGCCCTTCAGGCGGACGGTAGTTTGCAGCCCCGCATGCCACGATGATCGTCCCAGTGTCGAATTCAGTTTTCTGCCCGTTCTTGGACGCTGTGACATGGAAATTCCCCACATAACCGGTGACATCAGTCACAGTCGTCGAAGGCATGAAGTTGATGTTCTTGTGGTTCTTCACCGCTTCAACTGTACGGTTCAGAATGTCGGAAGAATTCTCCATCGTCGGGTACAGTTTGTGCAGCCGAAGTAGGTTGCCCCCGAGCTCATGCTCCTTCTCAACGAGGTCAACCTTGAATCCTTGATTTGCCAGACTGAGGGCAGCTGTCATTCCAGCTATGCCGCCGCCTATGACCAAGCTACTGTCTTTAATGTCTATCTCAGGCTCTTGCTGTGGTTGCAGCCATGTTGCTCTCGCCACAGCCATTCTTACAATGTCCTTGGTTTTGTCGGTGGCTTTTTCCGGTTCGTGTGAGTGAACCCAGCTGCACTGTTCGCGGATGTTAGCCATCTCGAAGAGGTACTTGTTTAAGCCGGCTTCCTCGCACGCTGCCCTAAACAGTGGCTCATGCGTCCTAGGTGTACAGGATGCAACTATGACTCGGTTGAGATTGCATTTCTTCACGGCTTCTTTAATCGAGTCAAGCCCTGCTTCTGAGCATGTGTAGATATTGTCTTCGCTGTAGACCACGTTGGGCAAGGTTCTGGCGTATTCAACAACAACTGGAACGTTTATGACGCCGCCTATGTTGACTCCACAGTGGCAGATGAACACACCGATGCGCGGTTCTTCTCCCTCCTTCCAGGTCGGTCTCTTTAAAGGCGGTCGAGGTTTTGGCTCTGAAGGAGCGGACGGAGTTGGTGTGACTTCTTCCTTCTTGGCGGGTTTTCTTGTTTTGACGGGTCTTTTTCTTGCTGTTCGACTGGTCTTCGACATTGTTCCTACCTCGGATTGAACGGGCTCAAATCAATTTCCCGCAATTCTTTCTCGCGGATTCTCTCTCCTGAGCTTGGGTGGAAGTTGCAGCAGAAAGCCAGAATGTTGGGGTCAGATTCTAATATGGCTTTCGTCAATGCAACTCCACAATACAAAGTCAACCCTTCTTCAGCGGGTTAGGTCCTAACAGCTTGATTTTCTGAGTCGCATCCCTTATCAAAGCCGCAAACTTC
>Ga0153915_10003193_pt1 | contig 15004 bp, 8 predicted proteins | sample Opewatmetagenome_2_FD_107003 | JGI IMG/M metagenome (GOLD analysis project Ga0153915, IMG submission 107003) | Freshwater wetland microbial communities from Ohio, USA - Open water 3 Core 3 Depth 3 metaG | ecosystem: Environmental > Aquatic > Freshwater > Wetlands | place: USA: Ohio, Lake Erie...
AATTTTGAAGCCAAGGCGTGGCCATTTTTTTAATTAGCACTCTATGGCATAGAGTGCTAATTGGAGATTTACCAAAAATCTAAAAAAATGTCAAGAGGTATCCGAATTTTTTAAAATTGTTTACATTATTTTAACTTATTGATTAATTAGTTCTTTTATGCGAATAATTTGTGATTTTATACTGTTGCATATTTCATCACCGCTTAAAGCGGCAATCCTCTAGCGCTCGACCTTTGATAGTGAGGTCCTGCTCATGATTCGTCCGTACGGGAATATGCAGTAAATTGGTAACTCATTGCTGACTCGTGATATTCATCCAGATCCCGTGTGAAACCTTGCTTCACGGCGTGGTGAGTATTACAACCGCAATTGCCGATTTAGACAATTGAAATATTAGTTCCAATATGAAACATTTACCCGAAAAATTCCGTATTAAAGTTATGAATAGAACTTGTCATTTACCGAGATATAGCTTAAAATTTATTTTATTTAATGAATAACTCTGTCGGAGTGTTCTTACTGTGAAAGTTTTAGATACATTTTAGTGCCTATCTCTAGGTCACACTAAAGGGAAGGAATATCAGAGCTCACTCTTTTAACGAAGACACGTGTATTAAAATATATGAAAATCAAAGCCCGTCTTTTTTGTTGATTGACTTCCATTACAGTACAGTTTGCTAATACAAACAGTCTTTTAACCATTATTTAGAAAACCTGAACGGAGAGAATTATATGAGTTTAAATGATGAAATCAAAAATGCGGTCGGAGCTCATGGGATGTGGAAAAAGAAGCTAAAAAATACGATCGATACAGGGAAAATAAATGTTCAAATTTCTGCAATAAAGGCTGATAATCAGTGCAATTTTGGAAAATGGCTTTATGGGCCAACAATCACAGATGAAGAAAAGAATTCCCATCATTATCAAAAAGTGCGAGAGTTACATGCCGCCTTTCATGAAAAAGCTTCAAAGGTTGCAGAGCTTGCTATTTCAGGCCATAAAGCAGGTGCCATGAAAATGCTTGAAGTGAATGGGGAATTTACCAGAGCATCTGCGGACCTTACAACGTCCATGATGGCTTGGCTAAAAGAGGCAAAATGACAATGCCTAGGAGAATGTGTCAGTTTTAAAAAGAATATCTGCAACGGATACTGCCAATTAGGACCACGAACAATTTTAATTACTGGATGTCGATAGGCCGTCATTATGCTCAACATGGGTAACCTTCGTTATGGGTTCCGTTCAGGTCCTTACTGATTGACTGTGTCCTGCTCCTCTACTTTCACCGCCCTTCTTGGTAATTACTGCTGTCATTCCGCGGGATAACTACTATCCGTTATCACACATCGTGAATTGAGATAGAGAAGGAATATTACAAAAATGGCAAAATTCATTTTGATATCACTACTAATGCCAGGGCCCGGATTTTGCGCGCTGCTGTTGACACACGCACATCCTTGACCTATACTACCACTGAAAGAATAGATGCTGGTTTCTTACTCCCGCTATGAATGACAGTTATGATGAGGTAAAATCCATGGGATCAGGTCGAAAAATCCTTTTTACACGAGTCCAGGCACTATTCACTGAGATTTTTGGGCTCGGTCGCGCAGCAGCACTTAGTGCCGTACTTCTGATCAGCCTTTTTACGATCTTTGCCGTTTTCTGGTTCTTTCATTCGGCCCCGCCGCGCACCATTATCATCACGAGCGGCCCCGAAGGCAGCATCTTCCGGAGGAATGCCGAGAAATACGGAAAGATTCTGGCACGAAACGGTGTGAAGCTGAATATCCTTCCATCCCAGGGCTCGCAAGCAAATATCAATAGGTTGGCAGACCCTGCATTCAAGGTCGACATCGGATTCGTCCAAGGCGGCGTGGCCGGTGTGCTGGATATCGACAAGCTGACTTCGCTCGGGAGCGTCTCCTACGAACCGCTCTTTGTTTTCTATAAAAGCGCGCGGCCTCTCAATTTGCTCTCCCAGCTGAGCGGCAAGCGGCTCGCCATCGGTCCGCAGGGCAGCGGAACTCGGTCCCTGGCCCTGGTCCTGCTCGCTGCCAACGGCATCGAACCCGGCGGAGCGACGGCGCTGGTTGACCTAGACGCGGAAGACGCAGAAAAGGCCCTGCTCGGAAATAGCGTTGATGCAGTGTTCTTGATGGGAGACGCCGCCTCGCCTCAGATCATGCGCAAGCTCCTGCAGACGCCGGGAATCAGGCTTTTTGATTTCATGCAGGCCGATGGTTATACGCGCCGCATCGGCTACTTGAACAAGCTGGTACTGCCAAAGGGCTCCATCGATTTCGGCAAGGATATTCCCGCGCACGACGTCTCTCTTATCGGCCCCACGGTCGAGCTCATTGCGCGGGCCGACCTGCATCCCGCGCTGTCTGATTTGCTGCTTGAGGCGGCGCAAGAAGTGCACGGAAAATCTGGCCTGTTCAAGCGAAGGGGTGAGTTCCCGGCCCCGCTGGAGCATGAATTTAACATAAGCGCCGATGCGATCCGCTACTACAAATCGGGTAAGAGTTTTCTCTATCGCTATCTTCCCTTCCGGCTGGCAAGCCTGATGAACCGTATCATCGTGGTAGCCGTGCCGATGGTCGTGGTATTGCTCCCAGGACTGCGGATTATACCTGCGCTCTATCGATGGCGAATCAAGTTGCGTATCTACCGGTGGTACCGAGCCTTGCTGATGCTGGAGCGAGACCTGGTCACCCGCTTGGCACTCGAGGAACGAGAAGAATTGCCCAAGCGGCTCGATCATATCGAGGAAGAGGTCAATAAAATGAAAATGCCGGCGTCCTTCGCCGACCAATTCTATGTACTCCGCGGGCACATCGATTTCGTTCGCGACCGCCTTATGAAAAAAACGCAGTTGCATTGAGTGAGGCTAGAAAAAAGATCCCTTATTAAGCTCATGAAGGAATGGGGACAGCTTTATTCTATAGTGGTGCTACTAGGCTAAAAATGATAAGCTTGGCAAAATCCGGGCTTATTCGTATCGGAATTGTGCAGTTAGTGTGTCAGCGCGGAAGGGAAACCAGAAGATGCGGCTTAATTATATCATTGATGCAGGTACAGGTGTGCTTAATCTTTATTTGCCATAAGCGCCACGGGAAAGCTCGCAAAGATACTCGCAAGAGCAAGTACCTGTATTCCCTCTTGCTGCGGCTCCACGCCGACGATCTCATTGGTAAATATGTTTCGGTAGTGTGCTCCCCTCTCTGCATCAGGAAGAACGAGATGCGTGTCCTTCCACAGGGCCTTGTCCAAAGCCATTGATTCGTTCACCTGTATGAGCCGCGTCAGAAACCTCGGGACAACGACGATCGTCGAGGCGCTGCCCAACCTCCGCGCAAAGGCACAGACATGGTCGGCCTTCCCCCCTGCGGCATTCAGAGGCAGGTATTCGCCCTGCTCAAATAAAGACCTGTTGGCCTTCCGATAATTAAGGGCCTTGGAGATCAGATACTGCTTGATCGATCCGTCATCCATCTTCTGCGACAGTTCCCGCGCAAGATCCGCCCCGGTCATTGCGGTTTCTTTTCGTTTCAACTCCGCAAGCATGGTGACCCGCTTTTCATAGTCGACAGGCCTGCGATTGTCGGGATCCACAAGGCTGAAATCGTACAACTCCGACCCCTGATAGAAGTCTGGAAGACCGGGCGCGCAGATCTTGAGGAGGGTCTGGGACAGTGAGTTGTACAGGCCGTAGTGGGAGATCGTCTGCTGGAACGGCTGGAAGTCGTTCAAAAAAGGGCTCGCGGGGCGCAGAATACCATCGATAAAGGTCAGCAAAGCGTCTTCATACTCGCGGTTCGGATTGATCCAGCTGGTGTTCATCTTCGCTTCCCGCGATGCCTTGAGCATGTAATCTTTAATGCGCTGGATGAAATCAACGCTCACGTTCCCTTCCATCGGCTCGATGGGCCAGGCCCCTACGAGCGTCTGGTACAGCAGGTACTCTTCATTCCGGTCCGGCGTCTCGACACCGTCGATCACTGTCTTTTTCTTTTTGTTCATCCGGGCCCATGACCTGGCCCGATCCGCCCACTCACGGGGCATCTCGGAGAGGACATTGATCCTCGCGCGCACGTCCTCGCTCCGCTTCGTGTCATGCGTGGCACTTGTAATCAGCGCGTGGGGCCAGTTCTTTACCCGTTCGATGTTCTGGCCGTGGAAGGTCTCGAGGCTTGTCCCGAAACGATCGGGCATCCCGCCCACCTCGTTCAAGGACACCAGCCGGTTGTAAACATAGAAGGCCGTGTCCTCGACGCCCTTCGCCATGACCGGCCCGGTGATCTGCTGGAACCGTAGCACGAAGTCGAGCCACGCAGACTTGTCTTCATCTTTAAAGTCCTTCGGGAACCGCAGCGTCAGGACGTCCTTCAGGAAATCGAATACGAATCCGCTCATGGCCGGGTTCTTTCTCTTTGCCCGGGAGACGGCATGCTCAATGTTCTGGACGTCGCGATCGGACGCCTGCCAGGTATTTGTGTACGTGCGGTAGACCGATAAGGCGGCGATTACCTCCACAATCACCCTCCGGAGACTGTTCAGGGTGAAATCCCTCGTGTGCCGGCTCTTCTCCGTGAGGTCATTGAGATAGCGCCCCAGGGTGTTCACCTCGCTGGACATTCCTATCTCCATAACGAGCTGCTTCTTTTCGTATATGATATCCAGGAAATTGACCTTTGCGCGGATAAACTTCTCGTAAACGTCATCAAAGGCCTTTGCATTGTTCCCGTCGATGAAAATACCATTCACCGAATTGAGAAACACATAGCCTGTGGTGCTGAAGATGGGCCAATCCTCCGGCATGTGCTCGCTCTTCGTCAGGATCTTCTCGCCAACAATGTAGAAGGGTTTATAGGCCGGGTCGGCCATGACCGCTTCGTCATAGCGTTCCGCCAGTGTGCGCTCCGTTTGCGGAGTCAGGTGCTCGGGATCGCCGGCCCCTCCTGTGGCAATCATCTGCTGAGTAAAGCATCCCCGCTGGAGTCGGTGAAAGTACTCCGCGGGATTGTAGAGCCCGTCGGGGTGATCGACCCTGAGGCCGGTGACGCTCTTGTCCCTGATCAGCTGATAGATGAGCTGATGGGTCGCCTGGAAAACGCTGTGATGCTCCATGCGGATCGCGCCCAGACCGTTGATATCGAAAAAACGTCGATAGTTGATCTCTTCCGTGGCCACTCGCCAGTGCGAGAGGCGGTACATCTGCTGGTTCAGGAGACCGTCGAGGAGATCGAAGCTCTTTGGATCGCCTTTTGTCCCGTTGAACAGCCGCAGGTTCTCTTCAAGGTGCGCCCTGACCTCGGGGGACCCGTTGAAGAGCGTCGAGAGCCGCCGTTTGATCACTTCTTTTTCACGGTTTCGCTCTTCGACCTTTGCCATATCGGTCACCGTAGGGGACGGAAGATGCTTCACCGACGTTATTATGCTTAATAATTCGGCCATGTCGGCGTGCCCCTCCGGCAGACATGCCTGGAGCTCCTGGAGATGGTGCTCCAGGATGAGGACATACGTCCGGGGCTCCAGCGGAAACCGATGTTCGGAGTAGTGCACAAAAAATGCGCCCTCTTCAAGAACGACCTTCAGCTCCTGCCCTTCGAGGATATTGCCGTACTGGTCGCCGAGAATGGGCAGGAGTACCTTGCCCCGGAGTTCTTTCTTCACCGGCGTCCAGTCGATATCGAAATACATCGCATAGGGAGAACTCGGGCCGTTTTCGAGTACTTCCATCCACCACTGGTTCTCCGGACTATCAACGCACATGTGGTTCGGAACGATGTCCAGGACCTGCCCCATGTTGTTGCGCTTTAGTTCCGCGATCATCGCCCGGTAGTCATCTTCCGTGCCAATCTCGGGATTCAGGGCATTATGATCAACAATGTCGTACTGGTGCAAGCTCCCTTTCTTCGCCTTAAAATAGGGAGAAGCGTAGATGTCGGAGATGCCGAGCTCGTAAAGGTATGCGATGACCCTCGTCGCGTCGCGGAACGTGAACGCGCCGTGAAACTGGAGCCGGTAGGTGGAGACGGGGATTTGAGGGCCAGGAAGACGGACGGTATCCATTCCATTCCTTTCATGGTAAACAATTCAAAAATAACGGATTCGGCGCGCCCTATCACAGGAAAGACAACAATGCATTTGCATTCTCAGGCAATGAGTAGCCGGTCAGCACGCTGGAGCAATGATTTGGATCGGCATGCATTTTCCTCAGCACGCACCGACGCACGGTCACACCCCGCGTTTCCGGTGAGAATGTTCACGGCGGTCGGTGGATTGGCCGAGACTTCCTGAGCACACCTCCTCCGCTTTGCGCATTTCCCGTTGTGGACTGCGCTGGCGGGTTCAAAAGCGCCACGAAGGACGGCGCTTCTCACTTTTTCAGCACCTCGCCGATATTGAAGTGGAGCTGCTCGCCCAGCCTTGTGAAGCTCTCAACCCATACTTGCGCAGCATCGTCGCCGGCGGAGGCGCGGGAGGCGAATTCGGTATATGCCGTCTTCGTCATTCTGAAGTACGTATTCTGGATCTGCCAATACACCACGTCGACAGGCACGGTTTGCAGAAGCACCATCGCTTCCGCAAGCTCGCGGAGAAGGCCTGCGTCCCCCGGATTTCCCTCGAGACGGTCCATCATGCGCTCCATGTGGTGTCTGACGACGAATTCAGTGTTCACGGGGTCCGCGGCCACGTCCCAGCGTTTCATCTCGTCGGTGATCGTCTTGAGGCGCTCCAGGTTTGCCGTCTCTCCCGCAAACGCCTTCTGCATGTCCGTGTTCAGAATGAATTCGGCGACAGCGAGGAAGGCCTTCGGCAGAGGCATACCCGTCTCCCGGAGGAATCCCATGAGCGCCCGGCTGTCGTCGTACATGCGGCGGTATGACGTTTCGAAATCCTCCCGCGTGCTGTCGATAAGCAGGTTCAGCACCATCCGCTGTTTATCCCGGAAGAGGTCACGGATCGAGTAGTTGTTCACGCCGAAATGCTTGTCCATCAGCCTGACGACGTCCGCAAAGTCGCCCGATTCGAATGCTGTGCCGATCTCCTGTTTCATGGCCTGGTACGGGTCGTCTCCCTGAAACGAACCCACACCGCAATTCAGCGAGTGATTGCCGAGATGGAGGACCGCAAAACCGACGCGCTCAGATTCCTTCGTGATTCCCGAAATGACGGAAGCACGGCCAACAGCCAGCTTCGTCCGCCCTGCGTCCGTCCTCTGATAATCCTCCCTAAGGACATCGTAACAGTAAATGGCCGTGCGGTCGCCGTAGTCCTCGAACAAGGAGCTCACGGCATAGTGGACTGCCGTTTTCTTGAGGTTTACCATCACGGGCCTGACGAACTTCTCGTATACCCTCGCACCGTCCCCATGGTCCGAAACATTGCTCTTCGCTTCCTTGAGAACATCGAGAAAGCCCGGTTCCAGGTTCTCGCCCGAATGGCCTTCCCAGAGCTGGATCGACTGGGCCGCGTACTGCATGACCTGGACGGTCTCGATGCCCGAAAGCTCGTCGAAGAACCATCCGCAACTTGTGTACATGAGCAGGGCGTGGCGCTGGAGCTCGAGCAGCCTGAGCGCCTTCGACCGCTCTTCATCGCCGAGCTCCCGCACGGCGTGACGCTTGAAGAACGCATCCACGTTCCCCTCCGACCGGTCGAGGACCACCTCGATGTATTCGTCCCGCGCGAACCAGGGGTCCTTCAGGTACTTCCTCCCCTCTTCCTCGAACCGGATCGCGAGGTCGTCCCGGAGCCGGTCCAGCGCCCGGCGCAGCGGCGCCCGCCATTCCTGGTTCCATCCTGGACGGCCGCCCGAGTTGCAGCCGCAGTTGCTTTTCCAGCGCTCGATGCCATGGACGCAGCTCCAGGATGAGTTCTCGATGATCTCCGCCTCGTGGTCGGGCGGGTGCTTGGCGAGATACTCGCCGTAATTCGTGAGCTTCGCGAGTCCGCCGGTCTCGATGTGGTGAAGGATGTAGGCGAGGGCCATGTCGCCAAACTTCTGGTGGTGCCCGTAGGTTTCTCCGTCGGTCGCGATGTGAAGGAGCTGGGGCCATTGTCTCTCGTCGGAAAATCCTCCCATGAGGCGGGCCGTAAAGTCCTCCCCCTGGGTGAGCAGCCGTTCGAACGCCACGGCACGGGAGATCGGGCCGTCATAGAAGAACAGGACGATCTCCTTGCCGGACGCCAGCCTGCACAGATAGGGCCGTGTAGGGTCGACTGTGGCGCCGCTTACGCCTTCCCACTCTTCACTGCCAATCGCTCGTATGCGTGAAGCCTGATGGGGCGCGAGGACGGTGAATTTTATCCCAGCCTCGGCAAGAATATTCAGCGTCTCCAGGTCCACCGCAGTCTCGGGCAGCCACATACCTTCGGGGGCGCGCTGGAACCGTCGCTCGAAGTCCCTGATTCCCCAAAGGACCTGGGTCTTCTTGTCGCGGCCGTTCGCGAGTGGCATGATGACGTGATTGTACGCTTGGGCGATGGCGCTGCCGTGGCCCGAAAACCGCTCCCTGCTCTTCCGGTCCGCTTCGAGTATTGCCTGGTACGCATCGGGCGCCGCGCTCTCCATCCACGACAGGAGCGTGGGGCCGTAGTTGAAGCTGATCTTCGCGTAATTGCTCGAAATGTCGATGATCCGCTGGTCGCCGTCGAGGAGACGCGCAGCCGAGTTCGGGGCGTAACATTCCGCCGTGATGCGCTCATTCCAGTTGTGGTACGGGTGGGCCGAGTCCTGGATCTCGATCGCCTCAAGCCAGGGGTTTTCACGCGGCGGCTGGTAGAAGTGGCCATGGATGCAGATATATCGTTCCATCATTTTTCCTTCCCAGCGGAATAGACCGCTATGCTGTGACCGCGCATTGTGACCTTATCGCCATTCCCGAGCCTCCCGGGAAGTACCGCGCCGGGACCTTCCCACACGCCGTCGCTGGAGTCCAAGATTATTTCCCACGGCCCTTCAGGGAGCGTTGCCTGGAACGAGACGTCGTTGGCCATGAAGTTGAGCAGTACGCATGCACGACTTTTTCCATCACCGCTCCTCCGCCGCATGGTCAGGACCTTATCCGCCGCGCAGTCCCGGACCTCGGTCCGCTCCCGTTCGAGCTCGAAGAGCGCGGGCGTTCTCGTTCGCAGGGCTATAAGTTGCTTGTAGAATCGCAAAAGCGTTCCATGGCTGCCTTTTGTCCGCTCTTCCCAATGGAGCTCCGACGCGAGAAAGGTCCGTTCGTCCTGGGGGTCAGGCGGCTCGCCCTCCCATCCGAAGGCCCTGAACTCCTCTTTTCTGCCATTGCGCACCGCCTCGATCAAACCCGGATCTGAATGGCTGACGAAAAAGAGGAACGGCGCCGTTTCCCCATATTCCTCTCCCATGAACAGCAGCGGCAGATAAGGCGAGAGGATCACGCAGCCTGCTGCCAGTTTCAGCGCTTCGAAGGACACGAGGCTCGACAGCCGCTCTCCTTGCATACGGTTTCCCACTTGGTCGTGGTTCTGTGAGAATACGACGAACTGCTGGGCAGGCCTGTCTTTCGAGGAGCTGCCGTGCCTCCGCTTCCGAAAGGGAGAATACTGGCCCGAGTAGACAAATCCGTCGCGATAGGCCTTTTCCATCTGAACGATCGTGCCGAAATCCTCGTAATACCCGCTCTTCTCTGCGGTGATCAGCGTACGGAGGCAGTGATGGAAATCATCGTTCCACTGGGCATCGAGGCCGTGTCCGCCGATCTCTGCGGGATTGATGACCCGAACGTCGTTCAGGTCGCTCTCGGGAATCACGTACACGTGCCTGCCGAGTTCCTCGGCACGGTGATGCACAGCCTCGCCCAGTTCCTGCAAAAAATGTTTTGCACTGAAATCGAATATCCCATGGATCGCGTCGATCCGCAGGGCATCCACGTGAAACTCCGTCACCCAGTAGAGCGCGTTCCCGATGAAGTAGCGCCGCACTTCATCACTGTAGGGCCCGTCAAAGTTGATAGCGTCACCCCAGGGTGTTCTGTATTTATCGGTGAAATAAGCCCCGAAGTCCCGGAGATAGTTCCCCTCGGGACCAAGATGGTTGTAGACCACGTCGAGGATGACCGCCAGGCCTTTTTCGTGGCAGACGTTCACCAGTGCCTTCAAGCCCTGCACGCCGCCGTAGGAATTCTGTGGCGCGAATGGATACACGCCGTCGTACCCCCAATTCCTCGTTCCCGGAAACTGCGCAACCGGCATCAGTTCCACAGCCGTTATCCCGAGCTCTTTAAGATAATCGAGATGCGGGATGATTGATTCGAACGTTCCCTGCTTCGTAAAGATGCCGGTATGGAGTTCATAGATGATGAAGTACTTGAGCGGCATCCCTTTCCAACCATGGTCTCCCCACGCGAATTCGTCCGGATCGATTACCTGAGAGGGCCCGTGAACGCCGAGCGGCTGGAACCGCGATGCGGGGTCGGGCCGTTCTATTTCCCCGTTTAGACGGTAAAGGTACCATGCTCCCGGGAAAACGTTTTCGATCTCGGTCTTCCAGTACCCCTGACCAACCAGTGTCATGGGAATCAGCCGTTCGGCCGGCCTTACGATCTTCAGAGCCACCATATCCATCAGTGGGGCCCAGACCGTGAATGCGCAATGTCCATTACCCTGGTAATGAGTACCAAGTATCAAGTTTCGGCTTCCTTTCATCTCAGTCGCGCCACTTCGAAACAAGGCTCCGGATGCAGGTCATGAAAACGATCGGGCGTACTGAATCATAATTTCAGCACGCTGCTGCCCTTGTGCTCGGCTGCATACCAGATTGACAGGTAGTCGCGCACCTGTCTGGTGATGAGAAAATTGTTTCGTACATATTCCTTGCCGCGCTCTCCCATACGCTTCGCCATGTCGGGATTATTGAGCAGCTGCCGGACCCTGAACGCTGCGCCCTCGGGAGAGTGCACGAGGAAGCCGGTCACGCCGTGCATGATCTGGAGCGGGATTCCGCCAACGGCACCGCCGAGAACTGGCTTTTCCTTCCACATGGCTTCGGATACGGTGAGACCGAAGCCTTCCTTGAGCGACTTCTGGAGCACGACCGTAGCCATCCGCTGTAATGCGTTGATGTCTTTGTCGCTGAAGGCCGGCAGGAGCAGGATGAATACGTCCGGATCATCGGCTGCGTACTCCCGCACTTCAGCCACGACCGCTTCGCCTTCGGGATCGTCCGTGGCGGGGCTCCCGGCAAGGATAAGGATGCAGTCGTTGTATTTTTTCACCATGTGATAGGCCTTGATCACTCCGATGGGGTCCTTGAAGCGGTCGAAGCGGGACACTTGAAGGAGGATCGGCCGATCGAAGGGGATGTTGAACTTCTTCGCCGTCTCGCTGATTTCTTCTGGCGAAAGCTCCCTGTTTTTTTCGCTCACCGGGTCGATGGACGGCGGAATGATGAACTCATCAATACGCATGGACCGGGCGAACCTTGCCACGGAGAAGACCGCAGTATCATATCGACTGCAGTACTCCTTGAGTGAATTCCACACGTCAAGACGGGGATTGGACACGTCGATGTGACATCGCCAGATCCACGTGCCCTTTTTCCTGAAATTGATGAGGGGCGCCGGCTGGGGATCATGGATGAGAACGGCATCCGCCTCCAGATCGAGCTTCTCCGCGTTCATCCTGTTCACCTCGAAGTGGTGTGTCCACATTTGTTTGGTAAAATGCTCCTCGTTCCCCTGAAGCGCGTTATGAATCTTTTTCGTGATGGAAAAAAACTCGACGTCGCCTTTGATCACCTCCCACCGCGCGTTGATTTCCAGTCCTTTGAGAATCGGGGTCATCCGCTGCAGGATCTCCGCCACGCCCCCGCCTTCCCGCGTGGAGTTGACATGCAGGAATACCCTGTTGCCGAAGACCTTGCCGAACTTGCGGAGAAGCACGAGGTCGCCTTTCGGTGATATACCCTTATATGCGTCGATCATGTGACCGCCTCCGACGATTCCATGTCTTGCCGCAATGCTTCTTCGACCGCTGCCGCAATCCGTCCCCTGATTCCCTCCAGGCTGTGCATGAAGGGATCGATGAATCGCAGCTTTTCCGCGAGGTCCTTTTTCCCCATCTCCTCGTCAAACCATTGTGAGAAATCGTTTGACTTTCCCTCAAAACGCCGCCGTGCGTCGAAAAAGTGGTAGTAGAGGGCGCTGACATCAACATACTTTATCGCCATGAGGAACTCGCCAAGGTTTCTAACCCGGACCCCGGCCTGAAACACCAGGGTTATAGTTTCATTGAAGAAAAACTCATCACCGGGCATCGCATCCCGCGGCTCCGGAAACCCTACTAGGTAATCATCGACGACCTGGAGCAACTCTTTTCTCAGTGTTTCGATGTCGCTGAAGTCGTAAGGATCAATGTTGGAAAGCTGCTCGGCCAAGGCGCCCTCCTCGAGGCTCTCGCCAGCCCAGTGGGAAAAGTCGTTCGTGTACTCAAGGATGTGCCCTTTCAATAAGTACTGATATGTATGATGGAATATTGACCCTTCGCTTACAATGGCGAGTGCATCCCTGAACTCGCGAAGGTTTCTCGACTTCTTCCCGGTGGCTTTGATAATTGTTACGCACTGTTTGAATTCGAAGATGCCGCTCATTAGTTCCACTCTCTTTCCCCTCTTAGATTGTAGTGGTAAAGCATATTCATCCTTTCAACCTTGAACACGGAACGCGGTCTCTTTCCTCATGCCGGGGAATGAGGTGACTTTTGCAATGCCCGTCAGCCTTGCGGTTTTTCCTGAAACTCCGCCCGAATCCTCGGCAGGCTCTGCGGGTAACGCTCCTGCAGGAACCAGATCAGCTTCTCGCGGATATAACAGCGCAGGTTCCAGGCCGTGGCGGAATCGGGAGCGCTCATGAGCGCACGCAATTCCATAGTTCTTTCCGTTGCGTTCGTGACCTGGAGTGACCATACCTTTCCGTCCCACATTTCTGAGGCCAGGAGAATACGGTAGAGCTCTACGCGAACTTCTTCTACCGGGACGTTGTAATCGGTGTACAGGAGGACCGATCCCAGAATGTCGGCGGTCTTGTGGGTCCAGTTCTCAAACGGACGCTCGATGAAGTAAGAGAGCGGCACCACGAGATGCCTGAGGTCCCAGAGGCGCACAACGACATTCGTCGCGCCGATCTCCTCGATCCGTCCCCATTCTCCTTCCAAGACCACAACGTCATCGATCCGAATGGTCTCCGTCATGGCGATCTGGAGGCCCGCAATGATGTTCGCAAGCATCGGCCGCGCCGCCATTCCCGCGATCAGGCCGGCGACGCCCGCTGAGGCGAAGAGACTGATGCCGATGTGCCGCATGCTCGGAAACGTCATGATCATCGCCGAGACGGCGACGATGAGGATGGCGATGATCGCGATGCGCCGGATCAGACGGGTCCTCGTGTGGACTCGCCGCGCCAGAAGATTGTCGCTGACATCAATCTTGAACTTCGAGGAGATGAAGTCGTCGAAGACCGCCGTTAGACTGATGGCAAGCCAGGCAACAGTGGCGATCATGCCCAGTGCAACAGTGTGCCGCATGCCTTCGAGAAGGCCTATCGGTACTTTAAGTGACGGAAGGATGCTCAGAATCACGGTAAGGGGAAGAAGGATAGAAGTGGGGCGTCGAGCGTGTGTGACGAACGAATCGTCCACGACATTGCCTGTCCGATCCGCGCCACGTTTTAAGGCTAGGAAAATAATGTAATGGGCTAAGAGGGCCAGAAGAACCGCCCCTCCCAAAATTGTTGCCGTCAACAGATACACTTTCCATTCCACGCCAAAGAGAATCATAGAATCCCTCGTATTACTGCAGCAGATACATACTTGTTCTCACTAGGCAACAGGCTTCAGACATAGATACCATCCATCCCTTGGCAAATTGACCAGGACGAGACATGAACGATTTAGAATGATAGGTCGACCCGTAACAGTTAGAGTTTATAATAATGGTTAAATTATAACAGAATAGGGTCTGCCATGGGATTCCCCATGCCTCTACATCTATAGCTCGTTTTAATTGGTTCGGTAATCCAGAATCTACATAAGCTACTACGATAGTATGCAAAGAGATGCCGACTGTACAACATGTGCACGCATTTAATAGGCATCTGTGGTCTGGTATTTTCATAAGCGATATTTCACGGTCGTATACTACCGGGTAGAAACAACAGCACTGATGTAGTAATTGGTCAGGTGAAATGATTGAAGGCTCTATAGTAAGACATTGGACGTATCGGACAAAGAGTCTTGTGCTCACCCTATGAATTGACTATGCTTAAATTGTGCTAATAATTATCTAAAAGGACAAAAACATCGTAATAGACAGAATCAATACAATTAGATCAATCCTTTGATTCGACGCGCAAAATGGGAAACCAGGTGACAAACCAAGGATTGTTTTTTCTGCCTTTTCCTGCTTGCAGTCTTGGGATCAGGGGTTCGATCCCCCTCAGCTCCACCAAAATATTAAAAAGCTGGTAATAACTGACCTGTTTTTTTATTTGATGAGAGTGATCGAACCAATGGGGTATGGGGGGAAGGACTTCCCCCATGTCTCGGGGAGTCCACGAGGGAGCTGGCCTTCTCGTAAAGCGCGTGAGATTCCCCAACTCCACCAAGAATATTAAGGAGTTATCTAATACAAAGTACAGGTTATCAGCTTCCCGATTTGATAGGCGCAACAAAGAATTGAGCAATTTAGGATTTAGATTATGGTAGCATGAAGCAGAAGGGAGAAGGCAACAGACTGTTTTTATTGTATCACGAGGACGACCCATGGACACATCCATCGGACCAATCGCGACCTACCGCCGATATTGGCTTCCCGAGCTAATCATTCTCGTAGCGCTCAGCATCGTAGCGATCGTCCTGTTCGCTGAGACCGGCCTGGACATAGAGACGTTGCGGCCTTTCTATCATCCTGACCGTGTAGACCCCTGGTCGGATAAGGAACAGCCGCTCTGGTCGCTGTTCTACCGGTCCGCTC
>Ga0153915_10003194_pt1 | contig 15002 bp, 16 predicted proteins | sample Opewatmetagenome_2_FD_107003 | JGI IMG/M metagenome (GOLD analysis project Ga0153915, IMG submission 107003) | Freshwater wetland microbial communities from Ohio, USA - Open water 3 Core 3 Depth 3 metaG | ecosystem: Environmental > Aquatic > Freshwater > Wetlands | place: USA: Ohio, Lake Erie...
GGCGGCCGTCCCTCCCTTCGCGATGGGGAAGAGCCCGTCCAGGATCCGCTGCCCGGTGAGGAGCGGGATGTCGGGGTTCATCTTCTCGGTGACGGGACGGGGCACCCGGACCGGCCACCGCTGCATCATCGTGAGCTTCGTGCCGTCGTCCAGCGTCGCGACCACCTCTTCGACGGTGAAGGATCCCGGCCGGATCTCCTTCACGGTTCCGCCCTTCACGTTGGGGGGCACCATGACCCGGTGCACGATGTTGGTCTCCTGCACCTCGCCGATGATGGTCCCCGGGCCCACGCGGTCGCCGGCCTTCACCACGGGCTTGAACTCCCACTTCTTGCCCCTGTCCAGGCCGGGCGCCGAGACCCCCCGCTGGATGAAGTTCCCCATCTTGTCCACGAGCACCACGAGGGGCCGCTGGATCCCGTCATAGATGCTCGAGAGGAGGCCAGGCCCCAGCTCCACGGCCAGGGAAAGCCCGGTGTTCTCCACAGGCTCCCCCGGCCGGATACCCGAGGTATCCTCGTACACCTGGATGATGACCTGGTCCCCCTTGATCTTGATGACCTCTCCCATCAGCGCTTCTTTGCCCACCTTCACCACGTCGTACATGTGGGCATCCAGGCCGACGGCGGTCACCACAGGCCCTGAAATCCGCTTCAGCACCCCTGTGCCGGAACGTTGTGTCATGCTGTCTTTCACTTCCACAGATCCACCCCCACCGATCGCTTGATGCGATCCCTCATGGACAGGCCCCCCTCCTCGGCTCCGATGGTGATCACCGTCGGCCGGATGGAGTTCTCCAGGGTGCTCCGGAGGCGTGCCGGGAGGCGTTCCATGTCTTTCGCATATATGACGAGGATACCCACGTCCGGATCCTCCATCACGGTACTCACGGACCGTTTCAGTTTCTCTTCATCCTCTGCATCGTAGATCTTCCGGATGCCGGCGAGCCGGAAGCCCACCACGAACTCGCTCCCGCCGATGACTGCAATCTCCATTCACATCACCAGGTAGTTCCGGATTTGCTCCATGGGCAGGCCCGCCTGCTTGCCCCTCGTGATCGCACGGAGGTTCGTGATCTCCTGCTTTTTCCGCTCGATGTAGGCAAGGATCGGCCAGATGGAGAACGGATGGAACCTCGCCATCATCTCGAGCCGGGAGTACTGCATGAGGGTCAGCGCACTCTCGATCTCATGCAGCGTCCCGGGTGCGAGACCGTTCTTCTGCCGGAACCTGCCGAGAAGGGAAACCAGCTCCCGGCTCTTGAGCTGCGCCGTGAGCGAGTCGAAGAACGCATCCGGAGAGGAGACCTCATGGAGGCGCACCAGCTCTTCCACCGTGAAGGTTCCCCCGGGGATAAAGAACGTCACCACCTCGCCCTTCGCACCGTTGACACGGAGCCGGAAGAGGGTCTGGAGGTTGCGGATGTCAATCTCGAGCCGCAGGAACTCCAGGAACTCTTTCCCCCCCTTGATCCCTGCACCAGTCTCTTCCAGGATATCGTGGTAGAACTGCTTGTACAGCTCGTTCTCCAGCGAGGAGAACGAGCCGCTCTCTGCGGCCCTCGGGAGTTCTCTCGCCAGCACCGGGAAGAGGCGCCAGCGCTTCAGGCTCTCCAGGACCTTCTCGGGTTCGGCACAGGTGATGATCTTGTCCAGGTAATCGCGGTTGAGCTCCCCTGCAGGGATGAGCACTTCCTTGATCTTTCCGGGCGGCAGGCCCTGTGCCTTCCCCCGCAGGATGGAGAGGACGTTCTGGATATCCCAGCGCCTCAGGTAGCTCTCCGTCATCTCCCTGAGACCCTCGGGCATGATCGCGAGAACCTTCTGGTAGGTCTTGGCCAGGTTCCAGGAGAGGGCGACCTCGATCAGGTCTATCCCATGGAAGGAGTGGGAGAGCTCATCGATCTCCCGCTTGTACTCGGTCTCCTGGATCAGCCGGATGATCTCGGGGAGGGACATCTGGAGCATCCGCAGGTACTCTTCCTGCGGGATCAGCTTCATCCGCCGGACCCGGAACCGTGTACAGACGTAGATGTACGGGGCCGACCCGACTATTGCGGACATGCACACCCCTTCATGTGAACAGGAGGTCCGAGGCCGCCTTCAGTTCCTTCTCCCAGATACCGTCCAGGAAGGTGCGGTAGGTGAGATCGATCTTCACGTTCCCGTCGGCGCTGTCCACCACCACACCCCCGTCGATCTCGACCGGCGGCCCGATGCGGTAGCCGGAGAGCGCAGGGTTCGCTGCGATCAGGTCCTTCACCACCCGGGCATCCTGGGCACGGCAGGTTACCACACCCGTCCGGATCTCCTGTGCCGCCTGCTGCAGCAGCTTCTCCAGGATCTGCCGGTGGACCGGCTCCGGGAGCCCGAGGATGGCACGGAGGGCTGCGGCATGGACCTGGTCCAGCACCTCCTTCTGGGCGGTTAAGAGCGCCCGCTTCCCCGCAAGGTTCGCGGACGCCAGCTCCAGGTCTTCCATCCTCTGGATCACCCGGGAGATCTCCCCGTCTGCCTCCTTTCTCCTCGCCTCGACACGCTTCTGTGCCTCATCCAGGATCTGCCGCTCCTCGAGGGCAGAGGCGGCGCTGATGGCCTCCCTCTCCCTCTCACCCTTCCGCTGGATATCCTCGATGACACTTTCCAGTCCCATCGCAGGCTCCTCTCAGAGGATGAGCAGCAGACCGACGACGAGACCGAAGATGACGATCGTCTCGGGGATGATGGTGAGCACCAGCACCGAGCCGAAGAGATCCTTGTTCTCTGCGACGGCACCCACCGCGGCCGAACCGATGGAGAGCTCAGCCCACGCGGATGCGAAGCCTGTACCCGCGATGGCAATGGCCGCCGCGAGAGCCTTCATGCCGATCTGCGATGCCTGGACTGCCTCAACGGACATTTCAATTGCTGCCTGTGTTACAACTGCATCAACCATGGTTTAATCCTCCGTGAATTTCCGAATCATACCGAATGGATTGAATTTTTCGCCTCCACCCTTGTAGAACTTGGTGAAGAATTCGACATACTGAAGACGGAGGGACTGGAGAGCCCCCCCGACAAGGCCGAGCGCCGTGTTCAGCAGGTGCCCGGCAATGAACACCACGATACCCATCAGGATGAAGAGGATGCCCACCAGCGAGAAATCCTCGATGTTGGGTTTGATCAGCATGCCGATGGAGACAAAGTTGACCACCACCGCGATGGCCACTGACGAGAGCCCGATGGCCACGAGACGGGCATAGGACATCGTGTGGCTGATGATGGTGGGGAATTCGGTCAGCTCCAGCGCAGATTCCGACGCAATGGCCAATATCCCGAGAATGAGCATGAGCCCACCCACGAGGGCCGGGAGCGAGAGCCCCGCGACGAGCGGGGGTACGCCGGTGAGGTCCGGCATCACCGGGATGGCGACTATCGACCATATCACGAGGAGCAAACCCCACATCGATGCAATCCACCCCAGCTGCGGGATCACCCCGCGGATCCCGTGGTGCCTGCCGTGGTTCACGGCGGCCAGGATCCGGCCCAGCGTGATGTGGAGAATCCCGATCCAGATGGAAAGGACCAGGAGCTCCCTGACCATGGGGCCGCCTTCCGCCTCATGCCCGCCCATGCTCAGGTGCCGTGCATAGAGGAGCGGTTCCCAGGGGAGCTTGAACCCGAAGAACTCCGAGAAGAGGAGCCCGAAGAAGATGCTCGCAATGGCCCCGTTCCGCATGACCTTCAGGAGCAACCGCCCATCTCCCTCGGGGAGGAACCTCCGCAAACCGAGGCTCGCGGCAAGCAGGATCAGCCCGTACCCGACGTCGCCCAGGATGATCCCGAAGAAGATCGGGAAGATGAGGGAGACGAGGATGGTGGGGTCCAGCTCGTCGTACCGGGGGCGAGCGTAGGTGTCCATCAGGAGCTGCGTCGGCCGGGCAAAGGACGGGTTGTCGTACTCGACCGGTGCCGGGACCGGGTGATGCGGGTCCCCGGGAACCTCGGTGACGAGGGCTTTTCCCTCGGTCGCCAGGGAGAGCCCGGCCTTCACCCGTTCCACCTCTCTCGTCGGCACCCAGCCCTCGACGAGGAATGCCTGGTCGGTCGTGGCGAAACGGAGCGGGGCCTCCTCCTGCTCCAGGTCGCTTTTCAGGTACTCGTCGCAGGTGGCCAAAAACTGGGCCTGCTGCTCCTTCAGCGCGGCGATCCTCTGGTCGATCCGGGCAATCTCCTCTTTCAATTCGGCGAGGCGACCCTGGTTCTCTGCCAGGAGTGCCTCCGGAAGACCGGACCCCCTGGGCACCGGGATGGGCATGAACCGCGCTTCCTGCAGGATGGCATCCACCGCTGCCTTATGCTCAACCGGCACAAAGAGCGCGATGAAGTTCCCCTGCGGGGAAGGGGTGAAGACCTTTTCGTGGGGTACCGAAATCTCCACGTCCCTGCCAATCCGCCCGGTGTAGACCGCCAGGGTTTCATAGCCCCGGTAGTGGCCGAATTCGATGGGGGCGCCGGCAAAGGGTGCCAGTTCACGCACCTGCTGCTCCAGATCCCGGATGGTTCCTTCGAGTTCTGCCCTGCGCGACAGCAGCGTATCGGTTTCGTTGCCGACCGCCGCGAGGTCACGGTCGATGGTGTCCCGGAGGTCCAGCACCCGCTGCCTGGTCGCCGGCGTCATCTCGTCAGGATGGATCCCGAAGGTGGTCTCCATCGACCGGACCCTGGTGAGCTTCGATGAGACCTCGCTCGCGGATCCCAGCGGCGGTCCGATGGTGACCCCCTCCACCTTCTCGCCCTCCTTCTCCACGTAGTCCCTGATATGGAAGACGCGGTGGGAATAGAGTTCCCGGATCACGGTCTCCATCCGCTCCTTGGAGGCCACGACCAGGAGGTGGGTCATCGGCTCAGGCCGGAACATGGAGCTGCTCCCTGAACCGTTTCACGAGAAAGGCCACGGAACGTTCCAGATTGGATCTGCCGCGGTTCTTGAGAGCGGTGGCGTGCTCCTCGCCCTTCCGCTGGATCGCTCCACGCTTCCGGCTGATCTCATCCCGCGCCTCTGCAAGGCGCTTCCTCTTGTACTCCTCAATCTCAGCTTCTGCCCTGATGACCAGGTTGTCGGCTTCCAGTCGTGCAGACGCAATCCGCTTCTCCCTCGCGGCCTTCGCCTCGCTGATCATCGCGGTATACCCTTTTTCGGTGTCCTTGATGCGTTTCAGAACTTCAACCTTCATTCAACCCTCCCTCAACTCATCAAACATAGATCATTGGAGAAAGTACCCTTATATTTATTGTGAAACGTGACCCGTCCCGCCCTGTTCCCCCAGGATCTCCACCCGGACACCCGGCGGGACGTGCTCCAGTTCCACGGCACCGTCCGTGCCGCGGAGGGTGATCCCGGCCAGCTCTTCCGATGAGCAGATCAGGTGCTGTTCCGGGTGGGTCCCCCGCTGGATCCCGCAGGAAAAAAGCACTTGGGGGGCAACGCTGACCACGTGGCGCAGGCGCCGGGACCCGGGGTGGCCCCGGGGCAGCACCACCAGCGGGGCATGGTGGTCCCTCACCAGCCGGAAGAGGAGGAAGGCAGGCTCCAGCGGGCCGCCCTCGGGAGCGGAGACCACCACCAGGTCATCCGGTTCCACGGACTGGACGATTTCACCGTCACAGTCCTCGAGAAAAAGAGTGAACGCTTCCTGTGCGGGGGCTGCCAGGATAAATGAGGAGAGTCCCCGGATCAGGAGCACCCCGTCGCCGGGGGAGTACTTCATCCTTCGGCCACGTTATCAGACTGGCAGCTGGGGCAGACAGGCTTCCGGCCCACGCCCTTGAACTTCTCCCCGCAGTCCTTGCACTTGTAATCCTTGCCCTTCACCCGCTCCTTGTATTCCACGTCCATCGGACCGCCGACAGAGCACATCTCTCGCACCTCAGGGAGACATACGCGCCCGGTGTCTTAACGGTATCGCGGGATCCCGCCACACCACTGGCGAAAAGGGGATCCCTGCAGGGTCACACCCGTTATATCGTGATGCCTGCGAGAGCCAGAAGGACGAGAATGATGGCCCCGGGGAGGCCGCCAAAGGCGCAGATGATCACCGTGGCAGGCGTGATGGCGATGTCGGGGGCCCCGAACCAGGACATCACATGGAACTGGTTCAGGAGAAAGAGCGTGATGAGACCCACGATAGCGTTGATCAGGAGGACGACCGCCTTCTTCAGCAGGAAATAGATCACCGCGGCCACCACGACAGCAAGCAGGATGGCCAGGATCAGCTCGAGCATGATCAGGAGGTGCGCTGGCAGGATATATTGGCATTCCGTTGGGAGCGGACACCTGGCGGCTTGATAGCAGTGAACTGTGCTGAGATCATCAATCCCACGGTATTTCTGGAATGATTGGTCCTGGTGAGACGCTCTTGGGGGCTCCACCCCCGCCGCGTGGGCATCCCCCGGGGAAGATGGGGTGATCTTTCAGTTTCACACCGACAGAGAGGTCTATCCTCATCGGGGGGAGGCGCCCACGCGGCCGGGAGGTGACGAAGGTCCCCCCCTGGAGCGTCTCACCTGACGTAATGAATTGAGAGAAAAGGAGCTGAGATGATGAAAACAGGAATAATCGGATTCGACGGGAGCTACGCCCCGATCACCTGCAGGTTCTTCAGCCGGAGGGAGGGGAGGATTGCGTTCCCGACCATGCGGCTGTCGGGGCCGATGCCCCCCAGGTCAGCGAGGGCATCGAAGAAGTTACCGGCGATCATCGCCTTCCGGACCGGTTCCCGGAGGATACCGTCCTCCATCCATGCCGGGTTCTGGCACTCGACAGAGAAGTCCCCGCTCATGGGATTCGCCGTATGCGCCCCCACCACGTCGTGGACATAGAGCGCACGGTCACGGGTGATATCGGACCGTTTCCCGTCCAGCACCAGGGTGTGGACGCCGATGGAGGGGGAACCGCCGAACCCGCCCCGGACCGCGCTCGCCGTCGTCTCCTTCCCGTACCGGTACGCGGTCTTCAGATCGTAGGCGAAGGCAAGGAGCATCCCCTCCCGGACAAAATCGATGCGCCGGGACGGGACACCCTCCGCGTCCCACGCGGTGGCACCAAGCCCCCTGGCAAAGGGGTCGTCCCGGAGATCCAGCGCCGGGTCCATGCACCGGGTGGAGAGGAGGGGGGCGAGCCGGGACCTGCCGGCATGCACGTTGCGACCCGAAAGCGCCGGGACCACGATGTACCCCAGGAGCTGGGCGACGGCAACCGGGGAGAGGATCACGGGGTACCGCCCGTCCGCCACCGCTTCGCCCCCTGCCGAATGCACGGCCAGGAACCCGGCCTGCTCCCCCACCTTCACGGGATCGATGTCCCGGAACGGAGACTGGTCAAACTCCGAGCCGGTGGACTGGCCGCAGATCGTCTCCAGCGAGCACCCGCACTCCGTCCGTTCCATGGTCCGTTCCAGGCCATGGCTGTTGGAGAGCGTGAGGGTGGCGCGGGAGAGGGTCGCAGACCCGGAGGTGACCCGGGCATCGGGATGCGCTGCCACCCCTTCCAGCATCCTCCCGAGGATACCCCCGGCCGCCTCTGGCGAAGGAACGACAGCAGGGTCGAAGCAGGGGGCTTCCCCTGCCACCGGTCCGGGCCCGGGGAGCCCCTTCCACTCCTGGGGGGTGGCCAGGCGTGCCGAATCCACGGCGGCCTGGAGACAGCGTTCCCACGCCCCGGGGTCGCTGGTCGAAGAGGCTCCGATGCACCCCCCTCTGATGACACGGATCCCCATGCCCCAGGACCGGGACTCCTCTGCCCGGTCCACCCGGTCCCGCTGGAGCTCGGCAGAGACGCTCCGCGCCTCCACCAGGAACACCTCCACCTCGTCGGCCAGCCGTTCCCCGGCCCGGATCACCCGGTCAGGTTCCCCTGCCCGGATCGCCCGGTCATGTTTCCCTGCCCGGATCGCCCGGTCACTCACTGCCGGCACCCCCCACCACGGCCCGGTCCAGGAGCACATGCGGTGAACCGTCGCTCACCGGCACGGTCTGCCCGCCCTTGCCGCAGTAGCCCTGGTGCATGGCCCGGTCCTTTGCGAGCAGGATGATGTCGTGAAGGGTGGCGAGAATCTCGCCGGAGAGGGAGACGTCCCGGACAAGAGTGGTGGCGCTGCCCTTCTCCACACGGTAGCCGTACTCGGCATTGAACTGGAAGACGCCCCGGCCGGGGTCCACCTGCCCGCCCCGGGACCCGATGAGGAGGATGCCCTCCCCGCACTCCTCCAGGATCTCGTCGCGGGACGCGTCGCCGTTCTCGATGAAGGTGTTGGACATCCGGACGATGGGGGCGTCCCCCTCCATGGCCCGGGCATGGCCCGGGACGCCGTTCCCCAGCGCCGCCATCGTCTCCCGGTTGTGCAGGTACGCCGCCACCCTGCCGCGGGAGATGATCTCGGTCCGGGACGGGAGCACCCCCTCTGCGTCCACGGGCTCGAACCCGAACTCGGGGAGCGTGGGGTCGTCCACGATGGTCAGGGTTTCCGCCCCGATCTGCTCCCCCACCTTCCCCTGGAGGACGGAGGAGCCCTCCAGCACCAGGTCCCCTTCCGAGGCGTGCCCGACAGCCTCGTGGGCAAAGACCCCGGCCAGCTCCGGGTCCAGCACCGCCCGCATCCTGCCCCCCTTCGGGACCGGCGCTGCGAGGAGGGCCACCGCCCGTTCACCGGCCTCTCTCCCCAGTGCCTCCTGGTGCCGGAGGTTCAGGCCGGTGAGGGAATGCCGGGACTCCCGCGCCATCTGCACGACCCCGTTCCGGGACGCGACAGCCAGCACCGAGAACCCGGACCTGACCACCTCGTACGTGGCTTCATGGCCGGAGGAGTCCAGGAAACTGACCAGTTCCGCCCGTTCGGTGTACTGGGCGCGGGTGCTGGCCACACCCTCCACCCGGGCAGCCGCGGCGATGGCCGAAAGAAGGACGGTCTTCTCCTCCAGTGGCACCGTACGGGGATCCTCCGAGAGCGGCGGTACCGGGAGGAGACCGGAGGGTGCAGGGGCAAGGTTCACCTCCCGTTCCGTGATCCGTGCGAGAGCGAGGCCGCGTTTCAGCACAGCATCCCGATCCTTCGCGGATGCCGGATCAAAGTGGTCCAGGGATACGACCCCCCAGCCCACGGGCCCCAGCACCCGGATCACGGAAGAATCGGAGAAGGAGGTACCGGCCGATTCCACGACGCCATTGTCGATGTCAACGTGGGTGGAGGCGGCGCGGACCCTCCGGATGTCAAAGGAGCGGATGCCGGCGAGGGCCATCACACCACGGGCTTGGGTATGGCGGTGTCCAGGATTTTCGTCGAGGACCGGACGGCCAGGTTCCGGATCCGGGTCAGGAACCCTTCCCGCTGCTCGGGGATCAGGGCGTAGGTCAGGACCTCCTCGATGTTCTCCACCGGGATGATTTCCACCAGGGGCCGGTACCGCTCCTCGATCAGCACGTCGCCTGCATTGGCCTTCGGGATCAGCACCTTGTGGATCCCGGCCTTCGCCGCCGCCTCGATCTTGTAGGTGACCCCGCCCACCGGCAGCACGTCGCCCCGGACGGAGAGGGACCCGGTCATCCCCAGGTTCTGGTGCACCGGGATCCCCTCGATGGCGCTGATGACGGCGGTGGCCACGCTGATGGAGGCCGAGTCCCCTTCCACCCCGCCGTAGGTACCGATGAACTGGATGTGGATGTCCATGTCCTTGATGTCCTTCCCGGTGAACTTCTTGATGATCGCCGAGACGTTCTTGATGGACTCCTGGGCGATCTCTTTCAGCATCCCGGTGGCGATCACCGACCCCTGGTCCTTGTTGATGGCAGGGGTCACCTCTGCCATGATGGGGAGCACCGACCCGCTGTCGGTTCCCATCACCGCGAGGCCGTTGACCCGCCCCACCCGGGACCCTTCCACCACCGTCAGTTCGTAATCCCGGCTCCTGCGGATGTACTCGTCCGAGATCTGCTCCTCGATGGAACGGGCCGTCTCCTTGGCACGGACGACGTGGGCCGCCGTCGTCACGGCGACCCCCTCCTGCCGTGCCAGGTCCCCGGCCACCCGGATCAGCCCGCCGATGTCCCGGAGCTTCAGGGTCAGGTGCCCCTTCCGGTTGGACCGGCGCCTCCCCTCCCGGATCAGCTCGCCGATGGCCGCCCGATCGAAGTGGGGGATCTTGCCGTCCTTCTTCACCTCCTGGGCAACGAACCGGACGAACTTCCGCCGGTTTTCGGGGGTGTCCTCCATGGAGTCGCGGAAGTAGACCTCATAGCCGTACCCGCGGATCCGGGAGCGGAGCGCCGGGTTCATGTTCTGGACGGCATCCACGTTCCCGGCTGCCACCATGATGAACCTGCAGGGGACGGGCTCGGTCCTCACCATGGCCCCGCTGGACCGCTCCGACTGGCCGGTGATGGGGAACTCCCCCTCCTGCAGGGAGGTGAGGAGGCTCTGCTGCGACTGGGGTTCCAGTGAGTTGATCTCGTCGATGAAGAGCACGCCCCCGTGGGAGCGGTGGATGGCCCCTGCCTCCACCCGCTCGTGGGCCGGGGTCTCCAGGCCGCCGGACTGGAACGGGTCGTGGCGCACGTCGCCGAGAAGGGCCCCGGCATGGGAGCCGGTGGCATCGATGAAGGGGGCCGTGGCCGTGCTGTCGTTGGAGACCAGGAGCTTGGGGACCATCAGGTCTTCCCGGGGTGTCGTATACCGGAGCGCCATGAAGACGAAGGCTGCGGCGATGATCCCCATCAGCCACTGGTAGGTGATGAAGGAGTAGCCGATGATGCCAAGGAGGAGCAGCATGAGGAGGGTGTTCCGGGTCTGCATCCGCCGCTTGGCCTCGCCCTTGTGGGCAGCCACGATCTGCTTTCCCCTCCCGGCGGTGACGGTGCGGATAACAGGGTTGTTGTTGTCCTCGCTGTTGGGGTACACCAGGATATCCTGCAGCTCTTCCTTGGGCAGGAGCTCGGCCATGGCCTTCGCCAGCATCGACTTGCCGGTGCCCGGGGCGCCGATCATCATGACGTGGCGCCGCTGGATAGCCGCCTTCCGGATCACCTCCACCGCATGGTCCTGCCCGATCACCTGGTCGATGAGGCGGGGCGGCACCTCGATCTCGGATGAGGTATCCAGGTCAATGCCTCCAAAGACCTCCTCCTCGACGACAGTCTCGCCTGCTGGGGGTTCCATGGTCGATACTCCACGTTCGGGAAAATCAGTTGTGTTTTTATTATCCCTGATGGTTTAAGTACTTTCAGCTGGAGTCCGGGTGGGCAGATGAAGGTTGTGGCTACACAGCGATCGCAGCTCCTGGGATCAAGGATCGCCGGGATGCTGGGTGTCGGGATGGCAGAGGCGCGGTTCTCCCGGTTCCCCGACGGGGAACATTCCCTGCAGCGGGGGACCCTGGACGGGGAAACGGTGGTGGTGGGGTCCGTCGTGGACGCGGATTCCCTGGTCCAGCTCCTGCTCCTCCTGGACGCCTGCAGGGAATCCGACGTCAGCCTCGTGGTCCCCTACCTGGGCTATGCCCGCCAGGACCGGGCCTTCCGGGAGGGGGAACCGGTCTCGGCACGGGCCATCGCCGGTGCTCTCGGCAGGGGAGTCTCCCGGGTGGTAACGGTCCACGTCCACAAGGAGACCGTCCTCCCGCACTTCGGTGCCCCTGCCCGGAACGTTACCCTGGAAGCAGCCATCGCCGGCCACATTGAAAACCTCGGCCTCACGCGGCCGGTGATCCTTGCTCCCGACCACGGGGCGCTCACCTTTGCCCGGGCCGTGGCATCCCTGGGGGGATGGGAGGCCGAGCACCTGGAGAAGACCCGGATCTCGGGAACAGAGGTGCGGATGGAGGCGAGAAACCTGGATGCCCGCGGGAGGGACGTGGTGATGGTGGACGATATCATCTCCACGGGCGGCACCCTGGCCGCCGCGGCAGGGATGCTCCGCGCGGCGGGGGCCAGGGGGGTCCACGCCATCGGCGTCCACGGTATCTTTGTCGGCGGGGCCCTGGACCTGCTGCGGAATGCCGGGCTCCGGGAGATCGCCTGCAGCGATACCATCGAGTCCGGATCCAGCCGGTTCTCGGCCGCCGCCGCCATCGCGTCCGCCCTCTCCCGATGAAGGTCATCGACGGGTCCCGGCTGGAGGGGGGCGGCCAGCTGGTGCGGATGGCTGTCGCCCTCTCGGCCCTCACCGCTACCCCTGTGGAGATCCGCAACGTCCGGGCAGGGAGAAAGAAGCCCGGCCTTGCCGCCCAGCACATCGCTGCGGTGAAAGCCGTCGCCGGCGTCTGCAGTGCCGAGTGCACGGGGCTGGCGGTCGGGTCCCGGAAGATCACCTTTTCGCCCGGGGAACCCGCCTGCCGGGACCTGCGGGTGGACGTGGGCACCGCCGGATCCATTCCCCTCGTCCTGCAGGCGTACCTCCCGCTGGCACTCCGGTGCGGCGGATCCGTGGTGGTGACCGGGGGGACCGAGGTGGAGCACGCCCCCACCATCGACTACTTCCGGGAGGTCCATGCCGCGGTGCTGCGGAACCTGGGGGCCGACTGCACGGTGGAGATCCGGAGGCGCGGCTACTACCCGCAGGGCGGGGGTGAGGTGGCCGTGGAGGTGGCCCCGTCCCGCCTCCGGCCCCTGGATTTCCCGGCCGGGACCACCCCCGGCACCTGCGGGATCGTCTCCTGCTCCTCCGGCCTCCCCGCACACGTGGCCGAACGGCAGGCCCGGGCGGCAGAGAGGGTGATCACGCGGGAAACCGGCATCCCCTGCACGGTGCGGTGCGAGCGGCAGGACGGGCCCTCCACCGGTTCATCCTGCACTGCCTGGAGCGGTGCGCGGGGATCCTGCGCCCTGGGACGCCGGGGCCTCCCCGCCGAGAAGGTGGGGAAGGCCGCGGCCCGGGGTCTCGTAGAAACGGTCCGGAGCAGTGCACCGGTGGACCTCCACCTCGCGGACCAGCTGCTCGTGTACCTGGCGCTGGCCGGGGGATCCTTCACCGCCCCTGCCCCCACCCTCCATGCCCGGACGATGCACTGGCTCCTGGCCGAATTCGGATACGAGGTGCGGTGCAGGGAAGACGGCCTCGTGGAGTGGTCCGCATGAACCTTGTCCTGGACGCCTCGGCCTTCTTCGCGGAGGTGCCCCTCTCCGGGGTTCTCTCCACCACCCCGCGGGTGGTGGAGGAGCTCCGGGACCTCCGGGCAAAGGGGCGATTCGAAACCCTCCTTGCCGCAGGGCTCCGGGTGGAGTCGCCCGGGCGGGACTCCCTCCTCCGCGTGGAGGAGGCCGCAGGGCGCACCGGTGATGCGGGTGTCCTCTCCCCCGCGGACCGGGACCTCCTGGCCCTGGCCCTGGAGAGGGAGGGCACGGTGGTCACCGACGATTTTGCCGTGCAGAACACGGCCCGGGAGCTGGGCATCCCCATCCAGCCGATCCTCCGGCGGCGGGCACGGCGGATCCGGTGGAAGTTCCGATGCCCGGGGTGCGGGGCCACCTCTGACAAGCCCGGTTCCTGCCCGGTCTGCGGATCGATGCGGGAAAGAAGCCATTAAGTAGTTCTCCTTCCACCCTTTTCACATGTCTTCCCTCGAGGAGCTGATGCACAGGGCAAAGGCGCTCCACACCGATGGCCACGGGCCCTCCCAGATCGCGGACGAGCTGAACCTCTCCATGGAGACGGTGACCTGGCTCCTCACCCAGGAGAGGGGAAGGGACGTGCCCCGGGACGTGCTGATCGACTGGTCCGGTGTCTCCAGCCGGGCCGGCCTCCTGGAGGATCTCGCGGTTCTCATGGCCGACCGCGCCCTGGCTGACGGCGAGGAGGGGCTTGATATCAGGGTGGTGGTGGGAATCGCGCTCTCGGGTGTGCCCCTCGCCACGCTCGTGGCCCTCCAGGCCGACGCCCGGCTGGCCGTGTACCACCCGGCCCGGGCCAGCCAGGGGGAGAAGAAGGTGGGGTCTGTTTCCGGGAACTTCTCCGCGATCACGGGCGAACGCTGCCTGATCGTGGACGACGTGATCACGTCGGGGAAAACCCTGCGGGAGGTGGTGGGATACCTCCGGGCCCATGGTGCGACACCGGCCGCCATCTGGGTGATCTTTGACAAACGCGGTCTCCGTGAGGTGGAGGGGGTCCCGGTCACCTCGCTCTTCCGGGTCTCCCGCCTGGACTAGGGATTCTTTCTCTCTCCTCTCCTATTCGAACGGTTTATATAGAAGTTTAAATCCATGTGTAATGACACAGGAGGATATCTGATGCAGCTTACGGGACAACCCGTCATCATTCTGAAGGACAATGTGGAGCGGAACCGCGGTCAGGAGGCCCAGCGCTCCAACATCATGGCCGCGAAGGCGATCGCGGCCGCGGTACGGACCACGCTCGGACCCAGGGGCATGGACAAGATGCTCCTCTCATCAACGGGCGACGTGGTGATCACGAACGATGGTGCCACGATCCTCCACGAGATCTCGGTCCAGCACCCGGGCGGCAAGATGGTGGTGGAGGTGGCCGAGACCCAGGACGACGAGGTCGGGGACGGCACCACCACGGCCTGTATTCTCGTCGGGGCGCTGATGGAGGGGGCCGAGCGGATGCTGGCACAGAAGATCCACCCCACGGTGATCGCCCACGGCTACCGGCTCGGGATGCAGAAGGCACTGGAAGTGGTCGAGGGGATGTCCTTTGACGTGAAGGCCGGGGACCGCAAGATCCTTGCCCAGATCGCCGACACCGCCATGACCGGAAAGTCCATCGAGTCGGTGAAGTCCAAGCTGGACGGGATAGTGGTGGACGCGGTGAAGGCCGTGGCCCAGACCGTGAACGGGAAGATCCAGGTGGACGAGGACGACGTGATGATCAAAAAGCACGTCGGCGAGACGATGGACGACGCCGAGCTCGTCCACGGCATCGTCCTGGACAAGGCCCGGGCCTCTGAGGAGATGCCCCGGAAGGTGGAGAAGTGCCGCGTGGCCCTCATCGCGACGCCTCTCGAGATCACGAA
>Ga0153915_10003195_pt1 | contig 15002 bp, 13 predicted proteins | sample Opewatmetagenome_2_FD_107003 | JGI IMG/M metagenome (GOLD analysis project Ga0153915, IMG submission 107003) | Freshwater wetland microbial communities from Ohio, USA - Open water 3 Core 3 Depth 3 metaG | ecosystem: Environmental > Aquatic > Freshwater > Wetlands | place: USA: Ohio, Lake Erie...
AAGCGCGGTCACCACATGGCATTCTGCAACTCTGCCCCGGCACCCTGCCGGGTCATCACGGAGGCCGGCTTCGAGAATCTGCCCCTCAGGCATCCGTTCGCCATCCCCATCCATATGACCCGCCCGACCGCGGACGTGTGGAGTGTGGATCATCTATCCGCGATGATCGGGATGCTCAATGCGCCCTTGCGCGTGTCCGTGATCATGCGGGCGGTGCAGCTCAGGTCGGGCCGGATGTCCTTCGGCGGATGGGCGAGCGTCACCTCGACATCGAAGTCCACGGCGCGGTCGTTCGAACCGGAGGCGGTCTGGGTGGAGGTGAGCTTGGCGCTGTTGCTGATCTTGGTGATCCGGCCGATGAACGACGTGTCGGGGAAGGCGTCGATGGTGACCTGGACGGAGTCACCCAGCGCCAGACGGACCACGTCGGTCTCGTCCACCTCGACCTTGGCGAGGATGACCGACAGGTCGGCAATGGTCATCAGGAGGCCGACGTCCTTGGAGAAGGTGCCGGGGACGGCCACCTCGCCCTCCTCCACGGCCAGCCGGACGACCCGGCCGGAGATCGGAGCGATGAGGGTGGTCTTGCGGAGATTCTCCTCCGCGTCCTTGAGTCCCGCCTGCGCCTGCTCGACCTGGGCCTTCGCCGAGTTGTAGTTGGCGACCGAGACCTCGTAAGCCGTCTGCGCCTGCTCCACTGCCTCGGGCGCGACGAGGTTGGTGCCGCTCTTCTGCAGCTCGATCGCGCGGTCGGCCGTGCGCTTGGCCTGGTCGCGGTTGGCGCGGGCGCGGATCAGCTCGCCCTGGCTCGCGGAGAGCAGGGCCTTCTGCCGGGCGACCGCGGCCTGGTAGATGGCCGGGTCGATCTGGAGCAGGAACTGACCCTTCTTCACCAGGTCGCCCTCCTTCACGGCGATCTTCGAGATTCGACCCTGGATGTCGGAGCTGATGTCGACCTTGGTCTGCGGCCGGATCTTGCCGCTCGCGGTGACGGCCGCCACCAGGTCCTTGGTGCCGACCTGCTCCATGCGGACCTCGACCGCCTTGCTGCCCTTCTTGGCGGCCGAGAGGGCGATGACGAGACCGATGACGAGGACGAGCCCCCCACCCGCGAGCCCCAGCTTCATGCGACGCGACATTCTTGCTTCCTCGGTTAGCGGAGTGGTCGGCCCACCGCGCCCTCGAGCGCGGCGAACGCCTTCTGGTAAGTGGCGACCGAATTGACGTAATCGCCTTCGGCGCGCTGCACGGCATTCTGCGCATCCGACACTTCGAGAGACGTCCCGCTGCCCAGCCGGTAGCGATCCTGGGCCAGCCTGAGCTGGTCCCTCGCGGCATCGCGGTTGGCGAGCTGGACACCGATCGCTTCGTAGGCGGTGCGCAGCTGGAGGTAGGCCGCATTGATGTCGGATTGGATCTGCAGCCCCCGGGCGCGTACGTCCTCGTCGGCGTTCTTCTGCTGCGCCCTCGCCTGGGACAGCCGCAGCGAGCGCGAGAAGCCGGTGAAGATCGGCAGCGAGATCATCAGGGAGGCCTGGAACGGCTGGCTGGTGAAGTGGAAGGGATACTTGCTGTTGGCGTCGTGCAGCTGCTGCGCGACTGCGGGATCGAGTGCCGTCCCGCTCGAGTTGAGCCCGGCAAAGGCGTTGCAGTCCGGGATGATGCCCCCGTTGGGCTGCCCCGGGATGCCGCCGGGGCCGTAAGTCAGTCCCTGCACGACCTGGTTCTGGAAGGTGCAGTTGGACGCGGTAGCCTGCCCGCTGCTCAGCGCCTGCGCCAGCAGGAGGCTCTCGTTCGTCGACTTCTGGGTGAATCCGCTCCAGCCCGCCTGCAGCGCGAGACTGGGCAGGTAGGCCGACCTGGCCGACCGCACGCCCAGTCCGGCCGAATGGGCCCGCTCCCGCACCGCGAGCAGCGAGGGGTTCTGCTCCTCGGCCAGCGTGAGGAGCGAATCGAGCGAGAAGACCGGCTCTCTCACCGCGAAGGTATCGGTCAGGGCGACCTGCTCGACGGGGACCGGCGGCGTCACGCCCATCCGACGGAACAACTCGAGCTTGGCCTCGTTCTCGAGCTGCCGGTTGCGCAGCAGGTCGATGTCCGCCTGCCCCTTCTGTACCTCCGCCTGCCGCACCTCGAGCAGAGTCCCCTGGCCGACCCGGTACTTGGCGTTCGCCAGGTCGAGGAAGCTCTTGTTGCGCTCGACCTGCTGTCGGGCCACCGCTACCTGTCCCGTCGCCTGAATGGTCGTCAGATACTGGTCGGTGATCGCCTGCTTGAGCGCGATACCCTGGCTGGCAATGTCCTCCTCCGTCGCCCGCTGGTTCGCCTTCTGCTGGGCAGGGGCCGTGAGCTTGGCGCCGTCGATCTGCCACTGGAAGCCCGCCTGGTAACTGGATCCCATCAACCCGGACGTCTGACGGGTAAGTCCCGAGCCGTAGTTTGCCTGACCCGCCCCGGTGTAATTCAGCCCGGCACTCGTGCTGAAGGAGGGCAGCAGGCTGCCGTAGGCGTTTCGCACTCCCCAGCGGGCGGGGTCCGTGTTGTTGAGGAATTGCCGGAACTGCGGGTTGTTCGCCCGCGCGGTCTTCAGGGCATCGTCAAGCGTGAGGCTCGCGGCGGGCTGAACCATCTGGGCCGCCGTAGTATCCTGGGCGGCGCTGACTGAGGGCAGCACGACCGCCAGAGCGGCTAGGAAGGACCAGCGGGTCATGGGCGTTCCCTTTGGGCTTGGAAAGAGTGACGGGTGCCAGTACGGAGCGGGCAATAGCGAAGTTTCAGCTTGATACACCGGACTGGCATGGCACTGCATTCTAACGACTTGCGGCGGGGATTCGGGGAAGGGACTCAGTCGCGCAACCGAACCACCTCCAGTCTCAGACTGGGAAATTCCATCCGCTCGAGCCTGCCGCCGGCATCCAGCACGAGCGTGGCGGTGATCCCTCCCGACAGCTCAACGACCGACTCGGCTCCCCCCGCGGCCGGCCGCGTCTGGCGGCGTGCCGTGAAGCTCACCCGGCGTGCCGAGCGCGGGAACAGCCCGGTGAGCTGCCGGCCCGATTCCGTCGCCAGCTGCGCGACCGTGGTGTAGAGCGAGAAGAGACTGTCGTCGAGTACCACGACCTGGTCGCCGCCCGGCAGCTCCCTGGCCGTTTCGCTCCCGGCTCCGACGGTCCGAAGAATCACCCGGTTGCGGGTTCCCGCGGCCAGCACCTGGCTGGTGCCCTGCGGGGACCGCACCTCGATCGCGCAGCTGAAGATCGGAGAACCGGGGCTGCGTTCGAGCGCGGCACGGATCGACACTGTGGGGCGGGATTCAGGATATCTGGCGAATGCAGTCAGGCTGTCGCCCGCCGCCCGGCCGCCGCGGGCCGCCGTGGTGCGGTATTCCTCATGGCCGATCTCCTGACCGGCCTGCCGGATGGACAGCGTCCCATGATCCGTGACCTGGGCGTCCAGCACCTGCCCCGGAAGGATCAGGAGGCCCCAGACCGTGGTCCACAGGCATCTTCGCATACATCTAGTATACTAGCTTGGCCCCGGACGGTGGCCGGCATACCGAAGATCTCCCGATTACGCGGAGTACGATGCTTCAGTCCCGCTGGCGAACCCTCGGGATTCTCCTCCTCGTCGGCGTCGCGGCCGAATGGATCCGCGGTCCCTCACAGGTCTGGGCCCTGGTCGCCTCGCTGGCGGCCCTGACGCTGGCCTGGGGAATCGGGAGAACCGACGATGCCCGCCGGTCCTTCCGTTGGCTCACGATCGGCGCCCTCCTCGCGCTGAGTCTCACCCTCCTGCTCAGCCAGCGCCGGCTCGACGCCATAGAATCACGCTGGTCCGAAATACGTGAGTCACGAATCCGGGACGCATCGACCTTCCTGGCGCGCGATCTCCGCGCGGCGCTCCATCAGGTCGAGAAGGTCGCCACCGCTGCCGCCGCAGTCGATTCGAGCGACCGGGCCGGAGCGTTCGAGTCGCTCGCGGACGCGCTTCCCGCGGGCGGTCCGGAGATCGGCGTAGCGATCCTCGAACGGACGGGGGTGCCCTGGGCATGGGCTGGCCGCCACCTCTTCCTGCCGCAGATGTCCGGTGACTCGATCGGCGTCACCTCCAATCCGCTCTATCTTACCCTGGAAACCCGGCGGCACATCGCGGAGGGACGCACCGTCGTGGCCAGCGTCCTGGTCTGGGCCCATCAAATCGTTCCGGAGACCGACCGGAGCATCGCCCAGCTCTTCGAGGATCGGACCGGGGTCGCGCTGAGTGTGTATCCGGCCGGGGCGGCCCCTCACAGTCCGGACGTCTTCGATTACGAGCAGCCGACCACCGCGGGGCCTCGCCTCCTCTTCAGCGTGCGGCCTGAGCCGCCGGAGCAGGGGGCCGCCAAGCAGGCGGCCCAGCGGGAAGGGCGCCGGCTCGCCGCCTGGCTCCTCCTGGTCCTCATCGCCGGGGCCCTGGGTCTCGCCCGGGGCATCGCGGGGCGGCTCGGTCTGCTCCTCTCCCTGCTGTACGTTGCGGTTCGCTCGCCTGCCGGTGAAGCTCTCGGCCTGGAGACCCTCTTTTCGCCCGCCACATTCTTCCGCGACTTCCTGGGACCGCTCTCCGGTTCCGCGGGCGTGCTCGCGATGACCGGAGCGCTGGCCACCGGGGTCGCCATCATCCTCTGGCGCAGGCGGCTGCCGCGGCGGCCATGGACGGTCGGTCTCGGAGTGCTGCTGCTTGCCGGCGCGCCGTACCTGATCAGTGAGCTCGGGAGGGGCATCACGCCGCCCGCGGATGGAGTGCCGATGGGGTTGTGGATCACCTGGCAGCTGACGCTCGTCCTCGCGTCCTCCGCAGTCATCATCTTCGCCGCGGCCCTGTTTCGAGGTGCGGATGGCCGAGTGGTGCCGGTGCAGGTCACGGCCCTGGGGGCGGCCCTCGCGGTCGCCGCCGCAGTGGTCGGCCTCCTGGTGTGGAACCCCCGGTTCGGCTGGGAGGACTGGTATCCCCTGCTCTGGACGCCGGCGCTCATCCTCGTCACGCTGCCTGCGGCGCGGTGGGCGACGGTGCTCGGGATCGCGCTGGTGGCGGGAACCTCCTCCGCCCTGGTCACCTGGGGAGCGGAGTTGAATGGCCGCCTCGAGGTGGTCCAGCGGGACGTCTCGAGACTCGGTGATTTCGACGATCCGCTTGCCGAGCCGGTGCTCGACCGGTTCGCCGAGCAGCTGGGCGAGGTAGCGCCACCGCGAGACGAGGCTGGGTTGTACGCGCTCTGGCAGGGCTCGGTCCTCGGTGATCAATCCTATCCGACCAGGCTAGCCCTCTGGACCCGTGATGGCGTGCGCCAGGCCGAGCTGCCGCTCGATTCGCTGGACGTGCCCCTCCCGCTGTTGTCCGCACTGGTGCGGGGGATGGACTCGTCCGCGACGCGCGTCGTGACGCCGGTGTTGAGGGTGCCCGGCGTCTATCATGTTCTCCTGGCGCGGACGGATTCCGGCACCGTGCTCACCGCCGTGATCGGCCCGCGCACCCGGCTCATCGGGCCCGACCGGCTGGGGCGCCTGCTCCGCGGCCCGCCACCCGGGTATCCGCTCTACGACCTGTCGCTCTCCCCGCCGGCCCCCGGCGCGCAGGCGGACAGCTTGCACCTCCGCTGGCGTCGTGAGGACTGGGTCCTGCGCAGCGAGCGGCGAATCCTGCTCCCGGGAGGCGTGCGCCACGTGCACGCCCACATCGATCTGCGAGGTCCGGCGCCGCTGCTGGTGCGCGGAAGCCTGATCGTTCTGCTCGATGCCGGGCTGCTCGGCCTGCTCTGGGCGGTGACCGACAGCGGAATGCGACGCCCTCCCTGGCGGTGGCCGTGGCGACGCGTGATGCGCTCGTTCCAGGTCCGTACCGCACTGGCGCTCGCGGCCTTCTTCATCCTTCCCGCGGTCGGGTTCGCCGGCTGGAGCTTCGCCCGGCTCAGTTCGGACGCCCAGCGAGGCCGCGATCTGCTCATCCGCCAGGCACTCCGGGACGCCGTGCTCACCGCGGGCGGACTGCTGCAGAGCGCGCCGGAGTCGGTGGAGGAGGGATTGCACGATCTGGCAACCCGGCTCGATGCCGACTTCGCGCTCTACAGTGGTGGAAGCCTGCTCGCCAGCAGCGAGCCGCTGCTCCAGGACCTGGGAATGGTGGAGCCGCTCGCGGACCCCAAGGCGTTTCAGACCCTCGCGCTGCGCGACGAGCTGGAGATTACCGAGCCCGGCCCGGTCGAGCCGGCTGCCATGCGAGTGGGGTATCGTCTGGTGCGCGCCGGGCCACCCGGAGGCATCGGAATCCTGGCGACCACTCAGCTCGCGGCAGATCCCTCGCTCACCCAGAACCAGACGGACCTCGCCCTCATCCTACTCCTTGCCACGACGATCGGACTGGCGTGCGCGCTCGCCGGGGCACAGCTGGCCGCACGGACGCTGTCCCGGCCGGTGGCCGAGCTCGGCGCGGCTGCGGTGGCGGTGGGGCAGGGCCGCCCGCTGACCCGGGCCCACGCACCACCGACCGAGTTCGAGGCGGTCTTCGGTGCATTCGATCGCATGGCTACCGACGTTCGCACCAGCCAGCAGGCGCTGGAGGATGCCCGGCGCCGAACCGCCACCGTGCTCGCGACAGTTGCGACGGGGGTGATCGCCCTCGATCCGGAAGGGCGCGTGCTCCTGGCGAATCAGCGCGCCGAGGAGATGCTCGGCACCACACTGCCGGAGGGCACGCCCCTCGATTTTGCCCTGGGGCCGGTCTGGTCGGGGCTCAAGGGCGCGATCGGACGGTTTCTGCTCGACGCCGCCGCGGCACCGGGAACGGTCGAGTTCGAGGGTGGCGGCCGGCGGTACCGGCTGCAGCTGGCCGTGCCCGGCGCGGATCTGAGAGGTGTGGTCATCGCGCTCGACGACCTGACTGATGTCACCCAGGCGGCCCGGGTGCTCGCCTGGGGTGAGCTGGCGCGCCAGGTGGCCCACGAGGTCAAGAATCCGCTGACACCGATCCGGCTCGGCGTGCAGCATCTGCGCCGGGTATACCGCGACGGCCACGACGCCTTCGCGCAGACGTTGGACGAGACCTCGAAACGGATCCTGGCCGAAATCGACCGCCTGGACACGATCGCGCGGGCCTTCAGCCGGTTCTCCGCCCCGGTCGAGAGTCGGGAGCCGCTGGAGCCGGTGCGGCTGCTCGACATGGTGCGGGAGGTTGCGGCGCTCTACTCCCTCGGTGAGGCAGGCTCGGCCATCGACCTGTCCGGGGAGCCGAATGCCACCGCGCCAGCCCGCAAGGACGAAGTGAAGGAGGTCCTGGGCAACCTGTTCGAGAACGCCCGGCACGCGGGGGCGCGCCGGATCCGGGTGGAAGTCGCGCCGGGGCTCATGACGGTTGAGGACGACGGCGGCGGCATCGCGCCGGATCTGCTGCCCCGGATCTTCGAGCCCCATTTCTCGACCACCACCAGCGGGACCGGGCTGGGACTGGCCATTGTGCGACGCCTAGTCGAGGGCTGGGGTGCGACGATCGAGGTCACCAGCGAGGTCGGGAAGGGCACCCGGCTCGAGGTCCGCTGGGGCCGTCAGCTGTCGTGAGACGCCGGCGATCGCGTGAGCCGCGCGACGCGCAGATGGCCGGGCACCGCGTTTCGACTGCAAGGACGGGCGGGCAGGTGTGGCGCGCGGGCCTCGCTCCGTAGGTAGGGGACTACGGGCGGACCTTGTCCAGGCGGCCGAAAACCGGGGCAAAGGGCGTCCCTGACGACCCTCCGCGCCCCGACGGACTGGCCCGCGATCTGCATCCCCGGTTCGTGCGAATACCCCGATTGTTTTCGGCCATGGTCTCCAGGTTCAGGATGGCAGCATGAGTGCTGATCCGATGCCGCAGGGGCTGCTCGCGGTCCACGATCTGATCCGCGAGGCGTTGGGTACCGCGAGCGCCGGAGGCCATGACTTCGCCTACGGCATCGCCCTCTTCCCGCGAACCGGACGATACGACGCCCGGGTGTTCGGGGTGGCGACGAGCGCCGGGGAGTCCACCGCGCTCACCTACCGGCTGCTCCAGGCGCTGTTCGGACTGCCGGTCTACGTCTCCGGACGGGTCCCGGCACAGATCCGGGAGGGCCTGGCCGACAGCGTTCCCCGGAATATCCCGGCCGTCATGCTCGATCAGCCGGTCCTGCGCATCGGGCTCACCTGCACCATTGGCATCTCCTGCGACGATGCCGACCGGACCATGCCGCTGGAGTCGCTGGTCTTCGCCGGTGATCTGACCGCCCCGATCGTGCTGCTGATGGATCTGGTACCGGAGGGCTGGCCGAGATAGTCGGAGGAGACGGAGGTGACCGCGAGGGCGCCCTGGTGGGCGCCCTCGTGCGTTCCGGGGAGCCCCCCCGGTCGCCGGGACCCGGTGGGCGCGTTTTCCGTGCACTCGGTGGCCGGCATTCGATGACACGACCGTCGGGGCGGCAGATATCGTAAGCGATCGTCATCCGGAGCGGGCATGCTCGCGCGCGTACGATCGGCTGCGGTGCTTGGCATAGAGGCGTACCTGGTCGATGTCGAGGCGGACATCACCAACGGTCTGCCGTCATTCTCCACGGTCGGGTTGCCGCAGGGCGCGGTGAAGGAAGGCCGCGAACGCGTCGGGGCCGCGCTGGTGAATGCGGGCTTCACCCTTCCACTCAAGCGAATCACTATCAACCTCGCCCCGGCCGACATCCGGAAGGACGGCTCGGCGTTCGACCTGCCCATCGCCATCGGCCTGCTGGCCGCCAGCGGCCAAATCGAAGCCGATCGGCTCGACGACCTGGTCATTCTGGGCGAACTCGGCCTGGAAGGGGATCTCAGACCGGTGCGCGGAGCGCTGCCCATGGCGCTCGCGGCCCGGGCCGCCGGCTGCCGGGCGATTATCCTCCCGAAGCCCAATCTCTCCGAAGCGGCGGTTGTCGAGGGAGTGGAGGTCCTGGGCGCGCATTCGCTGCCCGAGGTCTGCCGGTACCTGAATGGCGAGGCCGGCCTGCCGCGGGGCCACGCCGACCTCTCCGCTTTGATGGCGGAGCGGACGAATGACATCGTGGATTTCAGCGATGTGCGGGGGCAGGCGGCGGCCAAGCGGGCGCTTGAGGTGGCCGCGGCGGGATCGCACAACATTTTGCTCATCGGTCCGCCGGGCGCGGGGAAGACGATGCTCGCGCGGAGGCTGCCCGGCATTCTCCCCGCGATGGACCTCGACGAGGCGCTCGAGACGACCAAGATCCAGAGCGTGGCGGGGCTCCTGCCGCCGGGGAGGTCGCTTTCCGCCGTGCGGCCGTTCCGCGCGCCGCACCATACCGTCAGCGATGCCGGCCTGATCGGGGGTGGGTCCTGCCCGCGGCCCGGCGAAGTGAGTCTCGCCCACGGCGGGGTGCTCTTCCTCGACGAGTTGCCCGAGTTCCGCAAGAACGTTCTCGAGGTACTGCGGCAGCCGATGGAGGACGGGATCGTCACGCTCAGTCGCGCGGCGATCAGCCTCACCTATCCGGCCCGGTTCATGCTCGCCGCAGCTATGAACCCCTGTCCGTGTGGGTTCTTCGGAGACGAATCCCACCCCTGCCACTGCGGACCGGTCGTGGTCGAACGCTACCTCGCCCGGGTGTCGGGACCGCTGCTCGACCGGATCGACATTCACCTGTCGGTTCCGGCGGTGCCGTACCGTGATCTCGGTGGCGATTCGACCGAAGAGCCGAGCGCCGACATCCGGCGGCGGGTGGAAGGGGCCCGGGCGCGGCAGCGGGAGCGATTTCGCGATCATCCGGGGTTGCACGCCAACGCGCACATGTCCCCACGCGAGCTCCGCCGCTGGTGCCGACTGTCCGAGACGGTCGAAGCCATCCTGCGTACGGCCATCACCCGGCTGGGCCTGTCGGCAAGGGCGTACCATCGGGTGCTGAAGATCTCACGGACCATCGCCGATCTGGCGGGTGAATCGGACCTCTCTCCGGCGCATGTCTCCGAGGCGATCCAGTACCGGAGCCTGGATCGGGGGCGGGTGGTGGCGTGACCGGGCGGCGAGATGACGAATACGGAAGCCCCGAGCCCGATTCCCGCATGATGCCCCTGGTCCGATTCCGCACCCGGGTGCCCCGAACGCGCATCATCCATTACTCCGCCGTGATTGGCAGGGACGGGACGCTGACCCGGTATGAGCGCTCGGCCCGGCAGGCCGGCGATGCTCCGGCAGCGCCGAAGTCGGCGGGATCCACGCTCACTTTCGAACCCGACTCGGTTTCCATCGAGATCAGGGTCGGCGACAGCACTCGTTCCCACCGGATAGCAGCCCGATCTGGCGCGGCACCGGCGCTCGGGTTCTCCTACGCCCTTACCGAGCAGCTGGTCCGCCGGTGGCGGGCGAGTGGCAGGGACAGCGTCGGGTTCGATCTGATCTTCGCGGGGGCACGGCAGCCGACTCGGACGTATGTGGCCCGGCGAGGTGCCGACTCGGTAGCCATCGACGCCTTCGGGACTCCGGCTATGGCGCGGGTCGATCGGGTGGGGCGGCTGCTAGGACTGGGCGGCTCCGCCCCCGAGGCCGCGGGTCACGACATCGGGCAGCTGTCGGCGCGGGACACCGTCCGGGCCCGGATCGAAGGGGCCAGCCTGATGATCGGCTACGGGCGACCGGCAAAGAGTGGCAGGCGGATCTTCGGCGGGATCGTGCCCTGGGGCGAGGTCTGGCGCACTGGTGCCAATGCCGCGACCCAGTTCTCGACCGACCGTACCCTGGTACTCGGTGGAACGGAGCTCCCACCCGGCAAGTACACACTCTGGACCCTGTCGACGCCAGGTGAGCCGAACTCATCATCAACCAGCAGACCGGGCAGTGGGGTACCGATTACGACGCCGCCCAGGATCTGGGGCGGATGGATCTGAACCAGGCGACGCTGGCGACGCCGGTCGAGGTCTTCCTGATGGAACTGGTGCCCGCGGACGGCGGCCGCGGGCTCCGGATGTCATGGGACCGAACCGGATACTCGATTCCATTTACGGTGCGTTAGAAAGGGCTGAGGATTGGCGCCGCGGGGTCAGAAGAGGGGCCTCGCCTGCTGGAGCATCGCCTCCCGGCGCGGCTCCGGCAGCGTCTCCTCGGTGAAGATGTCGACCTGGCAGCCGAACAGCAGGGTCAGGTCGATCTGGAGCCAGCCCCAGTTGAGCGGGTCCTTACCGCCATCCTCGAATTCCACCAGCATCTCGATGAGGCTGCGCGCGGGTGACACCCCCGCCGTGCTCATGACGGCGAGCACCCGCGGTTTGCTGGCATGGTGGCGGGCCAGAATGGCCGCAATCTGATCCCGCTGTTCGACGAAGTCATCCATGGTCGGTGCGCTCCGCTCGGGCCCGTCTCAAATGCCTCGCCCGGAGATATACGCTGGCACCGTCAAACAATCGTCAAATCACCGGGGTCGCTACTCGATTTCGGGGGGGCGCCGGAGGCGCTTGGTGAGGCCGCGGGTCTTCTTGGCCTTGATGCGCCGTTCCCTCGATCCGGCCGTGGGGCGGGTCTTGCGCCGGGGCTTCCGAACCCGGAGGGCCCCGGCGATCAGCTCCCGGAATCGCTCCACTGCGGCCTCGCGGTTCTGGAGCTGGCTCCGGCTGCCTGCGGCGACCAGGCGGAGCCGCCGGGAGGAGTCGAGCCTGCCGGCAAGGCGCTGGAGTATTCTGGCCCTCGCCTCCTCGCCGAGGGCCGTAGTGGCTCCCGCATCCCACCAGAGCTCGATGCGGGTCGACGAGGTATTGACGTGCTGGCCACCTGGGCCGCCGGCGCGTGACGCGCGAAAGGTGAGCTCCCTCCAGGGGATGATCGTCGTTGGCGTTATCCGGACGCCCTCGGGCTCCTGCGGCATCGCCATACCTTAGCGCGCGAGCCCGGCGAGCGCTACCGCTCGCACGCCATTCGGTTACGTTACCGGCATGATGCAACTCGCGGCGCTCCGCGCGCATATCGCGGGCCTCGGCCGTGTACTGCTGGGCTATTCCGGCGGCGTGGATTCGGCCCTGCTGGCGGTCGTCGGCCGCCAGGCGCTTGGTCCCGATGCCATGCTGGCGGTAATCGGGCGGAGCGCATCCTACCCATCGGTGCAGTACCGGCAGGCGATCGACGTCGCGCAGCGTTTCGGGGTGCCGTTGCTCGAAGTGGTCACGCGTGAAATGGACGATCCGGCCTACGTCGCGAATCCGGCCAACCGCTGCTATTTCTGCAAGACGGCGCTCTGGCGTCGCCTCGCCGCCGTGGCCAGTGAGCGCGGATTCCACACCATCATCGACGGGACCAACGCCGACGACTTGGGCGAGCATCGTCCGGGGCTGAAGGCCGCCGGGGAACACCGGATCCGATCTCCGCTGGCGGAGTTGGGATGGACGAAGCCGATGATCCGGGCAGGCGCTCGTGAGCTGGGCCTGCCGATCTGGGATGCACCCGCCGCACCCTGCCTTTCGAGCCGGGTCAGCTACGGGCTCGCGATCACCCCGGAGCGGCTCCGCCAGGTCGAGGCGGGAGAGGCGTATCTGCGTAGCATCGGAGTGACCGGCAGTCTCCGCGTGCGGCACCATGGCGACTGCGCCCGGCTGGAGCTTGAGCCGGCGCAATTTCCGGTGGTGGAGCGCCGCTGGGACTCGATCGAAACCCAGTTTCGGAGCCTCGGCTTCGAGACCGTCGAGCTGGATCCGCGCGGCTACCGGCGCGGCAGCCTCCTCGCCGTCCTCCCGGTGGTCGAAGCCTGAGGCCGGCTTCCTCCATGCCGACCACGAAGCCGCGGGTTCTCGTCGTCGATGACGAGCCCGGAATCCGCGAGGCCCTGAAGCAGGTCCTCGAGTACGAAGGCCTGGACGTACGGAGCGCCTCCTCCGGCGCCGAGGGCCTCAAGCTTCATCCCGAATTCCGTCCCCATCTCGTATTTCTCGACGTGAAGATGGCCGGGCTCGACGGTCTCGAAACGCTGACGCGCCTGCGGGATCTGGAGCCGAAGGCGCCGGTCGTCATGATCTCGGGCCACGGCACCATCGCGACGGCGGTGGAGGCCACCCGGCGGGGAGCGTTCGACTTCCTCGAGAAGCCCCTCGATACCGACCGGCTGTTGCTCACGGTGCGCAATGCCCTCGCGCACGGGGCGCTCGCGGCGGAGAACTCGGCGCTCCGTCAGGTCGCCGACAGCCGGTACGCGATGATCGGGGCGAGCCCCGCGCTCCAGGAGGTCATCGAGCTGATCGAGCGGGTCGGGCCCACCCTGGCCAGGGTGCTCATCACCGGCGAGAACGGGACGGGCAAGGAGCTCGTCGCCCGCGCGATCCACGATCAGTCGCCCCGCCGGTCCGCCCCGTTTGTCGAGGTGAACTGCGCCGCCATTCCCTCGGAGCTGATCGAAAGCGAGCTGTTCGGCCACATGAAGGGCTCATTCACCGGGGCCACGCAGGATCGCACCGGCAAGTTCGAGCAGGCCGACGCCGGGACGCTCTTCCTCGACGAGATCGGGGACATGTCCCTCTCGGCCCAGGCCAAGGTGCTCCGCGTGCTGCAGGAGGGGATCGTCACCCGGATCGGCGGCTCCCGGGCCCTTGAAGGGGAAGTCCGGGTGATCGCGGCGACCAACAAGGACCTCGAGGAGGAGATCGCCGAGGGCCGGTTCCGCGAAGACCTGTTCTACCGCCTGAACGTCGTCCCGATCCGGGTGCCGGCGCTCCGCGAGCGGCGGGAGGACATTCCGGCGCTGGTCGCCCATTTCGCGCAGCGGCTGTCCGTCACGACCGGGATACCGAACAAGCCCTTCGACGAGGCGGCGCTGCAGCGGCTGCAGCAGCGCGCCTGGCCGGGCAACGTGCGCGAGCTGCGCAACGTGGTGGAGCGGGTGCTGATCCTCGCGCCGGGCAAGACCGTGACGGCGGCCGATATCGCCCGGTACGCCGGCGAAGGGAACGGCGGCGGCGCCGCCGCCGAGGTGACGGCCGGCGAACCTACGTTCGAGTCGTTCAAGCAGGACGCGGAGCGGGCGTTCATCTTCGCCAAGCTGCGGGAGCACGACTGGAACGTCTCGGAGACTGCGCGGGCCCTCAAGATGCCGCGTTCGAATTTGTACAAGAAGATGGAGCGCTACGGACTCAGTCGGGAGAATCCATGACCGGACCGGGACGCGACTGGGACAAGGAACTCGCCGCCATCGACCGGGTCATCGCCAAGGCTCCGGCACAGCCCGTGGGGCAGCCGGCGCCCCGGCCGGGGGCCGCCGCCCTGTCCGCACCGGTCGGACGCACAGCCGCGTTCTTCACCTGGCTCCGGGTCATCCTTGGCATCGTGCTGGCGGCCGCCATGACCCAGTGGCCGTATCCTCACGCCTGCGGCCTCTATCTCTTCGCTTACCTTGGCGCCGTGGGCGTCGTGGTGGTGGCCGGTATCTGGAGCGGTGTTTCCAGCTGGTACCGGCGGCTCGGCTGGGCTCACACGCTGTCCCTGCTGGTCACGCTCTGGGGCCTGGGACTCGGCGCCGCGGTGGTGCTTCCACGCATCGGCTACGCCCGGAGCGTGGCGGTCTGGTTCTGCCCCTGACCATCGGCCCGACCCCGTTTCCGATCTTCACCTCTCGCGGTTTCCATGGCACGAACGTTCCGCAATCTCATTGGCGGTGAGTGGGTACCCCCCGCGAACGGCCGCCACTTCGACGATCGCAATCCAGCCGATACCAGCGACCTGATCGGCCGGTTCCCCGACTCCGATGCCCGGGACCTGGCGGCGGCGGTGCGGTCGGCCCAGCGGGGATTCGCTGCGTGGCGAAAGGTGCCCGCTCCGGCACGGGGCGATCTGCTGCGGCGGCTCGGCGAGCTCCTGATGAGCTGCAAGGAGGAGCTCGCCGAGGAGATGACCCGCGAGATGGGCAAGGTCCTGGCCGAAACGCGGGGAGACGTGCAGGAGGGAATCGACACGGCCTTCTACGCGGCCACGGAGGGCCGCCGGTGGTTCGGACGCACCGTCCCCTCGGAGCTTCG
>Ga0153915_10003196_pt1 | contig 15000 bp, 13 predicted proteins | sample Opewatmetagenome_2_FD_107003 | JGI IMG/M metagenome (GOLD analysis project Ga0153915, IMG submission 107003) | Freshwater wetland microbial communities from Ohio, USA - Open water 3 Core 3 Depth 3 metaG | ecosystem: Environmental > Aquatic > Freshwater > Wetlands | place: USA: Ohio, Lake Erie...
CACAATCGTCCCTGCAAGGAACTGAATAGCCTCAGAAACACCACTGGTCACTAGGCCTCGTGAAGGATCGAGAGCGATCCCACCGGTTCTTTTCTCCTTCTCTGCAACCGCTTGTCTAAGGTCGTCAATCCCTTCAGATGGCGTGTACCCATTAAGACCGGACTTGGAAGCCTTGCAGAGCGCCTCAATCATGAAGTCAGGTGTACGCCAATCATATGCTATTGGGTCACCAATGTTCATGTACAGTGGAACCTGTCCACGTTGCTTCTCGAACTTCTTTGCCGCTACTACTATATCACGTATCGCGTAAGTTAGGTTGGCCGCACGCGCAGTTACTACCTGTTTCATTAGGAATCCCGCTGCGCCCGGCGTACGAATTGAGCGCTTTATTTGATTATCGGAATGAAATGCTGGAACTAGCAAAAAAGAAGATTGATGTGACTCGTTCTCTCACTTACGGAGCAGTGTCCCAACTTCTTTTGCGTACTTCCTCATCTGAGTGACAGCTAGACCCATCGATGTCAAGTCCTTGGCGGCTCCCATCAAAAGGAAATCCCCGGCCTGAGATAGAACGACAAACCCTTCCTTTCCTCGCACGACAACCTCGTACAGCTCCTCCAACTGAAGTTTGATAGCGGCCATCTCACCTGTCGCTAGTAGGGCGGCGCTCACGGCTGCCATAAGGTCAGGGTCTGTGTCGGACTCTTCAGTTGCGAAATAAGCCAGCTTTACCCCCTGCTTACTCACAACCGCAATTGCATCAAGGTCTGCTAAGTCAGTGAGACCCATCAAGAGCTGTACAAGCTCCTTCTCTTTTCGTGGATCTAGATGGGTTGACATCGATTCATCCCTCTGTGTAGTAAGCCTCTCTTGAGTTGCTAGGTTAAAATACCTTTGTCGCAGATGGGTCGGTCCATTGTTGCTGACGAAACTTCAGGATGTAGCCCAGTACTGAGGCAATCAGAATCGGGAATTGAGCCAGTTAATCACTTGGCAACGAGCTTCCGCTTCTTCTCGGCTTTCGGTTCGGCAGACTCCTCGGGTGCGCCGGCCTCGAGCTCCGATTTGAAGAAGCTGATGAGGTCTGTCAACCGCTCCTTCATTTCAGTCTTAATCGGGGAGAGCAGCGATTCGGGCGTCCCCTTTAACAGCTCTATGCCCAACACCTTTCGGTCCTTCACGATTACTCGTGGGATGAATCCTTCTGCCATGAATGTGCCTTCTGGGGGGTCTCGCACTTTCTCGAACCGTCGCTCCACTTTCTCGTGACCAAAGACGACCACCTTGTGTTCGGCGACTGTGTAGAGCTCATTGTAGACAATCAACAGTTCCCTCTTGTACCCCTCGGGAGTCGGCTCATTCTCAAGTTCCTTTATCATGTCCTGAAGACTCTCCTGGGTCGCAGAAGGAATTGCTGAAACTCCTGCAGGCCGCGGCTGAGGAGGTGTGGCAGATGCAGGCGTAGGCTTTGTCACTGGGGGAGGAGGTGCAGCCCTTGCGCTCGGCGCAGGCGCTTGGGGTCTTGGCGATGGTGCAGTGGCAGGCGGCTCAGGTGCAACCTCGGGCGCTGCAGCTCTGGGCTTAGGAGCTGGCGCCGCCGGCCTCTGAGGGGGAGCCGTTTCGCCGGGCTTTATCACTCGGGTAGCAGCGGTTGATCCATCGAGAGCTGAGAAAAAGGTAGGTGGCTCCTCTCCTTCTTCAACAGGCCGGACCTTGAAGTGGAATCCATACTCGGTCCTGAGGTTTGTAGCGACTCGGGCTCCCACGAACTTGCGTCGTATGTCGGCCCGACTCCCCTTCCAGAGATAGATGCTCTTCGTTTCATCATCAACGACGCAGACAACCTTCGTGGAGTCAAGACCTTCCTTGGTCAGTTGAACCTCTTGGAGAGTGCCATCTTCAGAAACTTCGTACCCTGTGACCATGGCCAATCACTACGGTATCGTTTATCCCCGTGCCTTGTGAGCGCTTTCTACCGACCGTGTCTTGTTGTTGAGACAGGTCTATGTGCGTACCAGCACGTTCAATCGCCCAATTATCCCAACCTGCCATATATCATTGTTGTGTGTGTGTCGTGAGCACTTTACCATCGGAGGGTCAGTGCGTGACCACCGAATCAGCCACTGCACGGTTCCACGAGGGCTGCGGACTCAGGATCGAAGCGAATACTGGCTCGCTGACCGATGGCCCCGCTCAGCTGGCGGACAAGCTCGGAGTCGGTGAGAAGGCTGACCACTTGAGTTCCATCAAAATCCAGGACGACTCTATGTGAGCCTATCTGAGGAATGACCGAAAGCACGATGGCTGGGTATCCATTACTCGCCCCTGCATTCGCGACTACAACGTCCTCAGGCTTGACTGTGAAACAGACTCTCGCGCCCACCTGCCCCTGTCCGCGTACTTCGAACCGGTGTTCTTTGACGCTGACCAGTACCGTGTGCTCGCGCACCTCCTCTATACGGCCCGAAAACACGTTGCCGCTGCCGAGGAACCTAGCCACGAACTCATTTCGAGGGCTCTCGTAGAGATCCTCAGGTGAGCCTGTCTGAATCACCCGTCCTTCGTTCATGACAGCTACTCTGTCCGCAACTGCGAATGCCTCGGTCTGGTTATGAGTCACATAGATAGTCGTTATGGCAAGACTCCTTTGCACTCTTCGTATCTCCATTTGCAGGTGCTCCCTTAGCTGCGGATCTAGCGATGAAAGCGGCTCGTCAAGGAGGAGCACCCGAGGCTGCTTGGCCAGCGCTCGGGCAAGCGCAACCCGCTGAGCCTCTCCTCCGCTGATCTCGTTTATGTGGCGATACAGTAGGCTCCTTATGCGCAATACGTCGGATATCTCCTCCACTCGATACACTACGTCTTCATGCTTCCAGCGTGCCATATCAAGTCCAAAGGCGATGTTCTGGAAGACTGTCATGTTGGGAAAGAGTGCAATGGACTGGAAGACCATCCCGATACCCCGTTCTCTCGGGGGTACCCTCAGGACATTATCTTTATCGAAAAGCAGTGAACCAGCCTGTGGGCGAATGAAGCCAGCAATCATTCTAAGGGTTGTTGTCTTCCCAGACCCACTGGGTCCTAGAAGTGTGACCAGTTCTCCACGGTCAACAAGAAGGTCAACAGGTCCGATCCGAGTCCCGTCGCTGAACTCCCTCTTCAACCCGCGCAATTCCATTCTGACGCTCATAGCGTACCCCCCGAGGAGCCACTTGTCATCCGATCGATTGTGAGAAATGCGACTAGACATGTCACCACCAAGACCAGGGCTCCAGCTCCAGCCTCCACAAACTTCCTAACACCGAGATTCTGGTATATTGCGACTGCAAGCGTTACATTCTGAGGAAGTGCAATAAACAATGTTGCTGACATCTCGCCTATCGCCATGGCGAACGCAAATGCCGCCCCAACAAGAATGCCAGGGGCAAGCAATGGCAGCTCAACAAAGAACAGTTTCTGGAGGCGCGAGGCACCGAGCAAGTCTGCTTGGTCTAGTAGAGCTGGGTCAATGCTTCTTAATGCAATTTCAATCGATCTGGCGCTGAACGGAAGTCCAATGATTGTCTGAGCAACGATTATCACAGGCCAAGGATTCGAACTGAGACCCAGAGGCACCACAATTGCGCGCATTAGTCCGTAGGCCAGAGTGATTGCTGAAACCCCTAGCGGCAGGAGGGCCATAATCGAAGCGAGCGATGCCGCGGGATTCTTACTCCCTCTGTGGGCGAATGCCAATGGAATTCCAAGAGCCACTGCAAACAGAGTAGACATGGTCGCATAGAACGCAGAGTTGACGAGTGGCACTAGCCCACCTCCGGTCCCTGCAGAGAGCAGATTCTCAAAGCCGGCCAAGCTGTAACTCCTTGTCAGAGGATCGTATATGGAGGACCGGACCACGGCCGCAATAGGTCCCGCTACTAGGAAAGCCAGTAGAGCAAGATAGGCCAGTATTAGGACAACTTGGACTCTGTTAAGATCCCTAAGACCCACCTGTTTCGCGTTGGACGTTGGAGCGATACCTTGTTGCCGCATCCGTCCAAGTCGAACATATGAATAGGCCAGGGACAGAGTCACCAGAATCTGAATGAGCGCAAGTGAGCTAGCCTCGCCATAATCGAAGTACCTGAAGGCATACCAGATCCTAGCCTCAAGGGTCATGTAGCTCCCTTGGCCAAGGGCCAAGACGATTGGAAACGAAGTGAAACAGAACAGATATGTCAAGACTGCAGATGCTAGCAAAGAGGGGATGATATGCGGCAGGACAATCCTGCGGAGATTCTGGAAATGACTTGCACCCAAGAGCTCCGCGCTCTCCTCAACTTCAGGATTGAGCCGTTCTAGAGAAGCAGATACCATCAGCACAACAAGAGGTATGTTGTAGAACGCATGCGCTAGCACTATTCCTGGCAGACCCGCAGCCAGATTGATCACAGATACGGGGGAACCTGTGATTGCCATCATCAGAGAATCCAGAATGCCGAACGCACCAAACATCTGGAGAAATCCGACGACCACGACAATCGGAGGAAGAACAAAAGGGATGATCATTGCCGCCCGAATCACAGACTTGCCTCTGAATCTAAGACGGACTATCAGGAAAGCGCCAGGCAGCCCAAGCAGCACGGCAAGAGCAGTACTGAGCGCTGCCTGAATGACAGTGAACGTAAAGGTCCGTTGTGTGACTGGTGAAACCACAACGTCATAGAAGGAAGTCCCTGTACCAGAGAACAGTCCTTGACCGAGGACGTCTGCAACCGGATACACCAAGAAACACATTAGCAGGACCAGTGGCGAGGCCAGTGCCAAGTGGCCCATCAGTGAATGCCTGTTCATCAATACCCCTCGACTATGAACTGAAGATGATGTCCCACTCGTCAAGCCAAAGGGTCAGATTTGCGGCAATCTCACTTCGGGGCAGAAGCGCATTGAGGATGTTCACGTCTTCAGCCTGTAGTGCATACGAGTACGCGGTAGGAAGAGTGACCTCATTATTAACCGGGAACATCCACTGGTTGAGGGCCACGTACGACTGAACCGATGAGGTCAGACAGTAGTCGATGAACGCCTTAGCCAGTGTTGGATTCGGGCCGTTCTTCACGAGCCCAATCCCTTCGACCTGCATCCATGCGTAGTGACTCCCTGCATTATAGACTGGAGCGACCGCTGCGTCTGGAGTAGAGTTCGTCGAATAGTACGAGTACGCCGGGTCAGTTCCGTAGCTGACCAAGAACCATTTGGTCGCTTCGGTCGACCAGACTTGCCAGACGTCAGTCCACCCAGGAAGGACATCGACATAGCCGTGGACCTGAGACCACCACTGCCGCCAGTCCTGTCCAAGGAGCTTCTCGTAGACTGCGATTTCTGTCAAAAGAAACGCAAGTCCCGTACTGCTCAGGTGAGGGTCTTCTGTCACAAGAGATGAGGCCATCTCTGTTGTGCCAAGATTGCTGAAGGTGAGATTGGCAACCTCAGGATGGGTAGTGGCATTGATCTTCGCCATAGAGTAGATGAGTGACACAAGCCCGAAGTCGAACGGAGTCACATAGTGTTCAGGATCAAGCGAAGCGATGAGCGAGTCATTGACGAGATTTATGTTTGAGGGAGTATAAGGTTCGAGTACGCTCTGCGAGGGCTCTTGAAGAATGAGTACGTTGTCGATGCCTATCACAACATCTGCTACAGGTCGTTCTAATTCAGTTATGAGGCGGGCAATAACACCGTTGGCATCAGTCTGAAGGCGGACTATCTCTATCTCCACATCATACTGTTGCATGAATGGTCCGAACACTCGACTGTCTATAGTCAGCGGATCATCGCCCCAAGCCATGAAGCTGTCGTATGTGTATACAATGAGCTTGTTCGCGGGTCCTCTGGGCCATACCCAGACAGTATAGGCTGCTACCGTCACAGTCACAATCACTGCCAAGCCCATGATGACCCGTCTTGGGTCACGTCGGGTCGGGTACTGGCCTGCCGACATGAACAACTCCACCTTTATATCTCAGTTATACAACTGGTTTATTAGATGGACTCGGATATATAGTTTCTGCTGGAGAGTGGCACAGTGCGACCACCTTGTGAACTAGTTCTCAGAGAATTCCTTCCAGTAATCAGAGCTAGAACTGCAGTCGCTCTTAGACAGAGAGGATTATCTCAGAGTGAGATAGCCGAGCGGCTGGACATCACCCAGGCTGCTGTGAGCAAGTACCTGAGCCACCGTGTGGCTGCAAAGGAAACTGACTTGGGTGATAAGGCCCTCGGGGAAAAACTCGCGGACATCATAATCTCAGGCAGCTCCTCCAGCGACCAAGCTGTAAAGGCGGTCTGCACAGCATGTATGTATCTTAGGCTTGGCTCAACCATCTGCGCTAGGCACAAGCAGACCGTTCCAAAGCTGAAAGAAACAGACTGCCATGTATGTTCTGAATTGCTGGGCGGCCGGGAACAGGGTTTGTCTTCCCGAGCCCAAGTACTGACCGATATGGAGGCTGCCCTTTCAGTGATACAACAAACTGATGGGTTCGCTCTTGTAATGCCACAGGTCAGAGCAAACCTCGTGGCGTGCGATTCCGGTGCGACTTCCGAAGCAGACATTGCAGGCGTCCCTGGAAGGATTACGGTTGTGGATGGCCACGCTGCCGCCTACGGTGGACCCCAATTTGGAGCCTCCCGACATACAGCTCGTGTTCTTCTCTGGGCAAAGGGCTTGTGGCCGGAAACCAGATCCTGCCTCTGCATCAGCGGGCGAGGAGATATCGTCAATGCGGCGGAAGAAATGGGATTCACTGTGTACAAGATGAGGGAACCGGCCAGTAATGCAGAAACCATTGCTGAATCAGCGACGCAGATGGTGAAGAGCATGAGGAAGAGGGCGGCGTTGCCAGCGCTCCACGTACCAGGAGGAATTGGGGTCGAACCCATACTGTACCTGTTTGACAAGGGCGCCTTGACTCTTGCCGCACGATGCAGCAGAATATGTGAAGCAATTCAAGGCGACGCCGCCAGTCGGGCACCCTGAGGATCGTGCATGCTCTTATACTGCTAACCCTGCAAGATGATTGGCAATCATCTGATTTCAGGCGTGTTTGTAGTTGCGGCAACGCCTCAAGGGGCTGTGGCGGGAGAGAGAAAGAATGGCAATTGCCTCGTCAGATTGCCAATCCGATGCGTGATTGGCTTTCGAGTTGGGATTGCCACGCAAGTCATGTAGTCAACTTCCCCAGTGTGCGGTCATGTCTTGGCACAATATTGTTATCTGGGATAGGATCTATCCTTCCTGGGACTATAGTAGTTTCGACATCAAGTAGGAATCTCCTGACAGATTAGCGAATGCATAGGCTGAATACAAGGAATCAGTCAGACAGAAACCAGCGATAGTCTGCAAAGAGCGGAGGGCACGGATGAAGATGGGTGATGATGATTGAAATGTCTGCGAACGAAGAGAGAAGACAGTGGGGCGGCACACTCGATGAATAAAGGAATCATGTTTGTTCTATTGTTCATTATCGCCTTGCCTACTGTTTCTGCTGATACCGTGTCTCTTGATGAGTCTGATCCGCCAAGAGTTGCCTTCATTATGCCCACATTCAGCAATACTGCTTACGGTGTTGCATTCTACAATTTCTATCGTCTCCACGCTGATGATAATCAGACGTACATCACGACCGATTTGCAGTACTTGAATGTCACAGTAATGGCTGGTTGGAGTTGGAGCAAGGGACTCGATCAGTTTCTAAAAGCAACCATAGATGTCATGCCTCAGCTATTTGAGGGCGGCAAATGGACCGTCATTGATGAGAGAAATGTTGCCCTGGGTGCATTGTTCTTCGAAAATGGGAGCCGAGCTTATGATGTCGTGGTGTGTGGCTTCATTGAGTATGTGACTGCGAGAGAGTATGCTGACTACAAGCGATTTGTTGCTACGGGTGGCACGCTCGTACTCAATGATGCCTGCAACTTCCTTGCAGAGGTGGCCTACTATCCGTGTGCAAATGGGTCAGGTTATCTCAGTCTGGTCAATGGTCACGGGTGGGCATTCAACGGCACGCATGCGTGGCGGTCGGTGTATCACAGATGGCCAGAAGAGAATCGGAACTGGGTGGGGAGCAACTACTGGAGATGGTGGGGCGGCACACATTACGATGGCTTTGACGCAAACACTACTCATCCGATAAGTGAGTTCATCTGCAGCCAATATGGCGCTCATGTATCAGGGCACTACGGAGCTCACGAAGAAAACAAGATCGAAAACATGACCAACACTCGGATTATCGGGTACTGGCATTTCGTTGACTGGGCCGAAGCTCCCAATGAACTTGTCGCGGCCTATCAACACAACTACCTCCAGGGCAGCGTGTTCCATAGCGGAATCATGGCAAGTGAAGTCTTGTGCAAGGATGCCTTTCTCGCATCATTCTTGATCGGTGCGATTCGGACGGGACTTGGGCTAGATGCCTCGCATGATACCTTGTATGAAGAGATGTATCCGGCTATAACGACCACTACCACAACTACAACTACGACTACAACAAGCGCCACGATAACAACGTCAAACACCACCATTGGGACAACAAGCTCTACTTCAGTCTCAGATGGCGCAGATCCCTCGGTGATAGTGCTATTCGGAACACTCGCAGGAGCTGCCGTGCTTGGTCTAGTCGTTGTTGTTACTAGACGAAAGCAATAGCTCATACAACCTCCCATGCGTGATTGAAACGCCTTGTCTGGACTGTCAGCCCATGAGCCTATGGAAGTTGGTTCAGTAGGCTTCGCGACATTATGACGTGCGAGATAGACACTGAAACGGATTCGTCCTGCAGCTTGCGATGACGTGTTTCGTTCGATTCTGTTCTCCTGCCCCCAATCACATATACATCTGTAATGTCATCATCACGAATATCATACACACTCTTATGTTATTGACAGCGCAACTCGTGTCCAGCTGTTCGAAGGTGGTTACCAATGATAGCTGCCGTCCAATCTGTACCACTCTCTCATCCCGTCAAGGTAAGACTCGGGGGAATGAGAGACTGCAAGGACATACTGACAGTGTATCAGACAACCCGCTGGCTTCGGCACAGGTACACGAACGTCGAGGAAGTAAAAGCAGAGCATAGAGCAATAGGCCTAAGCAGCTGGGGGTGGTTGGTTGCCGAGCTGGACGGACATGTGGTAGGAGAGATTCTATTCAAGGTCGAGAAGAACCCTATCACGGGTACGGTCGGTGTCATATCGAGCATGGATGTGGACATTAGGCATCAGAAGAGAAAGATAGGAACTCAGCTTGTGACGGCCGCAGAGGAAATCATGAAGCACAAGAGAGCAAGCAGAATCACAGCGATTTCGCCACCCGAGGCCTACAACTTCTGGATGAAGATCAAGTACTTCGCACGCGGCTCGCTCATCAATGCTTCGTTGCCACCAAGACAGATTCCGCCCCGGAGCACAGCGAAGGTGATCACTCACATCCTCAAAGAACCGGGTCAGATTCACAAAGACTGGATCTTCTCCCATATTGCACCGCCAGGTGACTTCACCTCACTCCTAAGCGAAGTCGTGGATAGAGGCCAAGATGGAACGGTCGCAGCGTACTACTCTGGCAAGACGTTGGTAGGTATCGGGATAGCTGTGCGCGGTGATGACAGGACTGCTCGATTCCTTTCAGACGTAACAGTGGAAGGGTTGGACTACAGTGACGTCGTGATATCGAGGACGGCCAAGTTTGCGTCCACTTGGAGGGCTGCTTCCGTCTGGACCAGAGTGCCCAAAGATCATGTTAATCGGTTTATGTCGCTTGCAGACTGGAAGATTGAAGTAGCCAGAGAGATACCAGTGACTCGCCTTCTCTAGCTCTCGGGCTTGGACTCTTCGGTGACTATCGGAACTACCCAGTTCGTGAAGACAAGGGTTGTCCCGATCGCCCATATGCTGGCCATATTGAAGTGCCACACCACAAGCGGGTACGTGTTTACTCCAAGTAGAAAGAACAATGCAAACACTACAATTGCGAACACTATATCTACGACGATGACCGGTCTGACCGGCTTCCCTTGCCTCCATCTGATTACTGGTATTGCAGCAGCAAGGCCCAGGAGCACGACGAAGCTGACAATCTCCTCGGGCCTAAACGTGGCAAAGCCGAATTCTCTCTGAACTTGCGTCTTCAAGCCCTCCGGCGTTATCACAACGACCGTGACATTGTGTTGCGCTTTCGTGTAGCTACCAGTGTCGATCTGAAAGGTATAGAGGCCGACGTTCACAGTCACGTTCACAAGTCCGCTGACTGGCACGCCATCCACATAGACTGTGACATTCACGTCTTTCCAAGTACTGTTGATTCTCACCGTGAATGAAGCCATGCCAACAACGACATCGCCCGTTACCGCTGTAAAGAAAGCAGCAGGCACTCCATGGTTGTCAACAACAAGTTCCATCCCGTACACCCATCTGTGGCCGAAGGCATCATATGCCTTGAAAGTGAAATTGTGTCGGCCCTCCGAGTAGACTGTCACGTCTATCAAGATGGGAGAAGTACCGCGCAGCAATGTGACATTATCGACATTCGGGACAAGAACATCATCGACGTATGCAGAAAACGTGACGTTCTGATATGGCGTAGAAACCTTCACTGAAATCGTCTGATTGCCCTTGACCGTACTAAACGTGCTCAGTCCCGTGATTGTGAATCTCACATAATCAAGGAAGTATAGAGTCCTTGATTTTGAGGCCTTGAGGCCTTCCTTTGTGTAGACGGTGGCATTTACTACATGTTGACCATTGTCGTAACGCGTGCCATTGATAGTGTAGTTCGCTGCGCCTACTGGAACCAGGGTGGCATTGAACTCGTTAGTCATCTGCCCGTCGACCGTGACATTCACGAAGACCTCAGCATAGTCCGACGTTATGTTAAGGTAGATTTTGTCCATACCTGTGAAGGTCCCGTTCTCAGCAGGAGCAAGAAACACCAATGCTGGTGAACCATGGTTGTCCACAAGAAACACGAGATAGTATGAGTCCCTGTCAGGTGGAACGAAGTTGTAGTTTTCGAAGAGGAGAGTAAAGTTCAGATTGCCCTCAGCAAGTACCGTGCTGTTCACGGTGACGTTCTGGAGTCCCGCCCCGATTAAGGTTCGATTGTAGGCAGGATAGATCTGTCCCTGTACAAACAGAGTCAAGTTCAGAGGTCCATTGACTGAAGTGATATTGAGAGTCATATTGAAGATTCCGACAACCCGGCTCCTGTTCGCAGGCGATATGAGAACGGGTGTGATATTCGCTGAGTGGAAGCCGCTAGATGCCCACACATCTTCTTGACCGCCGACAGCATTGGAGCTCGTCAACAAAGGACAAGTCAATGGCTGAACTTGGACGGCTCCTACGATCAAAGATGACACAATCAACAGGAGTAGGAGTCTACTACTTCTCATCACGGAGCCTTCCTTACAATCAGTCCCCTTTGGTCGGGCGATTGAGCAGCAGCATTGAGGCCGTTTTTAAAGCTAGCGCCAGTAGCAGAGCTGTACTGCCCTACGCACGGCTCAAAGGGCGAATCTCCGATGCTGACTTTGGAAATGACTGCAGACGGTTCCGTAACAAATCCATTGTCAGATCGGACCGCGCGAGAGAACGAACTTGGAGAGGGCCATAGATGCGCTGGACCAGACAATCCATCAGGAGCGGGCAACGGCCCATGGACTCCACTGAGTTCGGTCAGTGCGAGTCTCAAGGTACTCTGAGAGTTCTCTTCTTATCTCATCAAGCTCAGATTGGCGCGAGTTACCCTCAGCAAGGGTCAGCTCTCCAACAATCTGGTCGAATATGTTTAGGGGAACGTTCCGGAAGCATCCCAGTACGTAGCTCTTTGAGGCTCTCTTCTTTCTCTCCAAGAACGCCTTCATAACACCTTTGAGGTAGTTGCGTTCAGCAACTGAGAGCCGCGTGAGTTTCATAGTAGAGTACTATTCCAATCATTCCTTAAATAGAAACATCCGATGAATCCAAAACCTTGAGCACGTCAGTAATGATGCAACCAGAACTGGCTACGTGAAGAGAAGCTATGGCATAGCGAGAGTGATGCCCAGACGATACGCCTCTTCCAGCTTCTCGGGGCAACTCGTAACATGGACATCCCTCTGACTCGCCTCATCGAGAGAACAGAACGTAAGCACACTCAGCCTGAACCGGAAGAATACTTTGATCCGCTCGAAGAACGCGACTGTCGACTGGTAGTGATGCCTGTATGTGAGTATGATGACAAAGTGTTTGTCCACGAAGTACTTCTCAGGATTCATCGCCAATGCTTCCATTCTGTCAACCACTGTCTTGAGCTGAGCAGTCATGTATCCCCAGTACATGGGCGTTGTGAAAACGACAATATCGGCGTCGCCAAATACGGAGTAAATCTGCTGCATGTCATCTTTGATAGCGCAGCTGTTGTCAACAGATGTTTGACAGTGCTCACACCCCTGGCAAGGCCTGATGCTCATTTCATTGGCATAGAAATCCCAAGTCTGGATTTTTCCAGCGGTTTCTAGTCCTCGAATGAAATGCTCGGCCAGAGTATCTGAGTTTCCACCTCTTCGAGGAGATCCGTGGAGCACTACCGCTTTCATCGAGTAATCGCGCTTTTTCGAAAACGAGCGCTTTTGAAGTGCGTATCTATTCAAGCAATGAATTCGGTCTTCATCTTCTTAGTGCAAACGACAGAAACCTGTCGAGCCGCTCGCTGTAGTCGCCAAGGATGAGTATGTGATGGTTTGCCAGGGACCGCTCCAGAAAGTAGGTTACAGGCTTCTCGACGTGGACTCTCACCTGTGTCCTGCATCCGGCCGAATTTGTGAGGTTCTCCTCTATGGAACCGCCCGAAACCCAGTACTCCGACAGGTCGTTGCCCCATAACTTGAGAAGAGTGACAGCTTGGGGTATGAAACGACCTCTGACAGCGACGCTTCTTCCGGTTTCAAAATGCGAAGTCAGGTCGTAGTCGGAAACCAATGAAACCGGGACAGTACAGTGAGCAAGCACAATCGAGTTCGCATCACTGTCCACATCTGTCACATTGGCCATGAATGCAGGTTGTCCTGTCGCATATTTGGCAACCATCATTGTAAATGTGGACGGAACGTCGCCCTCGCAACCTGCTGCTAGGCCATCAACATCGTTCAGCCGTGACATCGCACAGCACCCACTGATTCCACTCTGCTCGAGGAGGGCAAAGCACTCGACAGTGACGGCGTTGAGCTTGTGCCTGTTGACCAGGCTCAAGAGAGCCCGCGCTACAAGACCCGCATTCCTGATGTCTGTATCCGTCACATCCTTGGAAATCGCCCGCGCCGCGAAGTCATCGAGATTGACTCTGGTGTCTTCTCCGTCGCTATCGGCGCTCGCCCCACTGATCTCGCTCAAGGGTATCTCGACTATTGATGAACCCCATGTTTCTTCAACGGCAGACGGAATGACGTGGGATGATATCAACCACGAAGATGGCTTGCCGACTAGGCCAATGCGCGAAGAGCGAATCCTGTGTTCCATGTTCGAGTAGTCCTGCCATTCCCTCAGCCTCTCCACGAGTTTCGGCAGTGATGCATGCGTGATACGAGATTGTAGACCTTTCACGCTCAGGTATGCTCGAGTTTCCATTGCAGCCGGAAGTGAGTTGTTCCCATCGTGGCTTAGTAACATGATCGGGGGCCCCAGATTGATCCTGCTCAGAAAAGCTGCAATGAGGCTCTCAGTGCCGCCGGATCCCACGAAGACTACGTTATGCTGATTGAGAGTTACTTGGTCCCGGTTTGCTAGGACCAAGAACTCCTCCGGAGACATTACGCTGACCCCAGACTTGCGCAGCTCACCCTGTACTTTGACCCTCGATCGCTCCGGAGTAATGGGCGAGAAGAAGGCGATGACATTTATGGCCATACTGCCAAGGTCATGGCTTCCAAGAATATGACTCTAGCGGGTGACTTGTTGACGACAGCCAAGCGGCTACGTTACTATCTGAAATGCTTGAGAATGTCTATTACTTCCGAGTCTGGGACGTCATACCAGTCCTCGTACGCATCTGCGACTGCAAACACCGCACCACTTTCAATCCTTGGGCACACAAGACGATCGACAGCTGCACCGACCTTCTCTGCGGCCCCTGCAGAAGCCGTGGGCACTGCAACAGTAATAGCAGAAGGTCTGAGATCCCTCAGCGACTCGACTGCCGCAAGCATCGTGTAGCCCGAAGCGAGCCCATCATCCACAAGAATCGTGTGCTTCTTTGACGGATTTGAGTGGCCAATCAGCCCCGCGTAGGCTCTCTTTCTGTCGGCAATCTGCTTCTCGGTTTTTTTCCTCACGAGATCTAGATCCTTCCCAGTGAGACCTAGTTGCCTGACGAGTGGCTCATTGAGAATCATCTTGCCAAAGGATGTGAGCGCGCCGAAGCCCGCTTCTGTGTTGTAGGGAATCTGGAGCTTCCTAACGATCACTGCATCAAGTTGGGCATGCAAAGACTCGGCAATAGGGGCTGCTACTGCCAGACCTCCATTCGGGATAGCCAACACCAGCATGGGGCCGCTAGGAAGCGTCGACAGCTTATCTGCCAACACTTGCCCTGCGTGCCGTCTATCTCGATAACTCGGCAGCAAACGAATCACCTGGGCCATACACCCCTCTTCAGGTCTTAGATGTTGTGCCGTTCACGTATGTTGGACTGGGTCGGACATGCGTTCCTTGCTTCCTCAGCAATGGGATTGGAACCATGATTGTCCATCAATTCCGTACAGAAATGACTTTGGCATCATTGTCAGGCTGCCGCTCCCAACTTAGGTTTGTAGGAAGACTCCTACCAAGAAATACGCATTGAAAGCCAGTATGAGCAACGCAAAAGCCAAGGCTACGAGTGTAGTTGCTGTGCGGTTCACGAACTGACCCATTACCCTCTTGCTGGCAGTCAAGTAGAGGATAGGTATCAATGGAAGTGGTATCAACAGGCTCAAGATGACTTGGCTATAA
>Ga0153915_10003197_pt1 | contig 14997 bp, 16 predicted proteins | sample Opewatmetagenome_2_FD_107003 | JGI IMG/M metagenome (GOLD analysis project Ga0153915, IMG submission 107003) | Freshwater wetland microbial communities from Ohio, USA - Open water 3 Core 3 Depth 3 metaG | ecosystem: Environmental > Aquatic > Freshwater > Wetlands | place: USA: Ohio, Lake Erie...
CACTGCTTGACGATCTCCTGTTCCGCCTTGTAGCCGCGCACCATAAAAGGCGGCGCGCCTTCCGGATGCATCAGGACAACGCCGAGTATCGCCAGCTCGGCGACCCGTTGATGGTAGCTTTCCAGAGCATCGAGATAGCCCTGCTGCGAATGCTCTTTGATCCCCGCGTAAACCGGAATGACGCCGACCCCCTCCGGCAGCAGGCGGATAAACTCGACCAATGATCCCGAGCCGTAGGTTGGCTTTACGACACCGACGGTTCCTCGCCAATTCGCGGTGGCCATCGCGGTCCCCCTTAGTTCTTTATCGCCGGCATCTCGGCCAAGAGCCGTCCATACCCCGGTATCGGATGGCGTAAGCCGAGCCGCAGTTGGGTCTCCCAGCACCGCGCCGGCCCCGCATGGACGAGCGGCAAGCCGAGCTCTTTTTCCAAGCGATCGATGATCGCGACCGTTTTCCATGCCGAGCCAAGCATGTAAATGCCGTCGGCATCTTTATGCTTTGCGGCGATGTTTTTCATGAACTGGAAAATCTGCTCCGGCGGAACGCTGGGGACGTCGGCGAATGGAGCATCGATTCCCTCCAGCGCCAGGACTTCAAAGCCCGCCTCGGTGAAATAGCGGGCGAAGACCGCGTTCATCTTTTCCGGGAAATAACTCGCGCCGGCAAATTTCTTGATGCCGAGGATGCGCAGCGCGTGCACGTGATTCTGCCCCGAGGTGAACATCTGCACGCCGTACTTTTTCTCCCAACTAGCGATCAGTTCCTGTTCGCGTTGGTAACCGAGCAACATGAACGGCGGCGCGCCGCTGGGACGAACCAGGTTGGCGCCCATTTTGGCCAGTTCCGCTGCCTTCGCTTCGTAACCGGGCATCGAGGCGCCGAACTCGTCTTCAGTTCCGCGCGTAAAATTCATGGTCAGCGAAACGAATTTGATCTTGGCCGGAATTAGGGTATCGAGATCCAACTCCTGCCCGGCTTCGGGACGGTTAGTTGGGCGAACGGTACCGACGAGATATTCTTTTTGTGCTTCTGCCATAACTGATCCTCCGTTAAGACGATGGTTCTTCCGGCGCGCCGCCGGATCGTGCGAGATCTTCTACCCTTATCTTTTCAACGTTCAGTTTCTCCGCCGATTTCGTCATACGCTCCATCACTTCATCGAAGCTTAACGGCGCGGCATCCTTGGGACGGAAGCGAATCGGGTTGATGCGCGCGACCACGAAACTCTTCAAATAGGGACTGGTGAGCCCCTTGGCCTTCAAGGCGTCGACCTTTTCTACGACAGTCTTGTCCAAGTCCATCAAAGTCTTCGCGCGTTCACGGCGAACATCAAGCGCCGAATGAAGTGGCTTTTTCAAAAATTGGTCGGAGCGGCGTAAAATCGGATGATAGGCGCCGCCGCTGAAGCGGCCATTTTCAAGATAGCAAAGACCGAGAGTGATCAGCGCGGCTTCTTCGAATTCCAGGGCGTAGGTCTCTTCGGTCGCCTCATCCAATGTCGCAAGCTCCTGGTACATTTTGATCACTTCCAGCGCGCGCTCCCGCAGATTGTGAGCTTTCTCGGTATTCAGCGCGAGGATTTGATAGGCGGTAGAGGTTTCAGGAACGACGAGGGCAACGATGCTCTTGGCGCTCAGAGTCTTCATCGCCGATAGACGGTGGTTGCCGTTGGGCGTCCAATAGCGGGTCTGGCTGTCAGTGATTTCTTTGCGCACGACGATGATCGGGTCGAGGAAGCGGCCGAGCTTGGCGATGACTCCTTCGAGCTTGCGCACATGCGCGTCCGAAAGATTGCGCTGATAGGGGGTGGGCTCCACCTGATCAATCGGCAGCGCAGCCATGACCAGCCAATTGCCGCCGTAGGGCTCGCGATAGGCAGTGAGAACTTTGCCGCCGTCCCTTTCTACGGCGCTCTGCAGTTCCTCAACCGCATTTGGCAGCGAACCCGTTGCCAGCTCCTTTGCTGAAAGTCCAACGGACTGCCCGACGAGCTTGCGCCGTTTGCGCGGCGCCCCTGGCTTTTTATTGGGTTTCTTTTTCGGCATGCCCTTTTCCGTCGCCGCTTCTCATTAGCACAGGAAGGGTCATTGTTCCAACCGGCGAATCGTCGGCAAGCATACCGCCACGGCGGCGGCCATACCTGCGACCATCAGGCCGCCGAAGCCGACCGCGGCGGGTGCTCCGGCGAATTCCGCGATGGTTCCCGCGATCATGCCGCCGACGGGCATGAGATCCCAGGTCAGACCGAAAATACCCATGACGCGCCCGCGCAACTGATCCGGCAAGTTAACCTGCAGGATCGTATTGATCGTCGTCATGTACAATTGACTGGAAAGGCCGAGAAAAAATGCGAGTGCGAGCGAAAGCGGATAGGATTTTGAAAAGGCGAAGAACATGATCAAGAGACCGAACGTGACCGCGCCGCCGATCGCTTGGAGGCCTTTGCCCCGGACATGGGAAAAATAAGCGGCCGCCAGCACGCCGCAGAGCGCGCCCGCGCCGCCGGTGCTTTGAAGGAAGCCGAAGCCCTGAGAACCCACGTCGAGGACGCTGCGCGCGAAGACCGGCATGAGGATCAAGTAAGACATGCCGAAAACGCTGTTGAAAAAAGTCATGCCGATGAAGGTATAGTAGATTTCGTTGGCGCGGATGAAGCGTAGGCCGTCGATCATGTGTTGCACCAGTCCGGCCGCAGCCGGCGCCGTGGAGCGATGTTCGATACGGATGGGGAGCCAGAGGCCGACGGCGCTGATCGACGCAACGAAACAAAAGTAATAGGTCGGACCGATACCCATGAGATAGATCGCCATGCCGGCCACGGCGGGGCCCACGAGCCGGTTCAGTTGCCATATCGTGCCGCCGACGGCGACGGCGTTCGGGATATCCTCCCTGGGCACCATCTGCGGCAACAAGGCCATGCGGCTTGGCCGGTCGAAGGCGCGGACACATCCCGATATGAAAGCGAGCGCCATGACATGCCAAAGCGCGATCCATTGGTTCATGACCAAAGTTGCAATGATGAAGAAATTGAGCGCTGAAGCCGACTGAGACAAAATCATGATGCGGCGCCGGTCGGCGCGATCGGCGATGACGCCCCCGAGGAGAGCCAAAAGAATCGTCGGTGCAGCGAAGGTAAGACCGGTGAGACCGAGGAGCAGGGGAGAGTTACTGATCTCGAGGACAAGCCAGCTCTGCGCAACCCCCTCCATGTTCTGCGCCAACACCGAAGCGAGTTGGCCGAACCAGTAGAGGCGATAGTTGCGATGGCGCAGCGCGCTGAGCGCCTGGAGCAGACGCTGGCTGCCAGGAACGGTCGCGGCGGCGGCTTGTGACATGGTGATCTTGGGTCGATTCGAAGGAAAGTCTTACCATTGTTCATGAATCTGCCGGTTCTGTCAAAGAAAACCGGCAAGACTTTTCAGCAGCCGGATGCTACCTTTGATCACGATCGGACATCTCAGTCGGAGGATGATGCGACATGGCTCAATATGATTATGATCTCTTTACCATCGGGGCGGGCTCGGGCGGTGTGCGCGCCAGCCGTATGTCAGCGTCCTTCGGCGCCAAAGTAGCCGTGGCGGAGGAGCGCTATCTCGGGGGCACCTGCGTCAACGTCGGCTGCATTCCGAAAAAACTTTTGGTCTATGCGTCTCATTTCAGCGAAGACTTCAGCGACGCCGCCGGCTACGGCTGGACGGTGGGGGAGAGGAGTGTCGATTGGCGCAAGCTGATCGCGAACAAGGATCGGGAGATCAGCCGGCTCAACGGCGTCTACCGAAACATTCTCTCCGACAACGGTGTGGAAATCATCGAAGGTCATGCCGAGATCGTCGATCCGCACACTGTAATGGTGGACGGCAAGCGCCACACGGCGAAATACATTTTGGTCGCCGTCGGCAGTTGGCCGGTGGTGCCCGAGATTTCCGGCGCGGAGCATGCAATCACCTCCAACGAAGCTTTTCATCTCAGCTCGTTGCCGGAAAAAGTCATCATCGTCGGCGGCGGCTACATCGGCGTCGAATTCGCCGGCATATTGCACGGGTTAGGAGCGCACACCACACAACTCTATCGCGGCGAGCTTTTTTTACGTGGCTTCGATGACGACATTCGCCGAACGCTTGCCGACGAAATGCGCAAGCGCGGCATCGATCTTCGCTTTAACAGCGATATCAGGAAAATCGAGAAACTGGGCGGCCTGCTTCAGGCTACGCTTACCGATGCAAGCAACATTGAAGCGAACCAGATTCTTTACGCGACTGGCCGCCTACCGTTGACCCAAAACCTCGGTCTAGAGCGGGCCGGCGTGCAATTGAAAGATAATGGCGCGGTCGTTGTCGACGAGTATTCCAAATCTAGCGCAGACAACATTTACGCTATCGGCGATTGCACGGATCGGCTCATGCTCACGCCGGTGGCGATCGCCGAAGGTATGGCGGTGGCGAACACGCTGTTTAACAACAAACCCACCCGGCCCGGTTACTTCAACGTTCCCACGGCTGTGTTTAGCGCGCCCAACTGCGGCACTGTAGGCCTAACTGAAGAGCAGGCCCGGCAGCAACATTACCAGGCTGACATCTACCGAACCAGCTTCCGGCCACTCAAGCACACGCTCACCGGCAGGGATGAGCGGACGATGATGAAACTCGTCGTCGATGCCGCCACCGATCGCGTTCTCGGCTGTCACATGGTCGGCCCCGATGCCGGAGAGATAATCCAGGGTTTGGCCGTCGCACTAAACTGCGGCGCCACCAAGGCGCAGTTTGATGCCACCATCGGTATCCATCCCACGGCCGCGGAAGAGTTTGTCACCATGAGGACCAAACTTACCTCGTCCGCTTGATGGGGTCCGTGAACCCCTGTCGCGATTCGGCCCTGGTTCAGCTTATTCATGCCTTTTTCTGTCATCACCGCCCGATGCCCATAGGTGGAAGCCTTGGCAAAACGGGCACTTGTCTTATGGCATATAGGTTGCCTTTATAGCCACGAGAAATACCGCCGATTATTATTGGAAAGGAATCAATTATGGATCGGGAGCGATTTCGCGAGCAGCTTTTGGTTGTAATGGAAGGCAAGGACCACTGGGCATGGCCGGCGTTTACCGCGGGATTGGTGCCGAAGAACCGGCTTCATCATCATTTCGAACAGGAGTATGCGACCTACGTTCGCGATTTTCCGATCATGGTCGGCAGAGCCTACGTCCGCTGCCCGATACCGGCGGTGCGCAGAGGTTTGGCGGAGAATCTCTATGAAGAAGAAACCGGCGGTTTGATTGCCGGCAGACCGCACCCGGAGCTCTTTCTTGAATATCCTCGTGGGCTCGGGATGGATTTGACTCGCTTTGACAATATCCAGCTTTTGCCGGCGGCAAAAACATATCGGAGCTTTCTCAATGAAGCCACGGAGCATTATGGCTGGGAGATCGCCGCGGCGATCGTGACCATTTTTGTGGAAGGCACCAAGGATGAACGCACAGTATTGAATTCCGCCGTTACCGAAACAACCCTGCCTCCGTTGGAAGAGCATCCTTTGGTGAAACACTATGGAATAACCATCGAGCACTTGGCCCTCACCAAAGCTCACCGCCAGGTCGAAGGCCGGCATCGGTTGGCGGCCTGGGCGGCGATTCTCGACCATGTCGCTCCCACTCGGCGTGGACCCGTAATCAGAGCGATGGCGGAGGCGGTTGAGCAGTGGCTCGCATATCGGGACGCCGTGGCCGAGGTCTGTGGTATTCGGCGCACGGACGGCGAACACAGCGCCGGAGTCGCCGCGTAAGCGTTTCACCATTCAACCCCCCTAGCTTAGCCACCGAAGCGCCCCCGTTCCCAAAGACATGGGAGCGTCCGTGACGCGGCCTCCGTATCTCTGTCAACATTTTGACCTCAGCTCCGTCTAAGTGGGCAGGGAGGTCGATATGAATATGAATACTAAGATATCATGGATGGTGATAGGCGTGGCTGTCTCCGCTGGTTTGTTAATATGCGACGCGGCTTCGGCGAATTCCTATGACCGGCGGTTCTATAACGGCAGAGCCCGCTCCGAAATTCGCGGGGACGTGCGGGAACTCCGCGGCGACCGCGCTGAGCTGGGAAAGGATTGGAGAGAATTTTATAGAGACCGAGCGGAATTGAGACGCGACCTGCGAAACGGCGCACCGCAGGCTGAAATCGCGCAAGACAAAGCCGAAATTCGACAGGATTTAAGAGAGGTATTCCAGGATCGCCGAGAGCTCAGAAGTGATAGCAGGGAATTTTTCCGCGATCTATACACGGACGGTTGGTATCGCGACGCTGACGGAGATTGGCACCGTCGTCCGTTTGATAGCTGGGGGTGGCGAGACGGCTGGGATTATGGATCATGGTGGCCCGCTTATCGACGGTGAACATCTCAACCTTTCATTCGACAACACTCTAGCCAAGTAAAATTTCATCTGTCCAGGCGCGCGTTCAGCGCGCCTGGATTTTTTTTGCGCCGAGCGACCAAAACTTGACTTAAGTTTACACGCCGGCTTATAAACCAGTCAATTCTCTCGTTGCGGTAATTCTCATGGCCATACCTGAACGGTACAATACGGGTTACAACATTGGAGTTGGAGGAGCCGTGGTGCGAGATGGGCGGCTGCTTCTAGTTCGCCGGGCATCACGCCATGGCCGTGGCAACTGGCAGCTTCCCGGCGGTTTCATCGAACCGAATGAGACCATCGAGCAGGCAGTGGTCCGTGAGGTGCAGGAAGAGGCCGGGGTTACCGCGGAAGTCGAGGCGGTACTGGGTTTGCGCAGCCGCTACGACCCGGAGTCGGGAAACGGGGTTTACGTTGTGCTGTTGCTGCGGCCCATTAGTGGTGAGCCGGCGGCGGACGGGCACGAAGTCGACCACGCGGGCTACTTTACGCTGGAACAAATTCGGCAGTTGAATCCCTTGCCGCCGGTAAATTGGGAAATCGCACAACGGGTTCTCTCGCCGGATCGCAGTTTGCTCCTTCCCAAACCGCTGGCGAATCTCAGCGGCGCAAAATTCACTTTTTTCGTCGGCTAGAAGCTCTATCCTATACCCATTTATCTTTCGGCGGGTGGGAGAACCGTTACCTTTATCGATAACCGGCGGTCTGCGATGAACGATGTGTCTTTTTCTTTTACCGCAACGGGGATTTCCGACTCGACGATTGCTTGGGCCGCCAACTCTTTCTTGAATTGCTCATACTTGTCGTAAGGCACTGAAAACCACAAGATTTCAAGCGGGGAGTTGTTGCCACGGGAGGAGCCTTCCGCTTGCCTGCGCCCGTCGCCGGATGTCGACGCGCCCCCAGCCTGCTTTTGCAACGAATCCTGGCTGCCGGCGGGCGTAGCCTGATCGGCTCTTTGCGACGGGAGGCGCCTTACCACCAATTCGTAGTCAGGGATGGGTTCCGACAACAAGGACAAGCGATCCGCCGGGAAGGGCGCCGGACGCACTCCAGGCTGGCGCAGCGCCTCGACAGAGGAGCCTAGCCCACGCCCGCTGAGGTCGCCCGGGAAACTGGAGCCTTCCTGCGCGGTCGTCACCCCCTGAGCAGGTATCGGTGCGCTTTTGAATTTCTCCGCTTGCGACTCCAAGCGGCTTTTCGCTATTCCCACCTTGGACGCTGCGGCCGCGGGCGCGCTGGACGCCTTTGCCGGCGCCGGCTCAGTGGAAACCGCCTTCGCCTCATTCGGAAGTGGGCTGTTGATCGGAGCCGCAGGGAGCTTAGGGGTCTCGGACTTGGTCGATCCTTGCTGAACCGATAATACCGGTTCTGGCGGGACAGGCGTCAGAGGCGAGTTGTTAGTATCTTCTTTTTGATAGAGGTAAACGGACAAAACTCCAATGAGGACAACCGCCGCGGCTTGGAGCGGCAGCTTGAGGCGAAAAGACGGAAACAAGCGCTCCAAAATACCGGGGCGGTGGGCGGCCTCGCGCACATCGGCCATAACGCGGGTAACCAACCCGACGGGAGGCTCGACGACGCCCAGGTTGGCGACCAGCCGGCGGCACTCAGCGAGCCCGGCGAGTTCCTCGCTGCATCGTGGGCAACCGGCGAGGTGCTCTCGCAGGTTTCCCAAATACTGGTCATCGAGAGTTCGGTCCAAGAACTCTGACAACTGCAAACCGGTCGCTTCGCAGTTCATGATGCTTTCCTTTTTAGACAATTTTTGGGAGCCAGAAGTTCCTTTAGGGCCCGGCGCGCGCGGTGCAACCGGGATTTTACGGTTCCAACGGGTATTTCGAGCACTTGAGCAACCTCTTCATAGGGGGCATCCTGGAGATCGCGTAGAATAATTATCGCCGCGTCGTCCTTATGGAGACTGTTGAGGGCGCTTTGCACACGTTGTTGGGCTTCCCTTTTTTGGGCTGTCTTTTCGGGGTCAGCGAAAGCGTCGCCATCCCCGATCAACTCCGTGCCGTCCAACGGCACGTAGCGCTGCTGAGCCAGTTGCAAGCTCTTGCGGCGGGTACTCGCGTGGTTGAATGCGATGCGATAGAGCCATGTGGAGAAATTCGCGTCGCCGCGAAATTGATGAATAGATTTAAAAGCGGAGAGAAACACCTCTTGAGCTACCTCCGCAGCCTCCTCATAGTCTCCCAGGAGACGATAAATGAGATTAAACGTCGCCTTTTGGTGCCGCCTCACCAGGACTTCGAAGGAATCAGCGTCACCCCGTTGGACTCGCTTGACGCATTCCGCATCGCCTATACCCTCAACAAACATCAGCTCAGACTATATTAGACAATCGCCCTAGATAAAAGTTCCCACAGGTCTAAGCCTTTCGTTGAGGATTCGGAGGGCATCGAAGAAACTTTACCACCCTTAGACCGGAATTTTCCAGAGGTGGCTGAACTCGGTCGCCACTACCCGGTCGTAGGGAGCCGGTCCCGACAATAAGCCGATGTCTTGGGCGAAGTTGTTCATGTTGACGATGGTCTCTTTAGAGATGGTCGGGTCGTAGTAGGGGAGATCGCGACGGATCAATTCGGCGATCAAATCCGCTTCCGACGGCGGGAAGCGCTTTTTGCCCACGGCGGTGGCAAGATTGATGTCTTCTTTTAAAGCCTTGTGCGCTTTCATGACCGCGCGGATTGCCGCGGTGACGGTCTCCGGTTTATCCTTAATCCTTTGATCCGTAGCAACCAGCGCGGAAAAAGTGTAATCGCGCGCCGGCGCTGGGCCGTCGCCGCGACGCACGTCGAGAACCATGGTGCCGACGCCGCGACGGACGGCGACCTCGCAGCCCATGCCGTTGGCCCAAAAGCCATCGAGCGTTCCTTCTTCAAGGGCTTTGGCCGCCGACAGCCCGAAAGAAACGTTGGGACCGGCCGCCCCGGGAATCGGTATGATCTGCACGTTGTTTTTCTCCGGGTCGATGCCGGCCTCGATCAACATCCGCTGCAGGCTGAGATTGACCCCCGGCGCCGCGCCGATGCGAAGTCCCTTGACGATGCTGAGGTCGCCACGCTTCGGCTTTAAATCGCTCCGAATTACCAAAAACCAATAGGTGTGTTTTCCGATCGCGCATAGAAGCTTCGCGCCCTGCCATTCAGGGAAAGCGAGCAGCGTTGCGTGCGCCGATCCGACGACGAAATCGATTTGGCCATCGCGCAGCGCGGCGAAAGTTTTGGGCACGGGAAACAATAGATCGACGGATGCGTCGAATCCCTCCGACTTGAAAAACCCCAATTCCACCGCCGCGATGATGGGAAAATAAGAATTGGATACGAGATCGGGAACTGCGATGCGAAGCATGGTTATTCCTCTGCGAACGAATGATTGCTCTTGGGGTTCACGTTGAACCTTGAACCCGGAACTTTGAACCATCAGTGCGTTCAAGGTTCAACGTTCGGTCCAGACAAAAACCTTCTCCCTTGCGCGCCCTAGTCCGCCAGCGGCACGGTCATAAAGATATGCGGTTCGCTGCCCGAGACGCGGGAGATATGGCCTTCGCCGGTGGTGTCGTCAGCGAGCATGACATCTCCCGTCTTGAACACGCGCTTGACGCCTTTGCTTGCTTCTATCTCCCATGAACCTGAGATCGTCACAAGATATTGGCGCCGCGGGGCAGGGTGGCGATCGAGCACAGTCCCCGCCGGGACGCAGCGAAATACCACCATGGTTGCGGGACGGGAATCGGCGGTGAGGATCTTTTGGTCACCGCTGAATTTGAGCTCTATCTCTTCAAAGTAGGACTTCTGATCGTTGCCTGTATAAAGTCTGACTATTTTCATTTCGCCTCCTGAAAAAAGTGGTTGGCGGGATAATCTAAACTTTATGTTCCAGTCCTGCCGCTTGAATGCCGGCGATGGCGCAGGCTTCGTCTTCGTCCGAAGTGGCGCCGCTCGCGCCGACCGCGCCGATTAGGGTCGCTCCGTCCATAATCAATACACCGCCCGCCACCGGCACTACTTTACCGCCCGACATATCGGACAAAGCGCCGAGAAATTCGGGCCGCTCTTTCAATCGCTTGGCTAAGTGACGGCTCGATTCGCCCATGCCGATGGCGCCCCACGCCTTGCCAATAGCGATGGTCGACCGCAAGATGCTTGCGCCGTCCGCGCGTTTCAAAGCTACCAGATGGCCGCCGTCGTCCAACACCGCGACGCATAACGGTTGGATTTTCAATTCGCCCGCCTTCGCGAGCGCCCGGTCGACAATGATGGATGCCTTTTCCAATGTCAGTTTCATGCCCCCTCCATGTTCAGTGCCAACTGATTATGAGTCCTATGGGTCTATTTCCGAGTTCAGAGCGGGATTTGCCGCTTGTCAATTGCCTGGCGCCACTTTTTCTCGGCATCCTTGCCGAAAATAAAAGCCTTGTCACCCGAAACGACGAACCAGGCATTGGCCTTCAGTTCGTCCTCCAGTTGCCCCGGCGCCCAGCCCGCGTAGCCAATGGCGAGCAACGATTGGCGGGGCCCCTTGCCACGCGAGATCGCTTCGATGAGCTTGGGGTCGGTCGTCATGGCGATACCGTCCTTGACCTTAGTCGAGTTCTCGAACAAAACATCATCGCTGTGCAAAATGAAACCGGCTTCGGGGCTCACCGGCCCACCGTAGTGGATTAGGATTTCACCTTTGGCGCCTTTGCTCTCGGCTCCGATACCCTTGAGCAGATCCTCAATGGCTCCCTTCGCCAACGGGCGGTTGATAACGATTCCCATAGCTCCTTCGGCGCCATGTTTCACCATGTAGATGACGGTTTCGACGAAACGAGGGTCGCGCATCTCGGCGGTTGCCACCAACAACTGGCCGGTAAGGAACGGTTCTTGCGCCACAGTCCGGGGAACGCTCGGCGCTACGAAGGCGGCAACCCAAATAGCCAAAGCAAGGGGTGCAATCGGCAGCCTCAAACCGGTAGACCGTTCGTTTGTGTGCTCACGCCTCATGATATTCGCCGCACGGCATTCACCCACGCGCTTTCGGGCCGACGCTTTCGATCCCGATGCGGATGATGACTCGCTTTTCGCGCATCATGCGCGCGCAAAACTCCGGCCAACTCTTGTGTTCGCCATAGACTTGGCGTTGCAGGTAGACGAGCGTGTCCAAGGCCTCGGGCAGGGAAACGATCTCGACGCTGCCGTTGACTTGAACCCAACCTCCGCCATGAAAGTCGGGTGTAAAAGTGCACACTGCCGCCCTCGGGTCACGGCGCAGGTTGTTGACCTTATACGCGGTCTCCCGGCTGCTGATGATCGCGCGGCCTTCGCTATCCAGCCCGACGGTGATCGGCGACATCTGCAGGCCGCCGTCTTTTCTCCGGCTAGCGAGAACTCCCCAGTGGTGCCGGGTGCGGAAGTGTTGAGCCGTGGAAATATCCACTGGTTTGAATTCAACCATGGGTTTATCGTTTTTGTTTCGAAACGATCGATGTTCTTCGTAACCTTCCTACAATCTAGTTAGAATACACCAGCGCAAAATTGCAAGAGCATACATGGAATTTGTGATCCAATCCGCTCGCCTCTGTTCTTGACCGGCAACCAGCCTTGCCCTATAAGCGGATGAGGGCATGAGAAATAAATGACGGCGATGACGATTCCCCAGATTGCGCTTCCGCCGGTGTTGCCGGTGTTCCCGCTGACCGGTGTGCTGCTTTTACCCGGAACGGTTTTGCCGCTCCATATCTTCGAGCCGCGCTACCGTAACATGGTCGAAGACGCCCTTAATAAAGACAAGATTTTCGGAATGGTTCAGCCATTGGCGCCCCAGCAGGACAACCGCCCCATGCCCGGCACCGACAAGGAAACGCCGGAGTTGTATAAAGTCGGCTGCGCCGGATATATCGAAAGCTGGGAAAGATTTCCCGATGGCCGCCTCTTTGTCCAACTCCAAGGAGTCAACCGCTTCAGATTCGCGGACGAGCTGCCGCAGTTGCGCGGCTATCGACGCGTCAACGCCATCTATAGCGATTTTCTCGACGCCACCGCCGGAGAATGGATTTGCGAGCGGAAAGCAATCTTGGAAGCCCTCGCGGCCTTCGGCCAAGCTCGGGGCATGGAGGTCAAGCCGGACCAGGCGGTGCGCTTTTCAAATATGGAACTGGTAAATCTCTTGGCCGTTTCGCTACCGTTCCATCCGGCCGAGAAGCAGGCTCTGCTGGAAGCTTCGACGCTCAAAGACCGTGAGAATATTTTGATCAACCTGCTCCGTCTCGGGGGAGGCCCAACCGACCCCGATGACGAGTCATCGCGGCGCACGCTGAACTAACGAACCCTGGAGCATGAGCATAGCCATCCCGGTATCGAATCCGCAGCGCCAGCCGCTGTGCAATCATTTCGGGCATAACCAAGAACCGCTCCCACTCGTGAGTCACGATCTAATGTGTCCAGGGGCACTTCTGACGGAATTTATCTGACGTCTGATAAGATATATTATGTAAACTTATGACGAATGCCTGTTTTCGCTCTGCGTCGCACAATACCCCTACCCTCTACCCACCTACTCTCGACGTATAGGGCTATATCAAACGCTTGAAGGGACTGTCGTGGACACCACGGGTAAACCCGTGACACCGTAGCGAGAACCCCGGCCAAGGCTGGGGCTCGATTCGAAGGGTCGAAGGACTTAGAAATATCGCCACAACCACCATTTCTCGAAACCAATCTTGGCCCAATAGATCAGCCGCGACGGTCCCCACGTGCGCGCCTCAGTTACCCCGAATGGCGGCCAGCCGGTCGGATACACGGTTCGGTTAGCGGCGGCGCGGCCCGCGCCGTAGGCGAGTAGTCATATCGTGTGGAGCCAGAGATCGACCGGTCTCCCCTTTCCAGTGATTTCTACCGCGAGGTTATGGGCGAGAACGTCAGCCTCTTGGTGAGCCACGCCACCCGCTTTGGATGCCGGCATGTCGGCGCAGTCGCCGATCGCGTAGACGTTGTCCCATTTGGTCATCAGCGTATCGTAATCGACCCGAATACCGGTCTCCGTGTCCGCCAATCCGCTGTCGAGAAGAACTTGAGCAGGCCGATGTGGAGGAACCATAACGAGCAGGTCGTAGTTTATTTTGTAATTGTACAGGCCCTGAACTAGCTTGTTTTCGGGGTCGATGGAGCGGACAACGAACTCATAATTTTGCTTGATATTGCGCCGCTTGCTTTCCGCATCCAACCAGACCACCGGATCGTGCAATTCGCCCGTGGGCTCCGGCTCGCGGGTGAAGTATTCGATCTCGACCCGGTCTCGGATGCCTCGCTGGCGAAAGTAATTGTCCAACATCCACTGGGTTTCGTATGGCGCGGGTGGGCAGCGATAAGGGCCAAGGGGCACGCCGACGACAACCCGACCGCCGCGAAACGCCGACAGGGCATCGCGCAACCGGACCGCAGACTCCATTTCCCAGGGATGGAGCGAAGCTTCGGCGAACCCCGGCACGAGGTCGGGCCGGGTCTGAAAACCGAGGGAAACAATCAGATAATCGTAGTTGATTTTCTCTTTGGACAACGCAACTTCTTGGCGCGTAGGATCGATGCCGAGTATTTCAGACTGAACGACCCTGACGTTGCGCTTTTGCAGATGGCTCAGGCTGCGACTTATGTCTTGGGGCTGGCGCTCGCCTAACATGACAAAAAGGAACGCCGGCATGAAGACATGATCGGGCCGGCGGTCAACGAGAATAACCTCATGGTCGGCGCCGAGTTTGCGCCCGAGATTCGTCGCCGCGACCACCCCGCCACAACCACCGCCCAAGATCACAATTCGCTTTCGTCTGTTCACGGCTGGTATCTGAATCTGCAAGCAATATCCCTACGCTGAAAATTTTTTGCCGCCGAATCGCTGACGTGAACGAAGCGAAAGTCCCTGAAGGTTTCTCAATTGCTGCTCGCGCCACTGCGCCTGTTCCGACTTGCCATCTTGTGTCAGCTCGCTGCCGAACTTCGAAGTGACGCGGAGAAACCAAAGAAGCAGTCGATCAGATAAATCTTTGATCCATTCCATATTTGCTTACCATTGCTATTTCGTAGATTGCCGAGTGAAGCGCGCTACGCTTTCAATTCAGCGCGCCCGTCGAACCGATCAGCGGAGAAAAGTGTCTTCCTGTCTTAGGGTATTCGCGGCGTCCAGTAGCGCTTGCGGGCTAGGCCCGGATTCACCGATCAGCCCGACTTGACGTAGGAACTGTCCGATCTGGGCGTGATCCCGCGGGCTCACCGGCGCATAGGGCCGCGCGGGGTTCCCGATGTCGACGCCAAAGTGCTTCATCGCCGATTTCATCACATGCGGCAACCCATAGGCCGCCCACTTCCCTGGAAAAAGAGCGTAGCAGCGCGCCCAAAACCTTGCCGTCTCCAAGTCTCCTGCGCGGAACGCTTTGACAATCTGAGCGCCGATGCGCGTGCCGGGCGGCGGCATGGTAGCCACCGAGCCGCCGAGCATCAAAGCCACCAGCAGCGGGTGCATGGTCGTAAAGTAGTGGCCCCGGCCGGCCATCTCGATTTGCTCGATCAGTCGGGAAATTTTTGTGATGTCCCTGGAGCTCTCCTTAAGGTAAC
>Ga0153915_10003198_pt1 | contig 14995 bp, 9 predicted proteins | sample Opewatmetagenome_2_FD_107003 | JGI IMG/M metagenome (GOLD analysis project Ga0153915, IMG submission 107003) | Freshwater wetland microbial communities from Ohio, USA - Open water 3 Core 3 Depth 3 metaG | ecosystem: Environmental > Aquatic > Freshwater > Wetlands | place: USA: Ohio, Lake Erie...
ATTGTCTTTATTGCCCATGACAAAGCCTCCCATGGTATTTTCGTCGGTCACCCCGGCCGATAATCGCGTCGGGGCCTGTGGCAAAAAAGAATGGAAACGGAGAGCGAAGTTCGCGGCCCCTTGGAGTGATGCTCATTTGGAAGCCAGATATGATTGTATGTACATATGTACATACTGTCAAGAAAAATAAAGGGAGACAGTCCCCTCCGAGGGGGACTGTGCCCCTTAATATTACTTAATCTTCCATTCGTGAACGCCGGCGGACCACTTTTCCTGCAGGACGACTTCCAATCTCAGGGCCGTCGTCCGCACCGGGCCGAATCTCACCGTGTTCCAGGCGTCCCCGGCCGTCCCATAGGCCCCGGCGGCGGCCACGGGCAGCCACTTGTCGCCGGCTTTATAGACGATCCGCCAGGAGGCGGGCACGCGGCACTCGCCTCCCTCCTTCTCGTCGAACCAGTAGACGGACGCCTCGGAGACACGGACCGGCTCCTTGAAGGCGTACTCGATCCACTCGGACGTCCCTTTCTTCCCCCACCAAGCCATATACCCGATGGCGTCGTCAGAGCCTTCGGGCTCGTATTGGTCGTTGACGCCCCTCGGGCCCTGCGCCCCAGCGGAAGCCGTCACCGTCGCCTTGGCGGAGAGCCCCGGCTCGACGGCGACCCTGGCCTTCTCCTGCTCCCGGGCGATCCAGACCTCCATCTCACCCCTGCCCCGGTTGGCCCACGCGTAGTAAGGGATCATGGTGATGGCCTTCTTCTCGACGGCCGTCCTGCCGGCCTTGGCGCTGACGGCCTCGGCTTCGCCCTTGACGACGACGACGCCATTGAGGAGATCGGGCCGGACCTCGGCGGCCAGGGCCGCGCCGTCGCGCAGGATGAAATTCGACACCCGGCCGTCGTTGTCGGGCCATTCGGCGCAATAGACGAGCGGCCCGCGCTCGACCGCGACCCGGCCGCGGTCGGCTTCGACCCTGTCATCGGCGACGACGCGCCGGACCGGCATGGGCAAACTGACCTCGACGACGTCCCCCGCCTGCCAGGTCCTGTTGATCAGCACATATCCCTTTTGGCTGACAATGTCGACGGCCCGGCCGTTGACCTTGATCCCCGGGAGCTCGATGTCCTTCGCCAGGGGCTCGGAGACGAGCGACGCCCCCGCCTCCTCGCCGCCGCCCGCCGCCGGCGCCGGCGCGACCTGAGCGTCCATGTACCGGTAGAGGTCGGACGGGATCGGCCGGCCGAGGGCCCAGCCCGGGATCCGGACGTACAGGGTGAAGGTCTCCGGCCTTGCCGGCGCGACCTCGATCCGGACGTCGCCCTTCCAGGGATATTCCGTCGTCTGCCGGATTTCGAGCTTGGCCTTGCCGGCCGTGATCGTCCCGGTCCCCTGGACGAAGAGGTTGACGTAGACCTTGCCGGCGTCGGCCGCGTAGACGTATCCGGGCACGGACGCCAGGATGCGGGCCACGTTCGGCGGGCAGCAGGCGCAGCCGAACCAGGCCGCGCGCTCGTGCTGGCCGAAGGAGGCCAGCGGGTTGGAATAGAAGAAGCGATCGCCGGAGAGCGAAATGCCGGAAAGGATGCCGTTGTAGAGGATGCGCTCCATGACGTCGACGTACTTGGCGTCCTCCTCGAGGCGGAACATCCGCGAGTTCCAGAGGAAAGTGGCGATATTGGCGCACGTCTCGGCGTAGGCGCTGGCGTTCGGCAGGCGGTAGGCCGGGCCGTAGCCCTCCCACGAGCCGGCCGCGCCGATGCCGCCCGTGATGTAGATTTTCGACGCGATGACGTCGTTCCAGATCTTGTCGAGGGCCGCGACATAGGCCTTGTCGCCGGTCAGGGCGGCGACGTCGGCCGCGCCGGCGTAGAGATAGCCGGCCCGGACGGCGTGTCCGACGGCCTCGGTCTGCGCGACGAACGGCTTGTCGTCCTGGGCGTACTGTCCGTAGAGAAGAAGCTCCTGGCCGTTGTCGCCCCGGTAGGGAATCCGGCCTTCCTTTTTGCCGCGGGCGTCGATGAAGAACTTCGCCAGGTCGAGGTATTTCGTCCGGCCGGTGGCCCGGTAGATCTTGACCAGCCCGATCTCGATCTCCTCGTGGCCCGGCGGGTTGGTCCGCTTGCCGGGGCCGAACTCCCTGGCGACGAGGTCGGCGCTCTTCAGGGCGATGTTGAGCAGGCTCGTCTTGCCGGTGGCCTGGTAATGGGCCGCCGCGGCCTCGTAGAGATGGCCGAGGTCATAGAGCTCGTGGCTCATGTAGAGGTGCGACCAGCGCTCCCTGCCCAGCCAGTCGACGGGCGGAGGGCCGCCGATCGTCCGGACCGTGTAGAGATAGCCGTCCGGCTCCTGGGCGGAGGCGATCCTGTCGATGACCTCGTCGAGGCGCTTGCTGAGCTCGGCGTCCGGGCGGACGGCCAGGGCGTAGGAAGCCGCCTCGATGGTCTTGTAGACGTCGGAATCGTCGAACGGGTAGCGGGAGCAGAACTTGAGGCCCGGGAGCCCGGCCAGGGCGTCCTTGGCCGTGTCGAAATTCTTGATCCGGCCCGTGTCCTCGTCCTGCTTGAGGATATGGGGGATGGTCACCGACCGGTTGGTCTCGAGGCGCGGCGCCCAGAAAACGTCGTCCAGATGGACGTCCGTGAAAGCCACCGGCTTGACGGGGTAATCGGGCTTCGGCGGCCGGCCGCAAGACAGGAAAGCCAGGGGGAAAAGCGCCAGAAGCGGGATTCCGGCTCGCATCCTTCTTTTCATCGCGACCCTCCTTGAATTCGGGGACACAATACCCATTTCCGAATTTCTCCTCGCGCCCGGGAGACGCTCATACCGGGACAATATACCCCATTCCGCCGGACTTGGGCAATTGTCTTGAAATTCCGAGGTTGCCCCGCCCGCCGGACTGGATATAATAGGAGGACACCGGAGAAAATCCGGGCCGGAAAGGAGCGGACGTTGATCGACAAAGCCAAGCCCAAATACGCCATCGGCCTCGATTTCGGCACGAATTCCGTCCGGACGCTCATCGTCGACGTCCGCAACGGGGACGAGGTCGGAACGGCCATCTTCAGCTACCCGACCGGCGACGCCGGCATCATTCTCGACGCCAAGGACGCCAACCTGGCCCGTCAGAACCCGGCCGACTGGATCGCGGGGATCGAGGCGACGGTCAGGGAAGCGGTCGCGGCGGCCCGAAAGAGGGATCGCAGGTTCGATCCGGCGGCGATCATCGGCATCGGCGTCGACACGACGGGCTCGACGCCGCTTCCCGTGGACCGGGCCGGCAAGCCCCTGGCCCTCTATAAGGAATTCAGGAAAAACCCGAACGCCCAGGCCTGGCTCTGGAAGGATCACACGGGGCACCGGGAGGCCGCCGAAATCACGGCCCTGGCGGCGAAAGAGCACCCCGAGTACCTGGCGAAGTGCGGCGGCATATATTCCTCCGAGTGGTTCTGGAGCAAGATCCTGCACGCCCTGCGGACGGACGCCAAGGTCGCCTCGGCCGCCTTTTCCTGGGTCGAGTGCGCCGACTACATCCCGGCTCTGCTGACGGGCACGGCCGCTCCCCTGGCAATGAAGCGGAGCCGCTGCGCCGCCGGCCACAAGGCCATGTTCAACGACGCCTGGGGCGGCCTGCCGGCCCGGGACTTCCTGATGAAGCTCGATCCGCGGCTGGGCGAGCTCCGCGACCGTCTGTACAGGAAGACGCACACGGCCGACGTCGCCGCCGGCCCGCTGACCAAGGATTGGGCCAGAAAGCTCGGGCTCAGGCCCGGCATCCCGGTCGCGGCCGGCGCTTTCGACGCCCACCTGGGCGCCGTCGGCTCGGGCGTCGACAAGGGCCGGTTCGTCAAGATCATCGGCACGAGCACCTGCGACATCTGCGTCTGGCCGGCCGGCAAGAAACTGCCCGACATCCCGGGCCTGTGCGGCATCGTCGACGGCTCGGTCCTGCCCGGCTACCTGGGGCTCGAGGCCGGGCAGTCGGCGGTCGGCGACATCTTCAACTGGTTCGTCAACGAGATCGAGCCGGGCGGGCCGAAGAAAGGCTCGCACGAGGCCCTGACGCGCCAGGCCGCGGCTCTCGAGCCCGGCGAGTCTGGCCTCCTCGCCCTCGACTGGCACAACGGCAACCGGACAATCCTCGTCGATCAGCGGCTGACCGGCCTCATTCTCGGCCTGACGCTGCACACGAAGCCGGCCGAGATCTACCGGGCCCTGGTCGAGGCCACGGCCTTCGGCGCCCTGACCATCATCAACCGCTTCCGGGAGTACGGCGTCGACATCGACGAGGTGATAGGCTGCGGCGGCATCGCCGAGAAGAACCCGCTGGTCATGCAGATCTACGCCGACGTCACCGGCCTCGAGATGAAGATCGCCCGCTCCGCCCAAACGTGCGCCCTGGGCGCGGCCATGGCCGGGGCCGTCGTCGCCGGAAAGAACGCCGGCGGCCACGACACCTTCGCCGCGGCCCAGGCTGCCATGTCCGGAGTCAAGAAAAAGACCTTCAAACCGGACGCCGAACATCATAAGATATACGCGGAGCTTTACCGGCTGTACCGTGAGCTCCACGACGCCTTCGGCACGAAGGAAGGAGGGCGGAACTTGAGCCGCGTGATGAAGGATCTCCTGGCGATCAAAGACCGCCGGCGGGAGGCGCGGCCATGATGACGGAGCTCAAGGAAATCGTCTGGAAGGCCAACCTCGACCTCCACCGCTCGGGCCTCGTCCTCCTGACGTTCGGGAACGTCAGCGGCCTCGACGCCCGCCGGGGGATCGCGGCCATCAAGCCAAGCGGCGTGCCCTACGAGGAAATGAAGCCCGAGGACATGGTCCTCGTGGACCTCGACGGGAAGATCGTCGAGGGCGACCTCCGCCCCTCCTCGGACACGGCGACGCACCTCGAGCTCTACAAGGCCTTCCCCGGCGTCGAGGGCATCGCCCACACCCACAGCCCTTACGCGACGATGTTCGCCCAGGCCCGGAGGGAAATCCCCTGCCTCGGCACGACCCACGCCGACCTCTGCCACGGCCCGGTGCCCGTCACGCGTCCGTTGACGGAATCCGAGGTCGGCCGCGGCTACGAGGCGAACACGGGCAGGGTCATCGTCGAGCGCTTCGCCGGGCTCGGCCAGCTGGCGGTGCCGGCCGTTCTCGTCGCCGGCCACGGCCCGTTCGCCTGGGGTCCCTCGCCGGCGGAGGCGGTCCAGGCCGCGATCATCCTCGAGCACGCGGCCAAGCTCGCCTTCGGCACGCTGGCTCTCAAGCCCAAGGAGGCTCCGCTCGAGGGCTACGTCCTGGACAAGCATTTCCAGAGAAAACACGGCCCGCAAGCCACATACGGCCAGAAAAAAGGAGAAAGACGATGAAGAACATCCCGAAAGTGAACCTCGGCATCGTTGCCGTCAGCCGCGACTGCTTCCCGATCGAGCTGGCGCGAAAGCGGCGCGGCCTGATCATGGCCGAATGCCGCAAGGCCGGCCTCCCGGTCACGGAGATCAAGGCGACGGTCGAGAACGAGAAGGACGCGCTCGCGGCCCTCGATGAGATCCGGTTGAAGAACGTCAACGCCCTGGTCATCTACCTCGGCAACTTCGGCCCCGAGGGGCCGGAGACGATCCTGGCCCAGCGCTTCGGCACGCCGGTCATGCTCGCCGCGGCCGCCGAGGAGACGGGCAAGGATCTCGTCGACGGACGCGGAGACGCCTACTGCGGGATGCTCAACGCCTCCTACAACATCGGACTGCGCCGGCTCCGGCCCCACATCCCCGAATATCCGGTGGGCACGCCGGCCGAGGTCGCGGCGATGATGAAGGAGTTCGTCCCCGCGGCCAGGGTCATCCTCGGCCTCAAGAAGCTCAAGATCTTCGGCTTCGGACCGAGGCCGCAGGACTTTCTGGCCTGCAACGCGCCCATCAAGCCGCTCTACGACCTGGGCGTCGAGGTCATGGAGAACAGCGAACTCGACCTCTACGACATCTTCCTCAAGGCCAAGGACGATCCGGCCGTCAAGGCCGTGGCCCGGGACATGGCCAGGGAGCTCGGCGCCGGGAACAGGTACCCCGACATCCTGGCCAAAGTCGCCCAGTTCGAGGTCGCCCTGCTCAAGTTCATGGAGGCGAACCTCGGCGCGTCCGAATACGGCGTATTCGCCGACAAGTGCTGGCCGGCCTTCGAATCGTACTTCGGTTTCGTGCCGTGCTACGTCAATTCGCGCCTCACGGGACGGGGCATTCCCGTCGCCTGCGAGGTCGATATCTACGGGGCGCTCAGCGAGTACATGTGCGCGGCGGCCACGGAGCTTCCGCCGACCCTCCTCGACATCAACAACACCGTGCCGTACGACATGATCAAGGCCGCGAAGAAGGCCGTCGGCGCCTACCGGCCGACCGACCTCTTCATGGGCTTCCACTGCGGCAACACGCCGTCGCCGTGCCTGGTCAACCCGGCCATGAGCTATCAGCTGATCATGCACCGGCTCCAGGAGCCGGGCCGGGAGCCGGACATCACCCGGGGCACGATGGAGGGGCGCATCCGGGCGGGCGGGATCACGATCTTCAGGCTCCAGTCGACGGCCGACGCCGTCCTGCGGTCCTACGTCGCCGAGGGCGAAGTTCTCGACGTCGACCCGAAATCGTTCGGCGGCATCGGCGTCTTCGGCATCAAGGAGATGGGGCGTTTCTACCGCCACGTCCTCATCGAGAAGCGCTTCCCGCATCACACCGCCGTGGCCTTCCGCCGCGCCGGGAAGACGCTGTGGTCGGCCCTGCGGATGCTCGGCGTCGAGGACGTCTCGTTCAACCGCCCGGCCGGGATGTTGTACCCGACAGAAAACCCGTTTTAAATCGGGGACATTTTAAATCGGGGACACAATACTCATTTCCGAATTTCCCGTATTCGAAGGAGGTCTTCCGATGAAAAAGTTCCACGCGGGGGCCGCGCTGGCGGCTCTGATGATAACGGCTGTCTGCCTGGCACCGGTTTTATCCGGGCAGGAGTCGACGCCGAGGAAATATTTCGCCCTGAACGACGCGCTTCCCCCATCGCCCTTCAGCCCGGCCATTCTCGCCGGAGGCACGCTCTACGTCTCGGGCATGGTGGCGACCGACCCGGTCACGGGCAAGTTCATCGAGGGCGACATCAGCGCCCAGGCGGAGCGCGTCATCGGGAACATCGAGATCGTCCTCAAGAAGGCGGGATTCGACCTGTCGCAGGTCGTCTCGACCACGGTCTTCATCACCGACCTCAAGGAATTCGCGGCCTTCAACGCCGTTTTCAGGAAGCACTTCCCGAAGAATCCGCCGACCCGGGCGACGGTCCAGGTCGCGGCGCTGGCCATGAACGCCAAGATCGAGATCTCGGCCATCGCCGTCAAATAGAACGGGCAAGGGACAGTCCCTTTTTCGCTCATCGGGCCGTGGGCGATGCGCGCCGCCCTGTTCACCGCCGGCGGGCGTGGAGGCTCCTTTTGATCAGGGCCTCGAGATAGCGGGATTTGAACTGCCGGCTGGCCATGGCCCGTTTGACGGGGGGAAGCTTCAGGATGACGCCCAGCACGGCGGCCATGGCCCGGTGGCTTTCGCCGGATCGGCCGTCGAAGATGAGATGCTGGAGCTTGCCCCGTTCGATGGCCATCATGACCACGCGGGCCGCGCTGTCCACGGGAGTCAGAACGCGTTCCGGGCGGGAAACGAGCTCGATGGCCCCGTGACGGCAGCCGCTGACGCAGACGCCGCAGCCGAGGCATCGCTCCTCGTCGAGCACGACCTTCTTCGCCGCCGGCCGCCCGGAACCGGGATCTCCGGCGGGAACCAGGCTCAGGGCCTCGACCGGGCAGAGCGGCACGCACGCCCCGCAGCCCTTGCAGTTCCCCTCCATCACCCGGGGGATGAAGCCGGTCGTATGGACCGGGTTCAGGAAGCCGAATTTCCTGGCCGCGACCAGGGCCTCGCAGCAGCACGAGCAGCAATTGCAGATGAAGCTGACCCGCCGCTGCACGTTTTCGCCGAGTTGGACGAGATGATGCTCCCGGGCGAGGCCCAGAAGATCCAGGCACTCCGCCGCATCCGCTTTCCGGGCGATGCCGTGCCGGATGAGGGAATCGGCCGTGGCATTGAAAGTCATGCAGATGTCCAGGGGCGCCGCGCAACGCTTCCCCATGTGCTCCATCTTGTGCCGGCAATAGCAGATCCCGACGCCGATGTGCGAGGCCGTCTTGACGACCTCCGAAGCCCTCTCGTAGTCGAGCACATGCAGGGCGTTGTCGTTGGTGAGGACGCTTTCGTTGACGAAGGCCCTTCCCAGCCTGGTTTCTCCGTCAATAAATAGGGCCTTGATGAAATCCTCTTCCACGTTCAAATACCGGTAATACAATTCGGCCAGGGCCTTCTGGTCGATGTCGTTCCGGATTCTCATCAGCGAGAACTCGAAGAAGCCGGCCATGGGCGGCGGCAGGGCATAGATGACGCCGTCCTTCCTCTCGGAATCGATCAGGATGCCCCTGTCCGCGAGCTCGCCCAATATCTTCCGCGCCTCCGCGAGCGGCATTTTCCAGATGCCGGCCGCCTTCCGGTCGGTGAACGGCTTGATGGGGAGGAGCGAAACGAGGCTCGCCTCGCGCTCCGAGAACAGCACGCGGAGGATCTTGAAAAGGAGTTCGGTCGGGGGAGCCCCCTGCGGAAATCGATTCAGTCTGTCGGCCAGGCGGCCGTAGCCGGCGCCGGCGTCTTTAATGGTCTGATGATGTCCCATGCATTGATCTCCCCGAAGCGAAGGCGATCGCAGTCCATCGGACATATTGATGGCTCAAATCGGTCGCCGAGTCAAATGATAATCTCTCCGGACCGTCGATCTATCGCGCGGAGGACTGAGATCGCCGCGGCCTGGAGGCCTCGCGATGACACGGAAGGAGACAGCGCCTTTCGAAATCGGGCCGCGATGCCTTATAATAGGAGGGCCATGAAAGCCGCCGTTTTGACGGGCCTTGGGAAGATCGATGTCCGCGACTGGCCCGCGCCCGAAATCAAGGCCGAGGACGATGTCCTCCTGCGCGTCCAGACCGTCGGCGTCTGCGGCAGCGACCTCCATTACTTCAGCGAGGAGCGCGTCGGCGACACCGTCATGCGCTACCCTGTCATTCTCGGCCACGAGTGCGCCGCCGTCGTCGAGGCCGCGGGGCGCGGCGTCAAGCGCCTCAAGGCCGGCGACCGGGTCGCGGTCGAGCCGGCCGTCTCCTGCGGCGCCTGCGACCAATGCCGCGCCGGACGGCTGAACACGTGCCGTAAGATCTCCTTTCTCGGGCACCCCAAGGAGCGGAGCGGGGCGCTGGCCGAGCTCATCGTCATGCCCGAGGAAAACTGCTATCCCCTCTCGGACGGCATGACCTTCACCAGGGCGGCGCTGGCCGAGCCGCTGTCGATCGCGCTGCACGCCGCGAACCTCGCCGGCGACCTCGCGGGCCGGACGGTCGCGATCCTCGGCTCGGGCCCGATCGGCCTCGGCGTCGGGCTGGTCGCGCGAGGAGCCGGCGCGGCCGCGCTTTTCATGACGGACAAGGTCAAGGACAGGGTCCAAGCCGCGGCCCGGGAGACGGGCGCCCGCTTCGCCGGGCATCCGCTCGAAACCGACGTCGTCGCGAACATCCTCGAGCTCGTGCCGGGCGGCCTCGACGTCGTTTTCGAATGCTGCGGCCAGCAGGAGGCCCTCGAACAGGCCGTCGATCTCCTGAAGCCGGGCGGGGCGCTCCTTCTCGTCGGCATCCCGCTCGAGCGGCGGGTGTCCTTCGACATCAGCCGGCTGAGGCGCCGGGAGATCCGCCTGCAGAACGTCCGGCGCCAGAACCGCTGCATGGGCCCGGCGCTGCGCGCGATCGAGGACGGCCGGATCGACGTTGACTTCATGGCCACCCACACTTTCCCGCTGGCGGAGGCCCAGGCGGCCTTCGACACGGCCCTCCACTACCGCGACGGGGTCATCAAGGCCCTGGTCACGCCCTGATTTGGGCGTCTGCGGGGAGCGGGCCGAGGCCGTGTTCGTATCCCTCGATATCCCGGTCCGGCGCGCCCTGCGGTTTATTCGAGGACGATGCAGTCGACGGCCAGGCGATAGCCCAGAGATTCCTTATGTTTTCCGTTGATCAGGAAGCGGAAGGCGTTGACGCCGGACTTGAGCTCCACGTTTTCGAAGACAAACTCTTTCGGAGGCCACACGGGCCGAGCCAATTCCTCCGTTCTCTGGAAAGTGTCGACCGGACTTCCGATCGCCTTGCCGTTGACGAAGAGCTGGACGATTCCGTAGTCTTCGGCCCGGACATAGTGGATCTTGATCGCATGGACGCCCGCCTGATCAACCGGAACGGCCAGGGTGAACTCGCCTCCCTCGCCTCCGGCGTCGAAGGCCATGACGTAATCCCCGCTGAAATTGGGCATCAGGAACAGGGCCGCGGGTCTCGGACCGTAGATGGCCATCGAACGCATGACGTCGGCGCTTTCGGTCTCCGGACCGATTTCGGGAGCGGCCCGCCGGGATTCCACGGCGGAGCTCCGGTAATTGAGAAGGCCAAGGTCTTCGGCTTCGAGCGCGCCCGGCACATGCCAGCGTCCCTTGGACGGATCCCAGGGCAGCTGGGAGATGTAGGATTCGAGTCTCGGCCAGGCCGCATGGATCGTCTTCTGATACCAGAATCCCAGACTGGAGAAATATCCCCGGCCGGTGTTGGGCCAAGAGCTGATCCATGGCCAATCTTCGATCTCGAACTTGAAGGACTTCTTGAAGGGAATGGGATCCATCACATGAAAGCGATAGGCGCTCAGCCGGTCTCCGATGGCGCGGCCTTCATAGATCGGGACGCCGAAATAGGGCTCATTGAAGACGCGGAAGCCCCAGGCATCGCAGAAATAATCCTCCGTGCCCGTGCCCATAAAAGCAACCTTGCCGTCCACGGTGATGATGTCGTCTCCTTCACCGAACCAGCCCGGGGTCCGCGCCCGGTGGCCCATGACCAGGCCCACGAAATGTCCTTCACCGTTCGCTTCGACCAGGAGTACGGGCCGGTTGCGTTCGGTCGGGTCGATTTCCCGGAAGCGGGCGTGAAAATAGGCGATATCCTTGACGGGCCGCTGATAGAGGGCGTAATCGATATAGTAATAAAGGCTGATGTTCTTGTTCTTGGGACTTGTGTTGCTGACCGTGACCCGGGCGGACTTGTTGAAAGGCATATGCCACCAGCAGTTCCTGGCACGCCCGTCCGCCGTGGACTGGACCGGAAAGCTGCTCATATTCGCATTGAGGCCCATGGCGACCCCGAAGAAATCGCCGATCGGGGCCTCGACGCTCGGGTGAGGACTGCCTTCCCAGTAGATCCGAATGAGGAGATCCCGGCCTTCGCCCCGGAACGTGGTCCAGATATGGGTGATGGCTCCCGGGCCCTTGAGATCGGCGATCGTGACCTCCGCTCCCCCGGCGGGGATTCTGACGGTATCGAGGTTGCCGCCGTTGCGGGCATTGGAGCTGACGCGGCCCGCGGAATAATCTTTCATTTGGGAGAGAAGAATCATCGGATTGTCCGGCGGGACTTCGCCTCCGATCGCGGGCGCGGCGGATTCGGGAGACGGCGCGCCCGCCGCGGGGAACGGGCCCGCGGACAGCAAAGCGGATCCGGCCAGGAGGACAAAAACGGCCGGCAGGACCAGACGAGAATGGCGATGGCTCATGGTGTTTCCTTTTTTCATCGAATGTTTTCTTTTTCAAGGATCAGGCAGTCGATGCCGACGATGTAGCCTGCCGACTCCATGTTCTTGTCGTCGACGGAAAATTCAAAGGCGTTCATTCCCGCATCGAGCTTCACGCCGGGGACGATGATTTCCACGGGCGGCCAGATCGGCCGAGGCTGGCGTCCTTGCGTCTGAAGAAAGATGTCCGTCGGCCCTCCGGCGTCCCGCCCGTTCACACGAAGCCGGACGATTCCGAAGTTTTCGCCGCGAACATAGTGGATCTTGACCGTGTATGTCCCGGCTTTCTCCGCGGGAACGGCCAGCGAGACGCGGCCCCCCTTGCCGGCGTTGAACTCCAGGAAGTTGTCCCCGCTGAAGTTCGGCATCATGAAACGGCGGAGCGGGCGGACGCCCGGGCCGGCCGCGCTCTTGCAGGCCAGGACGCCCAGATCTTCGGCCTCGACGGCGCCCGGGACAAACCAGCGCCCCTTGGCGAGATCCCAGGGCTCCTGGGGAATGAATCCCGCGAGCCTGGGCCACTGTTTATGGATCTTTCTCTGGTACCAGAACGATGTGCCGGAATAATACTCCCGGCCCGTGTTCGGCCAGACGCTGACCCAGGGCCAGTGTTCGATGTCGAAGGTGAACGATTTCCGGAACGGAATGGGATCGACGATATGAAAACGGTAAGCGCTCAGCCTGTGGCCGGGTTCGCGCCCCTCGTAGACGGTCACCCCATGATACGGGCTGGTGAACACTCGGAACCCCCAGGCGTCGCAGAAATAGTCCTCGGTGCCCGTCCCGACGAAACCGATCTTGCCGTCCACGGTGATGATATCGTCGCCCTCGCCGAACCAGCCCGGGGTCCGCGCCCGGTGGCCCATGACCAGCCCGACGAAATGTCCGTCGCCCTCGATATCGGCGAGCCGCACGGGCTTGCCCCTCTCGCTCGGGTCCGTCTCCAGGAAGCGGGCGTGAAAATACGTGATGTCCTTTATGGGACGGCCGTAGACCTGGTAGTCGATATAGTAATAGAGCGTGTTGTGGTGGCGCAGGGGGACCGTCGTACCCTCGAAAAAGTTCGCAGGCCTCATGTTGGCCACCGTGACCCGGGCGGACTTATTGAACGGCATATACCACCAGCTGTTTCTCGATCGCCCATCCGACGAAGATTGGACGGGGCAGGCATTCATGTCGGCGTTGACGCCCATGGCCGTGCCGAAAAAATCGCCTATGGGCGCCTCGATGCTTGGCTGCGGGCTCCCGTCCCAGTAAATCCGCAGGATGAAATCGCGGCCGCCGCCGTAAAACGTCGTCCAGATATGAGAGATTGCCCCGGGTCCGTTGATCTCGGCAAGGACGATTTCCTCGCCGGTCGGCGGAATGACGGCCATGTCCAGATTGGCCCCGGCCTTGTCGTAGGAGCTGATCCGGGATGCGGCGAAATTCTTGGGCTTGGACAAAAGGGCCATGGGATTGTCCGCGAGATAGGGCTCTCCGGGAGGTGAGGAGGGAGCCGGGGCGGGAAACAGGGCCCCGCCGGCATGGAAGGGAGGGGCTTGTCTTTCCCGTCTGTCATCCTGCCTGGCCCAGATGAAGACGCCGAGAAGGACGGCAAGAAAAAGAAGCGATGCATGACCCTTTTTCATCAATTGCCCTTTCCTCAAAAGCATTTCGATATCCTTAGAGCACAATCGTTTGAGCTTTATATATATAAATTGGCTTACGCCTGTCAAGAGAAAGAGCCTTCGAGATCAGGGTAACGCCTGCTCAGCCCGCACGTTCAGCGATATAGAATCGGATTCTTCCGCCAATCTTTTTCGCGGTCATGGCCGTATGTGACGACCCGTGGGCGCCGCTCACGGAGGCGAGCGGATTCGATCCCGCATTCGTAGCCGCCGCTTTGGGGGCTCTTGCCGACGCACTCGAGCCGGAGCGTATGTGTGCCCGGATCCGGCCAGAAATCGATGAGCTGAAATTCCTTGTCGGCGGTCCGATCGGCATAGAAGTCGATCGGCCGGCCGATTTTCACGCCGTCGAGAAGCGCCTGGTAACGGCCTCCGTCAGGAGAGCTGGTCGCTTCGACCACCAGGTGCAGCGGTTCCTTCACCTTCACCTCGATCGGGATTTCCAGCCACGCGCCCGCCTGTTGTCGCGGTCGGTAGACGAGCTCATCGCCCTGGTAAAAAACATTTGCCTGCCTGGACACTTCGCCGGCGCCGTGGCGCGGGGCCGCGGCGAAGTCGCGGGCGTAAACGATCGCGCGATCCAGGCTGGGGAGACGGCGCTCGCGCGCTCCGGCGGCGCGGGCCGCAAACGTGGGCGTGCCGGCCTGATACCAGAAAGCCACGCTGGAGTAGTCGTCCTCCCGCTCGTTCCAGCTGGTGGATTTATAGTCCGGGTTTTCATCAGGGGACATCCAACCCATGTGTTCCAGGGTCACCTTGATCCCCGTATTGAACACGATCGGATCGCTGAGATGCCAGCGGTAAGCGCTGGTGTGTCCTCCGATGCCCCGCTGGTCAAACAGCGGGACGCCGAAGGTGGGAGTGCTGGTCGTTTTGAGTCCCCAGGCCGAGAGAAAGTAGTCCTCCGTGCCCGTCCCCCAAATCGAGGGCTTCGCCTCGCCGTCGATGGAGATCTTCTCGTCGCCTTCACCGAACCAGGCCGGACTGCGCATCCGGACCGCCAGGACCGTGCCGACATAATGGCCTTTGCCCGTTGTTTCGAGAATCACGTAATCCTGGCCGGACCGGACCGGATATTCCTGGCGGTACTGGGCATAGAAGTAGGGAGTATCCTTCGGCAGTTTGTCCAGCTTGATCCAGTCGATATTGTAATAAAGGAGGCTGAGCGGTTTGTCGCTCTGGTTCTCGATTTCGATCCGGGCCGACTTTCGGAAGGGCATGTGCCAGTAAGAATTATAGGAATCCCCGTCCTCGACGACAATCGGCACGCTGATGACCTCGCGGCGCTGGCCGAAGCAGTTGGCGAAGAAATCGCCGACGGGCGCTTCCACCGCGGGCCGGGAATCGCCGTCCCAATACATGCGGAGCATGAGTTCCTGGTGATTGGCCGAGCCCTGAGGGGCCCAGGCGTGCGGCTCGGGACCGAGAAAAGTGATCCAGATATGGGTGATGACGCCCGGCCCCCCGGCATCGAAGAGCACCTGGGTGGCGCCGGGGAGGACATTGAAGTTATCCCAGTTGCTTTGGACATCGGAATCGCTGCGCGGATCGGCCTTTGGATCGTACCGGCGTTCTCCGGAATTCCGGGCGCCGGCCGGG
>Ga0153915_10003199_pt1 | contig 14994 bp, 8 predicted proteins | sample Opewatmetagenome_2_FD_107003 | JGI IMG/M metagenome (GOLD analysis project Ga0153915, IMG submission 107003) | Freshwater wetland microbial communities from Ohio, USA - Open water 3 Core 3 Depth 3 metaG | ecosystem: Environmental > Aquatic > Freshwater > Wetlands | place: USA: Ohio, Lake Erie...
GAGAACTTGCCGTTCGGCTCGTCCTTGCGCCCGACGTAGGTGAACAGGCCCTTCTTCGCCATGTTGCCCAGGTTCTGGATGTGCCGCACCTGCACCGGGCCGTTGAATTCCAGCCGCGTGTCGAGCCCGCCGAAGCCGTTTTGCTTGGTGGCGAACGGCACGTTGTGCCAGGCGCTGAAGCTTTCCATCTGCACCCAGGACTGCCAGCCGGTGGTGAAGGCGCAGCTCATTCCCGCCGCCTTGAGCTTCTCGGCGTCTTTCTCGAGCTCGGGCCAGGTCCTCGGCGGCTTGTTCGGGTCGAGGCCCGCCTTCTTGAAGGCGTCCTTGTTGATGTAGAGCACCTGGGTCGAGCTGTTGAACGGCATCGACAGCAGGTGGCCCTTGGTATCGGAGTAGTACGAGGTGACGGCGGGCAGGAAGGCCTTCGGGTCGAATTTCTCGTGCTGCTCGGCCATCAGCTGGTAGACCGGCTTGATCGCGCCCTTCGCCGCCATCATGGTGGCGGTGCCGACCTCGAACACCTGCAGGATGCCCGGCGGGTTGCCGGCGCGGTAGGCGGCGATGGCGGCCGTCATCGACTCGTCATACTGGCCCTTGTATACGGGCACGACCTTGTACTGCGACTGGCTGGCATTGAATTTCTGCGCGATCTCGTTGACCTTGTCGCCGAGAGCGCCGGCCATCGAATGCCACCACTGGATCTCGGTCTGCGCGTGCGCCGCGGGCGCAAGCAGGATGGCCGCCGCGAGCGTTGCGGCGCGTTTTGCGAAGTTCATCGGATTCCCCCCTTAGTGGAATGCGCGAAGCTTACCGCGCACAGATTATTCCACTGTTACCGATTTCGCTAGATTGCGGGGCTTGTCGACGTCGGTGCCACGCGCGAGCGCGGCATGGTAGGCGAGGAGCTGCAGCGGGACGACGTGAAGGATGGGCGAGAGGCTCCCCGCGTGCGCGCCGAGCTCGATGACGTTCACGAACTCGGAGGCCGCGAAGTGCGCCCCCTGGTCCGCGAAGACGTAGAGCTCGCCGCCCCGGGCGCGCACTTCCTCGAGGTTCGACTTCAGCTTCTCGAGGAGCGCGTCGCCGGGCGCCACCGCCACGACGGGCATATCCCGGTCCACGAGCGCGAGCGGGCCATGCTTCAGCTCGCCAGCCGCGTACGCCTCCGCGTGGATGTAGGAGATCTCCTTCAGCTTGAGCGCCCCTTCCATGGCGATCGGCCAGTGGATGCCGCGGCCGAGGAAAAGAGCGTGCTCCTTGCCCGCAAAGCGCTGCGCCCACGCAGCGACCTGCGGCTCGAGCTGCAGCACCTCGCCAAGCGCGGCCGGCAGGTGGCGCAGCGCTTTCAGGTGCGCGCTTTCGCTCTCGGCATCCAGGCGGCCGCGCAGGCGCGCGATCACCAGGGCGAGAAGAAAGAGCGCACCGAGCTGGGTGGTGAAAGCCTTGGTCGAGGCGACGCCGATCTCCGGCCCGGCCCGCGTGAGGAAGCGCAATCGGGAGCTTCTGACCAGCGAGGATTCCGGGACGTTGCAGATCGCCGCTGTCGCGCGGTAGCCCAGCGACTTGGCGTGCTCCAGTGCGGCCAGCGTATCGGCGGTCTCGCCGGACTGCGAGATCGTGAGGAAAAGACCGTCGCGATCGGGCACTACCCGGCGGTACCGGTATTCGCTCGCGATCTCCGCACGCGTCGGAATGCCGGCGATGTCCTCGAGCCAGTAGCGGGCCACGAGCGCGGCGTGATAGCTCGTGCCGCAGGCCACGATATGCACCGAGCTTGCGCCGCGCAGCAGCTCCTCGGCGTCGGCGCCGAACAGGCCCGCCTGCAGCGAGCTCGCGCCGGTGACGACCTCGAGGGTGTTGGCGAGCGCGCCCGGCTGCTCGTGGATTTCCTTCTGCATGTAATGGCGATACGGCCCGAGCGCCACGGACGCGTCGCTCACCTCGGACACGTGCACCGCGCGCTCGGCGGGCTTGCCGCCCCTGCCGACGATGCGGTAGCCGCCGGGGCGAATCTCCGCGCAATCGCCATCCTCGAGGTAGATCACCCGGCGCGTGACCTGAACCAGGGCCGAGACGTCCGAGGCGGCGAAGTTCTCCCCTTCTCCGAGCCCCAGCAGCAGGGGCGCGCCGCGGCGCGCGACGACCACGGTCTCCGGGTCGCTCGCCGCGACCAGCGCAATGGCGAACGCGCCCTGCAGCTCGGCGACGGCTTTCACCGCCGCATCGAAGAGCGAGGGGGCGTGCTTGCGGTGCTCGGCGACGAGGTGCGCGATCACTTCCGTGTCCGTCTCGGACGCGAATTCGTAACCGGCGCGCTTCAGGCGAGCACGGATCGCTTCGTGGTTCTCGATGATGCCGTTATGGACGACGGCGAGGCCGCCGGAGACATGCGGATGAGCGTTGCGCTCGGTGGGCGCGCCGTGGGTCGCCCAGCGCGTGTGGGCGACGCCGGTCGATCCGGCGACATGGCGGGCGGCCGCCTGCGCGGCGAGCTCGGAGACGCGCCCGGCCGCGCGCACGCGCTCCAGCGAAGTGCCGTTGACCACGGCGATGCCCGCCGAGTCGTAGCCCCGGTATTCGAGGCGCCGCAAGCCTTCCACCAGCACCGGGACGATGTCCCGGCGCGCAGCGCCGGCGACGATGCCGCACATCGGCTCAGCCCTTCTTCTTAGGTGGCTTCCAGGACGGGATCGACACCTGGCGGGCGCGTGCGACGCTAAGCTGTCCCGCCGGAGTGTCGCGCGTGATCGTCGATCCCGCGCCGATATAGGAGCCGCGCGCGATCCGCACCGGCGCGACAAGCGTCGCATCGGATCCAATGAAGCAGTCGTCCTCGATCACGGTGCGGTGCTTCGCCGCGCCGTCGTAGTTACAGACGATGGTCCCGGCACCCACATTGACGCGCGCGCCGACTTCGGTGTCGCCGATGTAAGCCAAATGGTTCGCTTTCGACCGGGCACCGAGGCGGCTTGCTTTGACTTCGACAAAGTTGCCGATGTGCACCTCGTCGGCGAGCGCCGACCCCGGGCGCAGGCGCGCATAAGGGCCGAGCCGGCAACGCGCGCCAACCTGCGAGTCCTCGAGGTGCGAGAACGCAAGCACCTCGGTCTCGGCGGCAATGCTCACCTCGCGCAGCAGGCAGTTCGGGCCGACGCGCACGCGGTCGCCGAGCACCACGCGGCCCTCGAAGACGCAGTTGACGTCGATCGAGACGTCGCGGCCGCACTCGAGCGTGCCGCGCACGTCGATGCGCGCCGGGTCGGCGAGCGTCACGCCCTCGTCCATCAATTGCCGCGCCCATCGGCGCTGCACCGCGCGCTCGAGCGCCGCCAGCTCGCGCTTGGAATTGACGCCCGCGACTTCCGTCGCGTCCTCGACTTTCACGGCGACGACCGGCACGCCGTCGCCGACCGCCAGGCCGACGAGGTCGGTCAGGTAGTACTCCTTCTGGGCGTTGCGGTTGCCGATCTTCGCGAGCCAGTCACGCAGGCGCCGTGCATCGAGAGCCATGAAGCCCGCGTTGATCTCGCGCACGGCGCGCTCGGCGCTCGAGGCGTCCTTCTCCTCCACGATGCGCTCGACACCGCCCGCCGGGTTACGCAGCACGCGGCCATAGCCCGAGGAATCGTCGACTTCGGCCGTCATGATCGCGACGCCTGTGCGCGCTGCGTCGGCGAGCCGCTGGAGGCTCGCGGGGCGCACGAGCGGAACGTCGCCGTAGAGGATCAGCACTTCGCCGTCGCCGGCGAGCCGCGGCAGCGCCTGGCGCACCGCATCGCCGGTGCCGAGCTGCTCGGCCTGCAGCACCCATTCGACGTCGTACCCGGCGCACGCCGCGCGTACCTGCTCGGCGCCGTGGCCATGCACGACGATCGTCTTGCGCGGCGCGAGTGCGCGCGCCGTGTCGAGCACATGCGCGAGCAGGGGGCGTCCGGCGAGGGGGTGCAGCACCTTGGGAAGCTCCGAGCGCATGCGCTTGCCCTGGCCTGCGGCAAGCACGATCACGTCGAGTGGCATCGGGGCATTTTAGCTAATATCGATTGGCGTGCTGACCGAGGAACTCGCCGAGCGCTTCGCGCGCGTCGCACTGGCCAACATCGCGCGCGCTTATCCGCGGCGCATCGACCATCTTCTCGCTTCCGGGGACGACGAGCTGCGCCCGCGCAACGTCCATCCGGCTTTCTACGGCGCCTATGACTGGCATTCGGCGGTGCACATGCACTGGCTGCTCATGCGCGTGCTGCGGCTCTACCCGGTCGCCCGCATCGCGGTCACGATCGCCGACGCCCTCGATGAGCACCTTTCCGCCGAGGGTCTTGCGCAAGAGCTGGGCTACTTCCGCTCCCCGGCCGGCCGTACCTTCGAGCGGCCTTACGGCTGGGCCTGGCTGCTCGAGCTGCAGGCCGAAACCCTGCGCGCCCAAGGCCGCTGGGCGCGGGCCCTTGCGCCGCTGAGCCAGGAGCTTGCATCGCGAATGGCCCAATACCTTGCATCGGCCCCGTACCCCGTGCGCGCGGGAAGCCATGGCAACAGCGCCTTCGCCTGCCTGCTGGCCCTCGACTACGCGCGCGCTGCGAAGGACACCGGGCTCGAGTTCGAAATCCGCAGGGCAGCACGGCGCTGGTACGAGCGCGACCGCGCTGCGCCGCTCGCCTACGAGCCCTCGCTCGACGATTTCCTCTCGCCGAGCCTGTGCGAAGCCCTGTTGATGCAGCAGGTCGTTCCGGAGAACGAGTTCTGGAACTGGCTGCAGCGCTTTGCCCCCGACGGGTTCGGCGTGCTGGCCGAGCCGCCCTCCGGCTATGACCCTGCGGACCCGAAGCACAGCCATCTCGATGGCCTGTGCCTGACGCGCGCGTGGTGCTTCGCGCGCCTGGGTGGCGGAGAAAGCGCGGCAAGACTGATCGGCGCCGCCCTGCCGCACGTGACCGGGGGAGACTACGCGGGCGAGCACTGGCTCGCCAGCTTCGCTGTGCTGGCGCTCAGTTCACTTCCTACCGCGGCAGCTCTGAAAACCCCATGAGGAACTCGTCGACGGCACGTGCGCACTGCCGCCCTTCGCGAATCGCCCAGACGACGAGCGACTGGCCGCGGCGCATGTCACCTGCGGCGAACACCTTGTCCAGCGAAGTCCGGTAAGCGAGCGGGCCTTCTGTATCCGCCCGGGCGTTGCCCCGGGCGTCTTTTTTCACGCCGAGCTCGTCGAGCAGCGATTGCTGCGGCGAGACGAAGCCCATGGCGAGCAGCACGAGATCGGCGGGCATCTCGAACTCGGTGCCCGGCATTTCCGTCGGCTTGCCATCCTGCCATCCGAGGCGCACGGCCTTCAGCGCCTTGACCTTGCCGTTCTCCCCCACGAACGCCTTGGTGGCGATCGACCAGTCGCGCTGCACGCCTTCCTCGTGCGAGGAGGAGGTGCGCAGCCGCGTCGGCCAGTACGGCCAAACCGGGTTGCGCTCGACGTCGGGCGGCATCGGCAGCAGCTCGAACTGGGTGACCGATTTCGCGCCATGGCGGTTCGAAGTGCCGACGCAGTCGGACCCGGTGTCGCCGCCGCCGATGACGACCACGTGCTTGCCGGTCGCCCAGAGATCGGGCACGGCGCCGTCGCCGGCGACCCGCTTGTTCTGCAGCGGCAGGAACTCCATCGCGAAGTGCACGCCCACCAGCTCGCGGCCGGGAATCGGCAGGTCTCTCGGCTGCTCGGCGCCCCCGGCGAGCACGACCGCGTCGAACTGGGCCTTGAGCTGCTCCGGCGAAAGGGTCTCGCGCGCGTCGCTGCCGACGCCGCGTCCCGGCGGCTGGACGCCGACGAAGATGCCGGTGCGGAACTTGATCCCCTCGCCGCGCAGCTGCTCGAGGCGGCGATCCACCACGCCCTTGTCGAGCTTGAAATCCGGAATGCCGTAGCGGAGCAGGCCGCCGACCCGGTCGCTCTTCTCGAGCACGGTCACGTCGTGCCCGGCGCGCACGAGCTGCTGGGCACACGCCAGGCCCGCGGGACCCGAGCCGACGACGGCGACGCGCTTCCCGGTCGGATGCGCGGCGCGCTGCGGGCGCACCCAGCCTTCTTCCCAGGCCTTGTCGGCGATCGCGTGCTCGATCGACTTGATGCCGACCGGGTCGTCGTTGATGCGCAGCACGCACGCTTCCTCGCACGGCGCCGGGCAGACGCGCCCGGTGAACTCCGGGAAGTTGTTGGTCGAATGCAGCGTCTCGATCGCCTGCTTCCACTGCTGGCGATAGACGAGGTCGTTCCAGTCGGGAATGAGGTTGTTCACCGGGCAGCCCGACATGCAGAACGGGATGCCGCAGTCCATGCAGCGCGCGCCCTGCACGCCGGCCGCGTCGTCCGCAAGGCGCGCGTAGAACTCGCGGTAATGCTTCTTGCGTGCTTCGGCCGCTTCGTGCGGCTCCTCGAGCCGCTCGTGCTCGAGAAATCCAGTGATCTTGCCCATTACGCCGCCGCCTTCTTGTGAGCGGCGAGCTCGCCCAGCGCGCGGCGATATTCTTTCGGGAAGACCTTGACGAACTTCGTCCGATACTTCGTCCAGCTCTCGAGGATCTCGGCCGCCCGACGCGAGTTGGTGTAGCGCGCGTGCTTCTCCAGCAGGCCCTTGAGGATCGCTTCGTCGGGCTGCCGGTCGTGCCAGAGCTCGCGAGCGAGCTTCGCCTGCTGCTCGGATTCCGGCAGCACGGGCTCGAGATCGACCATGGCCGGATTGCAGCGCCTGGCGAAATCGCCCTCCAGGTCGAGCACGTAGGCAATGCCGCCCGACATGCCGGCGGCGAAGTTGCGCCCGGTGCCACCCAGGACGACGATCGTGCCCCCGGTCATGTACTCGCAGCCGTGGTCGCCGACGCCCTCCACCACGGCGCGCGCGCCGGAGTTTCGCACCGCGAAGCGCTCGCCCGCGACGCCGCGGAAATACGCTTCGCCGTCGATCGCGCCGTAGAGCACGACGTTGCCGGTGATGATGTTTTCCGTGGGCTCGCCCCGGAACTTCGGCGACGGCTGGACGCAGATGCGTCCGCCGGAGAGGCCCTTGCCGCAGTAGTCGTTCGTGTCGCCGACGAGGTCGAGCGTCACCCCGCGCGCAAGGAACGCGCCGAAGCTCTGGCCGGCCGAGCCGGCCAAGCGGACGTGGATGGTGTCGTCGGGCAGGCCCTCGTGGCCATAGCGCCTGGCGACGTGGAACGAAAGCATCGTGCCGACCGTTCGGTTGATATTGCGGATCGGCGTATCGATCGTCACCTTCTCGCGCCGCTCGAGCGCGGGCTGCGCGAGCTCGATCAGGCGGTTGTCGAGGGCCTTCTCCAGGCCGTGCGCCTGGCTTTCGCAGCGCAGCCGCGCCACTTCCTGGGGCATGCGCGGCATGGCGAAGATGCGCGAGAAGTCGAGCCCGCGCGCCTTCCAGTGATCGATCCCCTTCTTCATTTCGAGCAATTCGGTACGACCAATCAATTCGTTTACGGAACGAACCCCCAGTTGCGCCATCAGCTCGCGCGCTTCCTCCGCGACGAAGAAGAAGTAGTTCACCACGTGCTCGGGCTTGCCCGCGAACTTCTTGCGCAGCACCGGGTCCTGCGTGGCCACGCCGACCGGGCAGGTGTTGAGGTGGCACTTGCGCATCATGATGCAGCCCTCGACCACCAGCGGCGCGGTGGCGAAGCCGAACTCGTCGGCCCCGAGGATGGCGCCGATGACCACGTCGCGGCCGGTCTTCATCTGGCCGTCGACCTGGACGGCGATCCGTCCGCGCAGGCGGTTGAGGACCAGGGTCTGCTGGGTCTCGGCGAGGCCGAGCTCCCAGGGTGTGCCCGCGTGCTTGATGGACGACCAGGGCGAGGCCCCGGTGCCGCCGTCGTGCCCGGAGATCGTGACGTGGTCGGCCTTGCCCTTCGCCACGCCCGCCGCGATGGTGCCCACGCCCACTTCGGAGACCAGCTTCACCGAGATCGCGGCTTCGGGGTTCGCGTTCTTCAGGTCGTGGATGAGCTGCGCGAGGTCCTCGATCGAGTAGATGTCATGATGCGGCGGCGGCGAGATCAGCTCGACGCCCGGCGTCGCATAGCGCAGCTCCGCGATGTACTCGGAGACCTTGCGGCCCGGCAGCTGGCCGCCCTCGCCGGGCTTCGCGCCCTGCGCGATCTTGATCTGCAGCATCTCGGCGCTCGCCAGATACTCGGCCGTGACGCCGAAGCGCCCCGAGGCGACCTGCTTGATCTTCGACTTGAGCGAATCGCCCTCGCGCAGCGGAATGTCCACTTCGACGCGGGTTTTCCCCAGCCGGCTCTGCAGGGACTCCCCCGCCTTGACCGGCGCATAGCGCCGCCGGTCTTCGCCGCCCTCGCCGGTGTTCGATTTTCCGCCGATGCGGTTCATCGCGACGGCGAGCGTCGTATGCGCTTCGGTGGAGATCGAGCCGAGCGACATCGCGCCCGTGGAGAAGCGCTTGACGATCTCCGAGGCAGGCTCGACTTCCTCGATCGGCACGGGCTTGCGCTCGCCAATGCGGAACTCGAACAGGCCGCGGAACGTCATCAGGCGCCGCGACTGGTCGTTGATGATCGACGCGTACTCCTTGTACGTGGTGTACGCGTTATTGCGGGCCGCCTGCTGCAGCTTGGCGATCGAATCCGGGGTCCAGGCATGCTCCTCGCCGCGCACGCGCCAGGCGTACTCGCCGCCGGCATCGAGCATCGTCGCGAGCACGGGGTCGCGCTCGTCGAAGGCCGCGCGATGAATGCGCATCGCTTCGTCGGCGACGTCGAAGAGGTCGATGCCCTCGATGTTGGACGCCGTGCCGGTAAAGTACTTGTCGACGAGCGAGCGCGCGAGGCCCACCGCCTCGAAGATCTGCGAGCCGGTGTAGGACATGTAGGTGGAGATGCCCATCTTCGACATCACCTTCTTCAGGCCCTTGCCGATCGCCTTGACGTAGCTCTTGACCGCCTTCGACCCGGCCACGCGGTCGCCCGGGTGCAGGGCCAGCACCGTCTCCAGCGCCAGATACGGATGCACCGCCTCGGCGCCGTAGCCGCCCAGCAGCGCGAAGTGGTGCACTTCGCGCGCGCTTCCGGTTTCGACGACCAGGCCGGTGCTCGTGCGCAGGCCCTTGCCCACGAGGTGCTGGTGAATCGCCGAAAGCGCGAGCAATGCGGGGATCGCCACGCGCTCGCGGTCGACCAGGCGGTCGGAGATGACGATGATCGAGTAGCCCGAGCGCACCGCGTCTTCCGCCTGCGCCGCAAGCGAGGCGAGGCGAGCCTCGACGGCCTCCTTGCCCCACGCGACCGGGTACGTGATGTCGAGCTCGCAGGACTTGAACTTGCCGCTCGTGTAGCGCTCGATGTGCCGGATCTTCTCCATCTCGTAGAAGTCGAGCACGGGGTGCGAGACCTCGAGGCGCAGCGGCGGATTGAGCTCGTCGATGCCGAGCAGGTTCGGCTTCGGGCCGATGAACGACACGAGCGACATCACCAGCTCCTCGCGGATCGGGTCGATCGCGGGGTTCGTGACCTGGGCGAAGAGCTGCTTGAAATAGTGGTAGAGCGTCTTGTTCTTGTTCGAAATCACGGCCATCGGCGAGTCGTTGCCCATCGAGCCGATCGGCTCCTCGCCGTTGGCGGCCATCGGCTGCAGGATGAACTTGAGGTCCTCCTGCGTGTAGCCGAACGCCTGCTGCCGGTCGAGCAACGGCACGCCCGACTTGAGCGGCGGCGTCTTCTCGCTCTCGACGTCGTCGAGCTTCACCCGGATGCGCTCGATCCACTCGGCGTAGGGTCGCGCGCTCGCCAGCGAATCCTTCAGCTCCTTGTCGTCGACGATGCGGCCCTTCTCGAGGTCGACCAGGAACATCTTGCCCGGCTGCAGGCGCCACTTCTTGATCACCTTCTCCTCGGGCACGGGCAGGCAGCCGCACTCGGAGCCCATGATCACCAGGTCGTCATCGGTGACTATGTAGCGCGACGGGCGCAGGCCGTTGCGATCCAGGGTGGCGCCGATCTGCCGCCCGTCGGTGAACGCGATCGAAGCGGGGCCGTCCCACGGCTCCATCATCGCGGCGTGGTATTCGTAGAAGGCGCGGCGGGCAGGATCCATCAGCGCGTTGTTCTCCCACGCCTCCGGGATCATCATCATCATGGCGTGCGCGACCGAGTAGCCGCTCATGACGAGCAGCTCCAGCGCGTTGTCGAACGAGGCCGAGTCCGACTGGCCGTCGTAGATGAGGGGCCAGAGCTTCGCCAGATCGTCACCGAGGATCGGCGAGGAGATCGCTCCCTGGCGGGCGCGGATCCAGTTGACGTTGCCGCGCAGCGTGTTGATCTCGCCGTTATGGCAGATCAGCCGGAACGGATGGGCGAGGTCCCACGACGGAAAGGTGTTGGTGGAAAAGCGCTGGTGCACGAGCGCGAGCGCCGATTCGACGCGCGCGTCCTTCAGGTCCAGGTAGTACTCGCCGACCTGATTGGCCAGCAGCATGCCCTTGTAGCAGACGGTGCGCGCCGACATCGACGGCACGTAGAACTCCTTGCCGTGCTTGAGCTTCAGCGCCTGGATGGCGTGACCCGAGCTCTTGCGGATGATGTAGAGCTTGCGCTCGAGCGCGTCGGTGACCGTCACGCGCTTGCCCCGGCCGATGAACACCTGGCGAATGACCGGCTCGAGCTTCTTCGCCGGCTCGGCGAGGTCCGAGTTGTCGACCGGCACGTCGCGCCAGCCGAGGAGCACCTGGCCCTCGTCCTTGATCGCGCGCTCGATCTCGTACTCGCAGGCGATGCGCGAAGCGGGGTCGCGGGGCAGGAACACCATCCCCACTCCGTACTGGCCCGCCGGCGGCAGCTTGAATCCCGCCTTGGCCATCTCTTCCCGATAGAACCGGTCGGGGATCTGGATCAGGATGCCCGCGCCGTCCGAAAGCTTCGGATCCCAGCCCACCGCGCCGCGGTGGGTCAGGTTGCGAAGGACCGTCAGCCCCTGCTCAACGATCGTGTGCGACTTGCGGCCCTTGATATGCGCGACAAAGCCGACGCCGCACGCGTCGTGCTCGTTCTCGGGGTGGTAAAGCCCTTGCGGTTCTAAGGCCATGATCGGAAAGCGGCTCGCAGCAGAATGCGGCTCTGCACAAAATTGAGGTCGAACTGTTGAATATACCTTCGTGGTCCGGCGGCTACAAGGTTTACTGCGTTGCAGCGGCGATGCTCTCGCGCACCAGCGCCGGGTCGACCCCGGACTTCAGGACGGCCCTGCCCAATCCCTCGAGCAGCACGAAGCGCACGGCGCCGCGGGCGGTCTTCTTGTCGAGCGCCATGAGCTCCTGCCAGCGCTCATCGCCGATCTTTGGGGCGGCTACCGGCAACCCCGCGTGGCCGACGATCGCTCGCAGCCGCGCCGCATCGGGCGCGGGAAGCAGGCCGCAGCGCGCCGAAAGGCCGGCCGCAATCACCATGCCGGCGGCAACCGCTTCGCCGTGCAGCCATGATCCATAGCCCGTCGCGGCCTCGATGGCGTGCCCGAAGGTATGGCCGAAATTGAGGAGCGCCCGCGCACCGGCCTCGCGCTCGTCCTCGGCGACGATGGCAGCCTTGAGCTCGCACGAGCGCCGCACGGCGTGCACCAGCGCGGCGCGATCGCGCGCGAGCAGGCGAGCGAGATTGGCTTCCAGCCACTCCAGGAATGCGGCGTCCAGGGCGGCGCCGTGCTTGATCACCTCGGCAAGACCTGCGCGCAATTCCCGATCGGGCAGCGTATCCAAGGCCGCCACGTCGGCGATGACGGCGCGCGGCTGGTGGAACGCCCCGATCATGTTCTTGCCGCGTGCATGGTTGATGGCCGTTTTGCCCCCGACCGAAGAGTCCACCTGGGCGAGCAGCGTCGTCGGGACCTGGATGAAATCGATGCCGCGCTGGTAGACCGCGGCGGCAAAGCCGGCGAGATCGCCGACGACCCCGCCGCCCAGCGCGACGATCACGGCATCGCGCCCGCAACGCCCGGAGAGCAGCTGGTCGAAGACCTGCTCCAGCACCTGCCAGCGCTTCGCCTGCTCACCTTCCTCGACGACGATCGGCACGACCCGGGCGCCGACGCCCTCGAGCGCGGCTCGCAAGCGTCCCATGTAAAGGGGCGCCACCACGGTATTGCTCACGATCGCGGCCACACCGCCCTTCAGGTGGGGGGCATAGAGGGCCCCCTCGCCGAGGATTCCGGCGCCGATGTGGATCGGGTAGGAGCGCTGGCCGAGCGCTACGCTGAAGCTTTCCATCGTTCTCCGAGCTTGGTGATCAGCTCTCGCGCCAGCGCCTGCACCGTCTGCCGCCCCGTATCGATCACGACGTCGGCGATCGAGGCGTAGAGCGGATCGCGCAGGGCGTGGAGCTCGCGCAGGCGCCGCAGCGGATCTCCGGTAGCGAGCAGCGGCCGGTTGCGGTCGTGGCGGACGCGGGCGTAGAGATCCTCGGGGCGCGCACGCAAGTAGATTACCGTGCCGTGCTCCGCGAGGCGACGGCGGTTCTCGGCCGACAGCACCGCGCCACCGCCGGTCGCGAGGACGATCCCCCGCAGCTCGGTCAGCTCGGCGAGCACTTGCTCTTCGCGCGCGCGGAACCCCGGCTCGCCTTCGATCTCGAAGATGAGCGGGATCTTCACCCCGCAGCGACGCTCGATTTCGTCGTCGCAATCGAGAAAGCGCAGCTTCAGACGCCGGGCGAGCAGCCGCCCGACGGTGCTCTTCCCGGCCCCCATCAGGCCGACTAGGTACAGGCTGCCGGCGTGCATCATCGAGCGCATTCTAGAAACAAAAACGGCCGGGGCTTCCGGCCGTGAGGAGACGCGGGCGATTCGTAATCTATCGGATGGTCAGCCGCTCGTTGACGATGCGCGGCGTGATGAACACCATCAGCTCGGTCTTGTTCGCGCGCGAGGTGTTGTTCTTGAACAGCCAGCCGATCCCGGGCAGGTCGCCGAGCACGGGGATCTTCGTTATGTCGGTGCGATCGTCCTGCGAGTAGATGCCGCCGATGACGACCGTGCCGCCGTTCTCCACCAGCACCTCGGTCTTGACGTGCTTGGTGTCGATCTGCACGCCGGCCGAGGTCGTCGCGCCCGGCTGGTCCTTGTTGACGTCGAGCGTCATGATGATGTTGCCGTCCGGGGTGATCTGCGGCTTGACCTTCAGCGAAAGATTGGCCTTGCGGAAGGAAACGCTCGTCGCGCCGGACGAGGTCGCCTGCTGGTACGGAATCTCCGTGCCCTGCTCGATCACGGCTTCGACCTGGTCGGCGGTCAGCACCCGGGGGCTGGCGATGATCTTCCCCTTGCCATCGGCCTCGATCGCCGAAATCTCGAGGCTCAGGATGCGCGAGGCGGCCGCGTTGGCCAGCACGAACGAGAACTGCCCCGCGCTGAAGCCGTTCAGGCCGACGGCCGGGAGGCTCGCCTGCAACCCATTGCCGGTGAGGGTCGGCGTGCCGGCGACGAGGCCGGCGGCCTGAGCCGTATTCTGCAGCTCGGCGCCGACGGTGTTGCGCGCCCCGAGAATCTGGCGCGACATGCCGGTCTCGGCGTAGCCAAAGCGCACACCGAGGTTCTTGCTGAACGTTTCGTCGGCCTCGACGATGCGCGCCTCGATCATGACCTGGCGCACCGGCACGTCGATCTTCGCGATCAGCTTCCGAACTTCGTCCAGGCGGCTCGGCGTATCCTGCACGAACAGCGTGTTGGTGCGCGCGTCCACCACCGCGCTGCCCCGCTTGGACAGGATGCGCTGGTTCGGGTCGGAAAGGAGCTTCTGCACGTCCGCGGCCTTCTGGTAGCTCATCTGGAAGGACTCGGTGCGCGTCTGCTCGAGGTCGGATATCTGCTGTTGCGACTCGAGGGCCAGCTTTTCCCGGGTCGCGAGCTCGTCGCGCGGCGCAATCCAGATCACGTTGCCGTTGCGCCGGCTGTCCAGACCTCGCGTCTGCAGGATGATGTCGAGCGCCTGGTCCCACGGCACATCCTTCAGGCGCAGGGTGATATTTCCCGTGACGGTATCGCTCGTGATGATGTTCAGATCCGTGAAGTCGGCGATCACATTCAGCACGGCGCGCACTTCGACGTTCTGAAAGTTCAGGGAAAGCTTATCGCCGGTGTACCGGCCGCGCTGCGTCGCACGCGTATCGGGCACGACCGGCTTCACCTCGAGCACGAACTGCGTGTCGGTCTGGTAAGCGTTGTGCTCCCATTGTCCCTTGGGCTCGATCACCATGCGCACGTTGTCCCCCTGCTGGAACGTGCTCACCGTGTTCACCGGCGTGCCGAAATCCACGACGTCGAGCCGACGGCGCAGGTTTTCGGGCAGCGACGTCTTCAGGAAATCGACGATGATGTTCTGCCCCTGCGTCCGGATGTCGATGCCGGTCGACGTATCGGAAAGGTCGACGACCACGCGGCCCTCGCCGCCCGGGCCTCGCCGGAAGTCGACGTCGCGAACCGCGTGCTTGGTATCGGCCTTGCCCGTGGCGAACTGCGCGACCACCCCGCCCGGCGTTCGCGGGGCGACGGCCGGCGCCGATAGCGTGATCAGGATGTTGCGACCATCGATGCTCGTTTCGTAGGGCAGCGGCCGCCTCAGGTTGAGGACCAGCCGGGTGCGATCGGCGCCCTGCACTACGTTCATGCTGCGCAAGTCTCCCTCGCCGATGTCCTGCGAGGAGCGGCCGAGCCCATTCGTCGTGTTCGGAAGGTCCACCGCGATGCGCGCCGGGCTGGCCACGGCGAAATTCGGCGGGACGCTCGCCAGCGGCTCTTTCGTCGCGATGCGCACCAGGATCTTGCCCCCCTGCTGGCTGACATCGAACGATTCGATGCTGTTTGCCTGGGCGAATGCAATCCCCGTTGCCGCAAGCCAGAGCGCGAACCCGTACAAGGCCGTTATCGCTTTCATCTTTTTGCCTCCACCAGTTGCAGCGAGCTCATGCGCTCCACCCATTCCCCCCCGCTGTCCTGCACCA
>Ga0153915_10003200_pt1 | contig 14990 bp, 14 predicted proteins | sample Opewatmetagenome_2_FD_107003 | JGI IMG/M metagenome (GOLD analysis project Ga0153915, IMG submission 107003) | Freshwater wetland microbial communities from Ohio, USA - Open water 3 Core 3 Depth 3 metaG | ecosystem: Environmental > Aquatic > Freshwater > Wetlands | place: USA: Ohio, Lake Erie...
ATACACAAGGTGGCAGACACTGTGCGCATGATATCAGTTATTTTTGTCTCATAGAAGTCGTGTAATGATTTTTTAATCTCGCTCATCATCCCTCTAAGGAAGGCATGGGATTGAGCATATTTAAAATCATTGAGCAGAAAAATCCTATGCTTTTAAATACAGGTTTTTCATACGATGTGTACACACACTGGGATGCTTGCTCTATGCTGCTTGAGATCACTGTCGCTATTGTATTTGCTAAGATTTTAAGCACCCTTTTTGAAAAAATAAAACAGCCTGGCGTCATCGGGGAAATCCTCGCCGGAGTCATCCTTGGACCCTGCTGCATCGGCCTGTTATCAGGGTCGAAACTGGTGATTCTCAACACCTCGTTTTTTAACTTCAAGCTCGACCTTACCTCACCTGAGTTCAAACAGATCGCCTTCATCGGTGCCGTCTTCCTCTTGTTCATCATCGGGCTTGAGACCAACCTCACTGACCTGAAACAGACGAAGAAAGCAGGCCTTGGTGTCGGCATCTTCGGTATCGTTATTCCCTTCCTGTTCGGGTGCATGGTGGGCTACGCTTTTCGCTTGTCATTGATACAATGTATGGCTGTCGGCACGATTTTTCTTGCCACCTCCACGACCATTGCAATACGAATTCTTTCAGACATGGACCTCCTCGCATCCCGCGTTGGTCTCACCCTTCGGACAGCGCTCGTCGTCAATGATGTGCTTGCTATGGTGTTTTTCGCGCTGGTCTTTGGCATGGGCAACTCAATCGTCCTGCTCCTCCAGATAGCAGTCTTTTTCGGCCTGACCATCCTCATCGGTTTTATCGTTGTCCGGTTCACCGTAAAGAGCAATGCGAGACGCCATACGCCGACCATCGTGCTCACCAGTGCCCTTGGTGTGTGTTTTCTGTTCGCCGCGTTTGCCGAGAACATGGGGCTCACTGCGATCATCGGTGCGTTCATCGCAGGAATCTTCATCAAAAAGACACCACAGGCAAACGTCATTGCTGATTACATCAAAACTATCGGGTATGCTTTTTTCGTCCCCCTGTTCTTCGTCTGGGTGGGGGCAAGCTTCAATTTCCTGGCTGTCTTTCAGTCAAACCAACTCGCGTCGATCCTTCTGTTCTGCGCGGCATTCATCGTCTTTGCGATGCTAGGAAATTTCATAGGAAGCGCGTTCGGGGCACGACTGGGCGGCATGAAACGAAAGGAGGCAATAAGCATCGGCATCGGCATGATGCCCGTGATGGGTGTAGCCTTGATTATCGTCTCGACAGGGATTGACCGAGGCATGTTCGGTGACCCCAGCGGTATGCTCGCCGCCCAGATGAAGACCGCAACCCTGTTCCTTATTTTCACCAGTTGTTTCCTCACCCCGGTGCTGCTGAAACACAGCATGGGTTCTTCCTTACTAAGGAAGATAGGGAAGACCAAGACAAAACCGATGTTCTACCATCATCCTCACTGTCCCAGCTGCAACTTCGCGCTACGGCTTGTCCCAGAGCGTAATCAGTGGTACTGTGATTATTGCCAGAAAAACGTGATCCCTGAAAAGGCGGTGAGAATCCACCGGCACACGACCAACGGCATCACGGACAAGCAAATGCAGTACATCATCGGGGCGGTGACTATTGTTATCTGTGGGCTGGCGATCCAGAACATGGTTTCCAGTGATTTCATTGAGCGGCTCTCTGCGCTGATAGGGATTGTGATCGGAACCACTGTCGGGTTTCTCACGATCAAATATCTCTTCATTAAAAAACCAGGGATCTGATCAAGCCAGTTACTTAAGAGGTATGGAGATTAGGATTCTTTTCTTCCACGTATCCTTTCGTACCCGTTCCTGAGGTGCACGAGGAAATGCGCGAGGAACCGATCGGTGCGTTGGAACTGCCGTAGAAGCACCGACTCCTCAGAGAGGAACAGCTCCTTGAGGTGATGGATGTCTGTCTTTGGTGAAAACATCACATACAGGGGGACGCCGCACAGGATGATCACGATACCGATGATCTTGATGTACAGTGCGGTGGACCCGAGCAGATACATCGTCATGAGAAACAGGCAGATGATGATCCCGGCGATAGGGAGGATTCGTTGTCCATGCAGTTTCTTTTTGTGTTTTCTTTTCCCAAGAACGAGCAAAGCAAGGCACGTGAGAATAAATGCAAATGCAAGATTAAAAACGGAGAACGAAATAAGATCAGACAGACCAGAGAAAATGCACAACGCGAACGCGATGGCACCCTGTACGAGCAGTGCCATATACGGCGTCTGATACTTCGGGTGCTCCTTCGAGAACAAGCGTGGGAAGAGGCCGTCGACCGACATCGCATACGAAAGCCTGGCGGTTCCGAGGATCCCAGACTCATCTGAGCCGGAGACGGAGACCAGGGCGCCTATCGCCATGATGACCGCCCCGGCTGCACCCAGAATGACGGTGCCCGCAAGGACCAGCGGAACCTTGGTTGCTTGCAGTTCCGTCCAATTTTTCAGACCGTAGACGATGAAGTTCGTCGAAAGGTAGAAGATCGTGACGATCGTCATGCCGGTGATGATAGCCTTCGGGATGGTTCTCCTGGGGTTCTTCACCTCGCTTGCGGGGAGGGTGCCCATCTCAAATCCGACGTAGGCCCAGAAGATGAGCACGAGCGCGACACCGAAGTTACCGAACCCGAGCGGGGCGAACGGCAGGTAATTCGAGGTGAGCGTTTCAGGATGAAAAACGAAATAACCAAAACCCACGATGATGAGCAGCAGCAATGGTGAAAGCTTGATGATGGTGAGCGCGTCGTTGACCCTCCCTGCGGCTTTTACGCCCCTGATGTTGATGTAGGTCAATGTGAATAGAAATAGTCCTTTGACGACGAGCTGCTCGTAGAAGTTCAGGGTGATGAAAAAACCGAGGTACTGAGTGAACGCGATCGCGAACACCGGGAGGGAGAGCACTTCTGCAATCCAGATGCTCCACCCTGTGAGAAACCCGTAGAAATCGTCGAACGCCTCTGAGACGAAGGCGAACGGGCCGCCGACACGAGGCACATAGTAGCTGCAGTAGGCGAACACAAGCGCGATGATGGTGGCGCAGATCCCTGCGACGACCCAGACAAGAATCGCTGCGGGACCAAGCAGCCCCGCGGTGAGCGCAGATGCGATGTAGATGTCTGCCCCGATGATGGAACCGACCACGATGCTGGTGAGATCAAAAGAGGTGAGATCCTTCTTCAGCGGCATGATGGGTCGATATTACCGTCGTAGTATTCAAAGCTCACGGCCTCTGATCAGCAGCTTCGTGCCACTTGTTGAGAAGATTTGTGGGAGATAGCATTCTTACTTGAACTGAATCTTCCAAAGGGACAAAGAGTCTTGGGCTGAATTCCCTGCGTTGTCGTACGCGACTGCCTTGAGTTTTCGTTGGAAGAATCCCTTCTCCGACCAGAGCCATTCGTATGGCGGTTTGTCATCAGTGTACCTCAATTCAGAGTCGATCCAGAACTCGACCCGGTTCACCCCTGATTCATTGTCGTATGCCTCTGCGATGACAGTGATCTCCCCATACACAATCGTCATAAAGAAGCGGATTTTCCCTGTAAAGATGCCCCAAAACGTGAAGTACAGGTAGCCTGGTTGTGGTTGTCTAATCATAATTATGGGCGGTTTTACGTCGCCCAGGCTGAAGGTCTTTGAAGTGGTATTGGTACGGTCGTCATTATCAGTGACCGTTAAGGAGACAGTGTAGGTTTTATAAGCAGCATAGGTATGACTCACGTTTTTCCCGCTCCCAGTCATGGTATCGCCGAAATCCCAGGTATATGCTGTGATTGTCCCGTCATAGTCGCCTGAGGCTGATGCATCGAAGGTCACGGTTTTATCTGCGATAGTGTAATTAAATGCTGCAAACGGTGGACCGTAGGGGTGCAAGAGCCAGGGGGTATAATCAACGTTTCCGCTGATTGGGTCCCCGGTTCCCCCTGGATTACCAGGCGCGTGTGGTCCTAATGCTTCACCCCACCAGTCGTTTTCTGCATCAAGAATGCTGAATGCTGCTCCTTCCCATACAAGTCCTCCTCCATTGCCTACGAAATTGTTGTCGTGAATTGCCGTTCCGGTCGGGTACGCGGTGCTGCCTCCATAGTAGCCAGCTCTCCCCCAGAAGCTCATATCACAGCCGGTAATCGTGTTCCCTTGGACGACGGTGCCGGAGATAAGCCCAGAAAGTCGAATCCCAAAACTTGGCGCTACGGTTGAGATACCATTGAATGTGTTATCCTGAATGACTCCTCCGGAGATCTCCCCCCCAGATCCGTCACCCCACGCGAAGTTATCAAGTGCGACCCCTCGCTCGTACGCCTGCAGATTGTTAATCGTATTGTTACTGATTTCAATATTCGTGTATTTCCCGCTGTCATCAGATCCCGTACACCCTAAATAGGCACTGGAAAAACCGATCCCGGTGATCTTGTTGTCCGTTGGACCGTGCGGATTCACACCCGTGCTCACATCGATCGTATTATGATCGATCTTCTGCAGGGTTGTAACGTCAGTTCCCCCATACGTCATACAGTAAATCGGGTCGATACCCCAACAACCTGCATCGAGGGTGTTATCACTAATCTCTGTGCTCCCAAGATGTTTCTCAATAAGAAGGGAATTCGCCGCGGTATGCGTCACAGTATTATCCGCGAAGATGAGGTGCTCTTTCCCACTGTTCGTGTAAAAGCCAAAATCCTCCCAATCATCGGGATTATTCGTCCCGAGAATCTTATTCTCGGAGACAACATACGTCGCCGCTGTGGAATCAGACTGAGTGTAGATGCCGACGTTTGTCAGGTCATCTCCGTAATCCCCTCCGTTGGGTGGGCCACCTGCATTCTGGACAGTGAATCCTTGAAACGTGACATCCCCATTTGCGATGATTCGTACGAGACCACAACTGGTCAGTGACGCGCCACCGCCGTCGATGATGGTTGTTTCGGTTTCTGAACCTGTAATTTTTAAGGCTTTATCTACGGTGATTTGGTCTTCATTATAAGTTCCAGGATATACGAAGATACTATCACCGTCAGTGGCATCATTGATAGCATCTTGTATCGTAGTATAATTATTTGGTCCGACACCTCCGACGTATAGGATGTTGCCAAATATTGGCGCTGGGTTTAGAGTATGAACGAGGTTTATAGTACCCGTTGCACTTGTCCCGAAGAACAGTAACGCTACGCTAATAACGAATCCTTTTAGTATGATGCTCTCTTTCATCATGAGCCCCCCTATTATGGTTGTAACTAGCATAGGTTATTATTTAAATGTTTCTAGATAAATAATATTTATAACAGATGTTACAGAATTCTTTGTTCTTCCCGCATAGAGCGCATGCAATTTGAATCAATTATTTTAAAAATGCGGGTGTTTTATTCAAATTGTTTTTTTCCTATCGTCAATTAGGAAGGCCTCTCTTTGAACCAGTGTTCACAATTTTTTATGAGAAGTTGGTTTATAAACAGCCCTGCATCGTTCTTGGGGTTGAAATCGCATCTTTCAGCATTGGAGTTGTTACACTGACTTCTTTTTATGAGGCCGAGCGGTTTTTCCCGGTTTTCCTCGTCGCGACCGTTCGTCATGTAATGTTTCGATCAGCAGCAAGAGTTTTTGAACCTTACGCTCTCTGAGGAAGAAGTGCTGTCTCTGCGGGCATTCGGCGTCAAGGATGGCACTATGGTGGTCTGCGTCATAGACCACAGGGTACAACATGCATCCTTCTGGTCGGTGGTCGTAAATACGACAGCGTTCCATTGTGTGAAAGACACAGCGTCCATGCATGTTTTTTAATTGTAGCCAGCCGTTGTGTTCCAGGACAAAATAGTTTCGTTCGTATCCCAAGCCCGCTATTCTATTGATATCTTGTTCGGTGAGGAGCATGTTCGTGTGTCTGCAACATTGATCGCATTGTATGCGAAGACAGCAGGTTGTCATGACGTCTGTTCCTATGTTTGGTAGGTATTAAAATACTCCGATGCGTAATGGTTCCTTCGAGATCAATTAATCAGGTTTTTGTTTGAGGGGAGGAAAGGGGAAGTTGAAGAGCGAATAAAAAAGAGTCTCTGTTTCGAACTCTACAACCCCCATCATGTAATGCCTCAACATAATATAAATGTTTTTGAAAAAGCCTGTATACCCCCTGATTCTCGGCATTGTGCGAAACGTTTATAACATAAAACGATATTTCTAACCTGTCTCCTCCAAGACCATGAATGGAGAAAAACAGGCTAAAAACTGAGTTGATATAGAACATCAACTCATCGGGGTGTTGTATTATGGCAAAAAGTAGCAAAAAACAAATCGACCAGGATGAGAAAAAGGTAATCGAGCATTTGCAACGAAATTCGAATGAAAGCATTGACAAAATGGCTAAAGCATGCGGTTTTTCGAGACAAAAGGTCTGGCGCATCATCAAACGACTGGAGAACAACAAGACAATTTGGGGGTACACCGCGGTCCCCGACAAAGAGAAGCAAGGCGTGCATCACTACATCATGCTCATCAAGCGTTCCAACGAACCAGCGGGCGACATCATCGGCGACGTCATCGACTCGTTTAAGAAATACGCGGCTCGGAACCTCGGGGTGTTCGTCCAAACCGCCTGCCTCCTCCATGGCGAGTATGACGGTCTGTTTTCTTTCACAGCCAAGGACATCGGCGGCGCGACACGCTTCGTGGAGCTCATCAAGAAGAAATACTCGAAGTACATCCACGACATCACCCTGCTTGAGGACATCTTCTCCGTGAAACTGTGCGGCATGATGAACCCACGAATCGACGAACTCAAAGATTTCTTCAAAACTATTTAAACCTTGAGGGCCTCACTCATTCCTTTTTTTGCCCTCGATCTATTTTTTCCATAACGCTCATCGCCAGGCTATCGGTGGCGGAATTTTATCATCCTTCTTCATTTAACGTCATGAACGAGAGAAAAGAGAAGGGGTCTAAAAAAGTCTGGGAGGAAAAGAATGAAAAAAATATTTCAATTCAATTCTTTAGACCCCTCGAGAACCAGGAATAACGTCCGAGTACATAAAGGTAACTCTTCCATGATAGCGTTTGTCGAGCATGAGCACCCCAGTTCAAAACGAAGGAAAAAATTAATGCGAACCCGAGTCTCGGTGCTGAGATCCTAGTGATGGATAAGCCCTAGCGAGGTCAGCTCCTGGGAGAGCTTCTCGACCGCGAGCGACACATCCTCGATCTTCCTCGCCCCTGTGCACACGATCTTTCCAGACCCGAAGAGCAGCATCGCGACCCGAGGCTCTTTTATCCGATACACAAGACCAGGGAACTGCTCAGGCTCGTACTCCACGTTCTCAAGTCCGAGCGCCATCGCGACCTCGTTGAGGTTGAGCTCTCCGCCAAGGTCGGAAATCGCGACGATGTTCTGGATGACGATCTCCGGGTCCTTGTACACCTCGACGCCGAGCTTCTTGAGCTTCTCCGCGATGATGTTGATCGTGGTCCGGACGTCCTCGATGTTCTTCGCCCCGGTGCAGTTCGCCTTCCCGCTACGGAAAAGCAGCGTCGCGGTTTTCGGACTAGCCAACCGATACACAAGGCCAGGGAACTGCTCTGGCTCATATTCAGCCTCCTCTAAGGATTGCGCGATCACGTCGAGATCGAGTTTATCGGAAAACGACGTTGACGCCACGATATTTTCTACGATTACTTCTGGCATACATCTTCCTCCTTCTTACGTTCCTTCCATCATGAGCTTTTTCATTAAGGCTTCTAGGGGCTGCCGTAACTCCTCCAGCGTACCCCCATTACCAACTATCTTCCCGGAATCAAACAAGAGGATAACAGTCTTTGGGTTCTCTGTGTGATAGACGAGTCCCGGGAACTGCTTCGGATTATACTCGGCATTCTCGAGGGATTTCGAAAGCGCCTTCAAATCTAGAGTCTTCCCCACCTCTGCAGAGACAGTCGTGTTCCAGACCGTGACCTCGGGGTTCTTCTCCAACTGTAGTCCGATGACCGTCAACCGGTCACGGATCATCTTGACCACCTCCTCGACGTCAGCCATGGATTTCGGGCCGGTCAAGGTCACTGTACCGTCAGCAAACAAGGTCACCACCGACCGAGGCTTCCGGCACTGCAGAATCAACGCAGGAGCCTCCTCAGGGTTGTAGGTCACATCAGGGAGAACCACGGAAAGCTTCTGCAAATCCAGCGACTGCGAAACACGAAAAGACACCACCAGGTTTTCAACAAGAATGTCGGTCGTCTGCAGACTCTCCTCCTTGAAGTATATAAAGGGTTTTTATAAACGTTTCGTAAAAAAGAAGCAGAGTGACGAAACGCTCACCAGACCTTGTCGATATCGATGTCTTCCTTATCGGAGTTAGGGTGTTTCTTCTTCCCGTTCTCCTTCTCACCATTGAGCGTGTCAAGCAGCCCATGGAACTCATGGGTACGCTCATGGATACGGCTCTCCACACTGGAGACCACGAGCTCACCCCGGGTCTTTTCAATCAAGGCACGGACCATGTCCTGCTTCTTCTTGATGGGGACAAGCGCGGACGGGTAATCAAAGCTCATGATCGCATCGTAGATACGATCCATGTGATGGAGGTACTCGTTCGCCTTCTCCGTATTCCCCTCAAGCATGAAATCCAAGGCACCCCGCCGTAGCTCCCCGACCACATCGCAGAGCCCAAGCAGATACGAGCTGTACGTGGTCTGGATCGCGTCCGGGTCAGGGAGATCCTCCCCGCGCATGATGTTGGCAAGGCAGTGCAACTCAACGTACTCCTGCGCAGCGTTCTCTACGAACCCCGCGTTGAAAATATCAGGATGATTCTTTGTGAGGTCATTTAATTCTTTCAACAGAGTGTACGCCTGCGTACGAAACGACTCAGCGCCCTCCGGGAGATTCCGATGCAGCTGCTGGATCCCTTTCCGGCAGCAGATGATGATATCCCGGGAATACCGCAAGGCATTCTCTCGGATCTTCTCCTTCTCGCTGATGCGCTGATCGATCTTCTCGATGATGCCATCGAGGTTGTTCATCGCGGTCGGTGCTGGATTCTTCTTGCTCATTTGCCTTCCATCATCTTCTTGTTGACCCAGAACTCAGGGGTCTTTCCCGAGAGGGCAAGCATCATCTGCTCTGCGCAGATCTTCCCAGCCCGCAACTGCCCCTCGGTCGTGGACGCACCAATGTGCGGTGTGCAGACGACCTTCGGATGGTTCACAAGGTCCTTGTAGACAGGCGGCTCCGCAGCGTAGACATCGAGCCCGACTGCCCGTACCTTCCCGCTATTCAAGTATTTCACAAGCGCGGGTTCATCAATGACACCGCCTCGGGCGCAGTTCACGATAATCACGCCGTTCTTCATGAGTTCGAACTGCGGCTCCTTGATGACCGCACCCTCCTCTTTCACGAACGGGATGTGCAGCGAGATGTAATCGGATTCCTTGAGGAGTTTCTCGAGTGAGACAAGAGCGAACTTCGGGTGCGGTGACTTGGTCACATACTTGTCGTAAGCAAGTACCTTCATGTTGAACGCGAGCGCACGCTTTCCAAGCTCAGTGCCAATGCGACCGATGCCGATGATCCCGAGGGTCTTTCCGCAGAGCTCCACGCCCTTGAAAGCCTTCTTCTCCCAGAGCCCTTGTTTCATGGAATGGTCTGCCTGCGGAAGGGACCGTGAGCTAGCGATCATATGACCGAAGGTTAGCTCCGCAACGCTTTCTGTTGTACCTGACGGGGCGTTCACGACCTTCATCTTGTGCTTCGATGCCGTGGGAAGATCGATATTGTCAACACCAATCCCAGCCCTACCAATCACCTTCAGATTTCCTGCTGCGCCAGCGTTGATCACATCGGCCGTCACCTTGGTGCGACTGCGGACCATGAGACCGTCATACTTTGATATTTCCTTCAAAAGCGTCGGTGGGTCCATCTCGTTGAACGTCACATCGTGACCTGCTGCCTTCAACTGCTGAATAACATCATTTTCTGTTTTATCGGTAATGAGTATTTTCATACAAAGCCTCCAAAGGGTGTATCATCACCTAGATAAAAATGTTTATGTTTGGCTAGGCGAGTTCCCTGAAATCAACCCCGGGATACTCCGCTTTCTCCCCGAGTTCCTCCTCGATGCGCAGTAGCTGGTTGTACTTCGCGTTCCGGTCACTGCGTGCAGGAGCACCGGTCTTTATCTGTCCGGCGCTCGTCCCGACCACGAGGTCCGCGATGAAACAATCCTCGGTCTCACCGCTCCGATGGCTCACCACCGCGGTCCATCCCTCATCTTGCGCCATCTTAATCGCCTCAAGCGTCTCCGTCACCGACCCGATCTGATTTAGTTTGATTAGCACGGAATTCGCGGCCTCTAGATCGATGCCTTTCTTGATCCGCTTCGTGTTCGTCACGAACAAATCATCGCCGACGATCTGAACCGTCGACCCTAGTTTCCTTGTCATCTCAACCCAGGTGTCCCAGTCATCCTCCGCAAGGCCGTCCTCGATACTGACAATCGGATACCGTTTGCAGAGGTCTACGTAGAAATCAACCATCTCTCCCCCGGAGTAGGATCGGTCACCGATCTTGTACGTCCCGTCATAGAAAAACTCACTGGACGCGGGATCAAGCGCAATCTTCATCTTGCCTGAATACCCAGCGTTCTCAACCGCAGCAAGCATCAGCTCAAGACGTTCGTTGACATCGACGACCTGTGCAGGAGCAAACCCGCCCTCGTCACCAATAAGAACACCGCCTGCACCGAACTTCTGTTTTAACAGCTTTGCCAGATGATGGTAACTCTCAGAGACCATGCGAATCCCCTCCGCGAAGTTCTTCGCACCGGTCGGCATGAGCATATGCTCCTGAATCGAATTCTCCTGACCCGCGTGCTTCCCGCCGTTGATCACGTTGCACATCGGGACCGGCAGGCGCGACGGGATCACCCCAAAGAGCTCTCCAATGTATATATATAATGGTACACCGGCAGCGGCAGCACCGGCCTTCGTCACTGCCATTGAGACAGGAAGAATAGCGTTCGCTCCAAGCTTCCCTTTGTTCTCGATGCCGTCAAGCTTTAGCATGATTGTATCAATGGTCTTCTGATGGTGACAGTCCAGACCGAGCAACTTCGGGGCAATCTTTTTATTCACATTATTAACAGCTTTCAGGGTACCTTTCCCCAGGTAACGCGCTTTATCACCATCACGTAACTCCAGCGCCTCATGCTGCCCGGCACTGGCTCCGCTCGGGGTCATCGCACGAAACACCCCCTGATCTGTCGCCACATCGACTTCAACCGTCGGGTTCCCCCGGGAGTCAAGAACCTCGCGTGCTTTAATACTGCGGATTTCAGACATGGATTATCTCCCCATCAAGGGCACATCAAATGGAAGCGTCCTTTTTAATAATATCGTTTCCGTTCATCTATCAACGACATCTTTTTTTCATCTACAGAAACACTTAATAACACAAAGAAGCTTTTCGGCATTCGAGGGTGAAAAAAATGGATATGACAACATTACTCATAATAGTGTTTATCATCATCGTATTCCTGATCGCGTTCCTCGCGTCAGCGATACGGATCATGCCGGAGTACCAACGCATCGTCATCTTTCGATTAGGAAGGCTCCTCGGCATTAAAGGACCAGGCCTCGTGCTCATCATACCAATCATCGACAGACCGATTCGTATGGATCTTCGGACACGCGTCATCGACGTTCCAAAACAGCGAATCATCACACATGACAACGTCACCGTGGACGTCGACGCGGTCGTCTATTTCAGAATCATGGATGCTCAAAAAGCAATCGTGGAAGTCCAACGTTATGACATGGCGACAAGCCTGCTTGCCCAAACGACACTTCGAGACATCGTCGGCCAAAAGAACCTTGACGAGCTCTTATCGCAACGTGAAGAATTGAACAAAAGCATACAAACGATCCTCGATACCGGCACCGACCCTTGGGGGATCAAAGTCACGGCAGTCACTCTTAAAGACGTGTCACTTCCTGAGGAGATGTTGCGGGCGATCGCGAAACAAGCAGAGGCAGAACGAGAGAAACGATCACGGATCATCATGGCAGAAGGAGAGCTTCTGGCATCCGAGAAAATGACAGAAGCAGCGAAACTGTATGAAAAAACACCGATTGCACTGCGACTGAGAGAACTACAGACGCTCACAGAAATCGCTCGAGAGAAAAACCTTATTATTGTCCCTGGCGGTGAAATAGGAACCATGGCTGGGATTGCAAAAGCAGTCAACAGAAAAGTAGAACAATGAAACGGGCAACAGCTTTCGTAATTTTTTTCCTTTTTTTCCTTCCTCTTCTGACAAGCAGTATTCAGGCACAGTCCTCAACTGTTCTGCTCGTGGAAATCACTGGCACGATCGATCAAAGCACAGTAAACATCATTTCCGATAGCCTCAAGCAGGCCCAGGGAGACAATATGCAGGCAGTGATCCTGCTTTTGGACACGCCTGGAGGCGGACTTGATGAGACGTTCCAGATCGCGGACCTGATTAAAAACAGCGAGGTCCCGGTGATCGGGTACGTGTACCCGAGTGGTGCCGCTGCATGGTCTGCAGGGACATTCATTCTCATGAGCACCCCGCTTGCAGCGATGGCTGATCATACCGTGATTGGCTCGTGCCAACCAGTGGAAACAACGATCACGGGGACGCAGTTCATCAACGATTCAAAGGTCATCAACGCGCTCGTCGCTTGGATCCAGGAGCGGGCGTCGCTGTACGGGCGGAACCAGACACTTGCAAAGGAATTCATCACCGAAAACAGGAATATCAATGCGACGGTTGCAGAAAATGACGGAGTAATCGAGGCTGTCGCATCTTCCGTAAGCCAGCTATTAGATGAAGTTGACGGAAGGAACATCACGACCGCATCTGGGATGGTCACCTTGCATACAAAAGGAGCGGAGCAGGTTTCGTTTTCCGTGCCACTTTCAATCGTGTTGTATAAAATCATTTCAAACCCAATCCTTACTATTTTGTTGTTGATTCTTGGTGTGTTTGCCTTGGTTGTTGGAATCGCGACGCCCGGGCACGGGGCAGAGGTGTTTGGCATCATCGCTATTTTGCTTGCGCTTGTTGGACTTGGGTTTAACGTGTCGACCCTTGCCATAATCTTTATAATTATCGGCGCACTACTCCTCATCATAGAAATATTCGTCATCCCTGGGTTTGGCGCCGTCGGCATCGGCGGGATTATCTGCCTGATTCTTGGTGCGATATTTCTCATCCCAAGCTATCCAACGCGAAAATGGCTCATCTCAAGTGGGTATATGACTGAAGCAGAGCTTATCATCATTGTCGTCGTCGCATTGTTTGCAATATTCTTTGCATTCCTCGTGTATAAGGTCATCCAAATCAGAAGGAAACGACCGACCCTGGGCCGGTTAGTCGGTGAGAAAGCGGTGACCATTGAACGAATCACGCCTGAGAAACCAGGGTTTGTGCGATTCCAAGGTGAATACTGGCAGGCGAAATCCGATGTTGTGATTGAACCAAACACAAAAGTTGAGATCGTCAATAAAGACGAAACCACTCTTATTGTAAAACCTCTAGAGAGATGACCAAAAGTTAATCAACCTCTTTTTTCTTTAGGAGGGCTTGACCAAAAAGGTTTGATATCAATGATTCCTACGATTACTTGTCAGTTTCTTGGTGGCAGCGATGAAATCGGGAACCTTGCGATGGTACTCGAACTCGAGAACATGCGGTTCCTGTTCGATTACGGGATGTCCCCAGGGAAACCACCGTCGTTCCCCCTCCCACCGCCACCCGTTGACCTCATGTTTCTGTCCCATTCACATCTTGATCACTGTGGGATGATCCCGTGGTTGTGCTCCCAGGCGGATCAGACCATTATCGCAACCGAACCGACTGCCGTGGTGAGTAACCTTCTGCAGAAAGACACCGTGAAGATAGCGCAAATGGATGGGTACTCGGTCCCTTTCGATAATGGAGATGTCAAGGAAGCAGAGCGGAGTTTCTCTATGGTTGACCTTGGGAATAAACAGAACCTCGGCGATGAGTACGTCGTCCGGTTCCATTCCGCAGGGCATATCCCAGGGTCGACGATGTTTGAGCTTTCCGGACCAAAACGCCTCCTGTTCACGGGTGATCTGAACGTGGTCGACACGCGACTGATGAAAGGCACAAAACCGGTGTCATGCGATATTCTCTTCATGGAGGGGACGTACGCAGGTCGTGAGCATGAAAACCGTGATCGATTGGAGAAAGCGTTCCTCGATAAGATCGATGAGGTCGTGAAGCGAGGCGGTACTGCGATCATCCCCGCGTTTGCGGTCGCGCGATCCCAGGAAATCCTCCTTGTCCTTCGGAACGCTGGCTACGATATCTGGCTTGATGGCATGGCAAAGAAAATATCGAAGATTTACCTGAAATACCCGAAGTCCATTCGTTCCGTTGAGGAACTGAGGAAGGCATTGAAACGAGTCAATATGGTCACCTCAGAAAAAAGCCGTAGTAATGCGATGAAGGGAGAGGTGATCGTCACCTCCAGCGGCATGATGGACGGCGGCCCGGTCCTTTCCTATATGAACAAGCTGAAGAACGATAAAAAAAGCGCGGTACTGCTCACCGGGTACCAAGTCGAGGGGACCAACAGCAGACTGCTCATCGAACGAGGGAAGCTGGATTTCTACGGTGTCGTCGAGGACGTCGACTGCGAGGTCCAATACTATGATTTCTCCGCCCACGCCGGCCACACCGAACTTGTTGAGTTCGCAAAGGCGTGCCATCCGGAAAAGATCGTGCTCTTCCACAGCGACGATCGTATACCACTCGCGGAGTCCTTGAAGGATTACGCAGAGGTCTACACGCCGATGAAGGGAGAACGCCTCCATCTTTAACACAGGTAGACCTATTGATTTTATGGAAGATGATGAGGAAAAGAAGACACTAGACCAAGAGGAAACAACTCATGACTGATGAAATGACAC
>Ga0153915_10003202_pt1 | contig 14975 bp, 12 predicted proteins | sample Opewatmetagenome_2_FD_107003 | JGI IMG/M metagenome (GOLD analysis project Ga0153915, IMG submission 107003) | Freshwater wetland microbial communities from Ohio, USA - Open water 3 Core 3 Depth 3 metaG | ecosystem: Environmental > Aquatic > Freshwater > Wetlands | place: USA: Ohio, Lake Erie...
GTAATCGCCGAAGCTCGTGCTCTCGTAGCGGGAGCCCTTCATCACGAACAGGACCTCCGGCTGGACGGCGAACCTGTCGCTGAGGCTGTAGGTCAGAAAAGCGCCCAGAGCCGCTCCCAGCTTGAATCTCTGGTCGAAGACGTCCTCGCCGAAGATGTTGGCCACGGATGCACCCGCTTTGACGCCTATGGCTGTCACCCCTGCCGCCCGGGCCGCGGGGGCCGCGGCCATCGTCCAGGCGCAGGCCAGAAGCAAAATCGCCACAGGACGTTTCATATCGGTCCTCCTTGCGCGGCCGCCGTGGGCGGAACGGAATTTCTACCCACTACCAGATTCAGGGGCTTCAAGTCAAGCCGCTTTTCTTTGACCTCGACGGGTGGTTCGCATAGACTTATCCCGGCCTGCCCCGCCGGGGCAGCGCGAGGCCATTCCCGGGAGGCGTGATGCGACGAGATAACGGGCGGATCCAGAAGCCGGCCGTCTTCGCCATCGTCCTAACGTTGCTGGCGGGAGCCGCGGCCGAAGGGGGAATCCAACGCGGGGCCGGCGTCGAAGAGGTCAGGTCCTACCGCGCGGCCCACGAGCGGGCCATCATCGGGGAATACCTGGAGATGCTGTCCCTGCCGAATGGGACGGCCGACGGACCGGATATCCGGCGCAACGCCGAGTTCATCGCCGCCATGTTCCGCCGGCGCGGGTTGACCGTCAGGTTGATCGAGGCGGAGGGGTCTCCTCCGGCCGTGCTCGCCGAGCAGTCCGTCCCCGGCGCGAAAACGACCATCGCGCTCTATGCTCACTATGACGGACAGCCCGTGAACCGCGAAAACTGGACCCACGACCCCTGGCAGCCCATCCTTCTCAACGCGTCGATGGATAACCGGGGACAGCCGGTGCCGCTCGAGGCGCTTCCGGGGGCCGGGGACGGCGAGTGGCGGATCTATGCCCGGTCCGCGAGCGACGACAAAGCCCCCATCATGGCTATGGCTGCCGCCCTCGACGCCCTCCGATCGGCCGGGATCCCCGCAGCGGCGAATCTCAAGCTCTTCTTTGAAGGAGAAGAGGAGGCCGGGTCGCCCCATCTTGGCCGTATCCTGGCAGCCGAACCCGGCCTCCTCCGGGCGGACCTCTGGCTTCTCTGCGACGGCCCGGTCCATTCGACCCGCCGCCCGCAGGTCTTCTTCGGGGCCCGCGGCGTTACGGGTCTCGAGCTCACGGTCTACGGCCCCTTGCGGCCCCTTCACAGCGGGCACTACGGGAACTGGGCGCCCAACCCCGCCCTGATCCTGGCCCAGCTTCTGGCCGGGATGCGCGACCTCGAAGGGGCGATCACCATCGAAGGCTACGGGGCCAAAGTCAGGGACCTGACCGTCGAGGAACGCCGGGCGCTCGACGCGCTCCCTCAGGCCGACGAGGCGCTGCGGCGCGAGCTCGGCTTGGGCCGCACCGAGGGAGGGGGGAAAAGCCTGGCGGAGCTCATCATGCGGCCGTCCTTGAACATCCGGGGGATCCGGTCCGGTGAAGTGGAGGACAAGGCCCAGAACGCGATCCCGACCGAAGCCCGGGCGTCGATCGATTTCCGCCTCGTTCCCGACCAGTGTCCCGCCGAGGTCCAGGCGCTCGTCGAGGCGCACCTGCGTTCGCGCGGGTTCCGGATCGTCCGCGAGACCCCTGACCTCGAGACCCGGCTCGCCTCCCCCTTCGTCGCCAAGGTCCGCTGGGAAGAGGGCTACCCCGCGGCCCGGACCGACATGTCCCTGCCTCTCTGTCGGGACCTCGTCCGCGTCCTCGACGAGGCGTTGGAGGCGCCGGTCATCCGGATCCCCCTGTCGGGCGGCAGCGTCCCCATGTATCTTTTCCAGACGACACCCGGACGCCCCGTTGTGCTGTTCCCGATCGCCAACCACGACAACAACCAGCACGGCGCGGACGAAAACCTCCGCCTGCAGAACCTGTGGGACGGGATCGAGATGTTCGCCGCGCTCTTCAGCCGGCTCGGGGCGGTCCGCCGCTGAACTGGACCCGCTCAGTTGTCGCGCCGGATCTCCAGCCGGTCCAGGCCGTTGGCGTAGAACTCCTTTTCGTAGCGCTCGATGAAGCGGGCCTCTTTCTTCATCCCCGCCTCCGTGTCGAGCTCCGCGGAGGCCTCCTCGCCGTAGCGGCGGAGAAAATCGCGGTCGGCCATCCGGTAGATGAGCTGGTCCCAGAAGGTGTTATCGTCGTAGAAGTCCATGGTCTCCTGAAGCGCCTCGTCGAGCGAGGCGGAGGGAAGGGGCTTCCCGGTCTCCTCGTCCTCATCGACGAACTCGCCGAGGCCGGCCCTGCGCGCGGTCGCCAGAAGGGAGGCCTGCAATTCGTCGTAGGCGGCTATCCGGTCGTCCGTCCGCCAGCTGTTGGCCATCCAATTGCCGAGGTAAACGAGCTTGATCAGGGTTTCCAACTCTTCTTTGGTCAGCTTGATATCCATGGTTCGTCTCCCTCGTCCTCTTCGATTATACCATCGTGATGGTCCGCGCGCGCGGAGAGAAGCCGGGGCGGCTCAAGCGCGGTTCTGTTTGGCCATTTTGTTCTGGTACATCATCCGGTCGGCCTCGCTGAGGAGCTCGGCGATCGTGAGGGGCTGCTCGGGGTTATAGAGGGAATGGCCCAGGCTGACGGACAGGTGGTAACCGCGTTCCGTCCGGGCATTGAGGATGTCGATCTTGCTCAGAACCCGGGTGACCAGCGATTCGCCGCGGCCGGACAGGACGTCGATGACGAGGGCCACGAACTCGTCGCCGCCCAGGCGGGCGATGATATCCGACTCGCGGAAGGCGTCCTTGAGGAGAAGGCTGATATCGCGGATGGCCCGGTCCCCCTCGTCATGGCCGAGGTTGTCATTGATCCACTTCAGGTCATCGAGGTCGGCGTAGATGAGCACCATCTCGCGCTTGTTCCGGTGGGCGATCTTGAGCTGCTGCCGGGCCAGGGTCAGGAACCCGCGCCGGTTGTAAAGGCCGGTCAGATCGTCGACGAGGGAGAGGGCCCGCAGCTCCTCCTCGGTCCGCATGCGGTTGACGGCGATGGCGAAGAGGTCGGCCAGGCGCTGGATGACGGCCAGCTCCCGTTCCTCGTAGTCCTGGTCCGAGTTGGCCACGGCGACGACACCCTGGAGGTTTTCCTTGATGACCGCCGGAACGGCCAGGAAGCGCGCCATGGCCATGTGGCCGGCGGGCGTGCCGGACGACCGGGGGTCGAGGTAAGGGGAATTCGTCATCAGCGGCTTCTTCTGGTTGAGGACCCATTGCCAGAGACCCGCTCCGCCGTGGATGGCCGGCAGGGTCTCCCGCGCCTCGCCTTCTTCCCACGCTTCGCGCGTGATGGCCGAAGGGACGAGCGCGCCCGTCTGTTCGTCGATGTATCCGACGAGCCCGAAGGGGCTGCGGGTCAGGCGCCGCGCCCGCTCCAGCACCAAAGCCGAGACCTCGCCGATCGAGCCGGGCGAGAGGAGCTTGCTTGACAGCTCGGCGATGGCCGAATCGACCTGGTGGACCCAGAACAGGGCGGCTTCGGTCTGCTTCCGGCGCGTGATGTCCTCGAGCGTCCCGTCATAGAACAGGACCTGTCCCTGGGCGCCCCGGACGGCGCGGGCCGTGTCCTTGACCCAGATGATCCGGCCGTCGAAGCGCCGCAGACGCGTCTCGAAATTATCCACGAAGCCGTTGGCGTCCATGAGGGATCTCCAGATCTCGCGGTCGCGGGCATCGACGTGGAGGCTCGCCAAGCTCGCCTGGAGGAGGGATTCGGTGTCGGGATAGCTGAGCATGCGGGCCAGGGCCTTGTTGGCCTGGAGGAACTGGCCGTCGGCGGTCGTCCGGTAGACGCCGACCGGGATCCCCTCGACGAGCGAGCGGGCGCGCTCGTCGCTCTCCCGGAGAGCGCTCTCGACCTCGCGCGAGCGGGCCCGGTCCCGGGCTCCGGCCACGGCCAGGCTCGTGACCCGGGCCAGGGCCAAGCCGAGGTTGGCGTAGTGTTCCCGCCATTCCGGCCGCTCCAGGCCCCAGATATCCAGGGTCCCGAATGTCTCGCCGCCCGAGCCGAAGCGCAGGGAGAAGCCGTCGTTGACCTCGCTCCAGGCGAATTCGGGGGGCTCGCCGGGAGAGGCGGGGTCGGCCGGCCGGTAGACGAGGTGCTTCGGGGCCAGGAGATGGTGGAAGACCTCCCGGCTCCGCTCGAGCGCCTCGGCCTCGGTCTCGGACCGGCCCAGCTCGGCCAGCAGTTGCGCCATCCGCCCGTAGTCCACGAAGAGGCCGTGGGCGCTGGCAAACCTCTTTTCGAACGCCTGCCGCTCATCGCGGAGCTCGCTTTGGAGGATGATGGACTTGAGGTTCAGCACAAAGTGTTCCAGGCCCGCGAGGAAGACCTCCGAGGGCAGATCAACGAACCGGGCAAAAGACTCCAGGAGCTTCTGGCCGCGGGGAAGGACCCCCGTGTCGATCAGGACGAGCCGCTTGGCCCTTCTCTGGAAGTAGGATTGAGCTTGTTTGCGGTCGAAGCCCATGCGCTCAACGTGATTCTTCCAGTCGACCAGCCAGCCCGGCAGAAGAAGGCGCGCCCCTTCGCGCCGCCACTTTTCGAGGAGAAGCGGGTCGACGAACCAGGCGGCGCACTCGTCCTTGGGATGAAGGAAAAGGTTCGCTTGGCCCGGCCCCTCGGGGAACGCCCGGGACAGGCACCCGCTCCCCAGGACATGGACTTCCCAGCCGGCCTCCAGGAACTGCCGCAGAGGCGCCCGGACGTCCCCGGCCGGTGACGAGCCGTCCTCGCAGACGAGAGGCACGGAAACGTTCTTGAACGGGGCCATGCCCTCGACCTGGGAGATGGCCTTCATTTCGGCTTCGAAATCCCTGCAGGTCGCGAAACAGAACTTCAGGCTCATGGGAACGGCGACGGCCCCGCCAGCACGCCGGGCGGTCGAGCCGGGCTGTCGCGCCTCCGGATCTTCTTGACGATGGTGTTATATAGCACAAGGAGAAGAGGGAGTCAAAACGGGTTGGCATTTCCTGAACTTTGCGCTAGAATCCCCGTATCAGAAGAACGTCCGCGCCATGCCATGGATGCTGACCCGCTCGGACAAGGAGGACATTATGAGAAAGAAGTTCATGCCCGTCGTGGTTGCCCTGCTGGTCGCCGGGAGCCTGGCCGCGCCGGCCCAGGGCCAGACCGCCAAGGACGTCCTGGCCAAGCTGATCGACGCCATGGGCGGCCGCCAAGCCATCGCCGCCGTCAAGGACTCCACGCTCTCGGGGACATTCGAATTCGTTTCGATGGGGATGTCCGGGGCCATGACCGTCTACGCGAAGGAGCCGAACAAGGTGCGCGTCGACATCGAGCTCATGGGCATGGTCATCACCCAGGCCTATGACGGCCAGGTCGCCTGGTTCGTCAATCCGCAGACGGGCGGCACGGAGGAGATGTCCGCCGCTCAGGCCAGCGAGATGCAGCGCCGGGGCATGGGGAACGACATGCTCCTCAACCCGGAGAAGGTGGGCGTGACCTACACGCTCAAGGACCGCGAGACGGTCGAGAACAAGGAATACATCGTCCTCGAACAGAAGTATGCCGACGGGTACACGGCCAAGCTTTATATCGACCCCGCCACGTACCTCGTGATGCGGCAGCGCGGCAAGGGCCAGAATCCGATGACCCAGGCCGAGGCCGATACGGATACCGTCATCTCGGACTACCGTCCGGTCAACGGGATCAAGATGGCCTTCAGCTCGGTGACCTTTCAGGACGGCGCCGAAATGATGCGCATTACGTTCGCCAAGGTCGTCTGCAATACCGGGCTGGAGGACAGCTTCTTCGTCAAGAAGTAAGGGCCGGGCCGTCCCGCCGGCGGCCGGCCGGGGAGGCGAACGATGAGAGGATCCTGGGGACGGACGGGTTTGGCCCTCGCCCTGTCCGGAGCGCTCCTGGTGGCGTCCTGCGCCGTCAACCCCGTCACGGGGAAGAAGGAGCTCATGCTGGTCTCCGAGGGGCAGGAGATCGCGCTCGGCGAGCAGACCGATAAGGAGGTCCGCGCCGAATACGGGCTCTACGACGATGCGGACTTCGCCGCCTACCTCCCGCGGACCGGGGGCCTTCTTGTTCCCTACAGCCACCGGCCCAAGCTCCCCTATCACTTCGCCGTCCTCGACACGCCCGTCATCAACGCCTTCGCGGCCCCGGGCGGCTACATCTACGTCACGCGGGGCCTGCTGGCCCTGATGAATTCGGAGGCGGAACTCGCCGCCGTGCTCGGCCATGAGCTCGGCCACGTCACCGCCCGGCACGCGGCCCGGAGCATGAGCCGGCAGATCCTCGTCCAAGCCGGGCTGGCCGTCGGCAGCCTGGCGAGCAAGACGTTCGCCAAGATCGCCGGCGTCGCGGGCGTGGGGGCGCAACTCCTTTTCCTCAAGTACAGCCGCGATGACGAGCGGCAGGCGGACGCCCTCGGCGTCACCTATGCGCGGGCCGCCGGCTACGACCCCGGCGAAATGGTCCGCTTCTTCCAGGCCCTGCAGGAATTGGGGGACCTCTCGGGAAAGAACACGCTGCCCGGCTTTCTCTCGACTCACCCGCTGACGAAGGAGAGGATCGGCAACGTCCAGGGCCTGCTCGCCGCGGACGACGCCAACCTCAAGACGGCCGGCGAGGGCTATCTCAAGCGTCTCGAAGGGCTTGTCTACGGGGACGATCCGCGGCAGGGATACGTCGAGAACGGCGTCTTTTACCATCCCGGCCTCCGTTTTCTCGTCGTTTTGCCGCAGGGCTGGAACGTCCAGAATACGCCCACTCAGCTCACGGTCGTCTCGACCGACGAGAAAGCCGCCCTCGTCCTCCAGGCCGAGAAGAACGCGGCCAGCCTGTCCTCGTACGCGCAGCAAAAAGCGGCCGCGATCGAGGGCCGGACCCTCCTCGACGAACGCACCGGGACGATCCACGGCCTGGCGAGCCTGCAGCAGATCTTCGACGTCGTCCAGCAGAACGAGCCGGCCGTCCGCCTGCAGAATTCCTTCATCCGCAAGGGCGACATCATCTACACGCTCACGGCCCTTAGCGCGGCGTCCGATTTCGGCCGCTTTGAGGGGGCCTTCGACCAGACAGTCGCCTCGTTCCGGGAGCTTACCGACCGGGCTTACATCGACCGCGCGCCGAAGCGCGTGCGGCTCGTTCCGGCCGACGGGTCGCGGACGCTCGAGGCGTATTTCCAGGCCGCGGGCATGGACAAGAAGTCCTGGCCCCAGTTCGCCATCATGAACGGCTTCAAGCTCGACGCCGTCCCGCCCCAGGGCCGCCTCCTCAAGCTCGTCCGTTAGGACGTTCAGGCAGTCCTGAAGGGTTCGGATGCTTTCCTCGCGGGGACCCTCCTCCACCCCAGCGGGGATCGCTTGGAAGGCAGACTCGCTCGACGGAAGTTCACCCTGAAAATGCCGCCTTTCCCTGCAACTGCGGATTCCCCCCCGAGGGACCGAACGCGGAGGGCAACTTTCCGCAGTTGACGAAGGGCGATGCATTTTCAGGCTGACCTTCCGTAGGTCGCTTCGTCCGCCCTCCTTCGCGCTCCCCATAAGGGGCGTCGTCGCTTCGTGGCCCCGTTTCGGATACCATCCTCGCCCTGGGTGAATCAAAGGCAAGGATTAATACTTAGAAGCCGGGCTAGCTCCCGCCCGGAAAGTCATCAATTGAGCGCATGAGCGTCCCGGCACCTCCACCCCTTCCCACGAGGGAGGATGGGCTCTGGTCGACGAAGAGGGCGAGGATGATGTCCGAACCGGCGTTCGAGAGGCTTTCGCCGAGGACGGGTGGCACCGTGCGGGGCCCCCAATGGCCCGGAACCCGGCACTTTCGGGTGAGGACCAGTGGGGTGACACGGGGACAGGTCCCGTCCGAGACGACGGCGCTATGATCGCGAGGACATCATCCGAGCCCCCTGGGGGTCGAGCGGAGCCCGTCCTCCCTAGACTTCGGCTTCCTGGATGACCTGATAGGCGAGCCGCAGGGCGCGCAAGCCCTCTTCGCCCGTAACCTTGACGTTCTTCCCGGTCGTGACCGAGCGCAGGAAATTGAGGAGCTCTTTGCGGAGCGGCTCCTCTTTCTGGATCTTGAGGGTCTTGATGTCCGCCTGCCGGCCGTCGAGGGGGAAGATCTTGACCTCCTGGTCGATGTAGTCGATGGAATAGTACGAGGTCGGCTCGAAGATCCGCAGCTTGCGCACCTTGCCCTGGTGGACGCGGCTGGCCGTCAGCGTCGCCACGCATCCGGAGCGGAACTCGAGCCGGGCGTTGGCGATGTCGATCTTCTCGGACAGAACGTGGATCCCGGTGGACTTGATGGAGACGACGTCGTCCCGGATGAGGGTCATGATGATGTCGAGGTCGTGGACCATGAGGTCGAGGACGACGTCGATGTCGAGGGAGCGGGCCGAGAACGAGCCCAGGCGCTGGACCTCGATGAACTTGGGTTCGGAGATGATGCCCTCGACGGCCTCCACGGCCGGATTGAAGCGTTCGAGGTGCCCGACCTGGAAGATCAGCCCCTGCTCGCGGGCCAGGGCGCAGAGGCGCTCCCCCTGTTCGACGGTCTCGGTGATCGGCTTCTCGACGAGGACGTGCTTACCCTGGCGGAGGAGGTTCTCGGACACCGCGAAGTGGGCCGCCGTGTCGGTGGCGACAACGGCCGCGTCGATGTCGTCCAGCATCTCCTCATAATTCTGGAAATAGGGCACGCCGTGCCGGTTCCCGATCTGGAGCGCTTTCTCCGAATCGAGGTCGGCCACCCCCTTGAGCTCGGCCTCCTCCAAGTAGGACAGGATGCGGGCGTGCTGGGTCCCCAGATAGCCGACGCCGATGATCCCGACTCTAACCTTGTCCACGGCTGGCTCCTTTCTAACCGGCGATAACGGCGATCCCGGACCCATCGGCCAGGGCCACGGATTCCTCCCTCTCGAAGAACGGCATGGCGGCCGCCTCGAACCAGAGGGCCCGGCCGCGGGCTTGGACGAGGCTCCGGACGGTCTCCAGGCCGACTGCGGGCAGGTCGAGACGCGGGTCCTGGCGGGTGCGGGCGACCTTGACGGCCACGATCCCGGGACCGGCCAGCTCGCCGGCCCGTCGGATAGTCCGGTCAGTTCCGTCCACGCCTTCGACAGCGATAACCAGGCGGTTCTTCACGGCGATCGTCTGACCCACGTCCAGGTCGGCCAAGGCCCGCGCCTTGGGCCGGCCGAATGCGATATCGGCCAGGACGTCTTCCGTCGGGGCCGTCCGGGTCAGGACCCCGGGCGCACAAAAGAAATCCTTGAGGAAAGGCGTGGGGTCCAGGACCCTGATGCCCTGACCGGACAGGAAGCCGGCCAGGACGGCCAGCACCGAGGCCGGGCCGAGGTCGGCGAGCTCGCCGACGAGAGCCCGGGCGGCGGCATCGAGGCCGTCCGGCCCCAGCACCAGGACCCGGGGGTCGATCTTGCCCGCCAGGAGGAGCTCGTCGACCCCTTCTTTCTTGAAGAAGGCCAGCGTCCGCGCCAGGTCGCCGGGCCCAACCCATTCCAGGACGTCGGCGGCCGCGGCGTTAGCCGGGTCCGCCTCGCCCCGGACGGCGGCGACGACGACCCTCCGGCCTTCGCCCCGGGCGCGGGCGGCGGCCAGGCGGGGGAAGACGCCGGCGCCGGCTACGATTCCGAGTCTGCGTCCCATGCGGCGGTCTTCTTCAGGATGCCCCGTTTCGAGGTCCGGATGAACTCCAGGAGCTCGTCCCGGTCCGGGTCGGCCGGGAATTCGGCCTGGATCCGCTCGACGGCCTGGGTCGTGTTGAGCTCCGTGAAGTAGAGGGTCTTGATCATCCGGCGCAGGGCGTCGATGCGCTCGCGCGAGAAGCCCCGGCGCCGCAGGCCGATGCTGTTCAGGCCGAAGATCCGCGGCGGCCGCATCCCCGCCACCTTGAGGAACGGCGGCAGGTCCTGCGTGAGGACCGTGAACCCGCCGGTGAAGGCGTAGCGGCCGATGCGGCAGAACTGGTGGACGCCGGTGAAGGCGCTGAGAAGAGCGAAATCCCCGACGGTCACGTGGCCCGCCAAGGTTACGGCGTTGGTGAAGACGATCTCATTCCCGATCTGATTGTCGTGGGCGATATGGGTGTAGGCCATGAGGTAATTGCGGTCGCCGACGACGGTCCGCCCGCCGCCCTTGACGGTTCCCCGGTGGACGGTGACGAATTCCTTGAAGACGTTCCCCTCGCCGATCTTGACCTCGGTCGGGTCCCCTTTGTAACCGACATCCTGGGGGTCCGAGCCGATCGAGACAAAGGGGGCGAAGCGGCAGTCGGCGCCGATCTCGGTCCGGCCCAGGATCGAGACGTGGGATTCGAGCCGGGTGTTCGGGCCGAGCGCGACCTCCTCCCCCACCGTGCAATACGGCCCGACCGAAACGCCCGGCGCCAGCCGGGCCCGGGGGTGGACGACGGCGGAGGGATGGACAAAGATCTCAGACCCGGGCATTCAGTTCCTCGATGTCGAGCAGGGTGGCGAAGATCTCCGCTTCCGTGGCGACTTCGCCGTCGACGAGGGCCCGGCCGCGGATGTGGCAGATCCGGCCCTTGAGCCTGACGAGCTCCACCTCGAGCCGCAGCTGGTCGCCCGGAACGACCATGCGCTTGAACCTCGCCTTGTCGATCTTGCTCAGGACGACCATCTTCTTCTTGGGCTCGGGCAGGGCATGGAAGAGGACGATCCCGCCGGCCTGGGCGATGGCCTCGAGGATGAGCACCCCGGGCATGATCTTCAAGTCGGGGAAATGGCCCTGGAAGAATTGCTCATTGCAGGTGACGTTCTTGATGGCCACGATGGACTTGCCCTTCTCAAGCTCGAGAACCCGGTCCACCAGCAGGAAGGGAAAGCGATGGGGCAGGAAATCCAGGATCTCCTCAAGGGTCCAGGCAGGCTTGGGCATCTTCACCCTCCGTTCATTTGGCCGGCGGGGCAGCTTTGGCGGCGTCGTAACGGCGGATGAGCTCGTTGGTCAGGTCGGCTGCCGGGTTGAAATAGACGGCGCCGCTCTTGGCCAGGTCAAAGATGACATCCAGGCCCTTCTCCTTGCCCAGGGCCTCGATGAGGGGAATGAGCTCGGCTTGGATCTTGTTGAGGAGCTTGAACTGGAGCTCCTGAAGCTCCCGCGTGGCGTCTTCGGACACGCGCTTGTGCTCCGTCTGTTTCCGGGCCAGGTCGGCGTTCAGGGCCTGGGCCGCTTCCACGGTCAGGGTCAGACGCTGGGTCGAGAGCCGCGTCTCGAGGCCCTTGATCTGCTCGGCGAGCTTGGCCACGTCGGCCTGCAGCTGCTTGTTCCGGGCTTCGAGCTGGGCGATGGCGCGCTTCCCCTCGACCGAGGTCTCGAGGACCCGCTGGGAGTCGAGGACGCCGACCTTGGCGGCGGTCTGCGCGGCCAAGCCGCCGGCCAGAGCCGCCACGCCGACGAAGCCGAGCCAAACGCGGGCTATGGTCTTTTCCATCTCCAACCTCCTGGGATCGCGGGCCCCGGGCCGCGGCCGGTCCGCCTAGAACGTCGTCCCGATGGCGAACCGGAACGCGAAGCTCGTATCGTCCCGGTAGATCTTGCGGTTATTATACGCAAAAATCAGCCGGAACGGAACCCGCAGGGCCGGGACGAAAATCCGGGCCTCGAGGCCGAGCGAGGTGTACATGTTCCGGAAGCTGAATCGCTGGCTGTTGAGGAGGGTGTTGCCGACGTCATAGAAGCCGATGAGATAGAGGGGGCCGCCGGCGTGCAGAATATATTCCCCGTTGATGACGAGCGACTTTTCGCCGCCCAAGATGGTTCCGTTCTCGTTGCGGGGGCCGATCGTGTAGATCTCGTAGCCGCGGATGGAGCGCTCGCCGCCCAGGTAGAATTTCTCCCAGAAGGGGATCTCGGAGTTCCCGATGGCCTTGACGAACTGGTACTCGATGTGGAAACCCAGGGTGTGCTTCCCCCGGATGAGAGGCTGGTAATGGGTGAACTCGAGGCGCGGTTTCCAGAGGTCGATCTCGCCGCCCAGGAGGGTTCCGGAATACTTGAGCGAGGCCGAGTACATCGTCCCGCTCGACGGCGTCAGGGGGCTGTCGACCGTCGAATAGTAGATCATGGGCATCAGGGAGCTCATATTGTAGTTCCCGTAGCCGAACATGTTGAGGTAGACGGGGTCGTAATAGGGGGAGGTGTAGAGGGCGGAGGCCTCATCCGTCGTCGTTGTCTCGGGCTGCCAGATGTGGACCTTCTCGTAGCTGTAGGTCAGGTTGCCGCGCGTATAGCCGATGAGCCGGGCCCCGAGGGTGAGGTCCGCTCCCGTCCCCCTCCGGTTATAGAGATAAGGATAAATATACTCCCGTTTGAAGACGTTGAAGCCCACGGTGATGGGCTGGTCGAAGACGTACGGCTCGGTGAAGCCGAAACTGTAGTTCTTGATCCGTTTGCCGTGCTGCAGGACCAGCTCGAGGTTCTCCCCGGCCCCCAGGAAGTTGACCGTCGAATAGCTGAAGGCCACGAACGGCCCTTCGTAGCCGCTGTAGCCGGCGGTGAACTGGATGTTGTTCCGCTGCATCTCCTTGACGTTGACCGTGACGTCCATCTGGGCCGGATTGTCGTTGTTCTGCTTGATCTCCGGGTCCTTTTCCAGGTCCACGAGCCCGAGCTGCTTGATCCGCAGGATGCTGTTCTTGAAGATCTCGAAGCGGAAGGGGTCGCCCTCGGCGATGAGCATCTCGCGGCGGATGACCTTGTCCTTGGTGTAGATGTTGCCCCGGAACTCCAGCCGGTGGAGGAAGGCGATCTCGCCCTCGTAGATGTTGAAGGTCAGGTTGACGAGCTTCCGTTTCGGGTCGAGGTTCTCGACCGGCGCGATCTGGCAGAAGAGGTACCCGAAGTTCCGGTAGAACTCCTGCATCTTCTCCATGGCCTTCTCGCGGACCTTGGTATTGTAGATGTCGCCGACCTCGAGCTTGACCAGGGAGCGGAGGAACTCGCTCCGCAGGATCTTGTTCCCGTCGATCTTGATCTCGCCGACCCGGTAGAGATAGCCGGCGCTGACAGGGATGATGATCCGCATCATCTTCTGCTGGCGGAAGAGGATGTTCCGCTTGGTCACCTCCTCGACGCGCGGCTCGCCGACCGTGGCCTCCATATAGCCGAATTCCTGGAACTTCTGCTTGAGCTTGTCGACGTCGTCCGGAAGCTTGTTCTGTTTGAAGGCGTCCTTGCCGGCGATCCAGGAGTAGAGGTTGTGCTTCTGGTTGTCCTTCATCGCCTCCCGCAGGAAGCCCTCGGGGAGCTTGGCCCGGCCCTCGAAGACGACCTCCCCGACGCGGATCTTGGGTCCCTCGTCGACCCGGATGAGGACCTCGACCTCGTTCTTCCCCCGCTTGGCGACCTCGGTGTCGATCTTGGCCGCCTGGAGGCCCTTCTCGGCCAGCAGGTCATTGATCGTCTTCCTGACCTTCTGGAGCTTGGCGGGGTTGTAATAGGAATAGGCCAGGATGTATTCGTCCTTCTCCTTGAGCTTGTTGACGATATCGTCTTCCTTAACCTTCTTGCCTGTCTTGAAGGTCACGGCCTTGACGACGGGGTTCTCCTCGACGACGATCTTGATGATCTTGCCCCGGGTGCCCGCCTCTTCCTCGATCCGGACATTGGCGAAAAAGCCGGTCGTCCAGAGGACGGTGAAATCCCGGCGGAGGATGTCTTCGTTGTAGTATTCCCCCTCCCGCGTCGAGAGGTAGTAGAGGATCGTCTCCTTCGTCACGCGGTCGTTGCCGACGACGTCGATCCGCTCCACGATCTCCTGGGCCGCCAGGACGGCGGGCAGGACGAAAGCAAGCGCGGCGAGGATGAGGAACGTTTTTTTCATCGGGCCTGACCTTCTACTTATACCATATCGGCCCCCGCTTTTAAAGGGAACCGCGCCCGCGCCCGGCCCCTGCGCCCCGGGAGGCCTTCCTCTCTCTTTAACGTCCGGGAGGGGCCGTGCGTTTCAGCTCCCCGGCCTCCATAAGGTAGAGGGAGTCGCAATACCGGGCGACCCGCTCGTTGTGGGTGACGATGACGGAGGAGAGCCCCTTCTTGATGTGGAGGTCCAGGATGAGCTTCAGAATGTGCTCGCCCGTCTTCCAATCGAGGTTCCCGGTCGGCTCATCGGCCAGGAGGAGCCGCGGTTCATTGGCCAGGGCCCGGGCGATGGCCACCCGCTGCTGCTCCCCGCCCGAGAGCTGGCCGGGCCGGAAATCGGCCCTGTCCGCCAGCCCGACGTCCTGGAGCAGGGAGAGGGCCCGGACCAGGGCGTCCTTCCGGCCCGCATCTCCGATGAGCAGGGGCAGAGCCACGTTCTCCTGGGCCGTGAATTCGGGCAAGAGGTGGAAGGACTGGAAGATAAAGCCGACTTTGCGGTTGCGGATGGCGGCGATCTCCGCGTCGGAGCGGGTCGACAGGTCCTCGCCGTCGAGCAGGATGCGGCCTTCCGTCGGCCGGTCCAGGACCCCGAGGAGGTTGAGGAGGGTCGTTTTGCCGACGCCCGAGACCCCCATGACGGCGGCCAGTTCGCCCGGCCTGAGCTCGAAGTCCAGGCCGGCGAAGACCCGCAGCTCGCCCTTGGGCAAGGGATAGGACTTGCCCAGGTTTTCGGCGCGCAGGAGAGGGTCGCTCATGGTCCCGTTACTCGTATTTCAGCGCCACGGCCGGGTCGACGCGGGACGCCCGATGGGACGGGAAGAGGGTCGAGACGAAGCTGATGGCCAGGGTCACGCCCACAATCAGGGCCAGGTCCATAAGCCGCAACCGGAAAGGGACGAAGGAGATCTGGTAGATATCGACCGGGACCCGGATGAGCTGGAAGGCATTAGCCGCCCAGCACCAGGCCAGCCCGAGCCCTGAGCCCAGGGCCGTGCCGAGCGTCCCGATCATGGCGCCCTGGTAGAA
>Ga0153915_10003203_pt1 | contig 14973 bp, 17 predicted proteins | sample Opewatmetagenome_2_FD_107003 | JGI IMG/M metagenome (GOLD analysis project Ga0153915, IMG submission 107003) | Freshwater wetland microbial communities from Ohio, USA - Open water 3 Core 3 Depth 3 metaG | ecosystem: Environmental > Aquatic > Freshwater > Wetlands | place: USA: Ohio, Lake Erie...
ACTGTTCCCCAAACGTAATCCGGCTGATAACCAACCTCGAACAAACCGATGGGCGAAACATAATTAATATAGGCCAGGTCGAAGGCGATATTTTCACTTTCCGCCCTGGTTGCCGCCGACGTTCCATCATAAGTTCCCGGATTGGATCTCGTGCCGCCCCAGATTCTTTCCATGGCGTCAAAACGGGTGACCAGTTTCAGGCTCGGAGATACGACAAAGTCCGTTCCCACGCGCAGTCTCTGGAAAAAGAAAGCCGTGCTGGGATTGTCGTAAGAGTTTCCTTCGTAGCCTGAATTTACAGAAGTTTTATTTAAATACATTCCAGCGGCGTAGTATTCGGCGCTGACTTTTACGTCAACCGCGAAGGCTGACACACTGAAGGCCATGACCAGCCCCAGAGACAACAAAACTAACCAAAATCTCTTCATTCTTTTCTCCTTTTTCAAAAAGAGTCAATATTTTCCGCATTAAAAAAACGGGCATTTTTTAAATGCGACCCCAAACTAAATATTACAACTAAATATAGTATAGTATAGAATAGAATAAACGTATATGTCAATGTATATATATCACTGAATGCGGGGCGGGGTATCGATGTGTATCGTTCTGTTTAAATGGTGTCTGTTACGGATGGAAAGCAAGCATGTCCATGAAAAACGCCAACTGCCTGCTTAGCGGATGGCCGTGTTATGGTTAGCGATGGCGGGTGACAGAATAATCGCCTTGCATACGAATACCAGATGACTGCCAATCTTTGCCGGAAGGCCGGATGCGTTATCCTCGAAAAAATAGATGAGCAGCCTGCAGGGAGCGTCATCCCTGAAATTGTAATTGATTGCGGTTCTGTAATTCCGCGCCTCATCAGGCACAATATTGAATTGGGCGATCTTTGTCTTCTCCAGATATACTCTGATTCTGCCGGGCTTGCTGACCGATTGTACGCTGACGAATTCAAGCAATGCCCTGTTTTTCGCAAGCACCTTTCCGTTTTGCGGTTTGATATAGACAGCGCAAATGTCCGTCGCGCCGATAAGCCCGTCTTTCAGGGGGATAATTCCAATGGTGTTGTATTCCGTAAAGTTTTCCTTTTGCAGCGCGGTGACGATTCCCTCATGCCAATGGGCGTCCCTGTATATGAAAAATGTGCCGTCCGGCGAGACGCTGATGTAATCCGCCTGATTCGTTTTGCTTTCAACGATCTTAATCAGCCGCAATTCCGGACGGGTTTCCATAAACGCTTTTATGTTTCCCGGAAGATGGATGCCCAGAAGAAGCGCCAGGATCGGGACCGATACCTTCGGGGGCAGCAAGGCCATCATACCGGCGAATACCAGCAGTATGGTCAGGTAATAGCATTCCACGAAGAATCGCATGGCGACTATAACGCCGGCGGACACAATCACTCCATTGATGATAAGCGCCGCCGATCCCACGGCGATAATGATATTGCGCATGTTCCGGTTGCCGCGGAAGGCGCGGTAAACGCCGTACAGTACAAGGGGTGCGAGCAGCAGAAGCAGAGGGTTGTTGTAAAAGAGAAAGGGCGCCATGCCTTCGGACTGCGAAGAACTTTTTTCCCACACCCCCGACAGCCGCATCAATTCAGGGGATGTGTAGTATGCGAGTATCTTATATGCCGTGTTGAAAAAATGCGTCACGGGAGAAAACAGCCCGTTCTAGATTCGAAGAAACTTGAAGAGCACGGGGTTTTGCAGTTTCAGGCCGAAATCGAAAATATTGCCGAAACGCGCAAAGTTCAGCGCCAGCAGTCCTCCCATCAGCAAAACGGGAACCGTCATGAACAAGTAGTGAGGCCATTTCAGCAATGAGCGGAGATTTTTTTTAATCAGGAGTTCTCCAAAAATAACCGGAACGGCCAGAAAGGAAAACACAAACCATGTGCCTCGCACCCACGCCGCCGCCGCGAAAAGGCAGGCTGCGGCTGTCAGGAAAAGGGGATTGTTTCCCTTTTGTCCTTTTATCAGGCAAAAGAGCCCCGGCATGGCCAGGCCCAAACCGAATATTATTGCCTGCTCATAGATAGTGAACCGGCCGAAAATCCAGTAAGCATTGTAACTGTTGTGTGAAAAGGGAAGGTTGAAGATCAATATCCACGAAAGGATGACGGCGGCGCATGTGATGAAAACGTTTTGAGGCGAGGACGTCCGGGCCGCCGCCGTATGCATTATTTCAAAGATGATGCGCTGGAAAAAATAGACGAAAAGAAATAAAAAAATAAAGGCGGTAAGATAGCTTGATACCGTCCAGCCCGTTAATATCGACAGAAAGGCGTGCAGGGCGGACGGTAGCAGTCCCCAGTAAAAATAATAGTTGCCTTTATAGAAGCTGGCGTCATGATAAAATATATGATGGTAATCCGGTGTTATGGCGAGATGACCATTTTGGAGAGCATAGGCTTGGATATCGTAATAACCGTCAAGGATGCCCGGCTGGCTGAACCCCTGAGAGAGATAATAAACCCAGAGGAATGCCGCAATCAGAGCGCTGAGAAATAACGCAAAATAAACTTTTATGCCGTACGGCCTTTCGGGATTCAATTTTGTAATTTCATTCACCATGAAAAACTTTAAAAAAACAGGGACATCTGTGCCTGTTTACTAATTCCCGCGAAGATGCTATACATCAACTTCATTATAACAGTCTTTATTGTTCCAGGTATTTAATAAGACATTGCTTCCATATAAAAGAAACATAGAAAAGTTTTGTTTGCATGTCAATTATTTTAAAGTGATTATTACAATTAGAAATATTATATTATTTCATCCGGCGGCGGGTTCAATCAGAATGGAGCAGCAGAAGAAAACATTCTTTACATAGGCTCTGTCACTTCGAATCCCGATGTGTCGTAATGAGAAGTCTTATAAATGACAGAAAAAGCGGGAATAACATTTCCGTGCATATTAACGGTCGAATCAAAAAGGGCCTGTTGCCGAACTTGTGGTTTTTATGTGTAAAAGAAATATTATTATTACAATAGCGCTCACGCTTTTGATTTTTGCGTCAGCCGGTTTTGCAGCCGAAAGGAATCAATGGTATTACGTCGGCAATGAAGAGGGATGCAGACAATTTGCCGTTCCTGTTGCCGGAAGAGATTATGTGGCTGCTAAAACCACCTGTGTAATCCCCGCCAGAATGGAAGTGATTTTCATGGTTCTCAGAGATATTGCCGGTTACCCCGAATGGTTGGAAAATTGTAAAGCCACAAAAATATTAAAAGTAGTGGATGACGAAAATGATGTTTTTATATTCTGGTTCCGCCAGCATATTACGTTTTTTAAAGACAGGGATGTGGTAATTAAAAGCAAAACAGTAATTGATCTGAAAAATGGCCGTAATATTGTTTATAGCGACAAAACCGGTGAAATGGCCTTCGATACAGGTAAAAGGTATGTCCGAATGCCTTCATTTGGTTCATCTTTCACACTTGAATGGGTTGACCGGGAACGTACCAGGGTAACTTTTATGATAGACCCGGACCCCGGCAAAGGACTGCCGGTGCAGGAAGCCAATATCGAGATAATAAAGACCACGCATAAATCTTTAAAGAATATGATGAAAATGGTGAAAAAGAGTAAATATATTGAAGCAGCCAAAACATCCAAATATAATAAGTATGTCGAGGATGGCATTCGGAAGGGTTATCTAAAATAATAATGCCGCAAAAAGATAGAATTACTTTTTTCCGGCTGGTGAATGAAAGGCATGTGTAACACGGTAATATTCTCCAAAAGGGGATCAACAGCCCCCAAACATGGGGTTTTTCAACAAACCTTCAGCCCTTTATTCTTCAGCAGATAGTTTCCTCCCCCGTCGCGACACCCCCTCCAAAGAGGGACAGGTAAATGTGAGATTGTTACATCCCCATAAATCGGGATTCGCTTTTGACAAAGCTGATAGCTGATAGCTGAATGCTTTAAAAGATTTCTCGTCCCGACACATCGGGATTCGAAATGACGAAGTTGGCGTGGATTGCCACGGTTACTGTTGTAAAACCGTTCCCTGCAATTGCCACCCCCTTGTCCCCGCAAAGAGAAAAATATTTTCAATTAATAATACCAATTCAATTATATTTTTGATATACAGCAATCCGATCTGATTTCAGGATCATTAATCAGTTTAGAGAAACCGGCAACAACTACCTTATTATTCAGGAGTAGAGATCGTAAAAATGAAAAAACTTGCATATTTTGACACGTCTCATGAGATGCCGCTGGAAATTATAATGGCCGCCGGATTTACCCCGTTTAAAATTATGGGTGATGTCCACAAATCCAATGATCCGGCCGATAAGTATTTATCCAGCTTTTTCTGCCCGGCCGCAAGCAGCTGGCTCGCGGAAGCTCTGGCTCATTCGAAGGAATGGGCCGGGATTGTTTTCGCGCAGGGGTGCAACAATACTAACAGGCATTATGACATCTGGAAGGTTCATGTCGAAACGCCTTTCCTGCACTGGTTCGGCGCTCCCATGCTGGAGGGCGATTCCGCCAAAAAATATTACAGGGTCGAACTGCAAAGGCTTATCAACGCCCTGGAGAATAAATTCGGCGTAAAAATCACACCGGAAAAAATCAGGGAAGCCATCGGCAAATCCAATCAGATAAAGAAAAAGATGAAACAGCTCTCCGGGCTTCGGTCGCAAAAGGACATTCCCAACCGCGATTATCTGGCCGCGGTGATAAAATGCCTTACCGAACCCGTGGATGAAGTTTCGGCCTGGCTCGATTCGGAGATAACCCGCTGGAATGCAAAGCCTGCTTTTCCATCCGGCAAAAAACGCCTTCTGCTGACCGGCAGCGACGTCACTTATCCGGAATGGATGGATGTGCTCGACGATTGCGGAATAAGGATCGTCCGTGACGACCTTTCCGTGGGAGAAAGATTATTCGCGACGCAGATTCCCGAAAGCAGCGATCCGCTGGACGCTCTTATTGAATATTACATGGGGATACCCAAACCCGCGACAAGGCCGACACTTAAAAAGAGGCTGGATTATCTGCATCAAGTCCTTAAGGATACAAAGATTGACGGAGTTCTTTCGCAGAATATTAAATTCTGCGAGCCTTATGCCTACGATTCCGTGCCTGTCAATAACGCCCTGCAGGCCGAGGGATACAAGCTTATTCATCTGGAAAGGATGTATACCCCGGATGCCGACCAGCAGCTCGCGAACAGACTCATGGCTTTTGTTGAAATGATGGATGGAGGAAACAATGGATAAAGCAAAAAATCCCGCTGATAACGCCGAAAGGGTGATGATGACAACCCTGCCTCACGCGCAGGACCTTAAATGGCCCATGCTGTGGTGGATCGGCATGGAAAAATTATACAGGACTCTGCCCTGGAAAAAGACGGCCTGGACATGCGCCGCCTTCCCGATTGAGATAATGTGGATCTACGATATTTTCCCGGACCATCCTGAAAACATGGCGACGGTTGCCGCCGCCCGCAAACAGTCCCAGCGGCTTATCGAACATGCCGAGGGAATGGGTTTCTCCAGGGATCTGTGTTCCTACTGCAAGACGAACATCGGCGCTTACGACACAAAAATCAAAAAGACGCTCGGGGGAATAAGCAAGCCCGATATGGTGCTTTGCACAAACGCCATCTGCGACACGCACTGGAAGTGGTTTCAGATTATGGCCGATAAAATGAATGTTCCTTTCTTTATGCTGGATATTCCCAAGTGGGTGAGCGGCACCGATGAGAAAACCCTTGAGGGGAATATTGATTATGTGGTGAATCAGCTTTACGACCTGATGGCGTTTATTGAAAAGCACACAGGCAAAAAGATGAGCGAGAAAAGCATGCAGAAAGTCCTGGCAAGGTCCATGGAACTGACGAACCTGTGGCGCGAGCTTTATGAACATAGAAAAGCCGTGCCTTCGCCTTACAGCGGAGCCGAAACATCCGCTTCATTTTTCCCCCTTGTGGTTCTGCCGGGTGTTCAGGTCGGAATTAATTTTTTCAAGAAGATTCTTGCCGATATCAAAAACAAGACCGCAAAAGGCGAGGGGACAATGCCCGCCGGAAAAGAAAAATACCGCGTGATGTGGGAGGGCATACCTTTCTGGTACAGGATGAGGTTCATGTATGACCTTGCGCAGTACGGCGCTGTTATTTCCTTCGAGCCTTACACGTTTTCGTTCGCTCCCTTGAAGAAAAAGTGCCTCACCATTGATGAAACCCTGCGCGATGTCGCCAAACTGATAATGGATACGCCTTACGGCTACAACCTGGAGCGGCGTATCGAGCATTTTGAAAAATGGATTGACGAATATAAGATTGACGGCGTCATTCTGCACGAGAATATGTCGTGCAGGCCTTCCAGCGCCGGCATGATTGATTTGGCGGAAGCCATCAGGAAGGACAAGGGTGTTCCGGTGCTGATACTCCAGTGCGACATGAACGATCCCAGAGCCTACTCCGAGGGACAGATCAAGACCAGAGTGGAAGGTTTTATCGAGCTTATGGAGGCGAATAAGAAAAAGTAATCAGTAGATGTGCGGATCGTTCGTGGAACGATCCCTGCGTCTAATTAATAATTAAATATTATGGTTCGCTGTAGGGGAAGACCTGCGTGTCTTCCCGATATCGGGCGAACACACAGGTTCGCCCCTACGGGCAATGGTTCATTGAACCTGTAGGGCGCGTTCCCCGAACGCGCCGGTCTGGCAGACGGATTAATTTGTTGAAGCAATCAGCATGATTGCACCAGCAAATAGAATCTTGCAGACATGGGATTGCTCAAAGCTTCGCTCATCGCAATGACAGCCATAGGAATTACTTCCTCCCCCGTCTGCGCGATACCCCCTCCAAAGGGGGACAGGTGGAGCGGAACGGTTCTATTCAATTTCCGGCTGATTCAGTCATTCTGACGGAATCAGCTGTTTTTTTACTAATAATTAAATGTTGCGGTTCGCTGCAGGGGAAGACCTGCGTGTCTTCCCGATATCGGGCGAACACGCAGGTTCGTCCCTACGGGCAATGGTTCATTGAACCTGTAGGGCGCATTCCCCGAACGCGCCGGTCTATCGGGTCACTGTCCTTCTGAAATCCTGTTTTTCAAATCCGTAAATTTATGCTAGGCTGATGTTTCAGTGAAGGCTTGTCCTATCGACCAACGGGAGATATCTTGTCTTCTTATGATCATTAAGATTTCTCACCCCGATAAATCGGGATTCGAAATGACATACTGTAAAGATATTTTATAACACTACACCATGGTGCAACACGAAATTGCCAGCATACTTAATTTTAAAGAGGTTCTTATACGATTATGAAAAAGACATTAACATTCATTGCGATCTTCCTTTGCGCGGTTATGAGCGGCTGTTCCGTTGCGGTTATAAGCGCGAGTTCCGGTTCGGGCAATGCGGGAATAGAAAAAATAGACGACTCCAAAGCCATTATCAGATACGGCAGGGACGCCGAGGCGGGACAAAGCAGCGACGAAAAAGCTTTTGACGCGATGACTAAATACTGCTCGCCCAAAGATTACAAAATCATGGTTTCGGGAGAGAAACCCTCCGGTGAAAAGACGTTTATAAAAACCGTGGTTTTTCAATGTGTAAATAATATTTAAAGAGGTGATTTATGACTCAAAAAGTTCTTACGCTGTCCCCGCTGTCAGGCGAACTCGTAAAACTGCTGATACAGCAGACCGCAGGCGTGCCTGATTTCGAGGTTGTCTTCGGACATGAAATGACGCATGACGAAATCAAACAACAAATCGCTGACGCGGACATCGTGATGGGCGATTATACCTTTAAGCAGAAGATTACCGCCGAACACGCGGCGGCGGCCAAAAAGCTCAAGCTCATTGAACAGCCGAGCGTCGGTTACCAGCACATAGACGTCAAAGCCTGCACTGCGGCGGGAATCAAAGTGGCCAATACCGCCGGGGCCAACACCGTCAGCGTCGCCGAGCATACGGTTGCCTGGGGTTTGTGCCTTCTCAAGAATATGTTTTTCGCGCATACCACCACCAGAGCAGGCGGATGGGAGCAGATGAATGTGAAATGCGCCGAGATTCAGGGCAAGGTCTGGGGCATAATCGGTTTCGGCAACATCGGCAAGAACGTGGCGGCAAGGCTGAAACCTTTCAACCTTGCGAAAATCCTGTACTACGATTTATACAGGCCGACCGGGGCTGTCGAAAAAGAATACGGAGTCGAGTATGCCGAAATCAGCGCCATTTTGAGCCAGTCGGATATCATCAGCCTGCATGCGCCGCTGACCGATTCCACCCGCAACATGATCAACAAAGAGACCATCAACACCATGAAACCCAACGCCTACATCATCAATGTGGCCCGCGCCGAGCTTGTGGATGAACAGGCGCTTGCCGATGCCATAGCTTCAGGGCGAATCATGGGAGCGGGCGTTGATGTTTTTACCACCGAACCGGTGGCGGCGGACAATCCGCTTTTAGCAGTGGAGGGGAAACGTCTGCTTTTGTCACCCCATGTGGCAGGCGTAACGGACGAAGCGGCAGGCCGCATCATCAATATGGCGTCGGCCAACATCGCCCGCGTCCTCAAAGGCGAAAAACCCGAATCGCTGGTTAACTGAAAATAAACAGAACCATCCCGATTATTTCCTAATTATGATAAAGTTATCAGCAAAATGGACAAGTGAGTTGGCATCAAAACCAGAGACTGGAATGGGCTATCAAGTGGGCAGTGTTGTACTCAAAGATGGTAGAAAATTTAATCAAGTTGCCATTGTTGAGGGGATAGTAGCCGAGATAAGGGGATTAAAAGACATACCTTTTAATGAAGACGATATTTCTCAAATAATTCTAACGCACGATAAATGGAATTTTAACGCTGAGCGTTAATTGAAATAAAAAGGGATGATAGGGTCAAGAGATGATGGTGAAAATAGGGTGTAGTACCTCATGTCCCCCTTTGGCAGGGGGTGGCGCGTAGCGCCGGGGGAGGACAATGGCAGTCCAATGTGACGATAATTACAATTATAATAAAAAACTGAAACCTTTCGCGAGACAGTTACGCAGAACCCTTACAAAATCAGAAGCCTGCTTATGGAAATATGCGTTAAAGGAAAAACAAATGAAAGGATATCAGTTCAAAAGACAACGGCCTGTTTTGCAGTATGTTGCTGATTTCTTTTGCCGGAAACTGATGTTGATTGTTGAGCTTGACGGCATTACACATGATAATGAGACCGCACATGCAAAAGATACTATACGTGAGGAATGCCTGAAGAATGCGGGATATAAAATAGTTCGGTTTACGGATGAGGAAGTTATAAATAATATAGCCGGTGTAGTTTCGAAGCTGGAAAGAATTATTGATGAGATCGAGGCTTCCTCCCCCGGCGCTACGCGCCACCCCCTGCCAAAGGGGGACAGGTGGTGAGAAACCTTTGGATTGTATGAAATAGAGGAAAAATAGGGATCAACGCCCTATTAAATAAAAGTCTGGATTCCCGCCGGAGTTTATCCTCGCGAAGGCGGGGGCGGGAATGATAAATTCGGGGAAAAGCAAAAGAAGAAAATGCGGAAGCTGATTTTGAAAAACAGGGCAGTGTTATCACTATAATCATTAACTGAAGAGCCGGAGCTTTACATGTTTGTCGTTGCCATTTACGGCTGGGGTGAAGAAACACCGGAGATGGCGCAGGCCCTGGCCGGCGCTCTTGGCATGATCGTGTTCGAGGCGCGGCAGCGGTTGATCGGTGGCGGTCCGTCCGTGGCGGCCAGTTTTGCGGATCAGCAGCAGGCGGGAGTGCTGGTGGAAAAAGTGGGTCGCGTCGGCATCAAGGCCGTGGTTGTTGACGCCACGGCGGTGAGCCTGCGAAGCTGTTTTTTCATCGTGCGACGCTTCAAGTTTGAAGACCGCGTGCTGAAAATCGAGGCTCACAACGGCCAGCAGGAGACACTCCCCTATGCGGAGATGGGACTGATTCTCACGGGTACAAGCGTAGTGGGTTTCAGCGAGACAAAAACAATTGTGGAGAAGAAATTCAGCATGGGCAAGACCCTGCTTGCCGGGGGCATCCCCATGAGTAAGAAGGTTGAGCGTCAGGAAGAAGTGTCTGGCAGTGAGAGTGAAGAGATCCTCTATATCTATTCCCACGACCGGCCAACGGCGGTCTTCAGCCTGAACGGCATGAATTACGAAGGTTTCGGCGCTGAGATGAAACTGTCTCGAAAATTGAATTTCTCTCATCTCATCAGTCAACTGCGCCTGCATGCCCCGGACGCCGCATTCGACGACCGCCTGCTGAACAAAAATAACCAGGTACGCCTGCTGGGCTCCGCCCAGGGCCGGGAAGCCAGTCTGGATCTTGCCGCGGAAATCCTTGCCCGGTGCCTGCTGGCAGACACCGGATGATGGCTGAGTCAAAGAGGACGCGGTTGTCCTTTGTTTTAAGGAAAATTTCTAATATGCTGAAAACAACAAAAGCCTTCTTCATTCTATTTCTTATCATGACATCATCGGTCACTTTTGCTTTTGATTACAAAAAAACAGATGATTTTAAAAAATTAGAATCCTTCAAGTCTGTTGATGAATTTGAATCATATTATAATAAATACGTACATAAATGTCTTGATAACACCGGCGGCGGCACCGGCGGTATTCCATGTTTTATAGGTCATGAACTGTGGGACAGGGAATTGAATATTTACTATAACAGGCTTATGAAAGTTCTCGGCAAAAAAGAAAAAGAATTGTTAAAGGAATCCCAGCTTGAATGGATTAGCGCCAGAGACAAGGCCATGGCATTGAATTCCGTCCTGCTTGATAATAAATATAAAAACGAGACCGGCACCATGTATTCGCTGATGAGAGCAGATGATGCAGATGAAATAATGACGTCCGTTGTCAGGCAAAGAGCGCTGCTTCTCAGAAAGTGGCTGGAATTTATAAAAAATCAAAAGAAAGAAGAACGGAAAAAGTAATAGGGTCTTGAAATATAAGTTTTGTAAAAAAGCAAAAGAAAAAAATGCGGGAACTGATTTGAGAAATTTGTTTGAATTATGAAGGTATCGCTTTTTATACCATGCACTGTTGATCTGATGATGCCGGAGATCGGCGTTGCGGTCTATAAACTTCTTTCGCGCCTCGGCGCCGAACCCGTGTATCACGCCAATCAGACCTGCTGCGGCCAGCCGCTCTACAACGCGGGATACCGCGAGCAGGCAAAACGCGCGGCAAAACATTTCATCGAGGTCTTCGGCGAAGACGACATTATCGTAAGCCCCTCCGGTTCCTGCGTTTCCATGGTCAAGCACCACTATCCCGAACTTCTTTGTGACGAAACTTCATGGTACAACCGCGCCTTTGAGCTATCCGGCAGAATCTTCGAATTCAGCCAGTTTGTCGTGGATATTCTGTGCGTTACCGATGTCGGCGCGTCCTTCAGCGGCAAGGTTACGTATCATGAATCGTGTCATATTTACCGGGCGCTCGGCATTTCCCATCATCCGAAAAAACTTATCGCGGCGGTAAAGGGAACTCAACTGGTGGAGATGTCTAACGCCACCGCCTGCTGCGGATTCGGCGGAGAATTTTCCGTGGGATTCCCCGAAATATCCGAGGCCATGGTCAAAGACAAGGCTGAAAATTTCCTCAACACCGGCGCCGACGTGCTTGTATTGAATGAACCGGGCTGCCTGCTCAACATCAACGGCTATTTGCACCGCAATTATCCGCAAAAACGCGCCATGCATCTGGCAAGTTTCCTTTATGAAAACTCAGTGGAGGTCAACCATGCATAACCGCGTGGATAAATTCAGGGAGATTGCCAGCAGGGAAATGCAAAACGAACTGTCGCGGGCTTTTCTTCTGATGCTGTCGCTGGGCGCGCCCATCATGAGGCAGATAGGCATGTCCTCTTTCCCCGACCCCGATTGCGCCGAAGCCTACGGACGCGCGATACGCGCCGAAGCAATAGAGAGGATGCCGGAACTTCTGGAGGAATTCGAGAAGAACGCCGAAGCTAGCGGCGCGAAGGTAATCTGGGCAAAAGATGCCGGTGAGGCCAACGCCGCAGTCCTGAAAATAGCGAAAGAGCGCAACATCAGTTACGTCACCAAGGGCAAGTCCATGGTCACCGAGGAGACAGGCCTCAATGAACATCTCATCGAAAACGGCGTGGATGTATTTGAGTCTGATCTGGGTGAAGTCATCACGCAGATGCTGGGGCGTCTGCCTTTCCATATTGTCGGACCGGCGCTTAATGTTCCGCCGGGTGAAATTTCCGATATATTCCTGAAAAAAGGAATCATTAAAGAACCGACCGATATATTCCTGAAAAAAGGAATCATTAAAGAACCGACCGAAAATCCCGTTGAACTCGGCAGGGCCGCCCGCGTGTTTTTAAGGGAAAAGTTCAGGCGCTTGGAAATGGGCATCGTGGGTGTCAACATGGCTGTTGCCGAAACCGGCACGATCATCAATGTGGAAAACGAAGGCAACATCCGCATGAACAAGTCCTCGCCCAAAACGCTTGTCGCGATCATGAGCCTTGAAAAGGTTGTGCCGACAATGACCGATGCCCTGCACATGGCGAGGATTCTTTCGCGCAACTGCACGGGCCAGAAACTGACCGGATACGTTTCGATGGATACGGGGCCGAAAAAACCCGGCGAGATTGACGGGCCGGAAGAACTCTTCATCATCATCGTGGATAACGGCAGGTCGGAAATTTACCGGGACGTCAAGGTGAGGGAGATTTTGCGCTGCATTCGCTGCGGCGCGTGCCTGAACACCTGCCCCGTATACTCGAAGATAGGCGGCTATCCCTACGGTTTCAGCTACTCCGGCCCCATGGGGCAGATCATCAACCCCATGCTTTTAGGCATTGGAAGCACCGCCGACCTCTACCGCGCCTGCACCCTGTGCGGAGCCTGCAAAAATATTTGCCCGGCGGGAATCGACCATCCCTCGCTATTGCTGGAATACCGGGCAAGGCAGAAAGGGCAGGGGAACATGCCGGTATTTGAAAGGATGACGGCAACTGCCGCGTCGGTCGCCATGGCAAGCGGCTCGCTGTGGAGCATCGGGGCCAAATGCGCTAGGCCGCTTCTTAACAGTTTTGCAAAAGACGGATATATAAAGAATATGCCGCTCGTCGCCAAAGGCTGGTTTGCCTGCCGCGATTTGAGAGCCATGCCCCGGAAAACTTTCCGCGAGATGTGGAAGGAACTCAACAAATCAAGCGCGGACAAAAAGGAGAGCATATGAATTCACCATCCCGCGATGAAATACTCTCCAGATTGAAGTCCGCCCGAAAGATCGCGCCAACAGAACGGCCTGCCGCTCCCGTGCTTTCGGAGCGGGCATTAAACTCCGGGCAGATGCTGGAGCGTTTTACCGCCGAGCTTGCCGCGCAGACGGGAACTACATATACGGCAAAAGGAGTACAGGATGCCCGGCGCATTTTATCGGAGATCGCGGCGGCGGAAGGATTTAAAAAAGTCATCACAGCGGGAATTGACACTCACGGCGTTGATATAAAGTCGTGGGGCAGGGAAGGCGCAGTTAACGTCCTGACGCATGAAGAGTTGAAAGACCGCGAAAGCCTGCGCGAAGCGGCGTTTACGGCGGACGCGGGAATCACCTTTGCCGACTTTGCCGTAGCCGAAACAGGAACCATCGGTATCGTCTTCGATAAAGATCAGCCAAGGCTGGCCTCTATCGCGCCGCCGGTGCATATCGCCATCGTGCCGGTAGAAAAACTCTACCCCGTATATGAAGACGTCATAGAAAAAGTGTTCGCCGATAAAAATAAAATACCCGGTCACTTCGCCTTTATCACCGGCCCCAGCGCCACGGCGGATATTCAGGCGATAGGTTTCAAGGGCATGCACGGCCCTGTGAAAGTTATGGTTATTTTTATTGTGAATGGTGAAAAGTGAATGGAGAAAGCTTTTGCCGAAATCTATTTTTAGACAATGGTTATTTTTATTGAACGAGCCTGAAGGCCTGAACCGCTTCATCTCTGGAAAACTAAGTTAAACAGGGCGCTGCCCCCTGTTTCCCCATTTCTTTCTTCCCGCAATTCCCGATTTTCAAATCCGCAATTGTGTGCTATAAGTGAAAAATAATATCGAATGAAATGTACAGGAGGAATTGATATGGAACGGGTATATTTCTCACAGCACAAGGGAAAGAAGTTTCTTTATGTGGACATGTCTAATTGCGATATTAAGGAGTTTCTTTCGACCATCCCGAAGGCGAAAGAACTCGTGAAAAAACAGCCGGAAAAATCCGTTCTAGTTTTCACGGACGTGACCGACGCCCATTACAATTCCGAGGTGACTGACGCCCTGAAGGATTACACGAAAAGCAACAAGCCCTACGTGATCGCTTCGGCAGTGCTTGGAGTAAACGGACTGAAGCAGGTTATCTTTAACGGAATAATGAGATTTACCGGCAGAAGACTGGTGATGTTCGACACAAAAGACCAGGCGCTGAACTGGCTGATTGAACAATAATTTAAGCTGATTTATTTCTGATTTTGTTTTTACCGCGAATTAAGCTCGGCAGTATATAATCAAACCTGAGAGCACACCGGTCCCGCGCGGCGCGGGACTATGTGTTTTCGTCATGCTTTTTTTCTGTCAGTCACAGATATTGAACCAGTCCCGACATCGGGCGAACACACAGGTTCGCCCCTGCGGGCAATGGAACATTGAACCAGCAGGAGAACGTAGAACGTATATAATCTCTCTGTCCATTTAATTTCCTCAAACACCTCCACGCCCCGCGTTTGCGGCCATGATTTCCTTTGACATGCAGGAATGTTCTTATTATATTGCCTGTCATCGGAAGCGATAATAAAATATGGCATATATAAAAGACTGATTTCTTCTTTTTAATCATTGCGGGGATGTTTTCTGCTTATGAAGAATAAATATACTTACCCCATGGTAATATCTTTAATCGTTATTTGTTTTATCGCCTATGGCCGGATTTCGGG
>Ga0153915_10003204_pt1 | contig 14973 bp, 20 predicted proteins | sample Opewatmetagenome_2_FD_107003 | JGI IMG/M metagenome (GOLD analysis project Ga0153915, IMG submission 107003) | Freshwater wetland microbial communities from Ohio, USA - Open water 3 Core 3 Depth 3 metaG | ecosystem: Environmental > Aquatic > Freshwater > Wetlands | place: USA: Ohio, Lake Erie...
AGACCTCCGCTACTCGGCGCCCCTCCGCGTCGCGACCGCCCTCCCCCCGAGCGCCGATCTGCGCTCCCAGGACTCGCCGATCGATGACCAGGGTGCCCTTGGCTCCTGCACCGCGAACGCGATCGGCGCCGCCCTGGAGTTCGACCAGCGCAAGGGAGGGGCCCCCTCCTTCACCCACCTCTCGCGCCTCCAGCTCTATTACGACGAGCGCGAGATGGAGGGCACGACCGACTACGACGCCGGAGCCTACATCCGCGACGGGATCAAGTGCTCGGTCAAGATCGGGGTCGCCCCCGAGTCGATGTGGCCCTACGACATCTCCAAGTTCACCGTCAAGCCTCCGTCCTCGGTCTACGTCGAGGCCGAGAAGCGGCAGGGCATCGTCTACTCGCGGGTCTCCCAGAACCTCTGCCAGATGAAGTCGGTGCTCGCCCAGGGCTGGCCCTTCGTCTTCGGCTTCACCGTCTACGAGTCCTTCGAGTCGGTCATGGTCGAGACCACCGGGATCGTCCCGATGCCCGGCCCGAACGAAGAGATCCTCGGAGGCCACGCCGTCGTCGCGGTCGGCTACGACGACGAGCCCCGACGCTTCACCGTCCGCAACTCGTGGGGCTCGAACTGGGGAGACGGGGGCTACTGCTACATGCCCTACGAGTACCTCCTCGACCCCGATCTCGCCGACGACCTCTGGGTGATCCAGAGCGTGGAGGTCCCATGAAGAACCCCGAGTTCGTCCTCTCCGTCGGGAACGTGGACTACAACCTCGACTCCGAGGCGCCGTCGGTGGGATTCGACTTCGAGGTGACCATCGAGGGCGAGACCGGCGCAGGCCGGGTCAAGGTCGAGGTCTCGAACCTCACCGTCCTGGAGAGCCTGACCAAGCTCTTCCTCTCACGAAAGGAGTAGCCATGTCGAAGAAGCTCGCACCGCTCGTGCCGCTCGCCGTCCTCCTGCTGCTGGCCCTGCCCGCCAGGGCTCCGGCGCAGATCATCGACTTCAACGGCAACGTCGTCGCCGGGGTCGCCATCGACACCGCCGGCACGCCAGTCGGCAACCGGGCCGACTTCATGCTCAGCCTGAACTTCACCGGCTTCCGCATCTTCCCGAACTGCTACTTCGGCGGGATCGGTGCCGACGCCGGCACGGTGTCGAGCATCCTCGGCCCGATCACGACCGTGGGGCTTGCCGTCACCATCCCTGCCGTCACCTACTACCCGGGCGGCAAGCAGTTCCTCGTCCAGGCCGGGGTCTCGCAGGCCGTCCTTGGCGAGGGCGACAAGCCCTTCCGCATCTACGTGGCCGGGGGCTGGGGCTTCACCTCACCTCAACGCATCGCCTACAAGCGTGCCGTGAAGAAGGCGAAGGCCAAAGGCGAGAAGCTGCCCCCCTGTCCCGAGTCGGTCTGCCCGGAGTAGAACGTCCTCACGCACGTCCTCACGCCCGCTGAGGCCCGTCGCCCAGGGTCCCCGCCGGGGTGACTAGAAAGGAGCACCTGATGCTGCTGTCCTTGTTTGCCCAGGCCGCGATAGCTCCGCCGCCGTTCAAGGAGTGGGGCGCCGCCCTGGTCGTAGCCGTCACGCCGCTCGTCCTGGTGGTCCTCGACTGGCTCTTCGGTCAGCTCTCGGCGTCGATCCCGGTCTGGCTGAAGCCCATCCTCGTCTCCATCTTCTCGGCCGGCGTCACTTACCTCGGCGGCGTCGTCACCTCCGACATCCTGCTCCTGGCCCTCATCGGCCTCGCGACCGCCGGCCTCAACGAGCTGATCCAGAAGCTCGGCGAGCGCGGAACGTTCGGCAGGGCCGTCAAGGCTCACTGGACGCGCAGCCGACTGCCGGTGTAGGAGGTCTGGCCTTGACCGCTGCCCGTCGTCGCTCGGGGGACCCGGAGGACGCCGACTTCACCCCTGCACGGGGGACCCGGGCAGCGGTCGCGCCACCCTCCGAGGTCTCCGACGAGCTGAGGGACTTCGCCGAGGAACTGAAGGCCACCGTCCTCTCTTCCTTTCCCCGGCCCGAGAAGAGGATCTCGCTTCAGGCTTGGCTGACCGGGGTCCTCGCTGCCGGGCTCATCACACTCCTCGCGTACTACGCGGGCCGGGACCGCAAGAACATCGATGAGTCCTTCGCGGCCTCGCAGGCCGACCGGGCCGCGATCCACCTCACGCTCTCCTCCCACGAGACCCAGATCCAGCTCATGAAGCAGCAAATCGAGATCATGCAGAAGAGCCAGGAGAAGCTCGTCGTCTCGAACGAGGAGCAGTCGAAGAAGCTCGACCAGCTCCTCCGCGAGGTCAAGATCCTGAAGTAGGAATCTCGACCGCCGGCCTCCGCCCTACCTCCCGCCCACCTTTCTACTTGACAAGTCGGGTCCTCTGGTCCTCGACCTCCGCCTCGATCTGAGTTAGCCTTGAAGTAATGCCGGAGAAGCAGAAGAAGAAGCCCCGAGGTCGGCCCTTCCCCAAGGGAGTCCCGCGGCATCCCCGAGCTGGCAGGAAGGCGGGCACGCCGAACCGGGTCACCCGAGCCGTGAAGGAGTTCCTCATGGACCTCACCTCGGACACGAAGGTCCAGGAGGCCGTCCGCGGTCAGATCATCGCGGGCGACCGCGGTTCGATGCAGGCCTTCCTCGGGGCCGTCGCCCATGTCATCGGGAAGCCGAAGGAGACCCACGAGCTGGACGTGACGCCCAAGCTCGCCCGCCTGATCCTGGCCGCCCAGGAGAGCCTGAAGGCCGGCACCGCGGCGCCGAGGACAGAGAAGACCTCGACCTCGACCTCAGGGTGACCTCGGCGTGAGTGAGGTCCCGATCGTCATCGATCCTTCCTCGATCACTCACGAGTCCCTCGTCGCGCTCCTCTCCCGCTGGCAGGACCCCGTCACCTTCGCCCGCGGCGGCTTCCTCCATTCCCCCGCCTCGTCCTTCCCCGTCGCGATCGACCCGCAGCAGGCCCGCATCCTTCGAGCCGTCTCGGAACACGACCGGGTCGCAGTCAGGACCGGGCGGGGCATCGGCAAGACCGCCGCCGCGGCGATCATCTCCTTGTGGTGGCTCACCACCCGCAAGCCGGCCCTGGTCGTCACCTCCGCCGGCACCTGGGGCCACCTCGAAGACAAGCTCTGGCCCGAGATCCGTATCTGGGCCCGGCAGTGGCTGCTCTCTGAGGCCTATGAGCACCAGCAGCTCGGGATCTACCACCTGGAGGAGCCCGATCTCGCCAGGATCGTCGCTACGTCCTCCGACAACCCCGCCAACGTCGAGGGCTACCACTCCCCCCACTTCCTCCTGATCATCGATGAGGCGAAGGGGATGCCCGACGAGATCTTCGACGCGCTCCTTGCCTCGATGACCGGGCTCGTGGAGGAGGGCGGCGAGCAGAAGATCGTCGCGCTCTCGACCCCGCCGCTCTCGAAGGCAGGGTGGTTCGCCAGGATCTCGGCCGGCTCCGAGTGGCACGTCGTCCACGTCAGCGGCATCGACTCGCCCCGCGTGTCCCGAGCCTACATCGCCGAGATCCACGACACCTACGGTGAGGACAGCCCCGAGTACCAAGCCTTCGTCCTCGGCAACATCCCCGAGTTCACGATCGAGACCGTGGTCCCGCTCGTGTGGTTCGAGGCCTGCCAAGCCCTCGCCCCGTGCTCCCCGAGGAAGACCACCCGACGCCCGGTCCTCACCTGTGACGTAGCCCGCGAGGGCGACGATCTCTCCGTCTTCGGGCTCCTCGACCGGGCCGCCTTCGACCTCGTCCGCTTCGAGGACCGCCCGGGCTGGCTCTCCCACGCCACCGTCCCCCAGGTCATCGGACGGTGCGTCCAGGCCCTGCGCCTGCACCCGCGAGCCGCTGCCTACTGCATAGACGACACCGGGCTCGGCGGGGGCGTCACCGACGGGCTCCGCGAGCACCAGTACCTCAAGACCAAGCACGCCGACGGCACCCTCTACGTTCCCGAGACGTGCTCGATCCTCGGCGTCAAGTTCGGCAGCAAGCCCTCGCGCGAGGACCGCTTCAACCACAAGAAGGACGAGCTGTGGTGGTCGGCCCGTGAGGCGATCCGGGAGAGGAAGCTCGCGCTCCCCGACGACGAGACGATCAGGAGCTGGCACTGCCCCCGGGGGACCGACTTCAAGACCCAGGTGACCTCGGCGATCTACGAGTACGTGGGCGAGGACAAGATCGACGTGCTCGACAAGAGGACCGCGGGCAAGGAGCGCACCCGGTCGCTCCCGACCAAGTCTCCCGACATTGCACACGCCTTGATCCTCGGGTTACGCTACTACATGCGGCAGACCGAGAGGGACGCCGACGAGACCCCGGACCCCGAAGAGATGACGCAGTCCTCGCTCCTCCACGCCAAGGTCCAGGAGGCGGTGAGGACGACGATCCGGGACGCCTCGGGCTCGTCGGCCTACTCGAACGATCCCTACAGAAGGAGAAGGTGATGAAGGACTCCGCCCGCCTCCAGGCCGAGATCGACGCTCTCACCGCCAAGTGTGCGGGTCTGGTCGCCACGATCAGCGAAAAGCTCCAGCAGATCGAGGAGCTGAAGGCCGAGAAGGCCGAGATGTCGAGGCTGATTTCCGCCAAGAAGCCTCGCAAGGACCGAGAAGAGGCAACGGAGTAGGGAGGATCCCGTGTTCGGTCGTATCGACCCCAAGGACGAGGTCATCGAGGCCCTCCGAAACGAGAGGGACTACCTGCGGGTCAAGATCGCCGAGCTGGAGAAGCACCTTCTGGCCCTGACCTCGACTCACGCCTTCCGGCTCCTTCACCCCGAGGAGGCCGCGGCCAACCCGCCGAAACCCGCGCCCCCCGACCCCTACACCCTTCGCGACACCGAGCACACTCCCGAGAGGTCCCTCGAAGCGATCTCCCGGGACTTCGTCGGGTACTCGCAGCCCTCGCGGCCCTCCGAGGAGAGCTAAAGAGGAGGAGGTCCCCGTGGCCGTCTACACCTTCGACCCCGCGGCTTCGGACTCCGGGACCCTACCCTTCCCGAAGCCACCGGGGCAGATGACCTCCCCGGAGCTGCTCGCCTTCGTGAAGTCCCGGGCCTATATGTCGAGCCCACTCTACGCCGAGGACTTCTCCCGCTTCAGGAAGTCCGAACTCTACGACCAGTCGGACCAGTGGCTCCGCCGGGCCCGCGGCACCTCGGACGCCCAGTACGCTTCCCAGTGGATGCGGCTCCAGTTCTTCTCGCACGACCCGAATGCCCTCCCGCTCCCGGTCCTCAACGAGGGGGTCCTCCTCCGGGAGAACGAGAGCGCCCGGCTGGGGAGGCCCGAGTACAAGCCGAGGGTAAGGCCGAGCGGGACCAATCCCGGGATCACCGAGAAGGACGGGGCGAAGGGCTGCGAGCGGGCCTTGCAATTCCGTCTCAGCGAGATGTTCTTCGGCCACGAGGACGACAAGCTCTACCTGCACATGCCCCTCTACGGGGGGAGCTTCCTCAAGAGCACCTGGGACCAGACGTGGATGCAGACCGTCAGGGTCCCGGCGCCGAGCCTCTGCTGCCCGCGTCACCCGTCGAGTGGAGCGGGGCCGAAGCTGTCGGCGGCGCTCGAAGGAGGACCCGAGGGGCCCGAGACAGGAGGGCCAGGAGGAGGACCCGAAGCCCTCGGGATGCCGGGGATGCCGGGGATGGGGATGCCCGGGGGCATGGGGCCCGCGATGGGCCAGGAGATGGGAGGAGTCGAGCCCGGAGCGCCCGGGGCCCTTCCGGCGTACCCGACGCCGTCCTCGGGACCGACGCCGCTCGGACTACCTCCAGGTCTCTCGACTCCTCCCGTCTCCCCGCCTCCTCCTCCTCCCCCCTGCACCTACTGCCGCAAGGACACCGAGAAGCTCGCGGCGGCGTCGATCGGGGGGATCGGAGGAGTGGGAGGCCAGCTCGAAGCCCCGTCCGATGGCGGTCGCTGTCCTCTGTGTCCCGACCACCCGGCCCTCGTCCCATTCAAGCCGACCTTGGACGAGGCCGCCAACCCCGAGCTGGACCTGGGCATCGAGGTCCCCGAGGGCGACTGGTTCCTCTCGGTCCCGACTCCCTACTCGATCTTCGTCCGCGATGCCGGCATCGGGGTCAACCCCGACGACATCGATGAGTGGGTCGAGGTCCGCACCGAGCACCTCTCGTGGGTCGAGGAACGCTACCCCGACAAGATCCGCGACCCCCAGACCGGGGATCTCCGGGTCCACCCGGCGAACCCCGCGGCCCTCATGTCGCAGAACCCCACCCTGGGGAGCCCCGACATCATCCAGTACGCGCTCCACACCCGGGTCTACCGCTCGCACTACCTCGTGTGGGAGTACCACCGGAAGCCCTGGCTGGAGTGGGACCAGAAGTCCCGCACCCACGTCCGCAACCGTGGCCGCTCCATCATCGTCGTCACGGGCGCGGGGGGCGACGGCGTCACCTGTCTCGATGACCACCTCCTCCTCGAATCCCTGAACACACCCGGGGTCTTCGTCCCCCGCACCACCCTCCAGTACATCGTCTGGGAGAAGAAGGACGGGGGGCGGAGGACCACCGTCGGCCAGTCGCTCTGGGACCGGCTCTTCGACGCCCAGGACGGCGTCAACGAGAGGATGTCGCAGACCCGGGCCGTCAACCAGCGGGGTGCGCTTCCCTTCCTCCTCCAGCGTGCCGGCCTCAACCTCGAAACCAGGGCGGCCGACTCCTCCGTCCCCTTCCGCCGGGTGATCGCCGACATCGACCCCAACGACCGCCAGCTCCCCCTCCAGACCTTCCTGAACGAGACCATCAACCCCGGGGTCTACCAGGAGATCGAAGCCTACCTCCGCTACATGGGCAAGAACGTGGTCGAGGTCGAGCGTGGTCAGGTCCCCCCAGGTGTGGCCGCCGCCACCGCCATCGCCTACCTCAAGACCGAGTCGGGGGAGAAGCGGCGCCCCAGGATCCTCCGCGTCCGGCGGGGGCTCGTGCGAGCGTGGCAGCACGGTGCCCGGCTCATGTCGGCTCGCTACATCGAGGACCGGCCCTACACCTACAAGGACGACGAGGAGAACGAGGAGCGCGAGGCCTTCCTCTCGGGCAAGATCGTCGCCGAGGCCAACCCCCGGGTGGACATCTATCCGACCCCCGACTACGACCTCACCGACGCCCGCCGCGAGTCCATTCGTGATCAGGTCCGGCTCGGGATCCTGAACCCGAAGCAGACCCCGCAGCTCTCGCGGAAGATCAGCTCGGCGATGGACGAGAGCCTGGACTTCTTCCTCGATGACGACCTCCAGGAGCAGCAGGCCCAGCGAGAGTGGCGGGACTTCAAGGAGAACGGGCTCCTTCCGGTCCTCGACCCGACCCTCGATGACCCCGCGACCCACTACCTGGAGCACGGCAGGGCCTGCTTCTCGGAGTGGTTCCGGCAGAAGGAGCGCGAGGCCAACTGGGACGGGGCCCTCAACATCCTCAACTCCGAGTGGGACGAGGGCCTGGAGATCGTCAAGCAGATCTCGATGATGCCCGCCGCGGCCCTCCAACCCCCACAGCCGCCACCGACGCCTGGGGCGCCACCGCCACCGCCTCCACCGCCCCGGCCCTCTCTCGACTCCCTGATCGCGAGGCAGTGGACACTCAAGCTACAGAACGCCGGCTTCCAGGCCAACCCGGCCCTCGTGCAGATCGTGCTCCCGTGGCGGGCCCACATGGAGGCCCACAAGCTCCACACCGAGATCAAGCAGCTCAAGGAGCAGATGCGGAACCAGCCGACGACCCCCGCGCCCGGGACCGGCTCGGCGCCCACGAGCGAGGTCGAGGCCGCGGCCGGGGCTCCCGAGGGACCTCCGCCGCCGATGCCGCCGGGGCCGCCCGCACCTGGAGAGGGAGCGTAGGAGGAGGACCGTGGTCACCTCGACCACCAACTTCCGCGGCGGCCTGACCCCGAGCTTCACGCGGCGGGCCCCCGAGAGGTTCGAGAGGGCCTCCGAGCGACTGGCGGTCGAGAAGAAGAAGGTCGAGGCCCGCAGGCGCGGCCAGATGCGAGCCCTCACGAGGTTCTAGGAGGAGTATTCCGATGCCGCTCTCGAAGTACAATGAGGCCTTCGGAGGCAAGCCCGGCTCGGCCGCGAAGGCCCACGCATCGATGGTTGAGCAGTACGGGCCCGAGAAGGGCGAGCACGTCTTCTACGCGACGAAGAACGCGAGGATGAAGCAGGCGAGGAGAGCTGGACAATCCCGGGCTGTGGCGCGAAGCTAGAGGGGACAGGGAGGACTCCGGTGGCCGAGAAGTGGATCGGTAAGGCCGTCCAGCACCCGGGGGCTGCGACAGAGTCAGCCAAGCGTGCCGGGCTTTCCCTCGGCGAGTGGATCACGAAGCACAGGCACGAGGGGGGGACTGCCGGTCATCGGGCCCGCCTCGCGGCTTGGTTCCGCAAGCGGGCCCGCAAGAGCGGTCAGCGGAAGGCAGTCGCGTAGGAAGAGGAAGGAGCCTCGGGACATGGCCGATCAGACCCAGACGACCTACTCTCGCCAGGGCGGACGCACCATCACCGGCTACCGGGGCACCCAGGCGGGCAAGTCCTTCCCGACCACCGCCGAGGCCTCCGAGGCCGCCGACTGGGAGCAGTACAAGGTCGAGAAGAAGCTCTCGTTCGCGGCCTCGAAGGCGCAGCACAAGGCCGCCTTCGAGGAGTGGAGGAAGGCGAGAGCCCGGAAGGCGGGACAGGCCGCGGGGGTCCAGGCCGCCCCCGCCTCGACCATGCAGAAGTAGGAGAGGGGGACCACGATGCCGATGACAGTCCAGCCATACTTCCCGGGCGGCCCGAACGATCCGGCCGGGGGTCGAGGGACCTACTACCCGAAGCCGACCCCGACGCCCAGGATGCCGATCCCCATGGAGAAGGGCGGAGGGATCCCCCTGGAGAAGGGTGGAGGAGGATGGGGGGGCACTCGTCCGGTGCCCTGGCCCACTCCCTCCCCGACGCCTCCCGCCCCGGTCCCCCCGTCCCCGTTCCCCCCGAGGCAGCTTCCTCCGAGACAGGGACCGCAGGGACCGCAGCCTCTGCCGCAGCCGCCGATGAAGCCGGGGCCCCAGTACCCCGGTCGGCGCCAGCAGCTCCTCGACATGCTGCGACGGGGCCGTCGGATGGGGCAGCGTCGGTTCTTCGGGATGCCGGGACAGGACCCCAGGATGACCCCCGTGCCCACCCCGCAGCCTCCTGCCCCCACCCCGCAGCTTCCACCCGCGACCACCCCGATCACGCTGCCCGTCGGCCGCGTGGAGCCGGGCATGGGTGGGGGCTTCGGTCTCTACTGAGGACTCCGGGTCCTCCCAGCCCTTGTACCCCTTCCTGGATCGCTCAGCCTCGCCCCCGGAGAGGAGCCCCCTCGAACCGGCCCTCGCCTACTCCCTCCGGGTGAAGAAGTGGCGGAGGGACAACGCCAAGTACGAGGGGCAGCGACGGGCCGTCCGTGACCTCGACAAGAAGAAGACCCCGATCCAGCCGCCCTCCACCCACCCCGCCCTCCTTCCTTGACACCCCTGAACTCAGCCTCCTACCATAGGTACAGCTAATTAGGAGGGCTCACCCCCTCCTGCGGTAGTCGAGCATCGAACTCTCGTGCTTCCGCGGGTGCCCCCCGCAGAAGGAGAAGGTCCAAAGTGGCGACTCAGCCAACCCTGACACCCGAGGCCGAGGCCGGACTGGAATCCGCTCGAACCCTCCTCTCTCGGGCCCTGTCAGGAGCCCCCGCATCGCCGACCCCGCCGACGAGCACCCCTCCGGCGGCCCCGGCGACAGCACCCCCCGCGGGTGCCCCCGCCGTTGCTCCCTCCCCGGAGCCCGTCCCCGCAGCCCCTGGCCCGTCTGCCCCGTCCCCCGTTCCCTCGGGCTTCCCGGCCGGACTCCGACCTCCTTCCTCTCCCGCCCCCGCAGCCCCAGGCGCCCCGGCACCCCCGGCGGCTCCCTCGGGTGTAGTGGGGACCCCGGAGCCCTCCAGGTTCACCGATCCCGCAGCCCAGCGGTTTCTCGAAATGCACGGCGGCAACGTCGAGGCGGCCCTCGCCAAGGCCCTCCGCGACAACAACCGGCTGGCGGCGCTCGCCCGCACGCACCCCGAGGACTTCAGGCCCTCGGGCGTCGCGGACCCGAACGCCCCCCCGGTCGCTCCCGCCGAGACCCAGCTCTTCGTGGATTCGACCTATCCCGAGGCACCCCGAGTCCCCGCCGAAGGGGAACTCCCCGGTGTCGCCCCGGCCGTCCCCCTGAACTGGGCCGAGATCACCGCCGAGGTCGATCGCATCGTTACGACGGTGGACCAACCCTGCATGGGCCTCGCCCGCCAATGGCTGACGAACGACAACGTCATCAAGGACGCCGCCAAGCAGATCACCGAGAAGAACCAGAGGTTGACCTACCTCACCAACCTCCTCTCCCCCAACTCCGGCATCGAGATACCCGAGCTGAAGGCCGAGGATCTCAAGGACGAGAGGCGCTCCCTCCAGTCCGAGATCGCCGGCCTGAAGCAGGACGCGATGCTCCGCGTCCTCCACAACAAGGAGCTGGACAGGGAGTTCATCGAGAGGCGGCAGCGCATCCACGACAGCGTCGCCGGTCATCATCAGGAGGCGGCCCAGGAGCAGGTCTTCAACGCCGAACTCACACAGATCGAGAGCGCGGAGTACCAGAGACTCTCAACCGCATGGCCGGGGGCGCTCGCCCGCACCGTCGCCTCCCTCGGGATCCCTGCGGACCTCGCCCAGGACTTCGGGAACTACGCAAAGCAGATGGCGAACGTGGCCCTCCAGGACCCCGACTACGAGCTATCGGACGTGGACGCCTTCATGTCCGAGGTCGGTCGCGGGTACATGGGGAGACTCGACCGTTACCACCGGGCCCAGGCCGCCACCTACGGTCACCTTGCCGTCACTCGCGCAGGAACCCCGAGCCCGACACCTCCACCCGGTACTCCCGCCCCGGTCGCTCCGAGCCCACCCTCGATGACTCCCGAGCAGGCGATAGACGAAGCCAATCGCGTGCTCAGGCAGCGCATCCGCGGCGGGTAGGGGAAGGACCAGGAAGGACCACCGCAAATGAGTGCTACCGCTACTACCACCTTCGCGGGGCTCCTCGTGGAGACCTTCTCGCGGGACCGAGTCTTCGCTCCCTTCGAGAGGGCCTTCGCGAAGTTCCACGAAGGCACCCAGGACTGGCCCAACGAGGAACCCCTCGGCAAGGGCCGGACCTTCGGCATCCGCACCAAGGACGCTCACTCCACCGGCTCCGTCTCCGAGGCCTCCGGCACGACGCCGACGCTTCGTCAGCCGGAAGTCCTCCAGGCGAACGTGGACGCCGTGCAGGTCGTCGGCGCCGTGGGCTGGACCGAGCTGATGCTCTCGGCCGGCCAGGGTCTCGGCTCCCTCGGCCCGGACGTGCTCACCGACCACATCGACATGGTCACCCGGAACAGCACCCAGGCCTTGAACCGTCTCTCGCTGGGCCACGGCACGGCTCGGCTCGCCGCGGTCGAGGCCGGGACCTCGTCCGCCACCACGTTCGTCTGCCGTCTCCCCGAGCACCTCGTCCAGCTCCGCGACAACATGACGATCGACTTCTACGACACGGACACGGGCGGCTCGAAGCAGGGGGCAACCGAGACGATCTCGGACCTCGACTTCGAGACCCGGACGGTCACGATCGGGAACTCCCGGTCGCTCACCGCCGGCTGGGGCGTCTACCAAGCCCTCACCTCCGCGATCTCCACCTACGGGGTCGGCCCGTTCGGGCTGAGGGCCTGGGCCGACAACGGGGGTCTCACCTCCGCCATCGCCGGGCTCACCCGCTCCGGCAACCCCGGCGTCAACGCCAACGTCATCCAGGCCGCCTCGGGGACCCTCCTCTACTCCGAGAAGCTGATGCGGAAGGCGATCCACCGCATCTTCTTCAAGTGCGGGATGGAGCCCGACGAGGCGTGGTGCAACAAGGGGATCATCTCCGAGCACCTCAACCACCTCGTCGGGGACCGCATCTTCATGCTCACCCCCGGCGACAGCGTCCCCAAGTACCAGATCGGTCACAACGAGCGGGACATCGGCTTCCAGTACGGGGGCAACTTCATCCCCTACAAGGTCGATGGGGACTTCCCCGCCCGGGAGATCGTCTTCCTGAAGAAGTCGATGTTCCGCCGCCACCAGCTCCGCCCGCTCAACTGGATCGGCGACGACTCGGGCATCGACGGGGTCGCGAAGGCGATGCTGTTGCAGCTCCCGGCGAGCGGCGGAGGCTACGAGCTGTCGAAGGTCGCACTGCTCCTGGCGATGGTGAACTACGGCAACCGGATGCCGAAGTCCATCTGCGCCGTCCGCACGGTCGCCGACGAGGAGCTGGGAGGCGACTCGGTCGCGTAGGCAGGTAGGCTGAGGGAGAAGGTCTCCCTCTAGGACAGGTTCCTGGGGGAGGAGGACCCGAGCTGATACCTCGACCCCCTCCCCCGCTTGAGAAAGGACGCGAACGCTCATGCCTCTCACCCGTCGTCACATCGGGGCCACCCTCGACCAATCCAACTTCGCCGCCACCCGGATGAAGAAGTTCTTCCGGGACTACATCGGGGGCCAGCCCGCCTGCTACCCGACCGGGGCCACCGGGGGCTACGGCACCCCCTCGGGCTCCACCGGGGCCACCAACGGCTTCAAGACCCAGGAAGCGTCCTACGAGTACCACGTCAAGGGCACGGGCGAGACCCTGCTCTCCCCGACCTGGGACGCCGCGAACGGCCTCCTCTTCGGTCTCGACCTCGCCGACAACGAGGGCGTCGAGATCACTGCCGGGATCGGGGCCCTCGACCTGGGCTCGTTCGTCGTCGGCACCGACCGGGGCTTCTACGCCAAGGCCTCCATCAGGATCGCGGACGTGTCGGGGACCGACGAGTTCCTCTTCGGGTTCCGCAAAAACCAGGCCTACCAGACCGCCCACACCGCATACACCGACTACGCCGCGATCGGGGCGGTGACCTCGGCTGACCCCGCGGCCATCCAGATCAAGACCCGCCTCAACTCCGGGACCGCGGTCACCGTGAACACCACGAAGACCTGGGCCGACACCGAGGTCCACAGCGTCGCGGTCCACGTCAAGGACGACGGCAGGGTCCGCTTCCTCCTGGACGACGCCGAGCCCCCGGTGACGAAGACCGACTTCATCTTCGACGCCGGGGACACCGTCAACTGGTTCCTCTTCTGGATCTACGCCACCACGACCCCCGGGGCCGTCCACGCCCGGCTCTTCGAGTGGGGGTACATCCCGAGGAGAGGGGAGTAGGGACCTCCGATGGAGATGGAGCAGCCCGCCACTGCCGCCGCGCCCGCACTCCTCGACATCCACGAGACGGCCCGGGACGCGGGCTGCTTCACCTTCGTCACCGAGGTCTGGACCGTCGATGACTCCCACCCCGAGCTGACCCGGGACATCCGCCGGCTGGCCGAGCCCCGGTACGTGCCGCTCCTGTGCCGGCGCATCTACCTCAGCCCCGCCGGCACCGAAGTCGGCGAGACCTACCACGTCGTCGGCAAGTACATCGAGCACCCCGAGGAGGAGTACCACGAGGCCAACGTCAGGCTCGCCTACGTCCCCCGGGGGTTCCCGTTCCCCCCGGACAAGATCCAGCCCCTCCGTACCCTCTGGGCTCCCTGGCCCAAGGGCTCCGTCGAGTACCTGAACAACTCTCCGCCTGCCCGCGTCGAGATCGGTCCCTGGCTCCTCGACCAGATGAGGAGCCTCCGCAAGCTCATGGACGGCTCGATCCGCATCAGGGACGACAAGGGCGGCAGGACGACCGTAGAGCACCTCGACTGCACCCCGGACAAGCTCGCGGAGATCCTCCGTGCGGGCGAAGATCTGGACCTGAAGCTCGTGGAGGATGCCCGCAAGGAAGCCCGCTACCGTATGCGTCACAACTGGCGTCAGATGAAGTCCGCAATCGACGCCGGCCGCTGGGCCCCGGAGCCCCCGGACAGCCCGAGACCGTTCGTGGATCTCGGGGATACCAAGAAGGAGTAGAACCGAGATGGCTACCGCAGTTTCGATGCCGAGACTCCCGAGCGCCGCCGAGATCGAGAAGGCCCTCCGGGAGAAGATGCCGGGCCTCAAGGTGTACAACCCCTCGCGGGAGTGGGTCCCGGCCGGGGTCTTCGGTCTCACCGTGTACCTCGCCCCCGACCTCCAGGGTGCGATCGACCCCCACCCGGTCACGGGCCGCCCGGTGAAGTGCGACGGGAGGACCGAGATCAAGGGTCGATGGCTCACCCAGAAGGACTCCTCGGGCAAGGTCATCGAGGGCCAGGACGCCCCGAGCATGGTGAAGTACCTCCTGAGCCCCGAGAACTACGGGCAGATGGGGATCGTCTGGCTCCCGGGAGAGTCCGAGGAGCAGGACGCGAAGCTCATCGAGGCCTCCCAGGCGGTCTTCACTCACCACCAGCAGTCCTTCGATGAGCAGATCGTCTCCAGGCGGGCGGAGTTCAAGAAGAACTGGCTCAAGGGGCCACGCAAGTCCGAGCCGGTTCCCCCACCGACTCCGGCCGAGACCGCGGCGATGGACCGCCTCCAGCAGAGGAAGCGGGCCGCCGCGTACACCTACGAATGCACGGTCCCCGACTGCCCCGGCTACGCCGTCAACGAGTGGGACAGGTTCGTGGCGCACATGAAGCTCGCCCACAGGATCACCCCCGATCGGTCGAAGTACGATGGGCCGGCGGTGGGGTTCCAGGAGACGCCCGAGAAGCCCGCACCCGAGACACCCGAGACCGCCGGGGACCCGAAGAGCGCCATCGCCGAGGCCGCTCGGGTGCTTGCGGCCAGGACTGCCGAGGCCGAGGCCGAGACCGCCCGGACTGCCGACGAGGCAGAGGACACCCCGGTCGCGAGACAGAGAAAGAAGAAGTAGGGGGAAAGTAGAGGGGAGGGCCGGCGAGATGACGACCGCGGAGCTGATGACCGCTGGCCTTTCCTACCACTCCAATGCG
>Ga0153915_10003205_pt1 | contig 14968 bp, 14 predicted proteins | sample Opewatmetagenome_2_FD_107003 | JGI IMG/M metagenome (GOLD analysis project Ga0153915, IMG submission 107003) | Freshwater wetland microbial communities from Ohio, USA - Open water 3 Core 3 Depth 3 metaG | ecosystem: Environmental > Aquatic > Freshwater > Wetlands | place: USA: Ohio, Lake Erie...
GCGCTTGCTCCGAGATTTGAGATTCCGGTACTTGACCAGAAGCAGACCAATGCATGCACCGGCTTTGCCTTGGCGAGCGTCGTGCATCACCTCCAGCGCGCTGGAGGACGACCCGCGTCGCAATGCAGCGTATCGCCGTTCATGCTCTACTCGATGGCGCGCCGGTACGACGAGTTTCCCGGCAGCCCGGACGTCGACACGGGATCGAGCGCGCGCGGGGCGATGAAGGGCTGGTTCAAATACGGGGCGTGCGACTACCACCTGTGGCCCACGTACAAAATGCCGAAGGCGACAAAACAGGCGAAGAACGATTGGTGGCTCGATGCCGTGCGGCGGCCGCTCGGATCCTACTACCGGCTGGACCACCGCTCCGTTACCGACATGCACGTGGCGCTGAACGAGGTTGGAATCCTCTATGCGACCGCGGCGTGCCACAGGGGCTGGGATCAGGGGATCGCCGTCAAACCGAAAGGCTGGTGGCACATCCCAGCTCAAAAGGCGACGCCCGCGGACGGCGGCCATGCGTTCGCGATCGTGGGCTACAACCACGACGGCTTCATCATCCAGAATTCCTGGGGCACCCGCTGGGGAAGCGCGGGGCGCGCGATCCTCTCCTACCAGGACTGGATCGAGAACGCGATGGACTGCTGGGTGGCGCAGCTTGGCGTCATCACCGAACTGCACGAGGAGATCGCTCGGACGGCCGGTCTGAGAACGCGCCTCGGCAAGGTGCATATCGCCCGCGAACCGACGCTGCGGACGCGCGAGATCAATCCGTACATCATCGACATGGAGAACAACGGGCGGCTCAGCAACACCGGGGACTTCCGTACCAGCGACGCCGATATAGAGACCCTCGTCACTCAGCAGCTCGGCATTGCGCGCGATGCATGGGGGCTCGGCAAGAACGATCCGGTCGACATCGCGATCTACGCGCATGGCGGCCTCACGTCCGAGGGCGATGCGGCGGCTACCGCGGCGAAATGGATTCCGGCGCTCTACGACAGCCACATCTTCCCGATCTTCCTGATGTGGGAAACGGATCTCCTTTCAACGCTCAAGGACCGGCTCGAGGACGCGCTGAAAGGCGAGCCGCGCATGGCAGGCGGCCTGCTCGATACCGCCAAGAACTGGTGGAATGAGCGGCTGGAGAGGCTGCTTGCGCATCCGGGCTCTACCATCTGGGGCGAGATGAAGCAGAACGGCGAGGCCATCTCTCAGGCGCCCGAGAGCGGCGGCATGAAGCTCTACAACGCCTGCAAGAACTCCCCGTTCTTTTCCGATCAGTCGAAAGTGCGTCTGCACCTCATCGGGCACTCGGCGGGATCGATCGTCCACAGCCACATTGTCAAGAAGCTTAGCAGGCAAGGCTGGACGTTCGACACCGTCAATTTCATGGCGCCGGCCGTACGGGTAGACGTATTTCAAGACTGCGTCGCGCCTGCTCTCAAGAGCGGCAAAGTGAAGCAGCTGAATCAGTTTCATCTCACTGACGACGTAGAACAGAAGGACCCCACGTGCAAACCGATCCTCAACTATAGCCGCTCCTTGCTGTATCTCGTGTCACAGTCGTTCGAGCGCGGACAGGTGACGCCGATTCTCGGCATGGAAAAATATTTTTCTGCGATCGCGGGCCTGCCCAACGTTCGCGCCGTTGCCGCGCCGGGCAACCAGTCGAAAAGCACCACGCACGGTGGCTTCGACGACGACGCCACGACCATGGCGAGCGTGATTGCACTGATTCAGGGCAAGAATACCTGACGAAAACTGGCGGTAGGGCTCGACCAAGGCACCGACAGGAAACGCAAACACCTTCGAAAGAAGACGGCGGAAATTACCGAGATAAGATTATGGCCCGAGCCGCGTTTGCGCCAAGCCCTAATTCGGCCATGCGGCGGCGAGCAGCCGCGATTTCGTGGTTTTGTCGAGTTCGCCCGTCGCAGCCAGCTTATTGTGGTGCGCAAATATTCCTGGCGTGCGCAATTAACGCTGCATTTGCTGCCAGCTCACGCTGAAAACCTTTGAAACTTCGGACTATTCCGCAAAGGCGTAGCGAGAATGAAAGCTGCAGATTCAATGGCGGAGGCGGTAGGATTCGAACCCACGATGCCCTTGCGGACATGCCTGATTTCAAGTCAGGTGCAATCGACCACTCTGCCACGCCTCCCGCAGGACCGGCCACGTAACGGATCGCAACGTATAATACCACGCAGTATCAAATGCTTGTGCCTGCTACGCCGATGGAAAACCCGCCGGATTCATTGCAACTTTTTAAGGCTTTAGGTAGTCTTACGCGGGACAGAACAGAAACATCCACACCCTGAGGAGAGAGATCGTTATGCAACCCGAACTGCAACCCAGTCCGTCTGGCTATCCGATATCGGCACAGGATATCGCGTTGCAGCAGCAGAAAGTGCTGCGCAATACCTATTTGCTGCTGGCGCTGACCATGGTGCCAACGGTCATCGGCGCGTTTATTGGCATGAGCACCGGGAGCATCATCCTGAAGCATCCGATTATCAGTTCACTGGTGATGATCGCGGGCATCGTCGGACTGCAGTATGCGATCGCCGCCAACCGCAACAACGGGATGGGCGTCGCGCTGCTGCTGGGAATGACCCTCCTGCTCGGCTGGTGGCTTGGCCCGCTGCTCACCATCGCGCTGACGCTGAAGAACGGGCCGCAGTTGGTCGGCCTGGCCGCTGCGGGAACCGGCACGGTGTTGTTCGTCATGGCTGGCATCGCGACCACCACCAAGAAGGACTTCAGCTTCATGGGCAAGTTCCTGTTCGTGGGCATGATCGTGCTGCTGCTCGCGCTGATTGCCAACATGTTCCTGCAAATCCCGGCGCTCGCGCTCACGATTTCAGCGCTGGTGATCGTGGTCTTCTCGCTGTTCCTGCTCCACGACCTTTCCCGCATCGTGAACGGCGGCGAAACCAACTACATCATGGCGACAACCGGCGTTTACATCAGCCTGTTCAACATTTTCGCCAACCTGCTTCAGTTGCTGATGATCTTAAGCGGCGAACGCGACTGAGGCCGCTCGCGGTCTAAGGAAAACGGCGCTTTCGGGCGCCGTTTTCGTTTAAGGATCGAGGATTCAGGATCAAGGATTGAGGGCGCAAGCATTTCCTCGACTTGGCTCAATCCTCAATCCTCGGTCCTCAATCCTTGTCAAATACCGCGATCGATTCGACGTGCGACGTGTGCGGGAACATGTTGACCACGCCAGCCCCGCTCAGGCGGTAGCCGCGCGTATGCGCCAGCACTGCGGCGTCGCGCGCCAGCGTCGCCGGATTGCACGAAACATAGACGATGCGCGCCGGCGCCCGTTCGCCGAGCGCCTTTACGAGCTCGATTGCGCCATCGCGCGGCGGGTCGATGAGCATGCGGTCGAAGCGCCCCAGGGCAGCGAGGCGCGCGCTTTCGATCTTGAACAGATCCAGCGCGTGGAAATCGGCGGTAGCGCCCAGCCCGTTGGCGGCGGCGTTGGCGGCGGCACGCGCGATAAGCGCCGCGCTGCCTTCCACGCCCACCACAAGTGCGCCACGGCGCGCGATGGCGAGCGCGAAATTGCCGAGACCGCAGAACATGTCGCCAACGCAGTCGCCCGGCTGCGGGTCGAGCAGGGTCAGTGCGCGCCGCACCAGCACCCGGTTCATTGCATAGTTGATCTGCGTGAAATCGGTCGGACCGAAGTGGATTTTCAGATCGAACTCGGGCAGCGCATAGTAAAGGTCGGCGTCCATTGCGGGACAGAACGGCTGGGCCGAGTCCGGCCCCCTCGGCTGCAGATAGATCCGCACCGCGTGGCGGCCGGCAAATTCCCGGAGCAGTTCGCCGTCCTGCGGGGCGAGCGGCTGCAGGATGCGCAGCACCAGTACCGTCGTCTCATCGCCCACGGCGACCTCGACCTGCGGGACGCGCTCGCGGATGGACAACCGGGCAAGCGTGTCCCTGAGCGGCTTGAGCAGCGCGGAAACATGCGGCGGCATGATCTCGCAGCTTGTCATGTCGGTGACGAAGCTGCTGCGCTTCTCGCGAAACCCGATCAGGGTACCGCCCTTTTTCTGCACGTAGCGCGCCGACAGCCGCGCGCGGTGGCGGTAACCCCACTGCGGGCCGTGAATCGCCGGCAGAATCTGTTCCGCCTCGACCTTGCCGATATGCCGCAAATTGTCCTCCAGCACCCGCTGCTTCACCGCAACCTGCGCGCGCGCATCCATGTGTTGCAGGCTGCAGCCGCCGCACTTTCCGAAGAACGGGCAGCGCGGCGCGCACCGCTGCGCGCTTGGCTTCAGCACCCGGATGAGGGTGGCAAACTCGAAGTTCGGTTTTCTGACATAGGAGGAATACTCGACGCTTTCGCCGGGCAAGGCACCGGCGATGAATATCGCCTTGCCCTCACAGCGCGCAACGCCGCGGCCTTCCTGGTCGAGGGATTCGACAAGCAACGGTTGCATGGATGAAGGCGAGAGGTTAGAGGTGCGAGGTGAAAGGCGAGAGCCGTGAGGCGCGAGGCGAAGCAGCCGTGACGAGCGGCTTCGGTTTGACGCCTCTCTCCTGTCTGCTGTCCCCTCGATTGCCTAAGTGCGCCAGCGCTGGAGGAATTCTTTCCAGTGCGGTTCGGCGGCCTTGGCGAGGGTGGATCGCACCAGATCGCATTCCGCGGCGTACTGTTCGCCGGTAAGCGCGCCGCGCATCAGCTGAAAACGCAGGAACAGGAGGTAGGTGTTGGCGACATCGATCTCGCAATAGTTGCGGATATCCGCGAGTTTGCCCGCCTGATAGGCCGGCCATACCCCCGCGCCCTCCAGACCAAGCTTGCCCGGCAGCCCCACCAATTGCGCCAGGTCATCGAGCGGCGCGTTGGCGCGAGGCTGGTAGAGCGCCAGCAGGTCCATGAGATCGAGATGCCGCGCATGGTACCGACTGATGTAATTGTTCCACTTGAAGTCGCGGCTGTCCCGGTAATCGCCTTCGCCCATGTCCCAGTAGCGCGGCGCCTTCACGCCGTGCATCAGCCCGCGGTAATGCAGTACCGGAAGATCGAATCCGCCGCCGTTCCACGACACGATTTGCGGCGTGTATTTCTCGATGCCGTCGAAGAAACGCTGGATCAGCCCGCCCTCGTCGTCCTCCGTGTCGCCGAGCGACCACACCCTGAAGCTGTCCCGCTCGCGCAGCGCGCACGAAATGACGATGACGCGGTGCAGATGCAACTGCAGAAAATCACCGCCGGTCGCCTGGCGCCGCAACTGGAACGCCATGTTGGCAACGTCCCGGTCCGTAACGTCCTTGCCGAGACCATGCAGCTTGCGCAGCCCGGTGATATCGGGGACAGTCTCGATATCAAATGCCAGGACCGGCGTCAAAGCTCCTCCACGGGCGTTCGAGTATCGGCCCGCGCCCTACTTGCGCACCCAGGCTCCGCTCGTGTTCTGGTAATACCAGCCCGCCTGCGCCTTTTCGATCCAGCGCTGGGCAAACGTGGCGCGGATGTCGTTTTCCCATTCGGGCTTACCGTTGGCGCGCGCGATCTCGCGGTAAAGTGCGGCGCGGTCCTGGTTCTCCGCCGCAACCACAGAGTTGACCTGCTGGCGCTGCGCCAGCGGCACGGCATTCGCATCGCGCAGCACGACGTTGCCGTCACGCGTGAGTCCGACGGCGCCGCTCGCATAAAGCCCCGCCAACTGGCCATGGCGCTGCTGCATGCTCGCCTGCAGGCTCGCAATCGCCGGCGTGTTGATTTCGAGATTGGCCTGGGCCAGGGCCTGGCCGGCTGCCGCAAGCGCCAGCGCAAACATCAGTACGCGCAATTCCGTCATTGCCTTCATGTTCGGTCCCTCAATTCGGCGCCGCGGGCCTGTCACCCTTCACGGCGTCCTCGCCCTTCTTGATCTGCCAGACTTCGTCGATGATGCGGTCGGCCGCCTTTTCCGCGGCCGCCGCCGGAAAATAAATGTTGATCGTCACGCACGCAACCAGCGCCGCCGCGCCGCCCAGCGCGGTGAACAGCGCAAGCAGTTTGTTTTGCATGTCATCGCCTTTGTCATTTGATGATTGCGCGTACATTGTCCTGCACGATGCGTTTGAGCCGTTCGATCAATTCACGCCAATTTACACGGCGATTGTAGCCGATCACGGAAATCGCCGGAATGCCGCCGCCCTTGACGATCACGTAGCCCTGCGGCGCATCCTCCACTCCGCCCATTTCGCACACATTGTTGCGCAGGATGCAGCTCAGGCCCAGCTTCTCGTAGCCAAACTGGTCGAAGAATCTGAGGAAGCTCCTTTGTATCGCGCCCGCCGCGCCGGCGCCGCCCAGCGCCGAGATGTTCTGCACCGCGGTCTGGCTGATCTTGCGCGGGTATTCGCCGGCGCTGCTCGCGATGCGTGCGTCAAATTTGACCGGTTGCCAATTCGCAAGTTCAATACCCGTTACCTGCGCATCGATGCGTCCGGTGATGTTGCCGAACGAGAAGGTTCGCGTGAGCAGATCGAGATCGAGGTTCTGCATGTCCAGGGTTGCGTGAAACCGCGGCGCCTTACCGAACGGGTCGAGCAGCTTCACGTCCTTGGCGACCACGGTTCCGTCGAATACCCTGAGCAACAACGCGCCATCGACAGTGAGCGTTGACCGCGCGTAGCTCACCAGCGGAATCACGCCGGACAGCGAACCATGCATGGTCGGCAGGCCGACTGCCTGCACGAGTTGCATGACCGAGACCGGCGTGATGCCGCCGCTGAACCGCCAGTGCCACCCGTCGGCCTCGGAAGCCGCCGTGAAATTATCTATGGTCAGTGCGCCGTCGAGCACGGGGACGACGAGCTTGGCAAGATCGAAGCGCAGGTTTTGCGTCCGAAGCGGCAGCTTGATCTCGCCAAACGGCAGGTGCCACACTTCACCACCCTTGATCATCACGTCGGCCACGGTTACAGCATCCCGCCGCCACGGGAAATGACCGTCCATGCCGAACACTGCGAAGCGCCGGTTCCGGTCCTCGAACGACACACCGCTCAATCCGACATCCAGAGCGCGAATTTCGCCCTGCCTTAGTTGCACGGCGAGCGTTACTTCACCTTCGGTGCGCAAATCGGTCACAGCCGTGCCCTCCAAAAACGGCTTCAGGATTTGGGCGTAGAACGGACTCACGTGCAGTTTCGATGAACGGATATCCGCGTTGTCGAACCGGCCAGCCGGATGATCCCAGACACCGCTGAGCTCGATCTCGCCGATCGCGGGTAGCTCAAGACGACCACGCTTGATCTCGGTGCGTATCGCATCCGAAACACCCCCTGCGCTCAGCTTCTGACCGGTGGCCGTCACGTATAGCGGTTGCCAGAATGCTTCACCGGCGGTCCAGCTCGCGTTTACCCGCCAGTGCCATGGCGCACCGCGCTGTTCGGCCTCGACGCGCACCTCGGCGGCAATCTTTTCTGCCGCATGCAGACCGCTGGCGTCACCGAAGGCGAGCCCTTCGACGGCAAGCTGTGCTGTTGCCTTGCCCGCTCCGGTAATCGCGATCGCGCCTTTGAGCGTTCCGGCACTCGGCTTGGGCGCGCTCGGCTGCAGCCATGGCGCCAGCCGCGTGAGTTTGCCGTTTTCGATCGCGATGTCGAATTCGGCTTTTGTTTTGTCGAACCGCGCGCGCAGGCGCCATGTTTCTGCAGGCGCCGGCCTTAACGCCAGATCCAACGCTTTGGTCTGCGTGAGGTAAGTGAACGAAAGCGGAAACCTTTCGCCGACATCGATGACCGCGTCGGCGCAGGCGATGAGCGTTTTCTCCAGACGGAAGTCCGGACAGCGCACACGCGCATTGCGCCAGGTGCGGTCGCGAATCGTCAGCGTGCCGATTTCCAGCTGTAATTCGTGCTTGGCCGCCAGCTGCAGGCTGGCTTTGATCGCTTTCGCTTTAAAACCCGGCGCTTCCAGATCGTCGATGGCGAGACCAATCTGCGCCGGACTTGACAGCGGCCACGCCAGCAGCGCCACGGCGGCGCAGCGGCTTGCAAGACGCGTTGCCGCGGTGACCAGCGAGCCCACCTCAGGCAGGGAACACTCCGGTCGACAGATAACGGTCACCGCGGTCGCAGACGATGGTAACGATGACCGCGCCTTCCACGTCCTGCGCCACCTGCAGCGCAGCCCACAACGCGCCGCCTGAGGAAATACCGGCGAAAATTCCCTCCTCGCGGGCGAGGCGGCGCGTCATGTCCTCGGCGTCGCGCTGACTCACTTCAATGACGCGGTCCACAAGGCGCCAGTCGCATATTTTCGGCAAGTACGCGGGCGGCCATTTGCGAATGCCCGGAATCTGAGAACCCTCGGAAGGCTGGCACCCGACGATCTGAATCGCCGGGTTCTTCTCCTTGAAGAAGCGCGAGCAACCCATGATGGTGCCGGTGGTGCCCATGCTGCTGACGAAATGCGTGATTCTTCCCGCGGTATCGCGCCAGATCTCCGGGCCCGTGCCTTCGTAATGCGAAAGCGGATTGTCGGGATTGGCGAACTGGTCGAGGATCACGCCCTTGCCTTCGTCGCGCATTTTCTCGGCAACGTCACGCGCCATTTCCATACCGCCCTCTTTCGGCGTCAGCACAAATTGCGCCCCAAAGGCCGCCATGCTCTGGCGGCGCTCGACCGAAAGGTGTTCCGGCATCACCAGAATCATGCGATAGCCCATCATCGCGGCGCACATCGCGAGGGCGATACCGGTGTTGCCGCTGGTCGGTTCGATCAGCGTGTCGCCAGGCCTGATTGTCCCTCGCTCCTGCGCGCGCTTGATCATCGACAGCGCGGGGCGGTCCTTGACCGAGCCGGCCGGATTGTTGCCTTCGAGCTTGACCAGCAGCGTGTTGGTGGTGCGGCCGGACAGACGCTTCAGGCTGACCAGCGGCGTGTTGCCGACAAAATCCTCGAGTGTCTTGAACATGGCATGAATATGACGTGCTTATCCGTATGATACCTGACGCCGCATCGGAGTTTCAGCATAACCCTGCCAAGAACAGGGCGCCGGCCGTTGACGCACCGTAACCACAGCGTGCGGAAAATCAAGCGGGTCTACTGCGCGGCGCGCCGCAACAGTTTTTCACAGTAGCGCGCCACGCCCTGCTCCACGGTAAGGAACGGCGCGGCGTAGCCGGCGGCGCGCAGCGCCGCGATATCCGCCTGAGTGTAGCTCTGATACTTGCCCTTCAGCTCTTCCGGAAACGCAATATAACGAAGGATGCCCTGCTGCTGCATTTCGGCAAGCGCCAGCGGCGTCTCCTTCCCGGCTTTGCGGCAGGCATTGACTGTCGCCACCGCGACCTCATTGAAACTCTGCGCCGTGCCGGTGCCGACGTTGAAAATTCCGGATTTTCCGGGATGATCGAGAAAAAACAGGTTGATCCTCACAACGTCCTCGATCGACACAAAATCGCGCCGCTGCTCGCCGTTGCCGTAGCCGCTGCAGCCTTCGAACAGCCGCACGCTGCCGGTGGTGCGGTACTGGTTGAAGAAATGAAAAGCGACCGAGGCCATGCGGGACTTGTGCTGCTCGCGCTCGCCGTAGACGTTGAAATAACGCTGCCCCACGACTTGTGCCGTGAACTCGTTCCAATGTCGGCGCACCCATTGATCGAACAGGAACTTCGAATAGCCGTAGACGTTAAGCGGCGCCTCGCATGCGCGCGCTTCCTTGAACGTCGTTCCCGCCCCATATACCGCCGCCGACGAGGCATAGATGAACGGCACCTCGTCAGCGGTGCAGAACTCGAGCAGCGCGCGCGAGTAGCGATAATTGTTCTGCATCATGTAGCGACCGTCGGTTTCGGTGGTATCCGAGCAGGCGCCCTGGTGCAAAACGGCGGCAAGCGCGCCGTTGAACTCGCCCGCCTCGACCGCTTCGAGGAAAGCATCCTGGTCGAAATAATCGGTGATTTCGCAGTCGACAAGATTCACGAACTTGTCGCCATGCAACAGGTTGTCTACCGCGATGATGTCGGTGATCCCGCGCTCATTGAGCGTCTTGACGATGTTGGAGCCGATGAAGCCGGCCGCGCCCGTGACTACGTAGTACACGCTTTGCTCCGCTTCGGGTGATGGGTGATGGGTGATGGGTGATGAGTGACATCAGACAGGCACTCGCCTGCATTCCGCTTTACGTCAAACGTCCCATTACCCATTACTCATTACCCTGATTTGCCGAAGAGTTCTTCGGGGGTCGCGACGGCGGTGCCGAACTTGCCGACCACAATGCCGGCTGCGCGATTAGCGACGCGGACGGCTTGGTCGGGCCCGGCGCCGGCGGCGAACATCACGCCGAGCGTCGCGATCACCGTGTCACCCGCGCCGCTCACATCGTAGACTTCGCGCGCTTGCGCCGCGACGTGCAACCGCTTTCCGTGCTGATAGAGCGTCATGCCCTCTTCGCTGCGCGTAATCAACAGCGCTTCCACGCCCAGCCGGCGTCTCAGCGCCTGGGCTTTGCGGGTCAGTTCGGGTTCGCCCTTCCAGGCGCCTGCCACTTCCCGGAACTCGGCGCGGTTGGGCGTGATCAGCGTCGCCCCCCGGTAGCGCGAATAATCCTCTCCCTTCGGGTCGACCAGCACCGGCTTGCCCGCACGGCGCGCCATCCCGATCATGTTGCCGATGTGAGCGAGTCCACCCTTGCCGTAGTCGGAGAGGATCACGGCATCAGCCGTCCGCAGCATCCGGCGAAAATCCCTGAGCTTGGACGCCAGCACCTCATGGCTCGGCGCCGTTTCAAAATCGACGCGCAGGAGCTGCTGCTGCCGGCCGATCACGCGCAGCTTGATCGTGGTCATGATGCTGCGATCGCGATGCAATTGGGCCGCGATATGCTCCTTTCCGAGCAGCCGCTTGAGCCGCGTCCCCGCCTCGTCGGCTCCGACCACCGACAAGAGCGTCACGCGGGCGCCAAGCGCAGACGCGTTGCGCGCCACGTTGGCCGCGCCGCCGGGTCGTTCCTCCACCCTGTCGACCTTGACGATCGGAACCGGCGCCTCGGGTGAGACGCGTCCCACCTCGCCGAACCAGTAGCGGTCGAGCATCACATCGCCGACCACGAGCACGCGGGCCTTTCTCAACGATGAAGGATGAGCGATGAAGGATGAAGAAAAAGCGGACACGGTCCGGCGCGTTTTCACTGCCGCCTTCCGCCTTGCACCTTCATGCTTTTTCTTCGTGCTCGCCTTCATGGTCCCGTTCTATCCGCCGATCTCGCGATTAATCTCCCGCAGCACGGCCAGCGGGTCCGGCGCGCGGGTGACCGGCCGTCCGATCACCAGATAGTCGGCGCCGTTGTCGATCGCCGCGCGCGGCGTCATCACGCGCTGCTGGTCGTCCGGCTCGACCATTGCGGGACGTATCCCCGGCGTCACCAGGCAGAACTCCGCGCCGCACTCGCGCCTGAGCAGGGCCGCCTCCTGCGCGGAGCACACCACGCCATCCAGTTCGCACGACTGGGCGAGCCGCGCCAGCCGTTTCACAACCTCCATCGGGGCGCCGGCGATACCCAATTCCAGGAGATCTTCCGCCGCCATGCTGGTCAGCACCGTTACGGCGACAAGCCGCGGCGGTTGATTTTCCCGGGCGAGCGCTTCGCGCGCGGCCTGCATCATGGCACGCCCGCCGAACGCATGCACGTTGATCATCCACACTCCGAGCGCTGCCGCCGCGCTGCAAGCGTGCGCCACGGTGGTCGGGATATCGTGATATTTCAGGTCGAGAAATACGCCGTAGCCGCGGCGCACCAAGGTTTCGATCAACCGCGGGCCGGCCGCGGTGAAGAGTTCCTTGCCGATTTTGAGCCGGCACAGTCCGGGATCGAGCCGGTCGACGAGGGCGAGCGCGCTTTCCGCAACACCGTAGTCGAGCGCCACGATGACGCGCGGATAGCCCTCTGCGCCTGACTGCCGATCGATCATATGGGCAACCCCTTCTCCTCGGTGCGGCGCGGCGCGTAGGTTTCCCACGCCGCGCACGCCGGACAGTGCCAGTAGAACTGCCGTGCACGGAAGCCGCAGTTGTCGCATTTGTACATGGCGAGCCCGCGCGTGTGTTGGTGCACCAGATCCTTGATCAGCTCCAGGTCGCGCCGGCGCTCAATCGGCGCGTCCAGCAACTGGGCCTCCAGCAGCTTGTCGAGCCCGAGCAGCGTCGGGTTGCGTCGCAGCTCATCGCGCACCAAGTGATAGGCCGGTTCGGCACCGTGCTGCTCCAGAGTACCCTGGAACACCGTGTTCAGGAGATCAAGCGAGGGATATTTCCCGAGGTAACCGCGCAGCAGATTGAGCCCTTCTTCGGCGCGGCCCCACTGCTTGAACGCCGTGAGCAACCGCTCCGCCACCAGCGCGAGATAGGCCGGATTCTGGCTCTCGATGCGCTTCCAGGCCTCGATCGCGGCGTCGCAGCGGTTGGCGGCAAGTTCCAGATCGCCGAGCACCATGTTCGCGCGCACGCACAGGCGGTGGTGGGCCAGCGCCTCGCTCAGATTCGGGCGCGCCGCTTCCGGGCGTGAATGCATGATCTCGCTACCGGCCAGCTCGCAGTAAAAGTTGGCGATTTCCTTCTGGTGCGACTGGCCGGTGACGGTCTCGAGTTTTTCGGCAATGCCGATCGCCTTGTGCCAGTCCTTTTCCTGTTCGTAGATTTCGAGCAGGAACTTGAGCGCGGCTTCGGCGTAGGCGGTGCCTTCCAGCTTCAGGAACAGTTCTTCGGCGCGGTCGAGCAGCCCGGCTTTGAGATAGTCCTGCGCCAGTTCGAACAGCGCCTGCAGCTTCTGTTCCTGCACCAGGTCCGGACGCTCGACGAGGTTCTGGTGCATGCGGATCGCGCGTTCGACTTCCCCGCGTCGGCGGAACAGGCTCCCGAGAGCGAAATGCAACTCGATGGTCTGCGGATCGACCTTCACCACCTCGATGAAAGCCTCGATCGCCTTGTCCTGCTGTTCGTTCAGCAGGAAGTTGAGCCCCTTGAAATACGACATCGGCAGCACGCGCGATTCCGACAGCAGTTGCTTGATATCGATGCGTGCAGCCATCCAGCCCAGCGCGAAGAACAGCGGCAGCGCGAGCAGCCACCAGTATTCAATATCCATGGCGAATCACCCGGAAGCGGCGCGGTTTCATGCCGCGTCCGGTGGGTTGACCGGGGGAGGCCCGGCGCCGGTGCGCCCCTGCACGCGCAGTTCGCGCTTGAGCGCCATGATCTCGCGCCGTTGCCGGAACAGGTGCGCGAGGCTCGCGACGATGCCGACGGCGGCGCCGAGGCAGAAAAACACCAGCAGCACCAGCACCAGCGGCGCCTGCCATTCGTAGCCGAGGTAGTAGCGCACCCACACCATATCGGTGTTCTTGACGGCGAAGCTCAGAATCAGCACGAACAGCGCGAACTTGACCAGCCAGAATAGATAACGCATAGCCAATCCAGCATATCACGGGATGCAGCCCGGATTCCGAACAAAAAAAACGGCATGATCTTTCGATTATGCCGCCGCAAACAAACGATGCCTAAGTTTGTCGTTATTGTTTCTTCAAATCCACGCGTTCGCGCAGTTCCTTCCCCGCCTTGAAGTGTGGAACGTATTTTGCCGGCACCCGCACCTTTTCCCCAGATTTCGGGTTGCGCCCGACGCGCGGTGGCCGGTAATTCAGGCCGAAGCTCCCGAAGCCCCTGATTTCAATGCGCTGCCCCTGGGCGAGGCTCTTCGCCATCGCGTCCAAGATCATCTTCACCGCGAGTTCGGCATCCTTCGCCACCAGTTGCGGGTAGCGCGCCGCGAGTTTCGCGATCAACTCCGACTTGGTCATGGGGCTCCCTTATTGTTGAGTATTGGCTACATCCAGCTTGGCCTTGAGCAGCGCGCCGAGGTTGGTGGTACCGGTGCTCGCCCCCTGTTTATCCGCAGCGATCTTCTGCATCGCTTCGGCCTCCTCCGCCATGTCCTTGGCCTTGATCGACAGATTGATGCCGCGATTCTTGCGATCGATGTTGATGATCATCGCCGTCACCGCATCGCCCTCCTTGAGCCGCGTGCGGATATCCTCGACGCGGTCGCGCGCCACTTCCGAAGCCCGGAGATAACCCTCGACGTCGGTATCGAGCTGGATGACCGCCCCCTTGGGATCGATCGATTTTACGGTGCCGGTGACCACCGAATTCTTCTCATGCGCCGCAATGAAGCTGTTGAACGGATCGCCTTCGAGCTGTTTGATGCCGAGCGAGATGCGTTCGCGCTCGACGTCGATCGACAGCACCATCGCTTCGGTCTCTTCGCCTTTCTTGTAGTTGCGCACCGCTTCCTCGCCCGGTTGCGACCACGAAAGATCGGACAGGTGCACCAGGCCGTCGATACCGCCCGTGAGCCCGATGAAGATGCCGAAGTCGGTGATCGACTTGATCTGGCCCTTCACCTTGTCGCCCTTCTTGTGGTTCATCGAGAACTCTTCCCACGGGTTGGGCATGCATTGCTTCATGCCCAGCGAAATGCGGCGGCGTTCCTCGTCGATTTCCAGCACCATGACCTCGACTTCGTCGCCGAGCTGCACCACTTTCGACGGATGCACGTTCTTGTTGGTCCAATCCATTTCCGACACGTGTACCAGCCCCTCGATGCCGGCTTCGATCTCGACGAACGCGCCGTAATCGGTCAGATTACTGACCTTGCCGAAGAGCCGCGTGCCCGGCGGGTAGCGGCGCGACAAGCCCACCCACGGATCCTCGCCGAGCTGCTTCATGCCCAGCGATACGCGGTTTTTCTCCTGGTCGAACTTGAGCACCTTGGCCTCGACTTCGTCGCCGACGGTCAGGAGTTCGGACGGATGTTTGACGCGGCGCCAGGCGAGATCGGTGATGTGCAGCAGCCCGTCGATGCCGCCCAGATCCACGAATGCGCCGTAATCGGTAATGTTCTTGACGATGCCCTTGACCACCGCGCCTTCCTGCAGGCTTGCCAGC